>Ga0172379_10002929_pt1 | contig 28562 bp, 22 predicted proteins | sample GrowelOW334metaG_FD_119756 | JGI IMG/M metagenome (GOLD analysis project Ga0172379, IMG submission 119756) | Groundwater microbial communities from an aquifer near a municipal landfill in Southern Ontario, Canada - Groundwater well OW334 metaG | ecosystem: Environmental > Aquatic > Deep...
ATTTTTACGCGTGCCGGAACGCGAAGAGATTCCGATGCTGGCAAACGAGCAGCTCGTCGTCGAGTTGTACTCGAAATAATCTAATCGATCTTTTTCTTTACTTGGTGAGAACCAAACTATGAGCAATACACAATTTCAAATGCCGGACAATGTCGTGCTGGAAGATTCTTCTTCCACTGACCGCTTCGGCAGATTCATCGTTCAACCGCTGGAAAAGGGATATGGAGTGACAATTGGCAATGCACTGCGCCGTGTTCTTCTCTCATCGCTTCCCGGATATGCGGTCACGGCAATTCGCATCGAGGGTATCGTCCATGAATTCACAGCACTGCAGGGGATCGTGGAAGACGTTACCGATATGATCCTGAACCTGAAACAGGTCCGCCTGAAAGCGACCAATAAAAAGGTGGGGAAAGTATCTGTGCATCTGAAAGGTCCAGGGAAATTCGTTGCCGGCGACATTCAGAAATCAAGTCCGGAAGTAGAGATCCTGAATCCTGAACTGCATATTGCAACACTGAACAAGGATGCTGATTTCGAGATGGAACTCCGCATCGGCCGTGGAAAAGGATATGTCACCGCCGAAGAGAATAAGATGCCTGACCAACCGGTCGGTATGATCACCATCGATTCGATTTTCACGCCGATCGTCAACGTACGGTACAACGTGGAATCAACTCGCGTAGGACAGCAGACCGATTACGAGAAATTGGTACTCGAAGTCGAGACCGACGGATCAATCGTTCCGAAAGATGCTGTCGCATATGCTGGAAAAGTGCTTCGCGACCATATTCAGTTCTTCATCAATTTTGACGCTTCGCAAGAAACGGAAAAAGAGGACAATGAACGTGATGAAGAGATCTCCCGCATCCGAAAGATTCTGTTGACACCGGTGGATGAACTTGAACTCTCTGTACGATCACACAACTGCTTACGTGCCGCGGACATCAAAACACTCGGCGACCTCGTCCGGAAGGATGAAGCTGAACTTCTGAAATTCCGTAACTTCGGCCGTAAATCGCTTGCAGAATTGTCGGCGATCGTGGAAGTAAACAACCTCACATTCGGTATGGATGTGGATAAATATTTGAAAGACAGCGACTAAAAGGAATAAATGTAATGATACATGGACGAGCAGGCAGAAAATTACAGCGGACCGCTAGCCACCGTAAAGCATTGTTGAACTCACTTTCAACATCACTGTTGCGGCACAAGCGCATTCAAACGACTTTGGCAAAGGCAAAAGAAACGCGAATGGTTGTGGAGAAATTGATCACCCGCGCAAAAAACGCTGTTGCAAAAGAAGTAGATGGCGGACCGAAGAACGTACATGCACGCCGTGAGGTTGCGCGTCATATCAATGACAAAGAAGTGGTTCAAATGCTGTTCAACGAGATCGCACCAAAAGTAGCATCACGGCCGGGTGGTTATACCCGTGTGATAAAACTCGGTCAACGCCTCGGGGACGGCGCACATGTTGCCATGATCGAACTGGTGGATTTTGCGCTTGGCACGGATACACCTGTTGAACCAGTGAAGAAAAAACAGGATCGCCGAACACGTGTGAATCAGAAGAAAAAAGCGAAGAGTGAAGCAGGGGCAGAAGCGACGGAAACAGCTTCTGCATAAAAAATGGAATACACAAGGGACGGCGATTGCTGTCCCTTGCTCTTCAAAGTGAATCATCATCTGTGTGTTTTGAGTATGAAAATTTCTATTGTTGATTTTGTCGTTGGTGTCGCAAACTTAAAACAACTCCCTAAGACCAATCTTCCCGAAATTATCTTTATTGGCCGCTCCAACGTCGGCAAGTCGTCGCTGCTCAATAAACTCTGCAATCGCAAGAACATTGCACGGGTGAGTGCGACTCCTGGAAAAACCCGCGAACTGAACTATTATCTCATCAACAAAGAACTCTATTTTGTCGATCTGCCCGGATACGGTTATGCAAAAGTGGCCGAGCATGTGAAGGCCGGTTGGACACAGATGATCGAAGAGTTCTTCCATACGCGCAGACAAATAGCGCTGGCTATCCAAATCGTTGACGCTCGCTTGGGCCCGACCGAACTGGATAATACGATGATGGGATGGCTGGACTTCTACAAAGTCCCGTTCTTGCTCATTCTCACCAAAGCGGATAAGCTTCCGAAGAATAAACTCATTACCCAAATGAATACCATCGGCGCACAGCTGAGCAAGTACAACCATCTTGTCGGCATTCAGCCGTTCTCAGCCGTTTCCGGCGACGGACGCATGGAATTGTTGAAAACCATCGATCGCCAGATAGAAGAGAAAGAACTTCCTTCAGCAAAACTCGTTACCGCGGTAGCATAATCGCCGCAGCACGCTTCATCGTACCATCCCGCTCGGTTATTTTCTTACAGTCAAATATTGTGAGGAGAACATACAATGAAAAAAAGACTATTCACCCCAGGTCCAACCCCCATTCCCGAAACCGTGATGCTGAAAATGGCAGAACCAATTATTCATCACCGTAATCCGGAATTTAATGAGATTCTTACTCGCGTCAACCAGAATTTGAAATACTTGTTCCAGACGGAACAGCCCGTATTGACTTTGACATCATCCGGTACCGGCGGCGTCGAAGCAACATTCGTGAGCCTCTTCTCTCCCGGCGATACAGTTATTTCGTGCAACGGTGGGAAATTCGGCGAACGCTGGGTGAAGTTACCGAAGGTGTTAGGACTGAATGTTGTAGAGATAAAAGTGGAATGGGGAAAAGCCCCTACAAACGAACAGATCCTCGCAGCGTTAAAAGCAAATCCCGAAGCGAAAGCAGTGTATCTAGTACACAGCGAAACATCTACCGGTGCTGCAACCGATGTAAAAACTCTGGCAAAACTGATCCACGAAAATTCCAAAGCACTCGTATGCGTGGACGGTATCACTGCTGTCGGTGCACATGAGATGCGTTTCGATGAATGGGGTATCGACGTGTGCGTAACCGGTTCTCAAAAAGGATTGATGATCCCGCCGGGACTGGCATTCGTCGCTGTGAGCAAACGCGCCATCGAAGCAATGGAATCGGCGAAACTTCCCCGCTTCTACTTTGATCTGAAAAAAGCATTGAAATCATATGCAGATAATGATACACCATGGACCCCCGCTGTTTCCCTTGTTATTGGTGTTGACGCAGCGCTTCAAAAGATTCGTGAAGAAGGGATCGAAAATGTATGGGCGCGTCACAAACGGTTAGCCAATGCAATCCGTGCAGGAGTTGTTGGAGCAGGCTTGAAATTATTCTCGGAATTCCCGTCCTTTGCCGTTACGCCGGTATGGGTTCCCGAGGGGGTCGAATGGAAAGCTTTTAATAAGATATTAAAGGGAAAATACGGCATTACCATTGCCGGCGGGCAGGATGATTATACGGGAAAGATCTTCCGTATTTCTCATCTTGGGTATTATGATGAGCTCGATATGATTACCATGATCGGTGCTCTGGAAATGACTTTAAAAGAATGCGGCCATACATTCGAAATGGGATCCGGTGTGAAGGCCACATTAAATTCGCTGATGGCGAAATAACTTTAATCCAGAAAAATTTATCACTTTTCCCCGGCTCATCGGCCGGGGATACTATTTTTACACAATCATCATGAAAATACTTATTACTGATCCGATCGAACAGAGTTGCATAGATATTCTTACCAGAGAAGGATTTCAAGTTGATCTGAAACCGGGTCTTCCGGCAGAAGAAATTAAACAGATTATTCATGAATATGCTGCCCTGGTAGTTCGCAGCGGAACTAAAGTGACAGCTGATATTATAGAAAAAGCAACGGCTATGAAAGTGATCGGCCGTGCCGGTGCGGGAGTTGATAATATTGATTCAGCAGCAGCTTCTCGGAAAGGCATCATTGTGATGAATACTCCGGGAGGGAATACCCTCTCGACGGCAGAACATACGTTTTCCATGTTAATGGCTGTTGCCAGGAATATTCCGAATGCACATGCCAGTCTCGTCGCGGGACGCTGGGACCGGAAGAAATTCATGGGAACGGAATTGTATGGCAAAACTCTCGGCATCGTCGGTATGGGAAAGATCGGCCGCGAAGTCGCTTCCCGCGCACAGGCGTTCGGCATGACCACTATCGGATTTGATCCGGTGCTGGGTGCGGATGTAGCACTGAAAATGAATGTTGAACTTGTATCACTCGACGAGATTTACCGCCGATCCGATTTTATTACCGTTCACACCCCGCTCAGCGACGAGACTCGCGGATTGTTAAATGAACAAACAATCGCGAAATGTAAAAAGGGCGTTCGGCTGATCAATTGCGCGCGCGGCGGGATTATTGATGAAGCGGCATTGTTGAAAGCTCTGGACAGCGGTCATGTAGCCGGTGCGGCATTAGATGTGTTCGTGGAAGAACCGCCGAAGGATTATACGCTGGCAAAACATCCAAAAGTCGTAGCGACACCTCATCTCGGCGCATCTACAGAAGAAGCACAGGAAAAAGTTGCAATCCAGATCGCAGAACAAATTGCTGATGCTCTGAAAGACCGCGGTATAGTCGGTGCCGTGAATGCCGCAGCGTTGCAATCCGGAGTGCCGAACGAAATTAAACCGTACTTGCAGCTCGCGGAAAAACTCGGATCGCTGCAGGCCCAGGTGATGAAAGGCCAGTTGAAAGAATTATCGCTGGACCTGAGCGGCGAATTACTTCACAAACATTCTGAATTAATTAAAGCCGGGGTACTGCGCGGACTTTTCTCAAAACTGATGAGCCAGCCGGTTAACTATATTAATGCTCCCGTACTTGCACAATCAATGGGTGTAAGAATCAGCGAAACGAAGAATGCGGATGCGGATGATTATGCAAATCTTCTGACGATCAAATATACGACGGAATCTGAACAGCGAGTATTTGCCGGAACAGTATTTGGCGGGAAGCATTTGAAATTTGTCCGGCTTGATAAATATGCTATCGAAGGAAATCCCGAAGGTACTTTCCTCTATTATACGAATATCGACCGTCCCGGAATGCTTGCCAAGGTCGGTGCTATTCTTGCAGAAGCAAATATTAATATTGCAGGACTCTCGTTAGGCCGGTCTGGAATTGGCGAACGAGCATTGACAGTAGTGAATGTCGATACACCGATACCAGATGCTATTCTTCAGAAAGTTGCTGCTTTGGACGGAGTATTCAATGCAAAGGTAGTAACTTTGTAAGTCAGTTTAGTGCAGGAAAAAGAGCCCCGGCAATGTCGGGGTTCTTCTTTTTAAAGCGGTTTTCCAAATATCCTGGCAAAATTTTCGCGGAATCCTCTGCTAAGAATTACCTGTGTGTTGTTTTGCAGGATCACTTTGTATTCACCATTGAAATACGGTTGTAATTCTTTGATCTTCTCAATATTTATTATGGTGCTCCGGTGAATACGTAAGAATTTGCGAGGATTGAGTTGTACTTCCAGTTTATTCATAGTTTCGCGGACAAGGTGCGATTCGCTGCCGACATGAAGTTTTACATAGTTTCCCGCCGCTTCCATCCAATCGATCTCTTCCATTCGCAAAAAAATAATTCTTCCGTTTGTTTTAACGATTAATCTGTCGAGTGATGCGGGTGTGTTCTTTACTGATTCCAACAATGCTTTAATCTGTTCTGTTGCCACTTCCGACTGGGTCCGGGAGAGGAGGGAACCTCGTGCATGTTCGACCGCTTTATGGAACCGTTCACGATCATAGGGTTTCAACAAATAGTCCAATGCATGAAACTCAAAAGCCCGAAGTGCAAATTCATCAAATGCTGTAATGAAGATAATCCCCGGAAGAGGATGTGTTGTGATACTTTTTAACACATCGAATCCGTTTATTTCCGGCATTTGAATATCGAGAAAAAGAAGATCAGGCTTGTTCTTTTGGTAGGAAGCGACCGCTTCATGACCGTTGGAGCAGACACCGACGATATCGATATCAGTTTCATCCTTCGCAAAGAGCTGTACTTTCTCGCGTGCGAGGGGTTCGTCATCGACGATAATCGCGCGAATCATTGGAATGTATGGCCGGAAAATTGATGGAAAAAAAGGTGACTTTAGTCCGTTACCATACGAAACGGGATGGAAAGAGTTACACGAAGTCCCCCGGTTTCTTTATTGGAAAAGGTGAGAGAATAGTTGTTTCCGTAGAGGATGTTGAGCCGTTCCAGAGTGTTTTTTATTCCATAGCCTTTGGTGAGTTGTGTTTCCAATGATTGGTCGAATCCTTTTCCATCATCCTCAATCTGAAGGTAGAGCTTTTCAGCTATCCGCCAGGAAGAGGCAGTGATGGTACCTTGTTTTACACGTGGCGCAACACCGTGTTTGATCGCATTTTCTAAAAGCGGCTGCGTCATCATGCACGGTACCAATGCATCAAGTGTGTCTGGTTGAAAATTTGTTTTAACGATTAATCTTTCTCCCATTCTGGTTTGTTCGATCAAAAGATACCGTTCGATGAATGCAATATCATCTTTCAGCGGCACTTCCTGTACGTTCATCCGTTCCAGTGAAATGCGAAGCAGATCACCAAGATACGTGAGCATCTTATCTGCCTGGTCCACGCTTTTGTACATTAATGATGAGATGCCGTTCAGTGTGTTAAAGAGAAAATGCGGCTGCAACTGCTGGTGAAGCGTCCGGATTTGTGCCTCCTTCAATTGTATTTCCAGTTGCGATGCCCGCAGTTCCCGCTCGGAATATTTTCGGAAATAATCAAAAGCGAAGTGGATGGCAATGATAATACTGTAATACAAGAGCCGATAGACATGGTTGACGCGGGCGAGCGAGGTAATGACATAATCGATATACGAGACGTCCGGCATTTTTTCGAAGATACTTCCGTACATCCACGGGACGAATGAATGGACAGTATAGATGTACGAGGTATAAATCGGTATATGAATGAAGGTGAAGAATAATCCGATGAAAAGATGAGCGATGAGAATAATGACAAACGGCAGCTTTTTATAGGAGATCTTTTCCGTTACCCAGATGATCATCGGCGTAAGCAATAACCATAAGTACGCAGCGATCACGCGATCGACAAATACGTTGATGATCTCGTTGGTTGTCGGTTTCGGTGCCTCTACTTCAAATGAATCGGCGAAGATTGCTTGAAGAAAAAAAGCCACGCCGAGGATTGTCAGAAATCCGAAGTAGAACAATAGTTCCGTTCTGTATTTTTGCCAGTATGTCTTTGTTGTCATCGTGTTGCAATCATCGTTCATCGAGTGTACCGAATGTTCCTCACATTCACCAATCGAAAATTCATCGCCGCGAACCGGCAAATAAGGAACCCGATTTTTTCGACTCCGAATAGGAAGGAACAGAAATGACCGCGCGAGAAGGTGCAACATGCAATCGAAGATTTTCCTCCTCTGTTTTTTTTGTTGCGTCGTGTGTTTCGGAAAGGAACGGCGTTTCGCGGCTGGTGAGCAGCCAGTTGATGTTACATCCCAAATCGATGAGTTTCACCAGCAGTACCGGACCGGGCAAACTTCTTCCGTTCAAATATCCCGAATACAATGTTGAAGGATTCATATCCAGCGCCTCGGCAAATTTCTTCATCGTGCCATAACGCTTATAACCGAACAACCGAAGATTTTGCGCTACCTCTTTTTTGTTGAGTTTCATATCTGCTCCTTTCGATATTGGTGCCGTAGAATGACCATTGTTTGTTATTCACGCGGGATTGTCATCATTATATTGCATTCTAGCTATGAAGAGTAGAATAATGTGACGGAGAGACAAAAAAAAGGGTTGAATTACGGTTTTCAAGAGCCTTTTGTGTAATAATTGAATATTGTAAAAACGCCCGAAACTATTAATAAAAAACGATTCATTTTACTTGACAAAGAAATCAGTAAGTAATATCTTTGACCTAAATACACTATTTACAATCACTTAATATCGTTTTCATAGAAAGGAGAAAGACGGCAATCACAACACATTTGTACAAAACCACCAATCCATCATCAACTTTTTTAGGAGGATTCATGTTTAAAAAATTCCTTACTATGCTTATCGTTCTAACAATCTCTGTTAGCGCTGTAAGTTTTTCAGGCGCAAAAGAGAAACGCAGAGTGATTGCTTCCGGTGCTTCGGAAATTTTCAACTCAGAAGTAATGATTCCCAGCGTACAAGCAGCAAAATCATTTCCGGTTCTCAGCAAATCGTCTGCAACACCTGCAGAAGGTGTGAGACTTGGAACATCAGATTATGACTACGGATGGAACAATGGTTGGTCCCGTCAAATTGCCGTTTATGGCAATGGATCGGATATTCACATGACGTATATGGAACGCGATGTATCACAGGCTTCACCTGCAAATCGCCGGACACAGAAATACGTATACTACAAAACCTCTGATGGTTCAATGGTTTCGGGATATCCGCGTCCGAAAGCAACTGCCGCAACAGGTTTTGGCGGTATTGATGTGATCTCCAACGGTGATGCTGCAAATATCGCTGTGATGACCTATCACGTGCCGGTCAATTTTGCGATCGATGGTGCACCTGGTACTGCACAATTCTCCGAAACAACACTTCCGTTTGGTGATGCAGTGAACGATCCCGAAATCACATGGGATGCTGGCCGTCAGACACTCTGGATGTATGATTCCAAAGGTCGTATAGATTTCCAGATTTCAAAATCGACAGATCTTGGTTCAACATGGGAATTAGTAGACACATTGTTGGGCTATGCACCTGCAGCATACCGCGATCAGGCTGTTGGCAATTCAACATTAGATCATCCATTGCTCGTTGCACCGAATGGAGATTTGATTTTGGCTGTTGGTCTTTTGGGAACCGGTGCTTTGCCGCCGGCTGGTTCAGCTCATGCGGATAGCGCCGATCAGATCGGTCTGTTCCGTTCAACAGATGCTGGCAATTCTTGGACATGGGAATCATGGGGTAAAGACGGTGACAAACTTGTTGTTGGTACAGACACCGTGTATGCATTGTATGAAAACTTCGGTCAATTCACGGCAACTGTGGACGCAAACAACAAAGTCCATATGGTCGTGAACGGCTATACTATTAAAGTGATCAACGACAGCACATCGTCAACCTATTTCTATACCTTATATCGCAGCACAGGTATGACCGGTTGGAAAGTGATCTCGAATCCGGCAGATGCACACATTGCTGATTTCGACAGCAACTATAACACTGGTACCACCAACGGTCTTGGCTGGTGCTATCCCACGATCAGCGTTGATACCAATGGCGTTGGCGTGTTCGCCGCATGGTCACAGTATCGCGTTGCCGGTGGAAAACTTGATACAGCTCTTGGTTCCTATGCACAATATGATCTGTATTATTCCTATTCTGGTAACGGCGGATCCTCATGGTCAACTCCGACCAAGTGGTCAAACACCCAGGGCGGTATTTTCGCGAATGCTTCTGCGTACATGACACACGATGGAGCAAACAGCAGAACCGCACATGTGATCTATCTGCTGGATAGTATCCCAGGTACAGTAACGGGTGCATCGGCTGTTGGCGCTGGTGTTGTTCAAGTACCGTATATCTATCGTACTGTTACCTTCAATCTGACATCTGTTCCGCAAAACGAAGCTGCTCCGGTGAGCTTTGAACTTGCTCAGAACTATCCGAACCCATTCAACCCGGCAACAACGATCAATTTCTCCTTATCCAAAGGTGCAAATGTTTCGTTGAAAGTATTCAACATGCTCGGCCAGGAAGTTGCAACATTGGTGAACGGATTCAATGAAGCTGGTTCACACTCTGTTTCGTTTAACGGTGCCAAACTTGCATCAGGCGTTTATCTGTACAAATTGCAGGCTGGTAACTTAACAGAAACAAAGAAGATGGTACTTACAAAATAATGTTTGTTGAAGAAAACATTATGTAGTTTAATGCCCTTGAACTGAATAAGTTCAAGGGCGTTCTATTTAAGCAAAGTAATACGTGTAGTCATAAATAACCCCATCCCCACCAAGCTGCGAACGGCAAAAAACTGTTTGCGGTGTAAACAACTAGCAGGAGGTAGATATGCTATCAATACTCCGACCATTTGCAATTTTAACCCTTGTTGTGCTGTTGGCGACAAACGTTTTGGCTGTTGGCTCTACGGGAAAAATTCGTGGAAAGGTCACTGATAAACAAACAGGTGAAGCGCTCATCGGTTCCTCTGTAATTATCGAAGGAACAAGTCTGGGTGCATCCACCGATATCAACGGCGAATACATTATTTTGAACGTGCAGCCCGGGAAGTATGAGTTGAGAACGTCGTATCTCGGTTATCAGAAGGTTAATATCTCGAATGTTCAAGTAAATATCGATTTGACGACGGAAATCAACTTCCAATTGTCAAGCGAAGCTGTCAGCCTCCAGGCAGTTCAGATCGTAGCAGAAGCTCCTTTGGTTACCAAAAGTGCAACCAATACTATCGTTCAAATCCGCTCGGATGAAATACAGAATATCCCTGTACGCGGCGTTCAGAACCTTGTTGCATTGTCCGGCGGTATCGTAAGCCAGGGAGGCAATCTGTATGTGCGCGGCGGTCGTGCCGGTGAAGTGGCGTACTATGTGGACGGTGTGCTGGTAAACAATCCGATGAACAGAACAAGCAGTTTAACGGTGAATAACAATGCTGTCGAAGAAATTTCGACACAGATCGGCGGTATGACAGCGGAATATGGAAATGCTCTTTCCGGTGTTGTGAATACATCGACCAAAATCGGTTCACAGAAATATACCATCAGTGCCGAAGCAATGACCGACGGATTTTTAAGCGGTGAACAAAAATATCTGAACACCTACTCGTATGGTTTGAATGAATATGTGCTGACGATCGGTGGACCGTTGATTCCGAACAATCAGAGGATTAGATTTTTCCTTGCCGGTTCACGGATATTCAACCGCAGCGATGCATCCTTTTTAAGCGACGTCAACTTTCCGAATACTTTCGATACGACCGATATCGGAAGTGCCGATTTTATCGTGAATTATATGGATACGGACTCAGGGAGTACGACCGGTTTGGGAAATGGACAGACCGGCAGACGCACTACATTGGCCAACATGCTGAATTCCGTTGACTTGAAAGGCGGTAGAAATTTCGGCGGATTGTCGAATGATGCTTGGAGTCTCCTCGGCAATATCTTTATTGATTTTTCTTCGTTCAACGTGAAAGTTGGCGGAAGCTATAATTTCAGTACCAATATCGGGTCCGTAGGAAAAGGCTTTAATGTTTTGCGAATTGTGGACAAATCGTATCGACCGGGTAAAACAGAAACGACCGATGGTTCGGCCTATGTGAAATTCACGCATATAATTGATCAGTCGACATACTATACGGTGAACGGTAGCTATTTCACCTACCTGCAGGAAGTCGGTGATAACATCCTGTTCCGCGATTACGAAGAGTACGGAAATTACAAGAACCCTGCCAACGCTTCATTGATCGGACCAAGCCGTGAACTACCTCTTTTCCAGGTATACGGTTTCAATGTCAATAGTCCGGGATTTATGTCACAAAAAACTTATAATAAGGTAACACGAAATAGCGTTGCAGGACGTTTTGATTTCGTTCGTCAAATATCGAAAGCATGGGAATTTAAAGTCGGTGCCGAAGCACAGCGATATACACTTCGCACATATTCGATACCCGGTTTCAACCTTGCGTTATCCAGAGTGCAAAATCCAACTGCATCCGATTGGAAATTGTATAACTCTGTGAATGTTAACTTCTACGGTTATGATATCTATGGAAATGAATTTGACGGCGGTACATTTACTGATAAGACAGGATTCAAAGTAAATTTGCCGAAAGAAGGGCCGCGCCATCCCATTATCGCCGGTTCTTATATCCAAAATAAAATCGAATTGCCGGACCTAATCATTAACGCTGGCGTCCGGTTCGACTATATTGATCCGGGCACAGAAAAATATAAAAATGCTGGTTTGATCGGAATTTCTGCTATCGACGGCGTCAATATCGTATCCGACTCATCCATGACTGCGCAGGATGTAACGATGCAGATCAGCCCGCGTATCGGGTTCTCTTTCCCGGTAACGGATCAAACGGTGTTTCATGCTGAATATGGAAAATTTATTGCGCAAGGTGCGTTGAACGATTTGTATGATTCCCGTACGAGTGCCGGACGGTTCCTGATTGGCGGTCTTGCCCGACAGTTCCCGAATCCGAATTTGAAGCCGGAACGTACAACCGATTATCAGATCGGTTTCAAGCAGCAGATCGGCGATGTGTCTGCGTTCGATCTTTCATTCTTCTATAAAGATACAAAGGATCTGATTGTTATTCGTCAGTTCCTCGGAGCTCCTGGTGCCGAATATGGTGCATATATCAGCAATGCGAACGGTGACTTCGGAACGGTCCGCGGCTTTACCTTGCGGTTCGATGTCCGTCGAACAAATCGCATCTCGATGAATGCCAATTATACTTTGCAAAGCGCACAATCGACCGGTTCAACATCGGCCAGCCATTTTGATATTGCATGGCAGGATGTCAGCGGTCCCGGCGGCGTACCGTATTTTCCGGTGATTGCATCTCCCACAGACTTCGATAGAGCACATTTCGGTAATGTGAGTTTGGACTATCGGTTTGCAGAGAACGACGGACCGACATGGTTCGGTACCAAGGCATTGGAACGTGTCGGTGCGAATTTCCTCTTTACGTTCTCCAGCGGTCGCCGGTATACAGTGCAGCAGGTGAGCAGTGCCTTCGGCGAATTTAATATTAACGCGCCAGTTCCGTTTGAAAATCTCAATGCTTCAACGGCACCCTGGAATTATCAGCTGGACCTCCGTTTGAACAAGGAATTTAACCTTGTGCAGGGAGTCGATGCAGATGTGTATCTCTGGGTCGTGAATGTGTTGAACACCAAAAACATTGTCAATATCTATCAAGCGACTGGCTTGCCGGATAATGATGGTTTCTTCAGTACTGGCAGTGGTGAAACATTTGTCAATACAAAAGGAGAAGAAGGCAAGACATTGTATAATTACCTGGTCGATAATCCGGCGAATTATGGAACGCCGCGCATTATGCGGCTTGGAGTACGGCTTACCTTCTAACAAAATTATTTATCCAATAGGAGTTTGATTATTATGAAAAATCAAAATAGAATCCGGATTTTAGGACTGATATTTTTTGTTGCCCTGTCCGCGGTGTTCGCAAAAGAACCGGCAATGAAAAATAAACCGAACAGCCTCGCGAAGGCCCAATTGAAAGAATGGAAATTCTTTGATGTTAATACCTTGAATTGTACGATCAACAGTTCAGGCCCGTATTGTGATGAATTGCGGACCGGCTCTTCCGGTCTGGAATGGCCAAAAGGGACGAAAAAGACTGCTGTTTTCACTGCTGGTATTTGGGTGATTGGAGTTCATGCACCCACTGGGAATCTTCGTACGGCTGTTCAGGATTATCAAACAGAATATCAACCGGGACCGATCCTGTCGACCTATAATACCACAACCAACAATAATGATGCCCTCGGTGATCCGTCTGATGTGCGATACCGGTTATATAAGATCAACAAAACGGATGCACTACCGGGTGCCAAAACAAATGCCGACTATGATGATTGGCCGGGAGACCTCGGAGCACCATACATTGATGTCGACAATAATGGCAAATGGGATAAAGGGGTTGACAAACCGAAATTCTGGGGAGATCAGCAACTATGGTGCGTATATAACGATGGTAATGTTGCCAATCATACACCGGTAGGAAGAACCAGTCCAATGGGATTGGAGATTCAAACGACCTATTTTGGTTTTGACCAACCGGGCGCTATTGGCAATATCATGTTTATGCGTTGGAAAATTATCAATAAAAGTGATGCAGATTATGACAGTGTTTTCATTTCCATGTGGTCGGATACCGATATGGGCGATGCGAACGATGATATGACGGCGGTCGATACGGTTCGGAAATTATCATATACCTATAATGGCGACAACGACGACGGCACAGCGGCAGGATATGGCAGTAAACCACCCTCGGTAGGTTTTGTTTTCTTCCAGGGCCCGATCGTTGCCGGAGCGGCGACCGATACTGCTTTGTTCGAAGGGGAAAAAATTGGCGGCGCAAGAAACCTGAAAGCGTATTCTCATGCATTTTATACTAACGGCGGTGCATGGAGTGATCCGTCATTGGGTTCCGTATTGTTTGCAGAACAGGCATATAATTATCAAAACGGTCTGGTAGGAGCTACAGGGCAACCATTTATAAATCCGCAAACAAACCAAGCTTCCCGTTTTGTGTTTCCGGGAGATCCCGTAACCGGTTCTGGTTGGACGCAGGACAAATCAGGACTCAACCCGGATGATGTTCGCGCAATGATCTCTTCCGGTCCGTTCACTCTGGCCCAGGGTGATACACAGGAGATTGTCGGCGGCCTTGTTATTGCGCAGGGTGCCGATAGATTAAAGAGTGTTGAATTGCTCCGACTCTATACTGACGTTGCGCAAGAAGCATTTGATGTAAACTTTGTTCTTCCTTCTCCGCCGCCGCAGCCAAGAGTGGTTGTGGGCGAACTGCCGAACAAAGTGATTCTGAACTGGGGCGATACCCTCAGTTATGATAAAACGGAAACATACAGTTTTATCGGGGCGGCAAAGAAATATAAATTCCAAGGATATAATGTCTATCAACTCGAAGGACCGAGTTCAACCTTCCCATCGAAATTGCTTGCAACGTATGATATCGTTGATAGTGTGATGGTTGTATTTGATGAAGTAACAGATCCTGTGTCGGGACAAAAGGTACAATTACCATCTGCGCTTGGCGGAGATTACGGCATTCAGCGGCATTTTGTGATTGATAAAGATTTTATTGGGGGTCAAAAACTGATCAATGGGAAACAATATTACTTTGCAGTAACATCGTATGCATATAATACAGATCCGCAAGGAGTTGAATTTGGATTTCCGCAAATCCTGGAAAACAGTAAATCCGTTATGACAATCATTCCTAGAGGAGTAAAAGCGGGAGATTCGTACGGAGGAACAATCGGCCAGGCTTTGCTGACGAATCGAGCGATTAACGGTGACGATGCTGTGTCGACGGAGATTATCAACCCGAAAGAGTTAACTGGATCCCGGTATACAATGGTGTTCCATGGCACAGATACACTGGTCACCTCTTGGAGCTTAAAACGTCATGGCAGCGGAGGAGCACCGGATACATTCCTCGTGAATAACAATACCAATTTTAACGGCACACCTTCTTCACCAATCGTCGACGGTATTCAATGGAAAGTACGGAAAGCATCCTTTGGTCCCCGTCGTGATACACAAACACCGAGGGGCGTTACCTATTCGCCCGCAGCAAACGCATGGTTCTCAGGTAAAACAACAGTGGAAACCATGGATGCATTTGGCGGTGGTGTAGCATACCCGACGGCAAATAATTTTCTTGCCGTTGCATCTGGTTATAAGGCATTTGAACTGAAGAAGATTGAAATCCGGTTTAGCAATACAACTACTCAAAAAGCTTACCGGTATCTTGATTTTGTCATTTCGGGCTTTGTACCGCTGCAACCGAGACACTCTTCTTTCCTGCCGTTCATGAAACATCGTGCTCCGGGCGGACAATATATTTATCAGGATTATGTTGATGTGCCTTTTACAGCCTGGGAAGTTGATTCACTTGACGGTTCGCCGGCTCCTCGGCAATTAAATGTCGGATTTTTGGAAAGAAATGATTCGATGGCAGCGTTTGTTCCAGAAAACCGTAACTTCGGAAAGATCGACGGTCAATGGGGGCCGACGAATGCAACAACCGGCGGACATGAAATCTTGTTCATATTTGGATCAACCTATAGTGCTGATACCCTTACCCGGTATACACGCGTTCCGACAGATACAACGAACAATACAAAGTTCCTGAATCTGAAGGGCTCTATGAGTGTTATCGACGTGATGTATGCGGTATGGGTTCGGGCAGCGGATTCTACGAAGACATTCACTAATGGTGATAAATTAACAATCGTTCCGAATTATCCAATTGTTGCCACGAATACATTCTCATTAACCGCTCCAAAAAATGTCGAGAACAACAATACTCTGATTAGTTCGAATATTTCGAAGATCAATGTGTTTCCGAATCCGTATTTTGCAAACAATAAAGCCGAATCGAATATTTATCAGCGCTTTGTAACATTCTCGAATCTTCCGAATAAGGCTACCATCAGAATCTTCAGTCTCATGGGAGATTTGATCAAAACATTGAACCACGATAATACAACTGGATATGAACGTTGGGATCTGCGTAATATTGCCGGACTTCCGGTTGCAAGCGGTATGTATATAGCCTATATCGAAATTCCCGGTGTCGGCAATAAAACATTGAAACTTGCAATTATTCAACCAGAAGAACGACCCAGCAGATTATAACTCAACTATCCATATTCATAGGAGATTTTACAATGAAAAAATCAAAATTGAACATGAGAATAGTTGTTGTTATAACAGCTATTCTACTCTCGACACTTCAGGTTTTTGCCGGCAATGAAAGTAAACGTGGTAATGCCGGCGGTGTTCAAGTGTTGCTGCCGATCGGAGCCCGTGGTACGGCGCTGGGCGGTTCGAATCTTGCCACAACCAAAGGCCTGGAAGCAATTCACTGGAACCCTGCAGGAGTTTCGCATATAAGCGGAACCGGCGAAGCGATGTTTTCCCATATGAATTATATTGCGGATATCGGCGTGAATTATGGCGCCATAGCCATTAATGCCGAGGATTTTGGTACCATCGCCCTCAGCATTAAGAGCCTGGATTTCGGAAACATCGATGTGACCACAGAAGATTTTCCCGAAGGAACCGGATCGACATACTCACCGTCATTTTCTGTCATCGGATTGACTTACTCGCGTATGCTGACCGACCGGATTTCTGTTGGTGCAACAGTGAAATTGATCTCGGAAAATATTGTGAGAACATCTGCTACAGGATTTGGATTTGATGCCGGTGTGCAATATTCGTTCAGCGCTGACAGTCCGTTGCCGGGATTAAAATTCGCAGTTGCCCTGAAGAATCTTGGACCGTCCATGCAATATGATGGTGAAGATCTTGAACGGATGGTGTTACCACCGAATTCCGACCCATCAAACGTGGAACGCCCGTTGAAGTTCAGTTCTCAGGAATTTGAATTACCGTCTATGCTCGATTTGGGTGTTTCGTATGATTACTCGATCACAGAAGAAAATAGAGTAACAGTCAATACGATCTTCCAGAACAGCAATTTCGGATCCGACGAATTCCGCGGCGGTCTGGAATATGCTTTCAATGAACAGCTCTTTTTACGGGGCGGTTATACTTACGCACCATCGCAGGGAGCAACTTCAACGGCGTCAATTTTTGGTGCCAGCGCCGGAGCGGGTGTTAATCTCGATCTTGGCGGTATGGTGATTCAGGTTGATTATGCGTATCGTGAAACCGACTTCTTCAACGGAACCAATACATTAGCGTTACAATTGAACTTCTAATGTAGATTGAATTCAGTTGTCTACAAAGCCCTGTTGATTTCAACGGGGCTTTTATTTTTTACCAACGGTGTAATCTATGTTTTTTTTATTTTTCTTTTTCGCCGTATTTCTGCAGGATCCTGTTGTTCGAGTTGAAGCAATTCTTGTAGATTGCAAGGATGCCGTTAGTGTATCATTAGCAACAGACGGTTCGTTGTATCTTAGCGACAGAGGCGTCAACAGTATTATTCAGTATTCTCTTGGGAGGACGAGGTCTTTTGGTGAAACGGGGTGGGGTAATGATTCATTTGACAATCCCTCCGATATTTGCGCCAGCTTTTTTCTCGATATTTATGTGACAGATAAGAACAACAACCGAATTCAGCGGTTTGATAAAAATATGGTATTCATTGAAACCATAGCCAAGAATTCAGGATATAATATTGATTCTTTCCGTCCACAGGCTTGTGCTATTACATATCAGGGCGAAATCATCATCCTAGAAAGTGAGAGCCAACGGATCGTAAAATTGAACCCAAAGAATAAGGAATCGGTCGAATTTACCTCTTATAATAAAGGACCTGGAGCGTTCAGAGATCTTAAAGATATCAGTATCTCCCCTGATAATAACGTGATTGTACTTGATCGAGACCGGATCTTGATATTTGATCTTTTTGGTAATTTTGCCCGTACTATATCTCTTGAACCTGGCAACAATTGGAAAACGATATTTTCAGATCACAGTAGATTATTTGCCGTGTCATCTCAAAAGATCGTCGCATTCAATTTTGATGGAGGCCTTCTTTTTGAAATTACTTCATCATCAATACCGGGATTCCCGACCGATGATTTTCGCGATATCTGCGCATCAGATTCATCACTTTTTATCCTTACAGCCAAAGAATTGCTTCATTGTTCGCTGCTATTGAATTAAAAACAGATCAACTTCTGGCTTCCACGCCAAAACTTAATTATATTCAAACATTAAATTAGTCCATTATTTACCGACATCGGGATTATGGAATGCTTCGCAGGAATAAAGAACAGACTATGCGACTACTGCGAATCCCAAAGGGATGGAAACGCACCGGAAATGAAATCCGACGTACTGTTATCATGAAGGATTTTGTTCGGGCGATGGGTTTTGTTCAAACTGTCGCATTCCTTGCGGAGAAAGCGGACCACCATCCAGATATTGATATTCGATGGAATAAAGTGACGCTTGTGCTGACATCGCACGGCGAAGGAGGGCTGACGGAAAAAGATATTTCGCTGGCTATCCAGATCAACTCACTCATATAATCACAAGTATAGGTCATAGTATGTCAGGCGAAGAACGAATTAAAAAATTGAAGGTAATGATTGCGAACGATCCCACGGATTCTTTCTCACAGTATGCTCTCGCGTTGGAATATAACAGTATCAACGAGCCGCTGAATGCAATCGAAATCCTGGAGGAACTCATTCGACGGGATGCGAACTACGTTGCTGCATATCATCAACTGGGCCAATTATATGGCAAGATGAACAAAACGCAGGACGCAAAAAAGATTTATCGCGTCGGCATCGATATTGCAATGGGTTTGAATGATGAAAAAGAAGCAAAAGAAATGCGCGAAGAGTTGGAAGAAATAGAAGACGAATGGTAACCATTAATCTACTCATTGAGATTCTATGAAAATACCTAAAGACCAGATTCTGCAGATATTCAAAGACACCGACGCCCTTCTGGAGGGGCATTTTGTGCTTACGTCCGGATTGCATAGTCCGCATTATTTCCAATGCGCGAAAGTGCTGCAATATCCCAAGTATTTGCATTTGTTGGCCGGCGACATCGCGAAGCATTATGAATACAGCGAGGTGGAAGTCGTTGTATCGCCGGCAGTCGGCGGAATTGTTGTCGGCACTGAGGTTGGAAGAGTTCTCGGTGTCCGAACGATTTTTGCGGAACGGGAGAACGGCGAGATGAAACTGCGCAGAGGCTTCGGAATTAAAAAAGGGGAGCGGGTATTGGTGGTTGAAGATGTCGTCACGACCGGCGGTTCGGTGGAGGAGGTTTGCAAACTGGTGGTGAATGCCGGTGCTAAACTTGTCGGAATCGGATGTATCGTCGATCGCAGCAACGGCAAGGCAAAGTTCGATGCAAAATTCTATTCGGTGATGGAGATGGATGTGCTGACCTATTCAGCGGAAGAGATTCCTGAATCGCTTGCCGCAGTTCCGGTTTCAAAACCCGGGAGTAGAGGACTACAAGGATAATTACCACATGATATTTCTATCATCCACGCGCTTCAACACAGTCGTGTTGCTCAAGCCGTCGGATGATTTTTTTTATTTCCTATGCTAGAATCATTTCAACAATTATTGCAGGTGATCACGGGTGGAAATACAATTCTGTACCACGCCGTCAGCGGTGTGATTATCGCTCTGCTCGTTATCACTAGTGGGAAAATCGTTAAATGGCTTCTGAGCACGATCGGAAAAAAGATTATTGCCAGGACGGAGACCGAGGTTGATGACCAGATACTGGAGATCGTTAATTCAAGGGTCATCGCACTGTCGTCTGTTATCGGAATCTATCTCGGCATGCTGCAATTGCGGCTCGGACTGACGAAGCAAAACGAGAATTTCATTTCCTTCCTGGAATATGCAAATACTGCATTATATCTCATTACAGTACTGATTGTTGCTTCGGTGATTGTCCGCATTGTCCGGACAGTGACGGTAGATTTGATCCATCGGGTGACAGCGCGGAATAGGCAGGACCAGTTCGATAAATCGCTCATTCCGTTGATCAACCGTATCAATACTTTTCTTATCGTCGCCTTCACAGCTATTCTTGTCTTGGAACATTTCGGCCAAAGTGTCACCAGTTTGCTGACGATTCTGGGTGCAGGCTCTCTGGCGCTTGGATTGGCAGCACAAGACACGATATCCAATATGATCTCCGGATTCATCATAATGGTCGATCGACCGTTCCGGGTCGGCGACCGAGTAAAGATCCCTTCGGGTGAATCCGGCGATGTATTCGAGATCGGATTGCGCAGTACGAAGATACTTGATTTTGACAATAACGTGGTAATCGTACCAAATAATGATCTCGTGAAAACAAGGATTATTAATTATTCATATCCCGATCCGGAAATTCGGGTAACGGTAGATGTTACGGTTGCCTATGGATCGGATATCAACGTTGTGAAAAGCATTCTATTGAATGTTGCACGATCACATCCCGATGTTTTGTCCCGTCCCGAACCGGAAGCTAATTTTATGAAATTTGGAGACTTTGGACTCCATTTCACTCTCTTTTGCAGGGTCGCTAATTTCAAATCACAATTTCCAACTGCTGAAAGCATGCGGATTGATATCTATACAGAATTGCAAAAGGCGAAAATCGAAATCCCGTACCCTCACCATGTTGTGTTTAATAAATTCGAAAGCTCTGATGCACTTCACTCTATTGCAAAGAGAAAAAAAATATCACGGAAAGATCATTGATCTGACCGTTGATCATCTGCAGTATCCTTCCGGCAACCGCACATTCCGCGAGATTGTCGAACATCCCGGCGGTGCCGTGGTGGTATGTCTATTTGAAAACTCCGACATACTGTTGATCCGACAGTACCGCCATCCGTTCGGAGCAGAGGTGATCGAATTGCCTGCGGGAAAACTCGATGCAGGTGAAGATCCGTTAGTATGCGCCCAACGAGAATTACGCGAGGAGACAGGATATGCTGCACATCGATGGGATGCATTGACATCACTCTATTCCACTCCCGGATTTTGCAATGAGATTCTCCATCTCTTTCTCGCCCGGGACTTGTATCTGCATGAGGCTGGACAAGCCCTGGAAGAAGGAGAAGCATCTATTCAGCTGTTGCGAATACCACTGACAGAAGCGATTGCAATGATAGAACGGCGTGAAATTGTCGACGGGAAGACGATCGTCGGGATTCTGCTTGCTGCGCGAAAGGAAGAAACTGCATGACTGCGCCGGAGATTATCAGGAAAAAGAGAAACGGAGAGGTTCTTTCATCGGATGAAATGAAATTTATCATTGACGGGTTTGTTCGGGGAACTGTACCGGAGTATCAGATTTCAGCATTGTTGATGGCGGCATATTTCCGCGGAATGACGAAGGCGGAAACCGCCGAATTCACCCGTCTAATGCTCCATTCAGGAGAAGTGATCGATTTATCCGGAATCCCCGGAATTAAAGTTGATAAACACTCTACAGGGGGTGTGGGTGATAAGATATCACTGCCGCTTGCCCCGATCGTCGCCGCCTGCGGTGTTCCTGTTCCGATGATCAGTGGACGGGGGCTCGGCCATACCGGCGGTACACTGGATAAACTGGAGGCAATTTCCGGTTTTCGGACGGACCTTTCCATAGAAGAATACAAAAGTGTTATTGCCGACATCGGATTGGTAATGATAGGGCAGACGAAAGAGATCGCTCCTGCTGATAAAAAGATGTATGCGCTGCGTGATGTGACCGCAACAGTGGAATGCATTCCGTTGATCGCCGGCAGTATCATGAGCAAGAAACTTGCCGAGGGAATTGATGCACTTGTGCTAGATATAAAAACAGGACGCGGTGCTTTCATGGATACCTATGAACGCTCCATTGAGCTTGCCACTGCACTGATCGACATTGGTTCGTCATTTGGAAAACAGACTCTGGGATTCATCACGGAAATGGATCAACCGTTGGGTTATGCGATTGGAAACTGGCTGGAGATTTCAGAGTCGATCGACTGTCTTCAGGGAAATGGTCCTGCGGATGTCATGGAACTGACCTACGTGCTGGGAGGTGCGATGCTTCTGTTGGGGAAAAAGACAGAAACGATTGCAGAAGGGATGGAACGGTGCAAGGAAGCTGTTACGAGCGGCAAGGCGTTCGATAAATTCGTTGCACTGGTAAAGCGTCAGGGAGGAGATGTTGATCTGCTCTATCATCCGGAACGCTATCCCCGGCCGCTCTACGCACACCAAATAGAGTCTCCGAGCGACGGTTTTGTCTCTTCCATCGATTCATTAGAACTTGGATTGACCGTGATTACGCTCGGCGGAGGAAGAAGTACTATGGCCGACATCATTGATCCGAAAGCGGGAATTCTGTTGAAGAAAAAAGTCGGCGATATGGTGAAATCCGGTGAAATTATTGCGGAATTTTTCACTGATCGTTCGATGGCAATTGAAGCTGCCGGTAAACGAATCGCAGATGCATTTTCGTATTCTACTGTGAAACCGGCATCGCGTCCATTGGTTGTGAGTATTGTCGATATAAACGGGGTTCGACCATTCACCCCGTTCTCACCGTGATGGAGTGCGGTACTGTTTTGTCAACTATTTGATCACCGATCATTATGATGAGCGTACTTTTGGCATATTTCAGGACACCCCGTGTTCAGATCGCTGCGTTGCTGTATTTCATTATTGCCGGTGTTCTTTCGCAAATCCCTCTCTTCAATTATCTTGGATACGAATTCTCTGCGATCATGACCATCCCTGCTGCATTTATCAGCGGAATTCTTACGATCCTATTCTTAAAAGAGCACAGCGCAAAACCGCTCACGCGCAGAACATGGTTGTATGTGATCGGAGATTATCTGTTGGTCAATCTACTTCTTCTGCAGATTCCATTTCTGATAATTACCGTGAATGCATTAGCAGTCAAGAATTGTGCATATCTCACCGGCGCGGCTTATTACTGGCTGTTGCCTGTTACTACGATGGTGTTTTCAGTTTCTCTGGCGCTGGTCGTCGGCACACTATTTCGGCATGCAAAAACAATAGTATGCCTTCTGATCACAGGAATTCTCTTCCATATTGTTGTGATCACATATTTCCAGCCGCAACTATTTGCTTATAACTTCATCCTGGGATTTTTCCCCGGAATAACATACGACGAAACATTAAGCGACTTTGCGACGCTCGTATTGTACCGTCAATTTACCCTTATCGCCGCTGTGATGATGATCGCATTTTTTGTGATCTTGTTGCGCACACATTCTTCAAACGATTCGGTTAAGGTCAATATCCGGCGGATCGTCCGAAATATGCGAAATGAATTGTCACTATGGAGTATTGTTGTTTTTGCTTTCTGTATTCTCAGCGCGGGGCATTTCTTCAGGGATGTTCTGGGCTTTGAATATTCTGTCGGTGATATCAGGAACAGCCTCGGCCGGAGGTCAGAATCGATCCATTTTATTATATACTATCAGGCTAACGATTATTCAGTAGAAGATATACGGAGAATCAAAGCGGTCGCAGAATACCAATACAGAAAAGTATCCGAGGCACTTGATATTCGCTCTCACCCGACAGAAAAGATCTTCGTTTTTATTTATCCTGACAATAAATGGAAACAGCGATATATCGGCACATCAAACACTAATATTGCGAAACCGTGGAAAAAAGAGATCCATTTAACAACGGCAACATTTTCATCTACTTTTCGCCATGAACTGGTTCACATTCTGGCGGCAGAATTCGGCATGCCGGTGATTAATGCCAGTACGCGGATGGCGTTGAATGAAGGACTGGCTGTCGCGGTGGATTGGGAAGAAGGATTGTTCACTCCGCATCAGTATGCTGCAGCGATCCATAGAGAAAACGGTCTGGAAAATGTTTCTCAGTTGTTTACATATACAGGATTCGCAGCCCGGTCAAGCGGTTATGCCTATCTTGTTGCCGGTTCCTTCAGCCGATATCTTCTAGAGCGATTCGGTATTCACCGCTATCGCCGAGTATTTCCCGACGGTAATTTCATGGGCGCATTCGGCGAATCGCTGGAAAGTTTGGTAAAAGACTGGAAAGCATTCTTGAAAACCGTTGATGCAACGGAGATTCCGCGCGAAACCGTTCGATCACTCTTCTTTCAACCGTCCATCTTCTTTAAGACTTGCGCGCGCGAAGTGGCGGAGCAAAATCAACGTGCAGCTCAGGCTATACGCGTGAAAGAATATCGATTGGCAGAAAATGGATTCAATGCGGCGTTTGAAAATGCACCGACAGCATTTGCGTTGCGTGGGATATTCCAATCGTTAAACTCGCAGAACAGGCCGGCCGATGTTATCGAGCGTTTCTCCAATCTCCCGGAACAGTCAATGTTGCGATCACATCCGGCAGTGTTGCTGTTGCTGGGCGATGCGTTGTATCTTATCAATACACCGGATGCCGCACGAAAGTATTATCAAATCATCCGCGAGATGAATTATTCCGAATCATTTATCGAAGCGACGGCGGTGAGGATGCAATGCCTTCAAGAGCACATCGAACCTCGCCTGTTCCATCTTCTGTATTATGGAGGTTTGGAGGATTCGACGAAAGCAGCAATTGTGCACAAGCAGCTGGAGTTCCATAGAAATACAGGGATATTACGGTATTTTCAAATTCTGTTTTCCAGGAACGATATTGACTGCGGGCAGTACCGGTTTGAAGAAGCAGAAATAGGCGATAGTGTTTCGAAAGAGATAACATATTTTTCATACGTACGTACTGCAAATACTCTGTTCACACAAAATCAATTTGAAGAAGCAAAGGGATTTTATTGGCTGGCAAAGAATTTCGTTCCGTTTTCTGCGCTTTCGGAATTTCTTGATGAACGGATCGAACTCTGTGACTTTGCAATTATGGAATTGCAATGAATCGATTAGCCTTTGTCATAGTAATCTGCTTAACCGGATGCGGTTCCGGAAATGATGTGATGTCGGAATGCTACTCTACGGGTCAATTCCTGAAACAATCAACTCCTTCGTTCCAGTCATATTTCATGACTGTCCGTTTGAATGAACTAAGCCGGGTCGATATATATTATCAGATGCCGTATACTCATCTCCGGTTTGAGAGAACGTCTGATGGGTTTAAAGGTTCGTATACAATTGCATTTGTGCTTCGCGACGATGCGGGTACAGTGGTCCAGACAAAAGAAGCAGACCGCAAGATTATTGTGCAGACATATGACGAAACAGTGTCATTGCGGTCTGATTTTCATTTTCAATCTTTTCTCGTTCCGTCCGGCTCATATACCGTTGAAATGCTTGCGACCGATCATCTTTCCAATCTTCAGTATCGGCAGAAGAAAGTATTTATAGCGGAGGACTTTGCTTCCACTGCGCCCTCGATTAGTTCCGTATTATATTTGGATACGCTGATCGCCGAAAATAACGGTATAGCTCTTCGTCCAGTGCTGCCGTCCTCCTTGTCGATACTTGACGAATCTATCGGCATGTTTCAAGAAGTATATCAACTCCTTCCGGGAGATTCGATCGATATTGCCGTATCGTACACGCGTTCCTCCGATCAAAAGAGTACTGTAAAGGATTTTGGATATCTAATGCCGCCGTACAAAATCTCTGCAACAGAATATTGTGAACCGTTTGATTCGCTCTATTACCGGCATGATTCATTGGTCATAGCTACTCATCAAGGGAGCCTGCAATTGTTCCAATTCTATCCTCTCCCTGCTATTGGTGGCACGCATATTGTCAGACATATTACGATCCGACGGAGTGGAACGGAAATATCAAAAAAATATGAAGAAAATGTCTTTCGCCGGAAGAAGGAATACCGAACTTCATTGTCGTATGAAGAGATCATTGCAGCAATCAGATATATTGTCCGGGAAGAGGAATATGATTCACTCATTGCCGGGGCGGAACACGACCGCTTCCGTAGGATCATCCGGTTCTGGGAGACCCATGGAGGTGAAGAACGCAGGCTTGAATTTGAGCGCAGGATCAAAGATGCAAACACAATTTTTACATCGTGCATCAATGGAGGTCAAACTGCTATGGGGATTGTGTATATTGTTTGCGGAATGCCGGATGCCGTTGATTGTCGTGCCTCGTATAATGAGACATGGCTGTATACAATCGGCGACAGAGTATTTACAATTCCATTTCGGCGGGAGAATGAGCGAACCCAGAATTATGAACTTATTCCATTCTCGATCCGCGATAATCTCTGGCAATACTTTGTTGACCGATGGAGAAGGAAATAATGACGGTTAAACGAATTCTCCTCACCAGGATGAAGTACATCGGCGATATTGTTCTTACGACACCGATCATTCGATCGTTGCGCGAAACATATCCCGATGCTCATATTGCGTACCTTGGAGATTCAAAAGCCGTTTCCTTGTTGGAACATAATCCTTTTTTGGACGAGATCATCCCGTTCGATTTCTCCCGCGATACAGTTTTCTATCAATTGAAGATGTACTGGAAAATGTTTTCGGGAAAATACGATTTGACCATAGATCTGTACAGCAATCCCCGCAGTGCATTAATGACTTTCGCGACTCGGGCGAAGGTCCGCATTGGCGGTGATACCCGCGGGAGAGGTACACTCTATACGATCAAGATTGGTGATGACGGGAAACTGAAATCGGCTATCGTACACCATTATCAATCGTTAAAGCCGCTTGGTATAGAACAAAAAAATTTCAAGACTGAAATCTTCTTAACAGGAAATGAACGATCATCGGCGAAGGAATTGTTAGCTTCCATAGGTGTTGATACGAAAAAACGTATAGTGGCTATTCATCCGGGAGCGACTTGGCCAAATAAGATTTGGCCGAAGGAACAATTTGCTTCATTGTTGGAACGTCTGGTAGCACAAACCGATTGCGAGGTGATTGTAAGCCCGGGGCCGAAAGATGTCGATTTAATGAGTTTTTTGACCCGGAAATTCTCGAAAAGAGTGCATGCTCTGCCGCTATTGCCGGTCCGAGTGCTGGCAGCAATATTATCGCAATGTTCCGTATTCGTCTCGAATGATTGCGGTCCTATGCATATCGGAGTAGCGACTGGTACAAAAACGATCGGTATTTTTGGGCCGGAACCGATTGAGATCTGGTTTCCCTACGACAGGAATGACGGCCACCTACCCCTGTTTAAAAAAATATTCTGCTCCCCTTGCCGGACAACACAATGTTTTCGAGAAGGGATTGATTATCTGGAGTGTATGAAATTAATTACTGTAGAAGAGGTGTTTAATGCAGTGAAAGAGCGGTTATAAATGACCTATCCCTCCAAATCAGTACCGAAAATTCCCCAAGAAACGTTTCGTGCTTTCTTACAGAGGATCATATACTATAATAATGAGAATGCCTATTTGATCGGGGCATTCGAAAGCGGCGGCAAGAGTTTTACCGCAGTGGGGTATCTTCATGACCCCCGGGATGGTGAAGAATACTCGCTATCGGGAAACTGGACGAACCATGCAAAGTATGGAAAACAATTTGCCATCACGTCCTATGAAACTCATCTGCCGGAATCAGAAGTTGGAATAGAACAATATTTGTCGTCAGGATTGATCAAAGGGATCGGTCCATCCCTTGCCGAACGGATTGTTGAAACATTTGGAAAACAAACGCTGGATGTGCTCAATCATCATCCGGAAAAATTGTTACAGGTGGAAGGGATCGGCCGAAAGAAATATGCTGCTATATCCACTGCGCTTAGTGCTATGAAGGATATGCAGGAAACCATGGTGTTCTTGAAATCGCACGGGATCACTACCGGCACGGCGATCCGGCTCTATAAGACTTACGGCAATGTCGTACGAGAAATCCTGCGGACAAACCCATATCAGATAATAGATGATGTTTCCGGGATCGGATTCCAGACAGCGGATGAGATTGCAAAAAAGATGGGAGTAAAGGAAGAAAGTATCTACCGGTTAACGGCAGGTGTACGGTATGTGCTTGATGATGCGTGCAGAGCCGGAGGACATTGTTTTCTTCCTCAAGATGAGCTTGCTGAACGGTCTGCTTCCCTATTGTATGTGGATGAAGCGAAAGTAGAACAGGCGATTGCTTCAGCAGTGGAGACCGGATATTTGATGACGGAGGGAGAGGCCATATTCCCTCTGAAACTGTACGATGCAGAAGAGCAATCGGCGAGAAAGATAACAGCCCTGTTGAAAAAAGGTGAACGGCTGCTTGATCAAAAGAAATTGTATTCCGCTTTGAAACATGTGGAGCGGAGACACGGATTGACCTTTGATGAAAAACAGCGGCTCGCCGTGATTAGTGCAGTTTTACATCCTGTGACGATACTGACCGGCGGTCCCGGCACCGGCAAGACGCTG
>Ga0172379_10002930_pt1 | contig 28537 bp, 20 predicted proteins | sample GrowelOW334metaG_FD_119756 | JGI IMG/M metagenome (GOLD analysis project Ga0172379, IMG submission 119756) | Groundwater microbial communities from an aquifer near a municipal landfill in Southern Ontario, Canada - Groundwater well OW334 metaG | ecosystem: Environmental > Aquatic > Deep...
CGTTGGCGCCGCGCACGACATCACGACGGGCATCAGCTCCGCCAACCGCGCGAAGACCATCCGGATCATGGCCGATCCGACGGCCCTGCCCGACGACCTCGTGCAGCCGGGCCATGTCTTTCCGCTCCGGGCCAAGCCCGGCGGTGTGCTCCAGCGCGCCGGCCACACGGAGGCGGCGGTGGATCTGGTGCGGCTCGCCGGATCGCGGCCCATCGGCGTCATCTGCGAAATCATGGCCGACGACGGCACGATGGCGCGCCTGCCGGAGCTGCGGAAGTTCGCCCGCAAACACAAGCTCCGGATCTGCTCCATCGCGGACCTCATCAGCCACCGACGTTCGCGCGAGAAGCTCGTCGACCGCATCGAAGTGGTGCAGATGCCCACGGACTACGGTGATTTCAATCTGCACCTCTACCGCTCGCGCACAGACGGCCAGCACCATGTCGCACTCGTGAAGGGCGACGTCGCCGGCCACAAGAACGTGCTCGTGCGCGTCCACAGCGAATGCCTCACCGGCGATGTCTTCGGCTCGCGCCGGTGCGATTGCGGGCCGCAGCTCCAGCAGGCGATGAAGCAGGTCAGCGACGCGGGCCGGGGCGTGATTCTCTACATGCGGCAGGAAGGCCGAGGCATCGGGCTGGGAGCCAAGATTCAAGCCTACAAACTGCAGGAAAACGGCCTCGACACGGTGGAGGCCAATCAGAAGCTCGGCTTCGGCATGGACCTGCGCGAATACGGCCTGGGCGCGCAAATCCTCTGCGACCTCGGCCTCAAGACGATCCGCCTGCTGACGAACAACCCGAAGAAAATCGTCGGCCTCGAAGGCTACGGTTTGCAGGTCGTCGAGCAGCTGCCCATCCGCGTGAAGCCCAACCCGCACAACGAGCGCTACCTCAAAACGAAGCGCGAGAAGCTCGGCCACCTGCTGTGAGCGCGGAGCCTTCCAGCCCGGCCACGGCCACGGGACGCGCGCTGCCGCCGCTCACGCCCGGCACGCTCTACCTCGTCGCCACGCCCATCGGCAACCTGGAGGACATCACGCTGCGCGCGCTGCGCGTGCTGCGGGAATGCGACGTGGTGGCCGCGGAGGACACGCGGCGAACGGGACAGTTGCTCAAGCACTTTGAGATTTCCAAGCCGATGTTGAGCTACTTCCAGTTCAACGAGGCGAAGCGCTCCGAGGAAATCATCCAGCGGCTCAGGTGCGGCGAAAAGGTGGCGCTTGTCACCGACGCCGGCACGCCCGGCATCAGCGATCCCGGCGAGCGCGTCGTGCGCGCGGCGGTGGCGGCGGGGCTGCGCGTCGAGGCGGTGCCGGGCGCGTGCGCGCTCGTCGCGGCGCTGACGGCCAGCGGGCTGCCGACGGATGAGTTTCACTTCATCGGCTTCCTGCCCCACAAGTCCGGCCAGCGGCGCAAGCAGCTTGAAGCGTTGAAGAACTTCGCCGGCACGCTTGCGCTCTACGAATCGCCGTATCGCATCGAAAAGCTGCTCGGCGAATTGAACGAGGTTTTCCCGGACCGCACAGTCGTGCTCGCTCGCGAACTGACAAAAAAATTCGAGGAGTTCCTGCGTGGCAGGCCCGCCGCCCTGATCGCCCTCCTCCAGAAACGTTCGCTGAAAGGCGAGTTCGTCGTGCTCGTGGGCGGGAAGGAAGAGCTGCCCGCGAATGATGCGAATGAACCCGAATGAAAGGCGCAGCTGGTCCGGATTCAGTCTGTTTTTCATTCGCGTTCATTCGCATCATTCGCGGGCAGGCAGTCTTCTTCCGAATAGTCCGGCGCTCCGCCGCGTCGCCCACTAGCCAGCGCGGCGGTTGGCTTTCTCCCGCCCGACGTTAAACTGGCCCGGACGCATGACCAAAATGATTTCAGTTGTTCGCCTCGCACTGATCGCCAGCGTGTTCGCACTTCGCGCGCGCGCCGCCGACTCCGTCGTCGGCCACGACTTCTTCGAGAACAAAATCCGCCCGCTCCTCATCGAGCACTGTCTCAAATGCCACGATGGCGGAGCGTCTGAAAAGCCCAAGGGCGGCCTTGCCCTCAACACCCGCGCCGGCTGGACCAAGGGCGGCGAAAACGGCCCGGCCATCATTCCAGGCGACCCTGACAAGTCCCTCCTCATCCGCTCCATCCGTTACACGGACAAGGATCTGCAGATGCCGCCGAAGGGGAAAAAACTCTCCTCGCAACAAGTCGCGCTCTTCGAGGAGTGGGTCCGGCTGGGCGCTCCCGACCCGCGCACCGCCCAGCACTCAGGCCCGCCGCTCTCCGATCCCGCTGCGGTGAAGAACCACTGGGCTTTCCAGCCGGTGAAGGATCCGAAGGTTCCTCAAGCTCAAGGTTCAAAGTTCAAGGTTCAAAGTCCAATCGACGCCTTCGTCCTCGCCAGGCTCGCGCCGAAGGGCTGGTCGCTCTCCCCGCCCGCTGACAGACGCACACTCATCCGGCGAGTTTATTTCGACCTGCACGGCCTGCCGCCCTCGATGGCGGAGGTGGAGGCCTTCGTCGCGGACAAATCACCCGACGCCTTTGCGAAGCTCGTGGACAAACTCCTGGCCTCGCCGCGCTACGGCGAGCGCTGGGGCCGGCACTGGCTGGACGTGGCGCGCTACGCGGACACGAAGGGCTACCTCGCCGGCGACGAGCAGCGCCGCTTCGCCTTCAGCTATACCTACCGCGACTACGTCATCCGCAGTTTCAACGAAGACACGCCCTACGACCGTTTCCTCATCGAGCAGATCGCCGCCGACCAGCTACCGCTCGGCGAAGACAAGCACGCGCTCGCGGGACTCGGCTTCCTCACGCTGGGCCGGCGGTTCCTGAACAACCCCCACGACATCATTGACGACCGCATCGACGTGGTGACGCGTGGCACGATGGGCCTGACCGCCCAATGCGCCCGCTGCCACGACCACAAATACGACCCCGTTTCGATGCGCGAGTATTACGGGATTTACGGCGTGTTTGCCTCCAGCCAGGAGCCGGTGGAGAAGCCCCTGCTCGGCATGAAGCCCGACCCGGCGCAGCACGCCGCCTATCTGGTTGAGAAGAAAAAGCACGAGGACGAGCTGGAAAAATACCGGGTCACGCAGCTCGACGCGCAGCTTGCACAGCTCCGCAAGCGCACCGCCGACTACCTCTTCGCCGCCGACGAGGTGGACCCAAAGGTGGTGCGGGCTTCCAGCAGCGCTTCCCGGCAGAATCGCGACAAGTATTTTCAGGAGCACAAGCTCGTCCCCGCCGTCGTGCGCCGCTGGCAGGACCATCTCGCCAGGTCCGCCAGCGCAAAAACCCCGGACTCCGTGTGGTCCCTCTGGCACGCCTACGCAAAGCTGCCGGATGACAAGTTCACGGGCGAAGCCGCGAAGCTAGATATTCGCAATCCACAATTGGGCCCTCTCCATCCGCTGGTCGCCGCCGCGTTTCAAACCGCCCCCAAGACCATGAAGGAAGTCGCCGAGCGCTACGGCAAGCTCTTCACCGACGCCGACGCCGCCACGCCGCACGCCGACAAGAACAAGGAGTCGTTGCGGCTCGCCCTGCGCGCCCCCGATGCACCGCCGAATCTGCCGGCACCGGAAAATGACGCCTTGCTCGAAGACGCCCGCCCACGCCTCCGCCAGTTGAAGGCCAGGGTGGACGAGGTGGATGCCACGCATCCCGGCGCGCCGCCCCGCGCGATGGCCCTGGTGGACAATCCTTCGCCGACACATCCCTACATCTTCCTGCGTGGCAATCCCGGCAATCGAGGCCCGAGTGTGGACCGCTCGTTCATCCAGGTCGCCTCTCCGGGCAAAATTGACGCGTTTCCCGCGAAGAGCAGCGGCCGTCTCGAAATGGCCCGGGCCATTGCCAGCCGGGACAACCCGCTCACGGCGCGCGTCTTCGTGAACCGCGTCTGGGGCTGGCACTTCGGCCAGGGCCTGGTCCGCACGCCCAGCGATTTCGGCGTCCGCACCGAACCGCCTACGCACCCGGAGCTGCTGGACTGGCTGGCCACGCGCTTCATGGCGGATGGCTGGAGCCTCAAGAAGCTGCACCGGCTCATCCTGCTCTCCGCGACCTACCAGCAGGCGAGCAACACCCGCGCCGAGTGCGCAGCGTCCGACCCCGCAAATTCGCTGCTGTGGAAGTTCAACCGCCAGCGCCTGGACTTCGAGCAGCTCCGAGACTCGCTGCTGTCCGCGTCCGGCAAGCTTGACCTCACGCCGGGCGGCCTGCCCGTGGATTTGACCGCGCGGCCCTTCCCCGCCCGGCGCACGGTCTTCGGCTACATTGACCGCCAGAACCTCCCGCCGATGTTCCGCACGTTCGACTTCGCCAGCCCGGACGTGAGCGCGTCGCAGCGCTTCCAGACCACGGTGCCGCAGCAGGCGCTCTTCCTCATGAACTCGCCGTTCGTGCTGCAGTTCGCACAGGACCTCGCCGCCCGCGAGGACCTCAAAAAGTTCACGGCCGACGACGCCCGCATCCGGTTCCTCTACGAGACGATCTATCAGCGCCGCCCCGCAGCGGATGAAGTGGCGATGGCCAGGGCGTTCCTTGCCGCGCCCAGCGAGGGTCTTGACGAGGCCGTTCCGAATTCCGGGTGGCACTACGGCTACGGCGAGTTCGATGAAAACACGAGGCGGATCAGGCATTTCACGCCGTTTGCCGTCTTCGCCGGCGGCCAGTGGCAGGTGGGCCGCGAGTTTCCGGACAAGCAGCTGGGGCATCTCCTGCTCCGCGCCGAGGGCGGGCATCCGGGCGGGGATCAGGCGCACTCCGCGATCCGCCGCTGGGTCGCGCCCCGCGACGGCACGGTGGCCGTGAGCGGCACGCTCGCACACGTCATCACCGCTGGCGACGGCGTCCGCGCCCGCATTGTCAGCAGCCGGACGGGCGTGGCTGGCGAGGCCGTGGCGCACCACAGCTCCGTCGAACTGAAGGCCGCCGGCCTGGCCGTGAAAGCCGGTGACACGCTCGACTTCATCACCGACTGCCGCACCGGCTCCAACAGCGACAGCTTCAACTGGGCGCCGAAGATCAAGTTCACCGACCTGCCGAAGCGCTCCAAACAGCTCCCGCCCGACTACGAAATCGCCTGGGACGCGAAGGCCGACTTCACCAAACCCCGCAGCGAAGCACCGAAGAATCTGACCGCCTGGGAGAAGCTCGCCCACATCCTCCTCGTCTCGAACGAGGCGGCGTTTGTGGATTGAGCCGGACGGTGCTAGTCTCGACAGCAGCCATGAACCACGAATGCGATGGCCTGGATGATATGGCGAGAGAGACACCGATCATGAGGTTTGTGTCGCTGGTCTTGTATCAGGCGGTTGCCGACGGGGCGGAAATAATCACGTTCAGGTTGAAGCCGGGCGGCGATGAACTGCCGGAAATGACTGGCCGTCGCAAGTTTGAGGTTGGTTATCAGGGAGCTTTTCCCTACTGCGCGATGCCCCCACCGCCGCAGCATCTCTATTCGCCGGTCATTTGCCGGCTCTGCTGCCTTGCCGACGTGCCCTACTGGGCGAAGGGATCGGTTACTGGCACTTTTCGGATGCGCATCGGTTCGGGAACGGACTCAAAATCGTGGTCGTTCAAGCTCCAGTCGAGCGATCTCCTTTCGGGCCTGACTTTGACCCGTGTCAGCGATTCTGAACTGCCGGCGAATGATCTGTATGCAGAGTTCACCCTGCCTGAACCGCAACCCATCGAGTGGCGACCGGCCGTGCCAGCGTGGCAGGTGATTCCAGTCCGCCCGATGAACCGTCACACGGCGTGGGTATGGTCGCTGTCGCGATGCGCCTTCTATGCGGCGGTCTGCGCCCTGGCCTGGGCGCTCTTGGCCGCTGGCGGATTGATTGACAGCGCAACGATCAGCATGAGCGGGCTCGTTGCGGGCGGCCTGCTGCTCGGGATGCTCATCAATTGGCAGGCCGGCCGGAGCAGCCGGTGCTTTTCCAAGGCAACCCGGACGTGATGGGTTGCCCTGGCGTTGAGTTGAGTTTCAGCCCTCGTCACGGTCCAACCCTGTCCGGCATCTTTTCCATTCTCTCACCGCCGTCCGGAGACTAGCCTGCGGGTATGTTGCCGGAACGAAAATGGGAAACTGAGCCGCTGCTGCGCCTGGTGGCGGGCATGTGCTTTGTCATTTCCATCGGCTCGCTCGCAGGGAGCGCCCTCCTGCCCCGCGCGGCGGCAAACACCATCGAGGGAAAGTTCTTCCTGCTCGTCACCAATGGCCTCGTCCTGCACGGCGGCGCGCTCCTGATGGTCGCCGCGTTTCTTCGCGCACACGGCATCGGCTGGCGCGAGGGCTTCGGCTGGCGCGCCAGCGGATTGCCCCGCACGATCGCGCTGGGCGTGCTGGGCGTGGCCGTCGCCCTGCCGTTCACGCTCATGTTGCAGCACTTCGCCCAGCGCGGGCTGGCGGGCCTGCATGAGCAGCTCGTTGCGCACGAAATCAAGTCGCTCAACCTCAAGCCCGAGGCACAGCAGCTCGTGCAGACGCTTCAGCAGACTGAAACCCTGGAGCAGCGCGCGTTCTTTGCGTTCCTCGCCATCCTGCTCGCGCCGCTGGTGGAGGAGGTCTTGTTCCGCGGCATACTCTACCCGGCCATCAAGCAGCGCGGCCATCCCCGGCTCGCGCTGTGGGGCACATCACTCGTCTTCGCGCTGATGCACGCCAACATGGCCACCTTCATACCGCTGACGTTTCTCGCGCTGCTGCTGGTGTTCCTTTACGAAAGCACCGGCAATCTGCTCGCACCGATGCTGACCCACAGCCTGTTCAACGCGGCCAACTTCATCGCCCTGCTCTACCAGCGCGAACTGGCCGGACGCTTCAACCTCCAGTGAAACCCACCTCAAATAAATCCCCGCACGCCGTAGCCGCCGAGGTCAGGAGGCGGAAGTTTCCGGTTTCCACCAAGCCATCCGCCTCCTCACGTCGGCGGCTGCCAGCCTCGTGAAGGAATTCGACCTCATCGCCCGCCTCAAGGCCACGCTGCCAACGCACGACTCCGTGCTGGCCGGTGCCGGCGACGACTGCGCCGTGCTCGACCTCGGCCTGCCGCACCACCTCGTGCTCTTCAAGACCGACGCTGTCGTCGAGGGCGTCCACTTCACCCCGGATGCGCCACCGGAGAAAATCGGGCACAAGGCGCTCGCCCGCTGCCTCAGCGACATCGCCGCGATGGCCGGCACGCCCACGCACGCCGTGGTCACGCTGGCGTTGCCGCAGCAGTTCGAGACGGCGCGCATCGAGGCCATCTACGCCGGTCTGAACGCACTCGCCCGCCAGCACGGCATCGCCATCGTCGGTGGCGAGACGACGAGCAATCCCGAGCGGCTGCTGCTGTCCATCGCCCTGCTGGGCACGGTGCCGCGCAGCCGGCAGGTGCTCCGCTCGGGCGCAAAGGCCGGCGACGCCATCTTCGTCACCGGCCTGCTGGGCGGTTCGCTGGGCGGGCGGCATCTCGACTTCACGCCACGACTGGCCGAGGCGCGCTGGCTGGCCGAGCGGTTCACCATCCACGCGATGATTGATCTCAGCGACGGCCTTGCAGGCGACCTCCGGCACATCCTTGACGCCAGCGGCGTGGGCGCGGACCTGCACGCGAACGCCATTCCCGTCAGCCGCGCCGCGAAGCTCCAGGCACGCGCAGAATCCTCCGCCAAGCCACCGCTTCTCGCCGCGCTCACGGACGGCGAGGATTTCGAACTCCTCTTCACCGTCGCCAGCCGGACCGCCGTGCCGCTGCTGGATGCGTGGAAGGCGCAGTTTCCGGACGTGAAGCTCTCGTGCGTCGGCAAGATCACCGCCGCGCCGGGCCTGCGTCTGCGCGACGAGCGCGGTCTGCGCGAGTTCAACCTGCGCGGCTACGAACATTTCGCCAGCTGAGGAACCGCAGATGAAATCCGTCCTCACCAACTCACCGGAGGAAACCGCCGCGCTCGGCGAGGCGTGGGCGCAGGAGGTCGCGCCGGGCTGGACCATCGCCCTGTGCGGCGACCTCGGCATGGGCAAGACGCAGCTTGTGAAGGGACTCGCGCGCGGACTGGGCATCACGGGGCGCATCGCATCGCCGACCTTTGCGCTCGTCAATGAACACACCGGCGGACGCATGCCGCTATTCCACCTCGACCTCTACCGGCTCGACACCCGCGAGCAAATCGCCGGGGCCGGACTGGATGAATACTTCTTCACTCCGCGCGGCGTGACAGTGGTGGAGTGGGCGGAGCGGTGGTGGGGTGAAGTTCAAAGCTCAAGGTTCAAGGTTCAAAGTCCTGGGGGGCGATTGCGGTGGGTGAAGTTCACGGCGGAAAGCGAAACGCAACGACGCATCGAGCATGAAGATTTTGGCGCTTGAATTCTCCTCCGCCCGGCGCGGCGTGGCGGTCGTGGAAGACGACCACGTGCCTGGTCTTGCCGAGGGCGACGGCCTCACTCCGGGGCCGTTTGAGCTGATCGAAGCGGCGCTGCGCGCGGCAGGCTGCGAGCGCGGGCAGATCGAGTGCATCGTGGTCGGGCTGGGGCCGGGTTCCTACACCGGCGTGCGCTCGGCCATCGCCCTGGCGCAGGGCTGGCAGCTTGCGCTGGGCGTGAAACTCCTCGGCACGAGCAGCGCCGAGGTGCTGGCGGCGACGGCACAGGCGGCGGGCCTGACCGGTCGCATCGCGGTGGTGATCGACGCGCTGCGCGGAGAGTTCTACTCGGCGAGCTACGAGATCGCGGCGGATGGCTGGCGAGAAACGGCGCCGCTGCGCCTGCTCACCCGCGAAGCGGTCGAAGCGCTGGCCGCAAGCGGGGAAGCGCTCGTCAGTCCGGACGCGAAGTGTCCGTTTGCCGGAGCGACGAAGCTGCAGCCCTCGGCTCGCGAGCTCGGGCGGCTGGCCGCCGGGCGCAGCGACTTCCAGCCCGGTGAAAAGATCGAGCCGATTTACCTGCGCGAGACGAGTTTTGTGAAGGCTCCGCCGCCGAGGCATTATTGAACGGCGGATTTTCAGTGCGACAAGCCGCTCCGCCTCCCGACCTGGGCGGCTACTGGTAGTGCGGCGGCTTCTGGTTGTTGGCGCGGATGCGTTCAAGCTCCTGGCCCTCCATCGCATCGGAGGCGCGCGCGACTTCCTTCTGCAAACGACCGATGAGGCGGGCCTGCTCCACGACGACCTGATTCAACTCCTCCTGCTGATGTTCCAGGTGGGCGAGGGCGGATTCAACTTTCAAGAGCCGGGATGCCAGCGATTCGTCCATGCGGCGAGGTTAGCTGGAAGCGGGCGGCTGAACAGTTCCGTTTCGTAGTCGCAAGCTTCAGCTTGCGCGTCAGTCTGTCGGCGGTCTGTAGCGGCGGTCTGTGACCGCCGGCTGCGCAACTCGGCGCTCACAGAGCGCCGCTACAGCAAGCTTGCGATTCGCAACCTGAAGGTTGCGACTACGCGTGGTTGTGTCGCGCGGTGAAAAACCCGGCGATGGCGCCGCACAGGTGGCCTTCCCACGAGATGGGGCCGGACTGCGGCATCACGCCATAGAAGATGCCGCCGTAAAGCACGCCCACGCCGACGGCCACGAACACCGCGCGCCAGCTGTCCATGAGAAAACCCGCGACGAGGAGATACACGACCAGGCCGTAAATCACCGAACTGGCTCCGATGTGGACCGTGAGCTGGCCGTTTGTCATGCCCCGCCCGATGAGCCAGGTGCCCAGACCGCTGGCCAGCCAGATGAGCGTGAGCGTGCGCCAGGGGTGATACTTGCGGTCCCAGAAGAGCAGCGTGAGCAGGACGAAAAGCGGGGCGGCGTTCGCGAGCAGGTGGGCCGCGTTGCCGTGCAGCAGCGGGCTGAAGACCAGACCAATCAACCCATGCTGATCCCGCGGCACGATGCCGAATCCGGCGAAGGAAATGCCCGCGATCAGCTCGACCGCCTTGATGAAGAACATCAGCCCCACCAGCACGAAACTGGTTTGCAGCGCGGCGACGAGACCACCTTTTTTGGAACGGGCCATCGGCTGTGATCAGGCCCGTCTGAGGCGGGTTCGCACGCGCTGCTTCAGGCGCCTGGTCAGCGCCCGGAGATGGCTGTGGGGCATGGTGCCTTCCAGCGTCCAGGTCTGGTGCGGCACGGGCGAGCGGAACAGGTCTTCGGGCGCGGTGTGCTTCACGTCGAGGCCGGGCGTGAGGTCGCAGCCGGCCTTCGCAAAAAGATGCCGGACGAGCGCGGAGCAGAAGAAGGCGTTGTCCCGGACGAGCAAATTGCCGCGCGGGCGCAGCGTCGGATGCCGCAGCGCGATGAGGATGCCGAGGATTTCCCGCAACGAGTAGCGGACGCGGCCCGAGACGAGTTCAAGCCCCCCGGCAACGATGTGCTTCACCGATTCGGGCGGGAGCTGGAAGTCGAGAACGGCGAGTGAGGAGTATAGTTTTTCGTCGTGGTATTTCGTGGTGCGGTTTTCCTGCACGCCGAACTGGACGTGGCCGCGCAGGACCTGCATGTCCGACTCGATGATCCACATGTGATCGTCGCTGCGGTGTTCGCCAAAGACAAAGGCGTGGGTCCAGCGGCTCCACCGGCCGTCGGGCGTGGCGTGCCGCTCGGCGCGCGCGATGCCGCGGTCAATGAGTGTGTCGCCGCCACACAGGCCGACGCACCCGGGTCGAGCGAACGCTTCCAGGAACGCTCGGTTCGTGGTGTCGGGCGGAACCGCGACAATGTTCAGGGCGGAACTCATCGCCGGCTCGTCGTGTGTCTGATGACCATCTGGCAGGACGTTTGTGTCCGGAGCGAAGGCTGGCGAAACACGCCGGCCATGAAAACCAAAAAACGGCGCGGACCGGGGTCCGCGCCGTTGTGGAGGCGAAAGTTCGCGTGCCGTTACTTCTTGCCGGCCTTCTTGGCGGCGGGCAGCGGAACGGTCTGGACGGTCTGCAGGATGCGGCCCGCGATCTTGTAGGGGTCGCCCTGGGAGGTGGGACGGCGGTCTTCGAGGTAGCCGCGATAGTCGTTGTTCACGAAGCTGTGCGGGACGCGCACGGACGCGCCGCGGTTGGCAACGCCGTAGTTGAACTTGTCGATGGACTGCGTCTCGTGCAGGCCGGTGAGGCGGAGGTGGTTGTCGGGGCCATACACGGCGATGTGCTCGTTCTTGTATTTGTCGAACGCGGCCATGAGCGCCTCGAAGTATTCCTTGCCGCCGACTTCACGCATGTGCGTGGTCGAGAAGTTGGAGTGCATGCCGGAACCGTTCCAGTCCACGTCCTTGCCGAGGGGCTTGCAGTGCCAGACGACATCCACGCCGTATTTCTCGCAGAGGCGCATGAGGAGGTAGCGGGCGACCCAGACCTGGTCGGCGGCGTTCTTGGATCCCTTGCCGAAGATCTGAAACTCCCACTGGCCCTTGGCCACCTCGGCGTTGATGCCTTCGTGGTTGATGCCGGCGTCGAGGCAGAGGTCGAGGTGCGTGTCCACGATCTCGCGGGCGATGCAGCCGACGTTCTTGTAGCCGACGCCGGTGTAGTATTCGCCCTGCGGATAGGGGAAACCGCTCTCCGGGAAGCCGAGGGGCTTGCCATCCTTGTAGAGGAAGTATTCCTGCTCGAAGCCGAACCAGGCGCCGGGATCATCGGGGATGTTCGCGCGACCGTTGGAGGGATGCGGCGTCTTGCAATCCGGCATCATGACTTCGCACATGACAATCACGCCGTTCTTCTTGGTCGTGTCAGGATAGACGGCGACCGGCTTGAGCATGCAGTCGGAGCTGCGGCCTTCGGCCTGGCGGGTGGAACTGCCGTCGAAGCCCCACATCGGGAGCTGCTCCAGTTTGGGAAAGCTGGAAAATTCCTTGATTTGGGTTTTGCCGCGGAGGTTTGCGACGGGTTCATAGCCGTCGAGCCAGAGGTATTCGAGTTTGTATTTCGCCATGTGCGTGAGTGTTGTTAGTTCAGTTAGGCACGATGCAAAGAAGCTCCTGCTTCCCCGTGGATCGCTCGGCGGCGAGTTGAGCAGGGTGAATGCCACCGGGCAAGGGTTTTTCCATGAGCGAGGGACTCACGCGCATTTCGTTCATGCCTGTCAGGGGTTTTGTTCACATGCGTTGTTTTCAGGCCATGCCGGAGGCATCTGAACCTAGCTGGTCATTATTGGGCAGGCTGCACAAAAATTCGCGCAGCGGGGTCAAAACTCCTTGAGCCCTGTCTGAAAAAAATGCGGCGGGCTGCCCGGGGATTTTGCCGGTGTTCAAGCGCTCACCGGACCATCTGCCGCGCAAGCCGTGGACAAAAGTTGAGCCACCCGACTGGGGGGGGGCGTCCGATAACCGGGAGTCATTGAGACGGCTGGCGGAAGCAACTTTCCAAAGATGGCGGACTGCGGTCAGTCCTCCGCAAACAGATATTCCAAATCGGTCTGCGAGAGGCTGCGAGCGAAGCCTTCCTCGCCGAGCACGTCCTGGATCGTCTGGGCCTTGCGCTGTTGCAGGTCCCAGATCTTCTCCTCGACGGTGCCGGGCGCGATGAGGCGGTAGGCGTTCACCGTGCGCGTCTGGCCGATGCGATGGCTGCGGTCAATGGCCTGCGCCTCGACGGCCGGGTTCCACCACGGATCGTAGAGGACGACGTAGCTGGCGTTGGTAAGGTTCAAGCCCGTGCCGGCGGCACGCAGGGAGAGCAGGAAGACGCCCGCCTGGTCGTCGGCCTGGAAGGCGTTGACGACTTCCTGACGCTGCTTGGTCTCTCCGGTGAGCAGGTGCGTGGGGATGCCGCGCTTGGCGCAGTCCACTTCGAGAATCTTCAGCATCTGCACGAACTGCGAGAAGACGAGGACCTTCTGGCCCTCGGCCACGAGCGTGTCGAGCAGCTCGAAAAGCGTCTCGGTCTTGCCGCTGGCCACGTCGCTGCCAATCAGCTGCGGGTGGCAGCAAATCTGACGCAGCCGCGTGAGGGCGGCGAGGACGTGCATCTTGCTCTTCGCGAGCCCCTTTTCCTTGACGGCCTGCATGACCTGCTCGCGGGAGCGGCGCAGTTCGGCGAGGTAGAGCTTGCGATGTTCTTCGCCGAGTTCGCAGTCGCGGCGCTGCTCGATGCGGTCGGGCAAATCCTTTGCGACCTGCTTCTTCAGGCGGCGCAGGAGGAGCGGACGGAGCTTCGCGGAGAGACGGCGGCGGGCGATGCGCTGCAAGGAGACGGCCTCTTCGCTCTCGTTGCCGGGCTTCGGGTCGTAGGTTTCGTGGAAGTGTTCCTGCGTGCCGAGGTAGCCGGGCTGGATGAAGTCCGTGATGCTCCAGAGATCGAGCAGGCGGTTTTCCAACGGCGTGCCGGTGAGGGCGAGGCGGCGGTCGGCACGGAGCTGCTTGACGCTCTGCGTAACCTGCGCGGCGGGGTTCTTGATGAACTGCGCCTCGTCGAGCACGAGCGCGCCGAAGTCGAACTTGTTCAACTCCTCGAGGTCCCGGCGGAGCAGCGCGTAGTTGGTGACGATGATGTCGTGCTGCGGGATCTGCTTCCGCAGGGTGTGCCGGCCCGCGCCGCTCTGGAGCACGAGCACCTTCATGTGCGGGACGAACTTCTCCGCCTCGCGCCGCCAGTTGTGCAACACGGACGCGGGGCAGATGACTAGCGCGGGCTGCGGGTTCTTCGGGTTGCGGGCCTTGAGCCACGCCAGCCAGATGAGCGTCTGGAGGGTTTTGCCGAGACCCATGTCGTCGGCGAGGATGCCGCCGAGGCGCATCTCCGTGAGGTGGCAGAGGAAGTCGAAGCCTTCCTTCTGATACGGACGCAGGTCGGCGACGAGGCCCTTGGGCAGATCGGTCGGGGCGATGCCCTCGAAGTTGGTCAGGCGCTTGCGCAGCGTCTTGGCGTGTTCGCTGTCGCCGAATTTTTCCAGGCCCTTCTCATCGAGGTGCGCGGCCTGCTCGATGGACACCTGCTGCGCGATGGGACTGAGGCCGTCGAGACCAAGGTCGGCGAGGGCCTCGTGGGCGGCCTGCACGGCCTGCGTGTCGAGTTCGACCCAGCCGGAGTCGGGCAGCTTCACGAAGCGGCCCGTGGCGCTCGCGAGACGCTGGAGGTCGGCGCGGGTGAGCTTCATGCCCTCCTGCTCCCACTCGGCGGAGACGCTGAACCAGTCGATGCCGCTGCCCTTGACGACGAGGCTGGGCTTGAGTTTGCGCGGCGTGAGGAAGAGCCGCTGGAAGGCGGCGTTGCCCAGGAACTCGGCGTCCGGCGGGCGGTTGGACCAGTTCGCGGAGAGAATGCTGAAGAAGTTTTCCGCCGCGTCACCGACCCAGAGGCCGGGCTCGGGCGTGAAGCAGTTGAGGCGGCGCAGCCAGTTCACCGCCGGTTCGAGCCGGAGGTCGTCGAGGATTTCCGGCTTGCCGTTCTTGCGGCCCGGCTCGTCCTGCACCCATTCGTGGCCGTTCCAGTGCCAGACCGAGTCGTCCCGTTCGCTGCGGGCCAGCAGGCGGATGCGGATGACCTCATCCACGAGTTCGAAGGTGAACTGCGGCACGGCGGGATGGGCGACGCAGAGCTGGTCCCAGTCCACGCCGTTGTCGAAATGCGCGCGGCGGAGGTTCGTGAGGAAGCGGTGGCTCAACTTGCGCACCGGAACCGACGGCGACCGGGCGAGTGATTCGAGCAGGCTGCCGGGCGGCGCGTTGCGGAGCAGGTAAAACGTGTCGTCCACGAAGGCGAGCGGCGGCTGGCCTGCAAACCACATCGCCTCCGTGAGCGGACGCAGCTCGCCGTTGGAGAGCTTGATGCGCTGGGTGAAGGAGAGTTCCTGCGTGCCGTTCTGCAAATGCGGCGTCAGCTCGACCACCTGGCCGTGATAGACGATGGGCTTGGTGCCGCACTCCATCAGCAGCCGGCCGTGGTGGCCCCAGCGTGCAATCCACTGGAGCAGCTCCAGACCCTGGAGCACGAAGTCGCCGTCCTTGTCCTCTCGGTGACGGTTGTTCTCGACGACCCACTGGATGAATTCCCAGTCGAACGCGGGAAACAGCTCCTGCTCGTGCGCGGCGCGGGTGTTCAGGTCAATCAAGTCGGCGAGCGACTTCTTCTTCTCGCCGGTGCGCGGACGGAAGAGGTGAAACTCGACGACAAGCTGGTGGAGCGGCGAATCCTTTGCGACCGGCCGGGGCTTGCAGATGATGCGCAGGCCGGCGCGTGGCGAATCGAGATGCACCGGCGCGGGCGGGAAGAGCCAGTGTTCCAGCTCCTGCATCAGCTTGCCCTCCTGCTCGGCCTGCTCGATCTCGGCAAAGCGCGAGTAGTTGGCGAACTGCTGCAGTTCCTGCGGCAGCGAGCGTCCGGCGCGGAGGAAAAGGATGGCCAGCTCCTCCAGCCGGGGACGTCCCTTGGCCTCGACCATGCGCGGCCACCACTCGTTCGCGCCGAAATCCTTGCGGGAGAGGTTCAGCTTCTCGAAGTAATCCTCGAGCAGCAGCCAGGAGCGCTGTGAATCCGTGCAGGTGGCGAAGAGATGCAGCAGGTTCCCGCGCTCGGCGACCTTTTCCTTGGAGTCAGCCAGCTCGCGGCGCAAATCCGCCAGCGCGCCGTAGGTCTGGTTGAGGACGGAGTGATGGGCATCGTATTTTGCCGTGTTCGCGCCGATGCGGGGCACGCGGCCTGGTTTCGCTACCTTTGGCATTTTTCTGGGTCAAAAATTCAACGCTCAAAAACCGAACATAGAGCTTCATTGGCTCACAGATGCGCGCCACTGGTCAATGGGAAAAACGGTCTTTCTGGGACAGTGAACACCCAAAGCTCCAAATCCCAAATCCCAAGCTCCAAGGCTGGCGGCGTGTCGAGGTTGGTCGCGCCTTCGGGTTTGAAACTTGGAACTTCCCTGGAGCTTCCTACTCCCCCATGTCCGCGAGTTTCCGCGCGGCGGCCTCCCAGTCGGCGGTGAGTGTCTCCAACTGGTGTTGCACGCCCATCAGCTCGCGGTTCAGGTGCATCGCCGCACCGGCCTTCGCGTAGGTCTCCGGCTTCTCCATCTCGACGGTGAGTTCGGCCTGGCGGGTTTCGCAGTCGGCGATGTCCTTCTCCAGCCGGTGGACGAGCTGCTGCTGGGTCCTGCGCTCGGTTGAGCGCGCCTGGCGCTGCGCGGCTTCGTTGCGCTTCTGGTCCTTGCGTTCCGGGCCGGGCATCGGGGTGCTTCGAGCCGGCTCGCGGGCCGGCGCGGGGCGGGAGTCGGTGAGGCCGGCGGTCAAGGCCACGCGGGCGGAGGATGCCTTCGTCTTGTCGAGGTAATACTGGTAGTCGCCGGCGTAGGGCGTGATGACCCCGGCGTTGACGTGCAGGACCTTGTTGGCCAGCGCGCGGATGAAATAGACGTCGTGGCTGATGAAGATGAGCGTGCCGGTGTAGGCTTTCAGCGCGCCGACGAGCGCATCAATGCTCGGCATGTCGAGGTGCGTGGTCGGCTCGTCCATGAGCAGCAGGTTCGGCGGATTGAGCAGCAGCTTCACCAGCGCAAGCCGGCTCTTCTCACCGCCGCTCAGGACGGAGACCTTCTTGAACACATCGTCGCCCCGGAAGAGGAAGCTGCCCAGCACGGTGCGGATGTATTGCTCCGTCACGCGCTGCGGCGTGTCGGACGCCTCGTCCAGCACGTTGCGCGACATGTCCAGCGTCTCCGTGCGATACTGCGAGAAGTAACCGGACTGGACGTTGTGGCCGAGCACGCGCTCGCCGGCCTGCGGCTTGAGCACGTCGGCCAGCAGCTTGAGCAAGGTGGATTTGCCCGCGCCGTTCGGCCCGACGAGCACGGTGCGCTCATCGCGCTCCGCCTGAAAATCCAGGTTCCGATAGACCGGAGCGGTGCCATAGCTGAAATCCACGCCCTTGAGGCTGACAACCTTCAGGCCGCTGCGCGGCGGCTGCGGGAAGCTGAATCCGACCGTAGCATCGTCGGCCACGGGGGCCTCGATCTTCTCCATGCGCTCGATCTGCTTGAGCTTGGATTGCGCCTGCGCGGCCTTGCTGGCCTTGGCGCGGAAGCGGTCGGCGAACTCCTGGAGATGCGCGATTTCCTTCTGCTGGTTCTTGTAGGCGGCGAGCTGCTGGGCGTCCTTGGCCGCGCGCTGGGCGAGGTAGTCCTCGTAGTTGCCGCGGTAGCGCGTGAGCCTGCCGTGGCGGATGTCAATGATGCTGCCGCAGAGCTGGTTCAGGAACTCGCGGTCGTGGGAAATCATCAGCACCGCGCCGGGATAGCCCTTGAGATAATCCTGAAACCAGAGCAACGCCTCGAGGTCGAGGTGGTTCGTCGGCTCATCGAGCATCAGCAGGTCCGGCTCCTGCGTGAGCAGCCGCGCGAGGTGTGCGCGCATGACCCAGCCGCCGGACATCTCGCGCGCGGGCCGGTCGAAGTCGGAGTCGCGGAAGCTCAGGCCCTTGAGAATGCTCTTCGCGCGCGACTCGACCTGGTAGCCGTCCAGCTCGCTGAAACGCGCATGCACGTCGTCGTGCGGATCGAGGTCGTCCGGGTGCGTCGTGTCCCAGGCCTTGAGCTTGCGGCTCACCTCGACGAAATCCGGCGTGACGGCCGTGGCCAGCTCCACAACGGTCTCGTCCCCTGCGGGCGCGCTCTCCTGCGGCAGGAAGCCCAGCGTGATGCCGCGCTCGAAGTTGACCTGCCCCTCGTCCGGCGTGTCGTTCTGGAGGATGAGCGAGAAGAGCGTGGATTTGCCCGCGCCGTTGGGCCCGACCAGCCCGACGCGGTCGCCGCGGTTGACCTGAAGCGAGACATCGCTGAAGAGCGTGCGGCCGCCGAAGGACTTTGAAATTTCAGAAATCGTCAACATTTGAGCGGCGGATGGTGCGGATGCGGGGCACGCGGCGCAAGAGGAGTAATCAGGAATCGACCGTCCATGTTTCGCCACCTGCCGCTGCGGCCGCCTCGCGGAAAATAATTGCCAGCCGCTGCTGACAGACCCGCCCTCCTAATTTTCAGACAGGCTCTTACGGGCTCCGCGCGTCCAGCCCCTCCACATCCACCTCGTAGATGTGGCCGGCCTTGCTCTTGGCGATGAGTCGGATGACGAGCGCGCCGGCGGGGACGCCTTTCAACTCCTGGGTGAAGAACTGAATCGCGTCCGTGCTGAAAATGCCGTCGCCGGCCTTCTCGTCGCTCTCGCGGCCTGCGTCGTTCAGCGGAATCTGGCCGTAGTAGGTCCAGCGGATTTTCTCCAGCTTGGGGTCCGCACCGGCGCGGAGGAGCCGGACTTGCAGGCTCTCAAGCCGGTCGGGTTGCGGCGGCTTGATGGTGACACGGAGCTTCGTCGAGCCATCGAGCAGCATGAACCTGGGCGAGATTTCCACCGTGCCGAATGCAGGCGCGGCGGCGAGCGAAGCCGGATTGAAATCCGCGCGAATGACCTGCCCGGAGACGAGCGGGTGCGGCTTGGAAATGCCCGCAGCGCGGCGACCGTCCGTGCTGAGACCATGGTAGCTCCAGATGGGCAGGAGGGCGCCGCCGAGGTCCAGCGGATCGTAGTAATCGCCGCCGTCGCGCGCGTAGCGGACGAGCTGCTCGCCGCGCACGGCATGCGAGCCGTTGTGCGTGAGGGACAGCGTCTGGAGTGCGAGGACATGGTGATACGTGCCCAGCGGCTTGCCATCCCACGTCGCGAAGTGCAGCCGGTGCGTGTGCTCCGGCTTTCCGTAGCTCGCAAACCACGCGACGGTCGAGCCGTCGCCGCTGATGACGGCCTGCGGCTGCGCGATGGGCCAGCCCAGGGACTCTGAACCGAAGCCGTAGTTGCTGATCTTGCGCAGACCGGAGCCATCGCCATTCAGGGCGAAGGCGTTGTCCCGCGTGCTGAACACGATGCGGCTGCCGTCGCTGTTGATGCTGAGACCGTCGTGCAACTGGTAGTAGGTGAAGGCGGCGAGACTCTGGCCGTTGAACTTCGCAAGATCATCGTAGGAAAGAAGGCGCTTGATGTCGGAGCCGTCCGCGTTCAGCACATAAACCCCCTTGGCCGGCGAGAGGACGAACACCCGGTCACCTCGCGCGGTGAGGCGCAGGCCGATGACCCCCAGTTCACCTTCGGCGAAGCCGCCGGGCAGCTTGCGCTTGCCGGAGCCGTCGCTGTTCGCCAGCCAGAGTCCCTCGCGGCCCGCCCACGCGACCACCTTGCCGTCCGCGCTGAAATCCAGATGCCCGTGGGTGTCCCGGGTGTTCAACTGCGTGAGGCTGCCGCCCTGCGCGTCGAGTGTGAACGCTCCCTGTTGCGTCAGCAGGCCAATGCGCGAACCGTCCGCGCTGAGGCTCATGACATTCACGTCCTTGCGCTGCTGGAGATCCTCGGTGAAGGCGGTGATCTTGTTGAACGTGACCCAGCGCTTTGCTCGCCAGCCCTCGCCGAGCGTGATGCCGGGCGGGCGGCCCGGTTCAGCCGCAGTTTCCACGTTGAGGTAGATGGCGCGCACTTCGGAGCGGTTGAAAGACTTCAGGCCGTCTCCAGTGCGGAACACAACGATGCTCGCATCCATCTCCACGGCCTTGCCGCGCAGCACCGCGCCGTTGCGGAAACGCAGTTCGTCCTGCCCGGACACGGAACCCGCAAACAGCAGCACGGCGGCAAACAAGGCGAGGGAGAGTTTGAGTGGCTTCATGGGAGGGAGGGTTTTTGCTAGCGGGAGAATACCACAGAAGTCCGCACGGGCAAGACAAGCAATCGTGGCCGGGCGCTAGGACCATGTTCCGCCGTCCCGGGTGCGGTAACAAATTTCCCCGGCGATTGTCTTGTGGTTTAATGATGGCAACCGAGATGACCGGCAACGCGGAACAAGACGAACACGCCGTGGCCGCAGTGCAGCGTGGCGACGCCGAACGCTACCGTGAGCTGGTCGAGCGCCATGAACGCCGTGTCTACGCCGTGGCCTGGAGCCGGCTGGGCGATGCCGCCCTGGCGGAGGAAGTGACGCAGGAGGCGTTCATTCGGGCCTATCAGCATCTCTGGCTGCTTGCCGACGGCGCGAAGTTTTCGGGCTGGGTCAACACCATCACGCGCCGCATCGCCATCAACTTCGGTCTGCGTCACCGCCGCGAACTCAACAAGCGCGAGCGCTGGGCGTTGGAACACCCCGGCAACTCCCCGGAAGGCGACTCCGCGAACGAACGTGACCCGGCGCACTCGCCGGAAAGCTTGCGCCAGACGCTTGCGGAACTTCCGGACGCGCATCGCGAATGTCTGGTCCTGTTTTATCTCGAAGCGAAGAGCGGCGCAGAGGCGGCTGCGGCGCTGGGCATTTCCGAGACCGCCCTGCGCGTGCGCCTGCACCGCGCCCGCAACGCGATGCGTGAACGCCTGGAGGAAAAACTCGAAGACTCGCTGGCCAAACTGCGTCCGGCCAAATCACTCGTCCCCGCCATCATGGCAGGCGTGCTGGCCTCGTCGTCCGCAAAAGCCGCGACGGGTGGAACTGTCGCGGTTGGAGTGGGTGCCAAAATTGTGTCGGTGTTGGGAAAATCGTTTTTGTTTGCCTGGGTTGTGCCTTTGATCTCGGTAATAGCGACACTGCCAAGTTTGATGGTAGTGTCGGTCATCGTGCGGAAGGAGCGGGAGAATTTCAGAGATGCGGAAGGTTTTCGTCCCGAATTGCACCGCCGAGCATTCCGCAACTTCTTCTGGGGCTTCCCGTTGGTGGTCGCATTTTTGGCTCTGATGAATCAGGCCACTCTCGCGGCCTGGGGGAGTAAAGGGCCACAACTTTTCCTCGTCTGCTTTTTGCTCTTTGTTACGATTATTTCCGCACGAGCGGCATTATTCTTTCGGAATCCACAAGCGGTCAGTTCGATTGTTTACTGTGTCATCATGACGGCCGGGACGGTTGCATTTATCGCAGGCCGGCTTCCGCCAAGTCTGGCATCCTTGCCATTGCTGCTCGCAACCATCTGGTCACTCTTCACCCTCAGACGTCCGATGCGAATGGACTACAGTTTGTTTCTGCGGGCCGCACACGGAGCGCTAGGAATGCCGGGCGCATCGGATGACGCGCGGCAGACAAATCTTTTTGACCGCCAGACGCTGCTGAACTTTGCCCGTTTTCTCGGCTCGCGTTTTCTTGTGTGCAATTTTCGTTGGGAAACAAGCGGACTGGCGTTACGACTGGCACCCGTTGGCAGCCGATTTCTGGCAAACATGGCCAGCATATTCATGCCGCCTATCAGCCGGAGACACTCGCATATTTTGCTGGGCAGGGACGGAACGGTCAGCGCGCACTGCGGCGAAACGGATGCGGAGGATTTGGTGTCGTTGAAGACCGTTGGCACGACCAATCCACGAGAGCTTGAGCGAATCATCTCTGAAATCGTTGGCCGGGCGTGGCACGAGTTCCGCAGCGGGAACATCTCGGTGGCGGAACAGATGTTGGGAGACTCGCCAGAATCGGAAGTGTTTGTCGTGCCGCCGGCCCGTGCCAAATCCATGCGCTGGTGGCGGATTTGGATCGGCGCAACAGTGGTGTTGATGTCGGCTGGAATGGTGGTGCGATCGTTCCTGCCCACTCATCCTCAATCGTCTTTTCGTCTGAAACCAGTCGAACTCACCAGCGCTCAAGTGTGGTATTCGCTGGATCAAAAGGCCGGCTTCACCAATTTCAACGCAGCCCAAAAATACGGGGACAACCTGTTGCCCCATTTCAACTGGGTGTTGCCACCTTCAAATCTGGTGAGACCGGAAGCCATGGAAAGATTGCGGGCGTTGGTCCTGAGTAATTTCAAATCAGGTGAGAGCAATTCCTCCACACGCGTTCAGTCATTGCTAGGCGCAGAGATTATGCAAAAAGCGGTCATCAACGACTGGCTCACCAAAGAGCAACTGGGCGTCACGGACCAAATGATCCGCATAACTATCACCACTGCCAGCAAATTTCAGAAGCAACAGTGGTTTCACCTGCCGCCCACCCAGGCAGTAACATCCGAATTCAAAAACGGCAGAGTGGTGCACAATCCGGCGGACTACACGGTTTTGACGACCGACCGGCTCAGGCAGATCGTGCAATGCCTGGACAAGCTCGGCTGTCTTGATGTTGTGGAGGACAAATCCATGGTCGAAATTCTCCTTCGTCATCAAATTCTTACCGCGCAAACGCCACCGGGCCGCCGCCCGATGAGTGACTCTAAATCCTTGCACGGACTATTCTTTACGATGTGTTACGACCCGATTCGTGACACCCACGAATCGCTAGTAATTCTGGAAAGGTTTGGGAGCTTGAGCCGAGTCAACCGTGAGGCCTGTATCGCCGGAATCCTGCGCTTCCATTCTGGCGACGGCCTGTTTGCTTCGCCAAACAAGGACGACGGGCTGGCAATTTTTGGTGACGCACGCGACACCATCGCCGCCTTTGAGGCGCTTCGCATTCTTGATGCGCTTGATCGCGTGAAAGATTTGGACAAATGGAAATTCCGCCCAAACTTTGCCTCACGAATGCCAGACGGCGTCACACACCGCGTGGCGACATGGGACGAAATCGAAGCTTGGGTCTGTCAGCAACGGCTGGAAAAAATTCTGCACGCACGGAAAGAAAACCCGTCGGCACCCGCTCGTTCATTGTTTGAACCGTAGTTGACGCGCAGCATCTGTTTCGTGCGAAGTGTTCAGCCCGGGATGATCAGAGGTTCCGGAAAACCAGCGGAAACTTCAGCCACGGGACGCAAGTTCGTATTCCGCGCGGGATTTCCTTGGCAGACCTCCGGCGCTGGCCTACAACCTCGCCCGGTTCTTTGAAGTCGGCGGTTCACCCCGCCACAATCCACCGCTCGCAAGTGCAGGGAACCCCGTGAGAACCGGGGACGGTTGCGCCACTGTGACGGGCTACAAACTCCCAATGCCACTGGCTGAAGGCCGGGAAGGCGGGAGCGAGGTTTGAAGCCCGGAGTCAGGATACCGGCTTGTCAGCGCTCGTCAGGGCGTGCTCACGCGCGCCCGCTTCTCCGACAAAGAGAAGGATGAGGCCAGCCCGTCGAACTGTCTTTCGCCGGGATTCCGAGATGCCTTCATTCTCCAATTTGCGGAGGTGAAGGCTTTTTGCTTTCCGCCTCCCATCTGGTCTCCAGTTCAACCCGCTCCGCGCGCCAAGGAACCCGCGCGGGGCTTGCAGTGAAAGACCAGCATGAAACACGCAGTCAGCAGCCCGCAGTCAGCAGTCAGCCACGGCCGCACCTCCCGCGCCCTGTGCCATTCCCTCCTTTCCGTGCTCGCGGCCACCGCCGCCGCGCAGGAGAGCAGGACCAACGCCCCGGCGATCTTGCCGACGATGGTCGTCACCGCCACGCGCACGGAGGAAGCGGTGGACAAGACCGCAGCCAGCATCACCGTTTTGACGCGGGAAGACTTCGAGGCCAGCCGCCTCACCACGCTCGCGGATGCGCTTGATCAGGTGGCCGGTCTGGCGGTCGTGCGCAACGGCACGCAGGGCCAGCCCACCTCCGTGTTTGCGCGCGGCACCAAGAGCAATCACATCCTCCTCACCGTGGATGGCCGCCGCGTTCCGGCGATGCTCGCGGGCGGCTACGACTGGAGCAACCTCAACCTGGATGGCATCGAGCGCATCGAGGTGCTGCGCTCCGCCAGTTCGGCGCTCTATGGCGGGGATGCCATCGGTGGCGTGGTCAACGTCCGCACGCTCTCCGGGCGCGGGCTGGCCGCACCGGTCAGTGAAGCCTCCTTTGAAGGCGGCTCGTTCCAGACCTACCGCGAATCGCTGACAAGCCGGGGCGCTTTCGGCAAGTTTGATTACTCAGCCAGCGCCTCGCGACTGGACGCCGCATTTCCGCGCAACAACAACGACCAGCGGCTAACCGCGTTCCGCAGCGGGTTTGGCTACGAACTCACGCCTGAACTCTACGCCGATCTCAAGGGCTCCTACTACCAGGCCGACGGCGGCACGCCGGGGGCCACGTCGTTCCCCACGGGCGCGGACCATCTCAAGCGCGAGGCCACGCAATTCTCCCCGGGGCTGACCTGGACTCCGACCGAAGCCGTCGAAACGAAGCTCCTCTACACGTTCGAGAACCAGTTCCAACCCTCGCTCACCTTTGGCGACACCGAGCGGCTCAACGTGCTCTCCCACCTGCTGGACTGGCAGACCACGGCGAAAATCACCGATGCGTGGAAAGTCACCGGCGGCATGCTCTGGCAGGAACAGGCCGTGCAACGCACCAGCACCGGTTTCGGCACGGTGGGCATCAACGCCCACGCCACGACGCTCGGCGGCTTTGGTCAAAGCCAGTGGGAGCCGCTTCCCGATGTCACGCTCATCAATGCCGTGCGCTTCGACGCCTATTCCGACTTCGCCTCCGCGCTGACCTGGCGCCAGGGACTCGCGTGGACGGTGCCCGGCCCCCGCACCGTGCTCTTCGGCAACGTCTCGCACTCCGTGGCCGTGCCCACTGCCCAGGACCTTTACTACACGTATGACGACGGCGGCTTTTTCAAGTCCGCCGGAAACCCAAACCTCCGTCCCGAGCGCGCCCTCTCCTTTGAAGTCGGCCTGCGCCAGCCACTCGCCCAGGACAAGCTGGAATTGGGCGCCGCCTTCTTCCGCACGCAACTCAAGGATGCGATCGACTTCGTCACCCGTGCCTACGCCGACCCCCTCCCGTCCCGCGCCGAGAACCTCAGCCACGCGCTCATGGAAGGGGCCGAGACCAGCCTGCTCTGGAAGCCGGTCGAGACGTTCCAAATCAATGCCGCCTACACCTATCTCACCGCGCACAACTCCGACACCGGCGCGCGCCTCCTGCGCCGCCCGCGGCACAGCGGAAATCTGAACTTCTCCTACCGTCCTCTCGCCGCGCTCACCCTGCACGGGGGCGCCCAGTTCGTTGCCAGCCGCGTGGACGCCTTCGGTTTTGCCGGCACCCGCGCCCACGGCCAGGACTATTGCGTGCTCCGGGCCGGCGTGAGCTACGCCGTGACCAAGTCGCTCACCGTCTGGGTGCGTGGTGAGAATCTGACCGACGTGGCCTATGAATCCGTAGCCGAGTATCCGGCCTTGCGACTGGGCTGCTATGGTGGCGTCAAGGTCACCTTCTGAAATCCACCGGCTCTGTCTGCCAGGGCGGCGCAGCCCCGGATGTGTTGCGCGGGGCTGGAATTTCCCGTTGCGTCCCGTGCCGCCTTGGCGGGAGCCTCCGTTTCCATGAGCCGCCACGCTGAAAAGAAGCGCTGCTCCGCGTGCGGCGCGGAGTTCCAGTGCCTCGCCCACTGCGGAGGCAACACTTGCTGGTGCAACGAGCTCCCGCACATTCCGATGCCGACGGACGCGGCGGCGGATTGCCTCTGCCCGGCGTGCCTGCGCACCCGCGTGGAGCAGCTGGGAAAATCCGGCCTCACCGGGCAGGAGGCGAAGTGAGACTCCTCACGTCGTCTCCTAAGACAAATCCAGCCGCCGCCATTGGCCCACGGGCAAATCCCCCAGCTCAAACTCCCCGAAGCGGCTCCGGTGCAGGCGCGTGACGGTCCAGCCCTGGCTGGCGAACATGCGCTTCACCTGATGGTATTTGCCCTCGGTCAGCTCCAGCCGGGCTTCGCGGGGGCCGGTAATTTCCAACTTCGCGGGGAGACAGGGCCTGGGCTCGTCGTCCAGCAGCAGCGTGCCGGCGGCGAAGAGTTTGATGAGTGACGCGTCGAGATCGCGGTCCACGGTGACTTCGTAGAGTTTCGCGACGTGACGCTTCGGCGAAGTCCAGCGATGCACCAAGTCACCCTGATCCGTGATGACCAGCGCGCCGGTGGCGTCCTTGTCCAGCCGCCCCACGGTGGTGACGGGCGGGTTGCGCTTGAGCCAGCGCTTGGGCAGCAGGTCGAACACGCGCGGACCTTCCTTCACGTCGTGCGAACAGACGTAGTCAGCGGGCTTGTGCAGCAGGACGAGAACACCTTCGGGCGAATCAACCGGCTCGCCGTCCACCCGGACCTCCGCCGCCCGCGCCTTTTGTTCCACCGCCGTGGCGGGCTGGCCGCCCACGAGCACACGTCCGCCGCGCACCCACAGGCGCGCCTCGCTGCGACTGCAATAACCGCAGGCGGAGAGCAACTGGTCGAGACGACGCGGCGTGGACGGATTCGGCACGCGCGACTTGTAACCGGGTTGCCGCTGATTTCAAAGCGCCATGCGCCCCGTCTCGCCCGGCCACGCAATTGTCACTTTCCAGTCCTGCGCCGTGTGCCTAAGCTGCGCTTCCTTTGACATGACCGCCGTTGTCACCCATTTCGCCCCCGGGCACTTCCTCAACCGGGAGTTGAGCTGGCTCGCCTTCAACCAGCGCGTGCTTGACGAGGCGCTCGACCCCACGACTCCGCTGCTGGAGCGCGTGAAGTTCTTCTGCATCACCAGCTCGAACCTCGACGAGTTCTTCGAGGTGCGCGTGGCCGGCATCAAGCAGCAGATCGAGAGCGACGTGGTCGAGCGCAGCGTGGACGGCCTCACGGCCACGGAAACGTTCCGGGCCATCAACCGCCGGGTGCGCGAGATGGTCGAGGCGCAGTTCCGCTGCTGGCGCGAGGAGCTTGTGCCGGCCCTGGCGGAAGGCGGGATTCGATTTCTCGATCTGGCGGCACTGGGATTGTCCGACCGCGTGTGGGTGGAGGGCTATTTCCACAAGCAGGTCTGGCCGGTGCTCACGCCGCTCGGGCTCGACCCCGCGCATCCATTTCCACAGCTGCTCAACAAGACGCTGAACCTCATTGTCCAGCTTGAGGTGGAGCAGAACGGCCAGACGCACCGGCGGCTGGCCGTGGTGCAGGTGCCGCGCGCCCTGCCCCGCCTGGTCAGGCTGCCGCGAAACGATTCCCGTCAGGATTACATCTTCCTTGCGCACCTGATCGGGCACTACCTCGCGGACTTGTTCCCCGGGACCAGGCTGCTCGGGCACTGGCAGTTCCGCGTCACCCGCAACAGCGAGCTCTACATCGACGAGGAGGACGTCGCCAACCTCATCAAGGCCGTCGAGGAGGAGCTGCACAACCGGCGAAAAGGCGAGGCCGTCCGCCTCGAAGTCTCCGCAGACTGCCCGCCGGACATCCGCGCCGAGCTGCTGGAGAAGCTGAATCTCACCCGGGACGATCTTTACGTCATCGACGGCCCCATCAACCCGGTGCGACTCATGACCATCGTCGAGGGGGATCATTCACCCGAGTTGCGCGATCCGCCGTTCATCGCTCGCGTCGCGCCGGCATTGCGCGACCAGACCGACTTGTTTGCGGCCGTTCGCGAGCGGGACGTGCTGCTGCACCATCCGTTCGACAACTTCAGCAGCGTGGTTGAGTTTCTCGCACAGGCCGCCGGGGATCCTGACGTGCTGGCGATCAAGATGACCCTCTACCGCACCGGTGGTGACCCGCGCATCGTCGGCGCGCTGATGAACGCGGTGCGCAACGGCAAGCAGGTCACGGCGGTGGTCGAGCTGAAGGCGCGCTTCGACGAGGCCAACAACATCGCGTGGGCGCGACGGCTGGAGGAGGCGGGGGTTCACGTGGTCTACGGACTCGTCGGGTTCAAGATCCATGCGAAGATGACCCTCGTGGTCCGGCGCGACCCCGACGGCATCCGCCGCTACATCCATCTGGCCACGGGCAACTACAACGCCACCACGGCGCGTTTTTACACGGACCTTGGACTGATGACCTGCCGGCCCGAGTTTGGCGAGGACGTCGCGGCCCTCTTCAACCTGCTCACGGGCATCTGCCAGTTCCAGGGCACGCGCAAGCTGCTCGTCGCGCCCTTCGAACTGCACGCGCGGATGCTCAGGCTGATCGAGCGCGAGACCGCCAACGCGAAGCGCGGCCTGCCGGCGCGCATCATCGCCAAGATGAACTCGCTGGTGGACCGCGAACTCATCGAGGCGCTCTACCGCGCGTCACAGGCCGGGGTGAGGATCGACCTCGTCGTCCGCGGCATCTGCTGCCTGCGGCCCGGCGTGAAGGGCGTGAGCGAACACATCACGGTGCGCAGCATTGTGGACCGCTTCCTCGAGCACAGCCGGATTTTCTACTTTGAGAACGCGTGTCAACCCGAGGTGTTTGTGGGCAGCGCCGACTGGATGCCCCGCAATTTCTTCCGGCGCATCGAGGTGGTGTTCCCCATCGACGACGGCAATCTTCGCGACCGCGTGCAGCGCGAGCTGCTGGACACGGTGCTGGCCGACAACGTGAAGGCGCGCGTGCTCCAGCCCGACGGCACCTACCAGCGCGCCATGGCAAAGCGGGGCGTGCCCGCCCTGCGCAGCCAGACGGAGTTCGTCCGGCTGGCGTCAAACGGGACCAAGCCGAAGGGCCGGTCCGCCAGGGAAAAGTTGCGCGCCCCGGTGATGAAGCTGCGCCAGCGGCCCTAGCCACGCGGTTCGCCATCTCCATCATCAAGGTGTGATACCAATTACCGGTGAAATCTGGTTGAACCCAGGCACAGGCAACTGCGCCCCTCCCTCTCCCTTTGCGGAGCAAGGGGAGAGGGCCGGGGTGAGGGGTTGGCCGCGCCGGCGTGGGTGGCACACCCCTCATCCGGCCTGCGGCCACCTTCTCCCCTCGCTCCGCGAAGGGAGA
>Ga0172379_10002931_pt1 | contig 28535 bp, 26 predicted proteins | sample GrowelOW334metaG_FD_119756 | JGI IMG/M metagenome (GOLD analysis project Ga0172379, IMG submission 119756) | Groundwater microbial communities from an aquifer near a municipal landfill in Southern Ontario, Canada - Groundwater well OW334 metaG | ecosystem: Environmental > Aquatic > Deep...
CCCCCGCCGCCGATCTCTGCCATCCCTCCGCCGCCTCCGCCGCCTCCGCCGCCCCCGGCCCCGCCTGCCCCGAATCAGAACCCGCCGTTACTGATGGGTGGTGCGGCCCTCGACAGCCTGCTGTCGATGTCGATCCTCGACTCCGATCCGATCGCCAAGCCGTTGGTCCTCCTCGAAGAGTTCCCGTCGCAGGTCCGGTACTACCTCAAGAAGATTCAGCGCCAGAGCGACGAGACGATCGCAGAGCTGACCCGGCTCTACCTCTCCCAGCAGCCGATGATCGGCGGCATGCCCCGCATCGGGGCGCTGGAAGCTGACGACGGGCCTGCTGTCGAACTGTTGCCGAGCTATTCATCGGACTTGGACAAGAACTGGGAAGGACTGAAGGCCCGTGCCGGACGGTGCCAGCAGCATGAAAGCGACGCCGGCAACCCCTATCTCCCGCGCTGGATCAGCAAGACTGAAGATCGCAGCAACCCCTGGCTCAAGGAAATGGGAGCCATCAGCGACAAAGCTAAGGAAGCTCTGACCAGCCTGTGCCGGATCTCCTCCCCGGACAGGAACGCTTCGTGGGCCTCGCTGCTCAGCATCCCGCCGACGGAGAACATGGAGTTCCTCGAAGACGTCTGCGTCGCCATGGGCAAGCAGGAGAAAACCTTCGTGCCGGATCTCGGCTCGGGCACCGAACCTGACTGGCGCTGGGCCAAGGCTCTCGCCCTGCTGGGCGGCCTTGGAACGACCGCAGTGCGGGTGGTCTTCAGCCGGGTCGACAACGACTCGGACTCGGGCGAACTGGATTACTGGGTGACCTGCACCGAAGAGGATCTGGCCAAGGACATCCTCAAGGGCCACCAGACCTCGGGCTTTCCTCTCGGCCTGCTCCGCTGCGAGTGGCCACGTCTCCAGCACGCGTTGATCGAGGAGATCTTCCCGATCGTCCCCAGCTGCCTGCTCGCGGCTCTGACCTTGCACATCTTCAAGCACTGCCGGGTCGCGTACAGCGTGGACAAGGTCATCGTCACCTACGCGCACAAAGGAACGACAGGCCGGGTCGAACTCTTGGACGGTCAGCTCGACCGTCCGTTCTTCTCTGATGTCAACAAGGGCCTCTGCAAAGAGATGTGCTTTGCGCTCGGTATCCCCTTCCCCGGCGGGAAGTCGAGCAACTGGGTTGCTGACGCTGTCCTCACCGTCTTCGCAACGCTGACCCCGCGCCAGCTGTCCCGCGCCCGGCCCGTGAGTGACAAGTGCGAGTTCATTCCGGCGCCCTCCGTCGAGATCCGGCGTGCCAGGGAACCGGTTGTCGCTGTCCGCTGGGTCAACCCCGGTGTCGTCATCAAGGACGTCGCCATGGTCGACCTGACGACTGGCGAAGTCGAGAAGGATTACACCGTGAGAAACGAGGAGGTTATCATGTACGACTGGCCCATCACCAATGCCGAAGCCGACGAGCTGCGGAACTGGCGAGCCCAGCTTCCCAAGACCGTCGAACCGGAAGACGCCGCAAGCGTCATCCGCCGGAAGATCGAGAACATCAACGATCTGGGAGAGCCGGAGGGCTACAACGCCCTGATCAACGCGGTCATGACGGCTGACATGGCCAGGAAGGATCTGGCTGGCTCTGAGATCGGCAGTCTGCTGGTGCAGGAGTTCCCCCTGCTGTATGTGCTGCCCGTCGGCCACACGATGGACTCCACGACCAACCAGGGCAAGACGAACTTCGGTCGCCTCATCGGCCGTGCCATGGTGCCGAGCATCACGGTGACGCAGATGAACATGAGCAGCTCGGCCCCAGCCCAGCGCTCGCTCGCCTGCCCGCTCGACCTCTACGGGACGGCCATCTTCGACGAGTTCCAGATCCCGTCGGACCCGGCTCACTTCCTGAACAGCCAGGGCATCCAGGCTCTCGCCACCGGCAGTACGGCTTCGCCGGGCCGTGCGAATGAGAACCACTTCGCCCAGCGCTTGAAGCATCCGCTGATCCTGGTCAGCAAGGTTGCGGTGGCCCCTGAGGACATCGTCAACCGCGCGCTGCCCACGTTCCTCGACGTGCTCAACGACCAGACCCGCGCCACGGGTCGTGCGCTGAACGAACTGCTGACCCCGACGGCCGGCATCCTGGTGCGCCTCGCGCACCTGCTGTGGATGAAGAAGAACAACATCGTCGCCAAGCTCATGGAGACCGACCAGCTGAGCGCGGCGGCCTGGCGCTTCGACGGCCACTACACCATCGCCCGCAGCTTTGGCTCGGCGAAGAGCATCGACGCGTACCTCATGAAGGCTCGCGAGCAGATGCGTCGCCAGCACGCTGAAGCCGAGCGTAGCGGTCTCGTTGATCAGGTCGGCATGTCCACCCGGTTCGACCCGAAGTGGTACTTCACCCACTGCAGCGAAAACACGCTGCAGATGATGCAGATGACCAGCACGGGCGACCGCCTTGGTCAGATGTCGGCCGAGTCCGCGATGCGGGCTCTGGCGGAAGACGGTCAGACGCGTCGCTTCGACACCGTTCTCACGCAGTTCAGGATCAAGGAATACACGGTCGGCCAGAACTTCATCAACGCCATCACGAAGGAGAAGACGAGCAGTTGGACCCGGCCGGGATGGAGGATCTCCTACATCTCTTCTGACAAGTCCACGGTCAAGATTGGGGCGGCTAATGTCGCCTACGTCATCATCGAACGTCATACGGAGAAAGATACCAATGGTGATGAAGCCAGCGGATCCAAACGATCCGCCTGACGCCATCGAAACGAACGAAGACGAACGGGACCAGGAGAACCACGGAAATAACGTCGACCCGAGCAAGTTGCCTCGAGGAGCCTCGGAAGGGCCGCTCTCGAAACTGACTCCGGTGTTCGTCGACTGCGAGACCTACGTCTCGGAGACCGTCAACCTGGATACCATGACGCTGCGGCAGTACCTCTCCGCATCGTATCTGACCGCCATCGCGGTCGCCGTCGGCCCCACTGATCCGGTGCAGGTCTTCTACACCGCCAAGAACCCGGGGCCACCTGGCGCCGCGATGGTGACGGATGAACTCCGGCAGGTTCTGGTGTATCTGGCTTCTGACCCCAACTACGTCTTCGTCGCGCACAACGCGTCGTTCGACGCTCGGGTGCTCAGATTCCACCTGGGCGTGCCGCACCCGGTCAACGTGTGGTGCTCTATGGAAGGCGCGATGGGAGCCTGGCCGGAACTGCCCGGCGGCTTCAGCCTGTCCAATCTCGCCAAGCGGCTCCGGTTGCCCGAGGACCGGCGCAAGCTGGAACTCGATCTCCACCGGTTGCAGAAGCTGCAGGACAAGTGTCCTCTCGCTGCTGCAAAGGCTGACGAACTGATCGTCAGCCAGATGAAGTCGATCCTGAAGGTTGGAGGCATCCCCTGGCCTGAAGACGATGTCATCACGCGCGACCTCTGTGCGTTCGTGCTGGCGATCTACAACCAGCGCGACGTCGAAGCAATGCGCGACGTGTTCCTCCTGCAGGCGGCTCGACTGCCCGCGGTTGAACAAGGCGTGGCACTTCGGACGCACCATCAGCGCCGTCATCACTTCATGGTCGACAGCGTCCGGTTGGACGAGTTCGTCACCAAGATGGATGAGAACGCGGCCTACGCGGAGAAGGAGGTCGAGGCCATGGTCGGCACGGGCGATCTGCGTGCCGTGTTCAACCGTGACAACGACAACGGCATCCTGACGTCGATCCGCTACAAGCGGCTGAAGAACCTCGTGAACGACAAGCTCGCGACTGAACAGTTCGAGAGCACCTCGCTCAAGAAGATCTCTCCGCTCCAGCTCGCGCGCAACCCGAAGGTGTACGAGCTGCTCACGCAGACGACGCGTGCTGGCAAGATGATGTCCCACAAGCGCCGGGCCAAGGTGTTTGCTGGGGTGGACGAAGTCGACACCGAACTGGGCTATGCCCGTGCCCACACGGGTCGGTTCAGTTCTCCGTCGACCGGCAAGGGCCTCAACCTGCATAACGTGCCCAAGCACGACAAGGCTGTGGCTGAACCGGTGCGCAAGCTGTTCCGCGTTCCCCCAGGCTTCTGCCTGGTCCGCGGCGACTTGGCGAACGTCGAGTTCCGCATCGAAGGCTACCTCACTGGTGCCGTGAACGTGTTCAAGATGTTCGACTCGCTCAAGGGCGGCAACATCTTCACCGACCCGTATTCGTCGACCTGGCAGAACATGACGGGCGTCAAGATCACGAAGAAAGACCCCGTCCGTCAGGTTGCCAAGTCGGCAACCCTCGGCCTGGGCTTCTGCATGAGCCCGCCCGGGTATGCCAAGGTGCTGCTGATGGTTCTCGCGGACAAGAAGTCCGGCGTCTCCGAACAGATCCTGCATGACATCATCATCAAGAACTCCTGGCACATGCCTCGTGGCGATCGTGTCCAGCGGATCATGCTGATGCTCGGATGCTCGCAGACGGTGGCCATCGCCGCCTACTACATCCACAAGCTGTTCAACGAGGCGTATCCCGAGTTCCGCATGACTGCCTACTGGCTGGTCAAGGTCATCGAAGAGGTCGCCGCGTCGGGGTCCAACCGGGACCAGGCCCGCTTCCGCATCGACGAAATGTACAAGACCACTGACGCCCCAGATCGGAACCTGATCAACCTGGAGATCGATGACGATCCCCTGACGTTGTATCCCAGCGTTCGTGCTTGCTGCGGCCCGTGGCCGCGCACGGTTTGCTGGCGTGAGCCGCACATGCGGAAGACGGACTTCGCTGGGGCTGATGCCCAGAAGAAGCTCACCATCCGCAAGGCGACCGGCGAGTTCAAGGTGTTCACCCCGCAGTTGGCGATTGAGAACGTCACCCAGGCTGCAGCGCGCAATGCGCTGTGCATGGGCGTCGAACGCCTCGACCACCTCGGGTTCCGCGACATCATCCATGTCCATGACGAAATCATGATCCTCTGCCGCCGTGAGCGGGAGCATGTTCTCGCCGCCCGTGACGCGCTCATCGACACCTTCGGCCCGAAGCACACCATGCCCTACGCATGGTCCATTCTGGTGAAGCCCGATGAAGTCACGCTGACCGAGTCGCTGTACGAAGACGAACTCGACATCCTTCCGCGTGACAAGACCTACAAGAACAAAGAGGGCCAGGAAGTTCCTGGTCCCGATCGCTGGGGCCGCATCGAGCGGAATGAACCCGGCTGCCTGCTTGCTCTCCCCTGAACCAAGGATTCAACGTGAACGATACCCCCGCCCCCACCCCGCTGCCCGACTTCATCTTCAAGGAGGAGCAGTTCTTCGGCTCCAACGGCAAGATCGTCCTGCGGCGCCATGTCGTCGCCGGCCGTGAGCCCGAGAAGTGGCGCGAGTTCCTCGGCGTCACCGTCGTCGATCTGCCGATCGGCGAAAACCCGGATGGCACCTGGGTGACCAAGAAGCACGAGATCACCTTCCCGTTCTTCGGCATCTCGACCCACGTCCACAAGAACCCGATCAAGTGCGCCCAGGAATGCTTCAAGACCTACGATGCGGTCGAACAGACGGCGCAGATCGACACCATCGAGCACTACAAGAAGGCCGTCCGCGCCCACATCGCCAAGGCGAAGGAGATCGAGGACAAGGCCAAGGCCGAAGGCAAGTCGATCGTCATCCCCGGCCACAGCGTGGCGGGCGAACGGCACCTCGACCGCGAGGGTAACGAGATCCCCGAACCCGCTGCCAAGCCGAAGAAGAGCGTCATCATCGGCGCCTGACGGTTCAATGAGCATCCAGCTTCCAACGTATTCATTCTTTCCGCACCTATCGTTTCCTGAAACGGTGGGTATGCGGAAGGAGTGCAAAATCCAAAGCACCTCGGATAGCGAACGCAAGATCGCTGGCCTCGTGCTGGCGATCTGCAACATGATTACGACTGGGAAGCCGTCCAATGATCTGACGATCCCCCAGTTCCATTCGGAACTTCAGGCCGCAGCTGATAGCCTGGACGTCCCGCTCGGTCGCATGATCGACTGGGCGGGATCGGTCATGCTCGACCCCTCCGTCACGCTGACGGCAGAAGAGATGAAGGCCGTTCCGACGCGGAACAAAGCGAAGGACTTCGACCTCCACGGCTATCAGATCACCACGGCCGGCTGGTGTGCCCGCCGGCTGGGATCCGTTGAAGCCCTGGGATGCGGTGTCGGCAAGACCGCCACTTCCATCGCAGCAGCTATCGCTGGCAAGCGCCTGGGAACCTTCAAGGGTAACCGGGTCTACATCATCTGCCCGCTTAACGCGATGGCGACCTGGCGCAAGGCTGTGCCAGATCTCGAGGCTGAGTTCGCTGAAGTGCAGATCGTCAGCGTTGACAGCCTGCACCACTACAAAGGCCTGACCGTGGCTGACGGCGGCGCGCTCATCATCGACGAGTGCCACAAGACCAAGCACGAGGCGACGGGACGGACCAAAGAGGCGTACGAAGTCCGACGCTGTTTCGAGTGGGCAACCTGTCTCACCGGATCTTTGCTCCACACCGGGCCGGAAGGCCTGATGACCATCCTCGACCTCGCATGCCCTGGCCTCAGTCGATTCATCGACAAGTGGGCCTTCGGCGAAGCCTTCTCCTGCATCGCCACCAAGCCCGTGCAGATGGGAGGGCGGCGTCGCAACAAGCACTCGCTCGTCATCCCTGGCGACGAACCGCGGCCGTTCCTGGCCCGGTATCTGGAACGCGCAGCTCGTTCGCTGTCGCTTACCAGCCCAGAAGTCGCTGCTGTCGTCCAAGTCCCGGGCCAGACGGCGACCACTGTCGACACCTGGGAGAAGCCCGACTGGGTCATCAAGCTCTTCGCCGAGTGCCGCGAGAACATCGAGGCTGCTGCGAAGGCCCCAGCCGGAACGGTCATCCCCGGAATCAACGAGGCCCTCTGGGCTCCCGACGTCCCCTGGCAAACCCTCATGGGTGCGCTGGCCGTCTGCATCATGGAAGAAACGCGCGAAGAGATCCTCGAAGTCGCCAACGAAATCGAGAACTCTGCAGTCACGAGCATTGAGAATGCCGTGAAGTCGATCCAGACTAAGCTGGACGATCCGTTCTTCCGCGAGGGAGACCTCGAATGGCTCGGCCGCCGGAAGCCTCTGGCTGCGCTGATCAAGAACCCGGGCCTGCCCACGTTCCCCAAGGTGCTGCACGCGGCGTGCCGCGTCGGCCGCTATGATCAGGTGATCGTCAAGACCACTGAGATCGTTGGGGAACTGAAGAACGTGACCTGGCGTTTCAAGTACGGCCCGGGCCACGACCGGAAGAACCCCGGCATCGGCCCGAAGTGCCAGTTCGTCCTCGACTGGCTGCGGGACAATGAGAAGGAGCCGCTCGTCGCCGGTGCGGCCGGCCGCGGGTCGGTGAGCGTGATCGCCAAGGCTCTCGAAGAGCAAGGCATCTCGCATCGCATCATCCGTGGCGGCGTGTCGTCCAAGCACCGCGAGCAGTTCGTCGACGAGTTCAACAATGGAGACGTCCGCGTCATGCTGGTCCAGCAGGTCGCGGGATCTGAATCCATCGACCTCATCCGGGCTGCCACGAGCATGCTGGTGGACCACGACTGGTCCGCGAATACCTACGAACAATATCTGGCCCGAACCAATCGGCAGGGTCAGAAGCGCGAGTGCATCCATTACGATCTGTCCTTCAACGGGGTGCAGACCGAGAGCATCGGTCGCCTCATCCGTGGCCGGGACTTCGACGCCCAGACCCGCGCTCTCCTCGAGAAGGAGTGCAACATGAACAACGTTCTGTCCTCACTTTTGAGGGAGTAACATGAACATCAACGACGTCTTCAATGATGGCGCAGGGCTGCAGTATTTCGTGCTCCCGCTCTGCGACAACATCTTGCAGAGGCAGTACCCGGAAAGCATCACGAATCGTGCCAAGCTCATCAAGGCCGAAACGGAGAAGCTCCTGGCGGACCTAAACGGGGTCGTCAAACAGGAGCAGAATCCTGCAGTCCCGGGCCTGCCCGGCATGGCCATGGGGCCGCCGGAATGACTGAATGGCAAACCGAACGAGAACGCCTGGTCGTCGAGCTGGAAAGCGCCTCGACGGTCCTGCGTCGCGTCGTCAAGACGCCCGAGGTATGGCACCGCGTTCGGCAGTCCGCCCAGCGGGCGCTCGAACAGGTCGAAGTCGCGAAGCAGCAGCTGCTCGAACAGGAGCATCCGCTGTGACGACGATGGCCCCGTTGTCCGGCACCGCCGGCGAGCCCCCGGACAACGTCCGGGTGGTGATCAAGGCCGATGCCGGCCACAACCCCTACATCGCGACGAGCTACGGCGCCGTCGGCCGTAGCTGGCTCGCCACCGTGACCAACAAGGAGAACGAGGCCACCGTCACCCTCATGGTCTCGGCGGCTTCGGGTTCCCAGGACCCGCCGACGGCAGGCCAGATCTGCAAGGCCCTGCAGGCTGATCTCGCCTTGAGCGAGCTGTCAGCCGAACAGTTGGCCAAGCACTTCGGCTACAAGCTGGATGGGCACAGCCTGGCCGATGCAGCCTTCGTGAAGGGCGCTCTCGCCCGCCGTGCAGCCTACGCCAAGCTGGTTGGTTTAGACCCATCCTGCCCGGCTGTGAAGAACACGAAAGAAACCAACGAGCAGGCGAATGGGGTCCTGGCACCGCCAGCCCCTCCCGCGCCTGTTCAGCGAACAAGAAAGAAGAACAGTGACGCCCCTGCGGCGCTCCCACCTCCGCCACCCCCGCCACCGCCCCCTGGGCGGCCGGATGTGGCCGCGGTCCTCGACTTCTAACCACTCTGTGAGGGGGCTAACGTTAGCCCCCTCAAAGTATCCCTTGACTCGGCCAACCAGCCGACAAGTTCACGCCCATCCAAGGATGATTCCCATGGCTGACGCTTCCACCAACCTCAACCGCCTCACCCAGCTCGCTGGGCAGGGCCAGCTCGGAGCACCCCCCGTGTCCACTTCCCGTGAGTTCTACATCTACCTCGATGGCGCCAACCAGCTGAAGACCGAGAGCTTCATCGCTGACCTGCTCGCCAAGACCCCGGCGCTCGCCACCACCCTGCCGACCGTCCTCCCGTCCGAGTCGGCCAACGGCTGGAAGACCCCGGCCCAGTACGGCATCGTCGCTACCCCGCCTGCTGCTCCGGTCGCGCCCCCGGCGCCGCCCGCTCCGCCGGCTCCCCCGGCTGCGCCGCCCGTCATGGCGGCTCCGCCCGTCCAGCCGCCCAAGGAGGTCATCCATGAGGCCGTCCGCGTCGAGGTGAAGCAGGAGGTGGCCGCGCAGACCACCGCCGTCGCGACCACCGCCCAGAACACCGCCGTCGCCCTGCCCGGCGAGGTCGGCACCGACGAGGAGGCCGACGCCGTCCTCCGTCAGCTGATGTCCACCACCAGCGGGGACAACCGCTCCATCGCTGATGCGGTGGGTGAGGTCGCCGACGCCGGCGGCATGTCGCACAAGCTGCCGATCGCGCAGCTCAAGCAGGGCAACTGGGACGTGCCCAAGCAGGTCGACGGCAAGATCGCCGAGCACCTGCCGGTCGGCAACCGGCCCTACACCGCGGTCTACCTGTGCTACCGGCTCGGCGCGACCGGCTGGCAGGGCGGCGGGGCGAAGGGTTCCGGCGGCAAGCCGCCGCTCTGGCGCTTCGCGCTGCCGCACCCCAAGGTCAACCCGGCCGCGTGGGACTATATCAAGGAAGTCACCCGCCACGGCCGCCGCGTGCAGTTCACCCCCGGCCTGGACCAGGCCACCGGCATCGACAAGAAGGCCAAGTTCGACGTCGTCGGCCGCATGACCCCCGAGGTCCACGTCCTCTGCTGGCGCCCGTCCGCCGGCTTCTTCGAACTGGTCGTCGGCGGCTACGCGGCGACCACCGAGACCGTGGCCTGCCTCAACGATGCGGACACCAAGGGCCTGACCAACCTGACCTGCAGCTTCGAGATCGAGAAGCGCAAGACGGAGAACAAGCGGGTCATGAAGATCGATCCGCAGGCGAAGAACTCGTCCTGGGAAGAGGAGTGGGTCAAGCTCTCGGCCGATGGGTCCGAGAAGGCGGCGACCATCCTCAACGCGTGGCGTGAGTATTGCGCCCGGGATCGCAAGACCCTGGTGAACACCATGCTCGCGTTCATGAACACCACGGACTTCGACGGGCTGTCGCTCGAGCAGATCGACAACCTCCTGAAGAAGTACAACGAGATCCCGGACGAGCCCCGCGCCCGCTGAACTGCGCCACCAACAGAATCCGCCCCTGGCATTCCCAGGGGCGGTTTTCTGTTTACAAGGACAACCATGAGCAACACACCAAACGGAATCGGGTCGTCGATCGCCCGACTCATCAAGGGAACGGCCGTCGAAGTTCGATGGTCCCCGAAACTGCAGATCACCGTCGATGGGATGGTGCTTCAGAACGCCATGACGGTGGAATACCACCCGAGTGGAGAGAACGGCAACAGCAGTGACCTGCTCGTCGTGCTCTTTCAAGGGTCTCTGGAATCACCGCGCGCTGCCCAGGTGACGCGCACGATCTCGAGCGTCGTGGCCAACTCGACGGGCGATGGCATCACGGCCACGCTGACGGCTCCGGCATGAGCCTGCCGCCGCCCCCTGCTGCTCCACCTGCTGCTCCACCCGAACTCTCCCCGGCTGAGATCCTCGCCAAGGCCTACGCGGACGCTGTCGCTGGTCTGCCGCCGGACGAAGCCAAGAGCCGGTTGGATCACATCCGGCTGATCGCGAATATGTCGCCGTCGGCCATCGGCGATTACGCAGCCTGCCCGCTCAAGGCCGTCTACGACGCTGATTATCCCCGGGTTTTCAAGCCGCAGTTCCAGTGCTACTCGAACTTCGGGAAGATCTGCCACTGGCAGACCCAGTACATGATCGGCGGTGCGACGCTCGAAGACCGCCCGCCTCAGAAGGAATGGGACTCTGCGCGAGACACGCCTGATGTCCCGAGCACGCCGGCGAACTTCCTCGCCCGCGTTGAGCAGTGCGCGACGGTCGCGGCTGCCGTCGTTCGTGATGCGACTCCGTTGCCCCCTGGCGTGCAGTGGAAGTCGGAGATCAAGGCCTACAGCAAGAACTGGCTCCGGTATCGCATCGGTCGCAAGGGCGACAACTGCGGTTTCGGTGGCAGCATCGATCTCGCGGCGTCCGACCGCTCGGTTCTCTGGGACCTCAAGTTCGTCGGCGCGAAGAAGGTGCCGCAGGAGAGCGACATCAACCCCAAGTTCAGGCCTGATGCCGGGTTCCTGACCACGGGCAACGCAGGCGTGAAGAACGTCTACGTCTGGCAGTGTGGTTCGTACCACATTCTGACCCAGATCCCGCGGACCAACATCGTGTGGGTCGGCCGCGACGGGAAGACGAAGTCCTACGTCGGCATGGACTGGTCGAGCGAGCGAGGCCAGGTCTTCGCGAACTCGATCAAGAGCTTCCTGACCTTCGTTGACACCCCCGGATTCCGGCAGCTTGCCTGGCCGATTCGGGCCACGCACTGCGATGACTGTTCGCACAAGGATCGCTGCCCTGCCTGGATGATCTCGAGCGCCAAGAGCCCGGATTACAAACGTGCGACGGCGAACTTCGACGTGCTGGAGTCGCTGATCAAGGACAACGCGGGCGCGGCCGTGACGGTTCCGTTCCCGTCGGTGGACAAGCAGTTGCCGGGGGTTCCTCTGCCGGCTTGGCCTGCTACCCTGCCTCCGCCCCCGGCGCCGCCGGCGGGTCTTCCCCCGCCCCCGCCGCCTCCGTCGGGGATCTCCTTCCAGCTCTGATGAACCTCAAGAACGACGCATACCTCAAAACCGCCACGCTGACGTTCACCAAAGTGTGTTCGTGCAGCGTGGCTGGTTGCGTTGATTGTCGTTCATGGATCACGGAGTCAGACATCCCATTCCACATGCAGGGTCCGGTGATGCTCGCCATCGCCAACACTGTCGGGGTGGACATGCTTCGCCTGCTCAACCAACGATACACGATAGTGACCGTGATCGCGAGCGCCTTCGAGGCGCCGGTTGTGATACAGTCGATCAAGGAGAACGTCACCGCGGCCGGCCCGGTGAACTGCTTCACTGGGTTGAAGGAGGTCCACAACGCTGGCCCGCCACCAGGCCCAGGGCAGCAAGCCCTGGCCTCGTCGGAGCCCCGCCCGAACCTCGTTCAAGATGCCCAGATGGCCGATCGCCTGGGCCGTTGCGCTGATGCACTGACCAAGGCTGCAGAGGCTATGGAGAAGGACCGGCTCCCGGTCCTTCAACTGGGGCCGTCCACGATCATCTACGATCGCCGGCGGTTCCTGCAGATCTTCCCGAAGCCCGAGAAGCGCTCGTGGCTCCGGCAGTTCCTGATCAGCCTGCTGACGGATTGAAAAGCGCTTCCCGGCGCTTTTCTTTACCTCGAGCGCCGAGGGCTTGACCCTTGACTTTACGCAGCAATATGCTGCCCATGACGGTTGTGGCTTTCGACGTCGATCTGCACCGGGTCCACGGCTACTCCGACGCAGGAGAGCGCATCTGCTACAACGCCCCCGAATGGCCGTGGGCGGTGGTTCTCGCGGCGGACAAGGTTCTGGTTGAGATCGCCAGCCCCGTTGACACCTCGAAGAGTGATGCTGAAAGCTATAACCGCCGGAAGTGGGCCATCGGCAACTCCCTGATGATCGGCCGCCTGATGTGCGTGGCAGAGCAGCAGGGCATGATGGCAAAGATCCTGGTTTCCCCCGCGAACAAGTGGACGCTGGGGCATCCTGAGAAGGTGCGCGACACGATCGCGAACTGCGTCAAGGAGGACAACCACGACATCCGCGCCTGCCGCGCCATGCTCCACTACCATCGAACCAACCCTGATAAGTGGGTACCAATCCGGTCCTACTACGATTCGCTTTCGAAACGAGGCACCCGATGACTCTCTCCACCTACACCTTCAACCTGCATAGGCCCGGCGCCATCGCCGAGCGTGACGCCGCCACTGGCCGGCTGATCGTCACCGCCGTCTCCTGCGTCGAGTTCCTGGCCCCTGGCCGGGTTCCCTCGCTGAGCGTGCGCGGTGACCTGCCGCTGAAGCCCGGCGTGATCTACAAGGCCTTCACGGGCGTCAGCGCGGCTTTCCCCTTCCCCTTCCTCGGCTGCATGGTGCGTGCCGCGATGGAGGCCTGGCGCTTCGGCGTCGAGGTGAAGCGCATCGACTTCGGCGAGAACAGCGAGCTGATCATCTACTTCACGGTCCTCGAGCAGCTGCGCCTCGACCAGGCGCAGCTCAGGTTCGAGATCAGCCACGATTGCCTCTCGGTCTGCACGGCGATCGACACCGTCGAAGGTGGACGGCTCTCCCTGCCGGGCATCAAGATCGCGATCGAGCCGGTGTCGGCCCGTCGCGTGACCGAGCGCCAGGTGATGGCTGGGCAGCCGGCCAGCCAGCAGATGACTGACGCCGAAGCGGCGAAGAAGGCCGCCGAGTGGCTGAACGCCCCGGACGAGAAGGGCAAGATCGTCGGCGGATCTGACCAGGTGTTCGCGCGCCAGGTCGAACGCCCGGCGGTGGTGACGGCTGCCGTCGCGCCCAAGGACATGAAGAGCAGCCTCAGTCGCGGGGTGGTCACCGCCCCGCTCCGGGCGGTGCCGGCTGAGGTCGCCGGCGAGGGGCAGCCGAAGCCACTCGACCCGGACATGAAGGAAGAGTTCACGACGATCACTCCCCAGGCCGAGCGCCCCGCCGATCCGGCCAACGCTCTCGCGGGGCTCTAATCGCATGCGCCGCCCGCTCTACATCACGGAGTTGGCGGCGCAGCCCTTCCCGCTGGGGCTGATCGGCCACCTCCTCCAAGAGCACAAGAGCTTCCTGCAGACCATCTGTTTTCAGGATAACGAGCTGGGGGATTCGGCTCACGCCACCGAGGCCTACAACACCAAGATCGTGCTTCCGCTGAATCACCAGTTAGAGCGGAACGGGAAGCCTCTGCGCCTATCGACCATCGAGGTCGATCACGGCCGTCATCACACGGTCAAGATCTCCTACCAGGCCCGCATCAACGGCAGCGGCTGGACGGAGGATTCGGTTCGCCTGAGCCTGTTCCTCGTGTCGAAGAAGTCGATCGCCATGGAGCGCAAGGCTGAAGAGGACGGGGAAGAGTTCACCGTCGTTGCGCCCAGGCGCGGCGCGGTGGTCACCAAGCGACCGAAGAACAGGAAGCGCAAACGGCGCTACGGCGCGACGGCTTAGGCATTCTATATTCTGGAATATAGAACGGAAAAAGCCCCAGGCCTCAGGCCTGGGGCTTTTTCTATTCTACTTTTCAGAACGCTTACCGGACGGTGCCGGTCGAGAACTCCATCGGCACCGCAGCGTCGGCCTGCAGCGAGGCAGTCTCGGTGATCAGGGTCGAAGCCGCGCCGACCTGCCAGCTGTGGGCGGTGATGAAGCAGTCCTCGAGGTACAGCGCACCGTAGTTGCGGTTGGCGTTGTCCCGGAGGATGAAGCCGAGGCCGAACGGGTGGCTGAACAGCTCCGACATCAGGTTGATGTAGAAGGCATCGGGCTTCGCTCCGGCGATCTCGGGGTCTGCCCCGGTGAGCGAGCCGGCCTCGAAGAAGATCTCAGGGAACACGCCGCTCGGGGTGTTGGGCGCCGCGATGGCCGCAGCCACCGAGTCGACCACACCGCTGGCGCCGGACGACGCCACGGCGCCGTTCTTGATCACGGCCTTACCGTTGGCGACTGCGACCGCCGACGGGTAGTAGGCGTAGAGGGCGCGCATCAGCGAGGGGCCGCGGAACATCACGCGGCCGATGCTGCCGACGACCTGCACGCGCCCGCCAGCCTGGTAGCTGCGGCGCGAGCCGATCTCGAAGATCTTCTGGACGGTCTGCACCTGGTTGATCGACACCTGCTCGAGCAGGCCGACCGGGTAGAGGGCGTCCTTGCCGTTCGCGGGCTGATCCGCGGACGAGTTGATCGCCGTCTGCAGGTTGGCGTAGGTCGTGATGTCCATCGCCATGTCGGCGATGCGCGGCGGGCCGGCAACCACCAACACCGTCTCGGCGTTGATGTACCGGCCGCTGCGGATCGTCGCCTCGACGTGGCGAGTGGCGCGGTTCCACTTGGCGACTGACGTGGTGGTCGGGATGGTTGCCATGGTTCAGTTCCTCAGCGACGGGCCATGAACGAGCCCGCCGTGCGGCCCAGGTACTGGTCGCCTCCGGCATGCTCGAGGGGTGATGCGCTCTTCATCGAGCCGGGGAGCTTGGCCAGGAAGGCGCCGGCGGTACGGGCCATGCCCGCACACTTGTCGTCGCCGTCCTTGTCGTCCTTCTCACCCTTCTCGGGCTTTTCGGACTTCTCGGCCTTCTCGCCCTTCTCCTTCTTGCCCTTGTCCTCGCCCTTGTCCTCAGATTTCTCCTTGGCGGGGGACTCGCCCTTCTCGTGCGCAGGGGTCTCGCCGGCTTCCGGCTCGCCGCCGGCCGCGGTCGGGGTCGGGCCTTCGCCCTCACCGGGCTGGGCATCGGACTCGCCGCCGTCGCCGCCGGTCGGGACCGGGGCATCCGAGACGGGCGGGCCACCGGCCGAGCCACCGACGTCCGCCGGAGGCGGGCCGCCGGCAGCCGCCTGCGCGGCGAGCTCGGGCGGGATCACAGCCGGGCCAGCCTGGCCCGCGCCAGCGTCAGGCGGCAGGCCGCCGCCCGCATCGGGCGGCATGCCAGCGGGGGTTCCGCCAGCGGCCTGCAGCTGGGCCACCAGGGCCGCGATCTGCTCGGGCGGCAGGCTGGCGATCAGCGCCTGCAGCTCGGGCGGCAAGCCGCCACCCTGCGGCGGCAGGCCGGAGCCGCCGTCGACGGGCATGGCTTCCCCGCCGGCGGAGATGCCGGGCGAGCCGGGGATCATGGGTGCGAAGCCTGGCATGGATTGCCTCAGATGTAGAGGGTGACGTTGATGCGGTTGCAGGGATAGAACACGACGAGCGAGATGTCGAGGTCGACCTCGTCAGGACGATCGGTGTTCTGCTCGAGGCGCTCGAGGGTCGAGCCCTGCCGGACGACGAAGCCATCGACCAGGGCCTTCAGCAGCGACTCGGCGATGCCGCGCAGCTGAGTCAGCAGCTCGTCGGTGATGTTGTGCTTGCCGATGTACGGCCGCAGGCCGATACGCATCACCTTCGCGCAGTAGTCGACCGCGACGGTGATCGACATCTCGCGGGTCTCGATCGCCGACATGTCGGTGTTGAGCTGGTGGCGGACGAAGCAGGGCGTGCTCTTGGTGCGCTGCACCAGGATGATGTTGCCGCCCTCGGCGATCGTGTTGAGCTGGTCGGGCAGGAAGTAGGTGTTGCTGTGCACCAGTTCCTGGACGCCCGGGACCGCGATGTTGGTCATCGGGGCCGACGGGTCGCTGTTCGACCGGAAGCCGGCGAACGCCGCGGCGGCGTAGTAGCCGGGCAGCAGCCAGGTCTCGTCCTGCGGGACAGGCAGGGTCTTGTTGGTGTAGGTCAGCTTGATCTGATCCGGCACCATGCAGCCCATGCGCTTCGAGCCGAACGCCGCCGCGTAGTCGCGGATGGACACAGCCTCTTCGGTCGGGGTCAGCGTGTAGGTCTCGACGATGAAGTAGACCGTCGCCCCAGTGGTCGGGAAGGCGTTGAACACTGACACCGTGCTGTTCGGGATGTCGATGCTCTTGATGCGGTAGGAGGCGAGCTTGTTGCCCGTCGCCTGATCGACGACCCAGACCAGGTTGCCGACGGCAGCCAGGGTCCAGTCCACAGCGACCGACTTCATCTTGGTAGCGTCGAGGGCATCGACGGTGCCCACGACGGGCGGATCGGTCGAGTTCGGCGGCAGCACCTGGACGGGCGCCGGGAACGAGGGGCAGATCAGGCCGTAGCGCTCGCCCTTCATCTCGGGCTGGCTCATCAGCTCGACGTGGGCAGCGAGGGCCTGGTGGATCGCCTTGTCCTGCGACAGCGGGACGATGAAGTAGACGTCTTCGGTGGTCTGCAGGAGGTCAAAGGCCTCCTGATAGGCCTGGGGTCCGGTTCCGTTGGTCGACAGGGCGAAGAACACCCGGCCGCCAGCGGTGCCGCCGGCCTGGTTGACCATCGCCGCAGCGAGGGCCAGCGGGTTGTCCTTGTGGATCGGGCCGAGGAACTGCTCGATGTCGTCTTCGCTGGAGATGGTGATCAGCCCCTGCTCGGCGAGGTCGACACGCGCGCCGGTGTAGCTGGCGTAGACGTTGCCGCCGAAGCCCGAGGTGATCGACTTCTTCAGGTCGTAGGCCGCGCTGACGTTGCGGAAGGCGAAGCCACGCGAGGCCACAGCGGTCGCCGACGCGCCGAAGGACACCAGCTGGGTGAACTCGATGCGGTAGGGGGTGGCGCGGTAGATCTCGAAGTAGGTCGCGCCGAGCAGGACGTAGTCGCCGCAGGCGTTGGTCTCGTCCGACGAGCCGCGGAACACTTCGAGGAGATAGGCCTCGGTGATGCCGTTGTTGATCGGCTGGTAGGTCGAGCTGTCGGTCAGATCGCCGTCCGGGTTCTGGAGCAGGATCTGCTGGTTCTTGAAGTCGACCGACAGGATCTTGAAGTCGCGGACTTCGGTGCCGGCAGCGAGCTTGATGCGGAACCAGTTGCCCACCTTGGCAGCAGCCATGATGGCGATCCACTTCGGCGCGTTCGGCCCCTGGTTGGGGGTTCCGGCGAAGGGGGTGAACCACACGGCGGCGCTGGAAGCCTGGCCGGGCAGCAGCGACGGGGTCGCGCCGAGGACGAGTCCGGGGGCGATGATCGCGTTGAAGTCCGCGGTCACCAGGCTGACCTTGGGCGCCTGGGCGATGCCGATGCCGAAGATCGAGCTGGAAGGGGTTTCGGCGACGCCGTTGAGGGTGTCAGCCGAGACGTTGTTGACCTCAGAGAAGTGGACGCCGCGGACGTGGTTGGTGCAGAAGCCGATGAACTCGTTGGTCGAGACGCCGGCGTTGATGCCGGTCCAGCTCTTGCGGACGATCGCCACGCCGTTGGTGTCGACGGCTTCGGCCCGGACCTCGTGGGAGGTGGTGGCCAGGGAGCCGACGCCAGTGATCAGGTCGCGGACGGCATAGCGGCCGGCGAGGTTGGTCGGCGAGGAGACGACGATGACGCAGTCGCCGCTGGTGTCGACGCCGCGGCTCACGAAGTCGAGCGAGTTGTCGGTGAACCAGAGCCCGTCGGGCGAGCCGGTCGAGGTGTCGGCCGAGATCGTGTCGGCGTTGTTGTTCCGGCTCGAGATGAGCGAGTATTCGAGGCCGAGGTTGCCGTAGACCTTGATCGAGGCAGGGAGGCCGTTCGCGTCGTAGACGACGGCGTAGTCGATGTCCTTCTGCAGCCGGAAGAGGCCGAGGGAGGCACCGGTCAGGGACGACTTCGCGTCGAGCAGGACGTCGAGGGTGTTCTCGTCGACGATCGCACCGGTGGTCAGGCCAGGGAGACCGACCTGGAAGTCATTGCCTGCGCTGTAGAGCCCGGCGTTCGCACGGGACACGATCTGAGCGGAGGGGCCGACCACGACAACCGGGAGCGGCGGCGTGATGCGGGGAGCCGAGAGCGTGCGCTGGCGCTGGGTGACGACAACGTCAGGCGGGGTGTAGCTTGAAGGCATGGTAATGGGCCTCGCTCAGGCGGTTGGTGTCTGAAGGATACTCATCAAGGCCGATCTGCCAAGCCTGGAGGAGTGGGTACGGCGGGGAAAGGCTGGGTGCCAGACAGGCTGGTGCTGAACAGCGGAAGACGCGCAGGTTCCGCAACAGGCGTGGGCTCTGGCTCGGGGACGACGTGAGGGATCGTGCTCGGTGTGGGGGTCGAAGAAGCCGCCGGATCGCTCATGGGGTCAGGTCGTACTGTACGCGTAGGACCAAGGATGGAAGCATGCCTGTCCTGAACGCCCGGGCGTGGAAGACATAGCGGCCTGGTGCTGTCAGCGGAATCGGGGTCATGAACCGCTGGCTACGGAGGGTCGGCTCGTCCTCGCCCTCGACGAAATGGATCTCAGCGTTGGGCGTGATGGTGGTGAACGCGATGTTCAGCCCGCCACCGAGTTCAGCCAGCGAGTAGGTGCCAGAGATCGTCGAGGCCACGACGGTTTCGACCGTCTTCAGCTCGGGCTTGGTCGGGTCCTGCTGAGCCACCAGGTTCTCCTTCATGGAGGACTTGATGTTCAGATAGTTCAGGTGGTTCGCCAACTCAGACATCATCGACCGCTCCTGGTATTCGCAGCGCACCATCACGGTGCACAACCAGGGATCGCCCGGCATGCCTTCGGTGCGCTGCGGAGCAGTGATCCCGAGGACACGGAGATTGGTGATGTTGTAGTCCTTCATCACCTGCCGGCGGAACAGTTTGATGACGGAATAGCAGGCGTGAGCGAGAACTTCGACGCTGGTCCGGCTGCCGGCCTCGCACTGGATCGCCACCGTCGCAGAGACGAGATCTGAGAACTCGATATTCCCGTGCATGTCGCCGCCGGCAACGTTATGCAGGTGGGCTTCAGCCGGCTCCATCTCGCCACGGGTCACGGACACCAGCATGCGGCGGCCGTCGCGCTCGGTGTCGATGCGAGCGTCGGGATCGCAGATCCAAAGCCGGCTGTTCTTGGGGTCGTTCCGGTTGAAGCGGAGTGGGTTCTTCCCATCCATCAGATCAGCTTGGGAGAACGCGGCCTGCAGCAAAGCCAGCATGATGTCGACGATGCGAACGGGCATAACCCGATCGAGGACATCGCTGGCAAACCGAGTCTCCGGGACGCTCTGGATGCTGGTCATACGGCCCGCAGGGGGATCAGGGACTGGTCATGACCAACCTCACGCTCGCCGAGGGCCTCCATCACCTGGATGGTGCCAGCTGCGATGGCCGCGTCATAGAGCATCGGGTTGGTCTCCCGAAGACCGGCCAGGGCGGGCACGCGCTCTGCAGCAGAGCCGAGCAGCGCGCCGATGGCCGCTGCCGTCCCGAGCTCGGTCAGTCCGGCCTGCTTGATGGCCTGGTGGGCAGAGGGGATCTTCATGGGTTGTGGTTCTCGAGCTTGTAGTCGCTGACGTTCCGGTTCATCCAGTTGGGATTCCTGGGTTGCACCAGATCCCACGCCCGGCCGGCGAAGCTGTTGGGGTTGATCTCGGGAACGGGGATGCTGTAGATGTTGTCGTTCTCGTCCATGCGAATCAGCAGCAGGGTCTGCGACACGGTCACCAGGCGGTGGGTGTACGGCATGACTTCCTTGACCCGGTAGCGGATATTCTGCTTCACATCGACGAAGACATCGTCCGGGTTGACGATCGGCATGTAGCCGATCTCAGCGTAGATCTGCCGCGGGTCGAAGACGATCGAAGAGGCGACGACGGACTTCTTGGGCGGGTTGATGATCGCCGGGACGTAGACGGGGTGGATGAATCCGCCGGTATAGCCCGTTCCATAGCAGTTCGGGCAGTCCGGGTCAGTCGCCGTCATCTTCTCGTAGTTGTAGCACCGAGAGCATGCCGCGCCCCACGTCTTCTTCGCCATCAGAGCAGCCTGGGCGCCGCCGCGGGTCATCAGGTAGAGCATCTTTTTACGGATGAGCTCGGTGGCGATGTGATCCTGCTCCGGCTTCGAGTCGACCCACGAGCTATCAACGAAGCCTTTGCCTTCCTTCGAGACACAGCGAACGATGTGGTAATAGCTGCGCAGCACGGTCGGCGCGTGCAGAGCGTAGTCGGTGAACGACCAGGTCCCCTCTTCAGCGAAGCCAATCTCTTCCCAAGGTCCCTGGGGCGACTCAGAGCGAAAGATGACGAAGGCCAGATCGGTCAGCGGCCAGTCGTGTGGGCACAGTGCCCAACGCAGGGTCAGCGCGTCCGGCACAGGCCGGTGGACCGAGACGAACCGGAAGGTGGGGAACGTCGGCACGGCAGCAGTCTACGCGGTCACCGGGGCCAGGCCAGCGTCACGCTCTTCATAGAGATCATCGATCCAGGCCGCGAAGTCGACGAAGTTGTCGTGGTACGCGTACATCTTGATCTTCAGAACCTCGTCTGAGACGATCAGCTCCGGCATCGGGAGATCGCAGGATTCCGCGTGCTCCATGATCTTCTTCCGCAGGGCGTTCACGGCCTCCTGGCCATTGCAGGCCAACGTACCCACCAGGTTGCCGAGGCCATCGTCCACCCAGCGCCGGCTACCCAGAACCTCGGGCGCCGGGTGAGGGATGGCGTGCGGCACGTTCGCCCAGTCAGCGGTGAAGAACGCGTCAGCGAAGACGAACGGGATGCCTGCGTTGTTCGCCGCGCCTTCGTCAGATTCAGGGGAATCCCCGACCATGACGGTGTTCTCAGGGTCGAGGTGATACTGCTGCATAGCCTGCAGGAGCATGGTCGGCGACGGCTTGACGATGCGCTTGTCTCCTTCTGGGCAGCAGAGGATGTCGTCGAGCAGACCCTCGGTGACCTCCATCGTCTCCTGATTGAGCTGCATCAGCTCCATCTCCGAGAGGCCCCAGTGGGCCGTGCGATTGGTGATGCCGATCAGCTTGTAGCCGCGGGCCTTCAAAAGCCGCAGAGTCTCAAGCCGGCGGGGCAGCACCTGCTGGGTGCCGAGCACTCCCGGCCCCCAGGGGCCTGACGTGTGAACGAGCGTGCCGTCGAGATCCAGTAGGATGCCCGGGGTATTCCACTTGGTATCACACATGATGGCCCCTGGGGCAGCGTCAGCAGCCTGCTTCATCTCCGCTTCGACTTCGGAGGCAGGTCGGCCCTTCAGGATTTCAAGGAAAGGACGGAGCGTTTCGCGCTTCTCCTTGGCCTTGTTGTAGAGGTATTCGTCAGCGCTGGATTCGGAGCTACGGCTCCGGCCCAGCATCCGATCCATCCAGTTCGGAGCAGGAACGGCGTGGAATCGCTGCACTTCGACGTGCCGCTGGTCCGCCGGCAGATGGCTGTGCGACTTGTACCGGATGGCGCGGCCGCGAACCTGATCGATCAGCTCCTCATTCCAGTGTGGCTCGAGGATCTGCATGAGCTTGGTGCCCTTCAGATCCAGACCTTCAGAGCCTGCGCCGGAGACGAGAAGCACCGGGAGCTTGCCCTTGTTATAGGACTCGACGATGTGCTTGCGCTCAGTCTCGTCCTGCTCTCCGGTGAACATGGCGTGCGGGATTCCCCGGCGATCTAGTTCACGCGACAGCGGGTGAACTCCAGTGTCCAGGTACGCAGAGTAAGCGACCCCGCGGAAGTTCTTGTCCTTCTTGATCCGCTTTTCAATCTCGTCGACTGCGGCTGTGATCTTCGGTGCGTCCTCATCGGTGGCGCTCGAGTTGTACGGCCCCGGGTGGTTCATGACCTGGCGCGGGCCGGACATGAACGCCTTGAAGTCGGCCTCGTCCCGCTTCGTCGCCGGCAGGCCGTGGCGGATCTTGTACCAGAGCATGGGGTACTTGCCCATGACCATGTCGTAGGCAGCCTGCTGCTTTGGCGCCATCGGCACTTCAACGATGTGCTCGTCAGCCGTAGGATACTGGGAGCGATCGGCAGCCTGGTAGAAATCGACCTTTCCCTTCACGGCTTTCTCGAACTCGTGGAGGTTCTTAGGCTGCCGGACCTTCTCACCCTTCTGCCCCGTGAGCCAGCCGTAGAAGCCGACAGGCTTGGTGCGGGTGTCGATGAACTTCTTATTGAACTCGGTCGCCTTGTTCGGCAGCGAATCCGGCTCGATCGAGTTGATCAGCGGAGCCAACTCAGCAGGTTCATTGCGCGCAGGCGTGGCAGTGGCCAGGAGCTTCTTCTGCGCCGGCAGCTTCTCGAGCAGCTTCCGGCGCTGGCCGAGTTCGCTGCTTCCACGATGTGCTTCGTCGAAGGCCACCAGGGACTTCGAGGCGTGCTCGAGGAACTCTGGGTCGTGCATCTTCTTCAGGGCCTCTTCGTACGAGAGGACCATCGACGGCTGCTTGAACCCGGAGGTGTGCAGCTCCTTCCGCATGTTGTCACGCAGGGCCGCAGGAACGATGGCGACGAGCGGGAGACCGTGCTCGTGGGCTGCGTTCACGATGGACTTGGTCTTGCCGCTTCCGAGGCCGTGGAAGACAAGCTGCCCAGACTCGTCATCGAGCTTGTCCGACAGCGCCGTCTGGTGCGGCAAAGGCGTGAAGTTCAGGTCTTTCGCCAGCTTCTCAGGCAAGCGGAGATCAACCTGCGAGAACGCTGGCTGCATGTGATCGCCGAGTGTGCCGGCTAACTCGGCCGTGCCAAGTCAGGGCGATCGGGATCGATGGGCACTCCGGCAGCGATGGAAGTGATCCCCATCGGCGTCACATCGGGGGCCTCGGACGTCTCGTTCAGGCGGTAGCCGAGCATGGAGCCGGCCGTGCCGCCGAGCAGCCCGCCGGTCATGCGCCCCAGGTGCTCACCGGCAGCATGCGTCCCCTCGGGCGTCAGGTGGGCGAAGGCCGGGCCAGCCAGATCCCCCAGCGTCGCGCCAGCGAGGATGCCGCCCATGGTCGGCAGCAACCATGACCCAAAGGCTGGGACGGCGTGGGCGAGGCTCTGTGGATCAGCCGCTGTCTTGTCCCAGGGCTCGATCCCGGCGCCGACGCCCGCTTCCTTGCGCCGCAGGTTCCGCCAGGTCGGGATTTCTTCCGGGTGGTCGTAGACGCCGGTGGGCGTCATTCCGGCTGCGCTACGAAGAACGCCGGCTGGTGTGAGGTCTGCAGGCCGCTGACCTGACAGGTTGTATCCGAGCGCCCCGCCAAGGTTGCCGCCGATGAAGGCTCCGGTCGTGTTCGCCACGCGCTCCGACATCTCAGGGTCGGCAACGGAATCCGGCAGCATGGCATCGACGGGCGCGTGCAGGAGCGGGCCGAGCCCATAGCGGCCGGCCAAGATCCCACCCATGGTGCCAAGCACCCAGGACCCCGCCTGGGGGAAGCCTGCGCACTTGCACACCTCCAGGTAGGTCTTCACTGCGTCGAGCCCGCTACCGAGCATGGCCGCGGCCTCAGTACCCGGTGGGGCGGGCCATCGGGGCGACCACCAGGGGCCGCTCGCGCTTCTCGAGGCCAAAGGCCTCATCGAGGCCGCGCCCGGCCTGGTAGCCAGCGACGCCGCCGGCGCCCGCACCGAGGACACGGCCGAGGTTGGAGATGCCCTGCCATTCGGCGCCGCGCCCGGCCTCGAGGCCCGAACGGAGGCCAGCGAGCTGCTCGGGAGACACGTCGGCATGGATGCCGCCGCCACCGTGGACAGCCGCGTCGATCTGCGGCTGCACCTCGGAGCCGATCGCCTGCTCCAGGCCTGCGTGCTCGCTGGGCATGGCCGCCCAGTGCATGGCCGGAGCCAGGTAGTTGCCGGCGAGCGCGCCGCCGCCGATGCCGGCAAGGGTTCCGAGGGTGGTGCCGAGCGAGGCGACCTTCGCGTCGAGGACATCGAGGGCCGAACCTTCGAGGTCGCTGTCGATGTCGGTGAGCACCGCGGCGGTGCGGTACATCTGGGGAGCGAAGTGCCGGGGCTCTTCACGACCGCTCATGGCGTTGGCTGCCATGCCGCCGGCGAGGCCGGCCGCGCCGCCGATGCCAGCGCCGTAGAGCTTCTCGAGGTGGGCCAGTTCCTCAGGGGAGAGCTGGGAGGCAGCAGGCGCTTCCGGCGCCGGCTCGTTGGGCGAGTGCTGCAGATCCATCCCAGACTCGTCGAACGACGGCTGGGGGGCGCCCTGGTGGTGGGCCTGGATGAAGTCCCCGAGCTGGTGGATGTGCGGGCCAGCCATGCTGCCCGCGGCCGCACCGCCCAGCGCACCCAGCAGCGGGTACAGCGCGTTGGCGGTCTTCAGTTCGTCAGCCGACATGGGGGCGATGCTGGTCATGGGTTCCTCTGCGATGAGTTGAGTGTAGTGGGCGCGCTTGTCTCGGCCAGCGAGACGATCCTCGAGGGCACTTCCGGCCATCGCGCCGCCGACGCCGCCGACTGCCGTACCAGCCAGCTCCGGGGCGAAGCCGCCCGGGGTGTGGTGCCAGCTCTCCGGCGCCAGGTGGTGGCCGCCAAGGTAGCCGAGGCCAGCGCCGAGGCCCATGCCGGCGAGCGCAGCGAGCGCCTGGGGCGTGCGAACGCGCGGGTCGTCAGTACCTTCGATCGGGGCAGCCTCCGGCGTGCTGGACCGCTGGGCCAGGGAGTGGCCGAGATCGCCAGCGATGGTGCCGGCGGCAACGCCGGCAAGGGCCGGCGGGACGAGGGTGTAGAGTTCGCCCGGATCACCCCACAGCGAGTGGGCAGCGATGCCGGCCCCAGCGCCAAGGACCGCGCCAGCCCCACGCGACCAGTGTCCGCCGGGCGTGTCAGCAGAAGGGATCTCAGCCGACTTGACGGTGGCGGTGAAAAACCCGCTGCCGTCGGGCAGAACGGTGACGCCCTTCTTGGTCTTGGGCAGGACCTCAGCCATCTTGGGTTCGCCTGCCACCAGGTTCCCGACCCGGGCCAGGCCGAACTTCTCGCAGGCAGCCGCGAATCCGTCACGCCAGGGCTGCTCATTTCCCTGCCAGCGCTGAATATCGCCTTCCGTGGCCTGGTTCAGCATCTGGTGCCCGAGGGCCTGGGCATAGGAGAAACCGTTCTCATAATCGGCCGAAGCCTTCTGGTCCCCAGCGTAGGGGTCTTCCCCCATCGGCAGGTGCAGTTCGTCGCCCCGGGGCGCGGCCGCCATCTGGGTCGCGGTCTGGGTCAGATCGATGGCGACCTTGCCAGCGCGGGCGCGCAGCCGGTTCATCAACTGCGTAGCCTGGTCAGCGTGCTGGGCCTGCAGGGCGCCCAGGTTCTGGGCATGCTCTTCGGCCTGGGCCTCGAGAGCGCTGCGCATGTCGTTGCGCAGCTCGTTGTGGGACGGCAGCAGCAGGCCGACGCCGGGGATGGCAGAGAAGGCGCTGCCGACCCCAGCCCCGATCTCGCCGAGGACCTGCTGGCGCGCGAGCGAGTTGTTGGCCTCTTCGGTCGCAGCGTCGAGTTCTTCCTGGTGCTGGGACGGAAGACGTTCGAGCTGGCGCAGCAGATGGTCGGCGCGCTTCACACCCTCAGCTTCGGCCTCGTTCTCCATCTCCTCGAGACGCTCGTAATAGTCCGGGATCTCGACGTCGTGGTCGACTGCAGTGGCCGTGGCCTTCTGCGGCTTGTCCGTGTGCTCCATCTCGACCTTGGTGCCTTTGCGAATCTCCGCAGCAGACACCTGCATGTGCGGGTGCTTTTCGGCTGTGCCGCCGGGGTTCAGCGGCTTGTAGTCGATGGCCTGGGGCATGGGTCAGCGGGCTCGCAGGGCGGCAAGGGCAGCGAACTTCGGACGCTGGGAAAGCATGCCGTAGCCCAGGCCGGCTGCGCCGCCGAGGCCTGCGCCGACCAGCGCGCCGCCGGCCTCCGCCGAGCCGGCATTCCCTTCGGGGAGCATGTCGCGGGCGAAGTCCATGGCGGGAGTGCCAACGGAACGCAAGGCATCGACGGCCTGGTCCGTGGGGCGGTGCTCGAAGACGGGTTCGGGGATGGACGGATCCACCTGGTGCATGGTAGCGCCGAGCTGGTAGTCGCCCAGGCGATCAGTCTGATCGAAGCCGCCGACGCGACCGGCGAGACCGCCAGCGAGGCCGCCGGCTCCGGCGCCGAGCAGGGCTGCGAGAGCCGGATGGATGGCGGTCTTGAGGGCTTCGACGGCCGAGGGGGCAAACTCGACGTCGCGGAAGACGCCGGCTTCCTTCTTCTTGTCCGAGACGTGCTCGGGCAGGTCCTTGATGTTGGGGGTGTGGTGCGCCCAGCGCTTGGCCGTGCCTTCAGGCAGCTCGCCGCGATCTTCTTTCGCGAACAGGAGTCGCAGCTGGGCCTTGGATTTCGCAGGCATGACTTACCACTCCTCGCCTTGAAGGCCGTAGATGCGCCAGGAGTATTCACTCCGAACGCCCATATTTCCGAGTGCTGCCGCGATGTTCAGCGCGGTCTTCATGTCGCCTTTCTTGCGCTCGTAGTCGGCGGTGTACCGCTCGATCCACGAACCGTACTCGGCTGCCTTGGCATGGTCGTCACCGCTGGTCCCGCCGTCACTGGACGGCATGTGCTCACGGCTGTGCCAGATGCCCGCGCTGGTCAGGGCCTCGATGGCCGCGCCCTGCATGAGCAAGAACTTGTTCGGGTGATTTCCGAGATCCACAGGCGCCAGGATGGGCGGCGTCTGGTTCCAATCGATCAGCGCCATGATGATGCACTGGCGCAGTTCAGGCTCGGTCGACTCGGTGCTGCCCAACAGGAGCCGGTTGAGCTCTGGCTTGTCGCGGATGACGTTGCGCAGCGTGTTCACTGCGCGACGCATCCGCTCTTCGTCAGAGATCTCAACCGGCATCGCTGGCCCCGATTCTCGTTAGCCCGCTGGTTCAGCGGGGGATGATGCCGACCACGGCCGCGCCGCCCTTGGGGGCCGCGTTGAAGCCGACGGTTCCGCCGACGGTGCGGACGCCGGTGTCGACGGCCTGGGTGCGCTTCTGCCACGGGGTCTGGTAGTCCAGATCCGCGCCGAAGTAGCCGCCCGCGTTGCCCACCGCGATGTTGGGCTGGCCGCTGCCGACCACCTGGTTGGCCAGGGTCACCAGCTTGGTGACGAAGGTCAGGGTCAGGGTGGCGCCGACGCCGGAACCGCTGCTGGTGGTCGCGGCGGGGCTGGCAGGGGCGACCGAGTAGTTGCCCTGGTTGGTCAGGGCGACGACCTTGGCGCCCATGGTCAGCGTGATGCTGGCCAGGGTTCCGGTGCCGCCGGTGGGCGCGCTGGTGAGCGCCGGGTTCGCCGTGTAGTCACCGGCCGCGAGGACGGAGGCTCCGGTGATGACGCCGGTGATCGCCGCGACGGTGTCGACGTGGATGGTCGCGTGGGTGCCGGTGCCATCCGGGACGGTGAGGACATCACCGGCCGTGTAGCCCGAGCCGCCGTCAGCGATGGCGACGCCGACCAGCTGGGTGTGGGTCACCGTCGCGGTGGCCGGGACGGTGGCAGTGCCGCCGACCACGGTCAGGACGTCACCGACCGCCTGGCCGGTACCAGCCGCGGCGAGGACCGCAGCCGAGAGGAACTTGCCCGAGGCAAGGTTGTCCTGCACGGCAGCGACGATCGCGTTCCACAGCCGCTGGCGAGGCGAGTCACCATGGATGTGGACGGGGCCGGTGTTGGCCGAGCTGGGGGTTCCGCCAGTGTTGCCAGCGCGCGGAGCACCAGGGCCAGCGGGGATGCCCGCGGTCGGTCCCGGGTCCGAGCCACCGACGACGGTGCCGACCGGCGTCTGCGGGTCGAGCTTGGCCGGGTCGATGGAGGTTCCACCGGTGTTCTCGCCGGCGCCGGAGGCAGGGCCGCCGGTGTACTTGTACAGCGCGACCGTTGCGGTCGCGCCGGGGGCGATCGTGACACCGAACGGCAGACGGAGGGACTCCGGGCCGTTGTTGGTGACGTCGATCGTCTCAGGGATGAGTTCGATGGGGCGCATGGTCGGTTCCTACCTTAGAGGTCGGAGATGGCTGAGGCGGGGGCAGAATCGGAATCGGGGGTTGGTGCAGGAGAGGGTTCGACGGCTGCCGG
>Ga0172379_10002932_pt1 | contig 28533 bp, 16 predicted proteins | sample GrowelOW334metaG_FD_119756 | JGI IMG/M metagenome (GOLD analysis project Ga0172379, IMG submission 119756) | Groundwater microbial communities from an aquifer near a municipal landfill in Southern Ontario, Canada - Groundwater well OW334 metaG | ecosystem: Environmental > Aquatic > Deep...
CAGCCTGCCGGGGCAAATAGAGAAAGTACTGCAACTGGATGATGAGATTAAAACATTAGCCGAGCGATTTGCAGAAAAACAGCATGCTTTGTTTCTTGGCAGAGGGTCGCAATATCCGATTGCCATGGAAGGCGCATTAAAGCTGAAAGAAATATCCTATATCCATGCAGAGGCTTATCCGGCGGGCGAATTAAAACACGGCCCTCTGGCATTAATCGATGCAGACATGCCGGTCGTTACCGTAGCACCGAACAACAGCCTGCTGGAAAAACTCAAATCAAACATACAGGAAGTGAGCGCCCGGGGCGGGCAGTTGATAGTCTTTATGGATGAGACATTGGCCTCGGCAAACGACGAAAATGTACAGATAGTAAAAATACCGCAAGTCGAAAATGAAATCGCCCCGATTGTGTACACCATTCCCTTGCAGCTATTGGCCTACCATGTCGCCATCTTAAAAGGCACGGACGTTGATCAGCCGAGGAACCTAGCAAAGTCAGTTACTGTGGAATAGGGTATGCGGCGCAATACGGCTACCTGTAGGAGAGTAATAAAGTCCTAAACTAAGTAATAAAGTAATATACTGAGTAATAAAGTTGTATACTGAAGCCGACTGGTCTAGACTCTTTTTAGAGCGATGACTGGGCGGCTTTTTTAATGGCGAAAAGAAATTATTCAAATTCGGAATTAAAGACTCAAAAGTGGGTAAAAGAAGGACGAGGTTCCGGTCACGGCAGTGACTATAAACCTTGGCTGACTGTTAGAGATCTGCCTTCAGAGGGTCGGTCGCACCGGATTTTTGGTCACAAGTCTCAGCGTACTCACCACCTTCTTTCCGACCTCGAGCTAGCTGTATTCTTAGTACTTGAGTGGCATCCGGATACTGAGGACATACGAGAGCAATTTCCTTTACGAACTGAAGATACCTTGGTTTTGGCTGATGAATTAGGAATCTTGCATCCAGCTTACCACGGTATACAGCAGGTTATGACCTCCGATTTTTTAGTTAACACTAGAAATGCACAATGGTCTAAATTTGTTTTGCAGGCCAAATATTCAGAAGCATTGCAAGATGCTCGAACCATTGAAAAATTGGAGCTTGAGCGGCGGTACTGGCAGCAAAAGTCCATACCGTGGATGCTGATCACCGAAAAAGATATTCCCAACGTTATTTTCCAGAATATTAGTTGGTTATATCCTGCTCAGCGCGATGAATTGGATGCCGAGACTATTCAGGAGCGCGTTGCAATGTATACGCATCATTTCAATCAAGCGTCTGATAGGTCTTTGATTGATATTGCAAAGCAATTAGATACAGCATATACATTGCCGGCAGGCCAATCTTTACTGGAAATAAGGCAGCTATTGGCTAGACGCTGTTTTTTATTTGATATTTTCAAACCCTATACTGCGTTAAAAGCCGGCGAGTTGCGGGCAGAAAATATGATCGCTTTAACGGAGGCTCTTCATGTTTCGAATCAATGAAGTTCTTTCAATGAATAATCAGCTTTATCGCATTTTGGGTGACTTGTCAGAAGAGTTGATATGGATACCCATGGAGGATAAAGCCGCACTTCCGTCTGTCGTTTCAAAAGGTGACTTGGTGAGCGCATTTGAGAAGGAGGTATTAACGCGCGCTGCAGATCCTTTCCAAACACTGTCCTTTCTAGTGTTGGAAGACGATTCATCTGCCAAAGTAATAAGAGATAAAAGCTACGAGCTGATTAAGCCGATTGTATCCGACCCGAGATTTTATGAGCCAAAGGTTAGATCTTCTATCATCAACCGCATCGTCCTAGAGCAAGGCACAACTAAAAAGACGCTTTATTTTCTACTACGCAGATATTGGCAAAGAGGTCAGACGCCTAATGCTTTAATCCGCGACTATAAAAACTCGGGCGGAAAAGGTAAGGTCCGAATTGCAAAAAATAAGAAACTAGGACGCCCGAGACTACACAGTTCTGGCGTTGGAACTGCTGTTAATGAGGGGGTTGAAAAATTGTTTCGAATCGCAATTGATCGATACTTACTTACGGAGAAAAAACATTCGTTTTCGTACGCTCACCGGCGATTTCAGTCTTTATACGTAAGCTATTACCCAGATATCGAAGAGTCAGAGATACCGACTAAATGGCAGATGCTCCATTTCTTCAAGCGTGAATATACTCAGATAGAGAAGATCCAAAAGCGAAGTAACAAAATCGAATACAAAAAGGATATTCGACCTTTGAGTGGAACAGCGAACGCCCAGGTACTTGGCCCTGGATCTCGGTTCGAGATTGATGCTACGATCGCCGACATTTATTTGGTCTCAGACAGCGATCGAAAAAACATTGTCGGCAGACCAATTGTTTATGTTGTTATTGATGTATTTAGCCGCATGATCGCGGGTTTGTATATAGGATTCGAAAATCCTTCCTATGTTGCTGCTATGCAAGCATTGGCAATGTCTATGACGAATAAGGTTGCCTATTGTAAGCAATATGATATCGACATTGAGGAAGCGGATTGGCCGGTCATGGGCTTACCGGATGCTATTCTTGCAGATCGTGGAGAACTGTTGGGCTATCAAATCGAATCGTTAGAACGCAGTTTTTCGATCAGAATTGAAAATACACCACCCTATCGAGGTGACGCCAAAGGGGTAGTCGAACGCTACTTTAGAACGGTTCAGGCCGATTTTAAGCCCTTTGCGCCCGGCGTTGTTACCGAAAATACGGTTAAAAAAAGGGGCGGAAGCGATTATCGATTGGACGCAGTGCTGACGATACATGAGTTTAAGGAAATTATTTTCGCGTCGGTGCTTTACCACAATCGTTTTCATATATTAAAAAAATACGATCGAAGCATTGATATGCCTGTTGATTTGGAGGTGACGCCTTTGTCGCTATGGAACTGGGGGCTGCAACATCGAACAGGTCGATTGCGTGCGGCATCGGAGGACGCGTTGAGGGTAAGTTTATTTCCCCGCGTGAAAGGCACGTTGTCCGAATTGGGTCTTTGTGTTTTCGGTATCTATTACACATCACAAGAAATACTCAAACAAGGATGGCTTCATCGCGGCAAAGATATATCCAAGCCGGACGCTTTTGAGGTTGCTTATGATCCTGCCGTTGCCGATGCTGTTTATCTTCTTCCCAAGAAAAACAGTACTGAGTATTGGCTTTGCAGTTTAACTGATAGATCGCGAGAGTTTAGGGGCTGTTCTTTCTGGGATGTCTGGCAGATACAGGCTATTCAGAAGGCGACCATAGCAAAAAGCAAATTGGTTGCAGACGAAAAACAAAGGGAACTTGAAAACAAAATTGAATTGAAGATTAAAATGGCTCAGGCAAAGGCAACTGAAACGAATGGTCAGTCTAATGCAGAACGTACTGCCTCCATTCGTAATAACCGTCAGCAGGCCAAGGCACAAGAGCGTCAAGAACGTAATGGTTTACAACAAGAATCCGGCAAAGAAAAGAAACCCGCAAATGTTATTTCCTTGACTCAACAGCCCGACGATTATAGTTATCCTGACTTTATCGACGAGCTTTTTGGAGATGACTGATGGTATTACCCGCTAATATGGCCAATGCCATTTATCGTAACCCTGGTGTGGAACAATATCGCGGAAATCCCTTAATTGAAGCCCTGCCACCCATTATGACCACCAAACAGGTAAAACAAGGTTTGAGTGGTTCCGTCAAATTTGATCCGAGCGACATTTATATTGACGGTACCCACCGGGTTCATATTATTTCTCAATTGCTGGACGATTTCTTCCAACCCCTTGCAAATCATCTGCAACTACAGACCAAAATATCCGTAATGTTGCGTCAGGGATATGTTGGTCGAAATCTTAGTGACGGCTCCCTCAACACCCACTTGCAAAATGGTTACGAGCGGGTGATGACGGGTGATTTGGAGGTGTTTCGGTTCAATCATGCGAAATCGACGGCGCGCAGTCTCTCGCTGATCGGTTGCTCGGGTTCTGGAAAAAGCAGTACTCTGAATCGTATTCTAGCCACGTATCCACAGGCAATCTTCCACGAAAAATATAACTTCACCCAAATTGTTTATCTGAAAGTGGATTGCCCGCACGACGGCTCACTCAAGCAGTTATGCAACCATTTTTTTGAAGAGGTTGATAAGGTTCTACATACCGACTACAAACAGAAATATGCTTTGAAAAGGCATACGGTCGAGACGTTAATGGCGCTGATGAGCCAGATTGCCAATGTTCACGCCATCGGTGTGTTGGTCATTGACGAAATTCAGCATTTGAGCACGAGTAAGTCCGGCGGTGTTGAGAAAATGCTGAACTTCTTTGTCACGTTGGTGAATGTAATCGGTTTACCGGTGGTTATGGTCGGTACTCCTAAAGCTAGAGCCATTTTTGAGATGGATTTGCGGTCTGCCAGACGCAGTGCTGGTTTTGGTGCATTGTTATGGGAGCCTATGCAAGCGCCCAGCGCTAATGCGGAGCCCGGTCAAATCAAGTCAACAGAATGGGGAGCATTTACCGACAAACTGTGGCAATACCAATGGCTGCAGAAGCGCGATGAAGTTTTGACCGAAGAGACGCGCAAATGTTGGTACGACTTATCGCAAGGAGTATTGGATATTGTCGTAAAACTGTTTGTACTCGCGCAATTGCGTGCCATTGTCACTCGCACAGAGCGAGTCACATCGCAATTGATGCAGAAGGTTTACGATGATGAGCTTAAGCCTGTCCACCCCATGCTTGCCGCGCTGAAATCCGGTGATCCGGAGTTAATCGCCATGTATTCGGATTTGAGCATCCCGGATATCGACAAAAAGATACTCGCGTTGAGTGCCAAAATTGATGCGGCGCAATCTGATTCAGAGTTGCCGCGTTATGGAGGTAACGAACAAGCCATGCGGCTACACAATCTGTTAGTTGGAATGGATTGTCACTCTGACCTGGTAGAGCCTTTAATAGAAAGAGCTTTCAGTCTTTACCCGAAATTGGCAGTCAGAGAGCTGATGCCAATCATTTTGGAATGGTATGGTTCGAAAGAACAAGAGCCTAAAAAGCCAAAAACCAGAAAGGCGGGCATTAAGCCTTCGGCGTGGCACACGCTGGATTCCAGTGATCTTCGGTTCAAATTTTCTCAATGCGAAAAGGGAGAATCGGTTTATCAGCAATTCCAGCGTTCTGAATTGATTTTCGATGCCGTTTCTTGGTTGAAGAATGCGAGCTAATCATGCTCAATTTTCCACTACCCTACCCTGATGAGCTGATTTACAGTGTGGTAGCCAGGGCCGGTGCCCATATGGGGGTCACCAGTCCCAAGCAGTTGCTGGAGGTTGTTTTCGCTAGTCGAGTGGTGATCGCGACCGTGGACTTGCCGAATCATCTGGATAGGCTGCGAAGCTTATATCCTGTGGGGTTGGGGTATAGCGTCGAGCAATTGGCGTACGAACATACTTTGTTTCCAGTGTATGCCTCCTTCTCTATCGAAGGTCGCCGAAAACAATGCCTGGAAAAAATGGCCGCCAACTCCCGTGGCGCCATTCATCTAATGCTAGGGGTTGCCGCGTCAAGAGTCAAACAGTCGAAGTATTTGCGCTACTGTCCGCTTTGCCTACAACAACAGTTAATTGAGCGTGGTGAATATTATTGGAAGCGGCAGTGGCAGATCGTTGGTGCGGATTGTTGTTTAGAACACGGCCAGTTGATCGAAGCCAGCATTAACCGGCATGACTATCATCGCCACCAATTTTTTCCGGCTTCACCGTCTATTTGTCCTGTTTTTTCGCAGAAACCGGCAGAGCTATCAGCCATTAAAGTTGCACGGCAGATTGATTGGTTATTACAGCGGAGCAATAAGAATGCCGCAACCTTTGAGCAATGGAGTTATTATTATCACCAGTTGGCAGCTATAGCCGGTTGTCTGGCGGGGCGACAGGTCCGACATGAATCAGTCCGGGAGCGAGTGCTTGATCGTTGGCCTGTGCGATGGTTGAATGCGCATGGATTGGCGATTTCTGATGCAGAAACTAATTGGTTGCATTCGATATTTCGAAAACACCGAAAATCGTTTAGCTATCTGGAGCACATTGTGACATTGGATAGTTTGTTGCCAGATACATGGCGAATAAATGATGTGCTGACCGAGGTTTTATCAATTCGGACTAACCCAAGTTTGCCGGTTACCGACATGCCGATTGCCGATGATAATATAACCGAACAGCTAGCCGAGAAAAGAGCGCACTGGCTATCATTGATCGAGCGAGTGAACGTCAAGCGGGCCCGGTCGGAAAACGGAGGGCTATATGCTTGGTTATATCGCCATGACAGTGCATGGCTATTGTCAGTCAATCGGCGGTTTTACCTGCTGGCGGCTAGACCGAATCGTCGTGTCGACTGGCAACGGCGAGATCTGTGTATTTGCCAGCAACTGATCAAGATTCGCAAAGCTTGCCAATGTTTGCTCGATTCACCTAGGAAGTCGAAAAACTGGTATTTGTCTAAGCTCGATAATAGCGCTACGGTCGAGAAGAACATTCGCAAAATGCCGTTAACGGCGTTGTTTTTTAATCGGCATTGCGAAGAAGTTTCGGATTATCAAATTCGTCGCCTTAACCTGGCATTACAATGCCTTGGTGTGGACTGTAAACAGAAATGGCGGCTGCTGAGGTTAGCTGGATTAAGCGAAGAGCGCTTGTCGCATGAAGCTAGAAGCTGGTTGGATAATATGTTGGAGAACTAATTGATGCGGGGCATTCATTTTGACGGATTAGTCGACGATACTAAAATCCTGTCCGTTGGTTCGCTATTCAGGAAACTGAATGGCGCACGTTGGGGGATCAATTTAGGTTTGTTTCCCACTCAAAATAAAACATCGCTGACACTGTCCAATGCCCCTGTGTTAGCGAGAAGGCGTGTATTAAATCCATCATCTGAAACGCCACTAGCAGGATATCCTTTTTCATTGGCTGTTGCGAGCACTGAACACTGGCAGAACAAAACACTCGCTGATTATCCAATCCCAAAGGCGGTGGGAGCCATGGAAAGAAAAGAGTGGTGTTTTTATTTTCTGACGGACAAAGGCGTGCAAATTTTTCTTCCCCAGTTTGAGCTGGCTCGTGCTTTGTTTTTTCACAATGCCTATTTATCACGCACAGCGTTGGAACCGGATTGCCTTAATGCGGAATTCGATATTCAGAAGATCAGCCCTGCGGCAGCTCGGATTAATATCCTTCCGTCATCCGGCTATTCGGCCAACATGCTGAATGATTATGGATCCCGGCGGCTGTTGAGTTGGTTGCTGATGGACCAAGATGCTAGAGCCTCATTCGAAAGCATTGGGAGGTACCAGAAACTTAAAGGCTATGACAAAAACGGTTATCGCTCCTGGCATTTTCAATTTGAGCCGCCCAAACTGCCTGACGCCCAATTCGAGGTCAGAGGCCACTTCGACCGAGAACAGAAATGCATGTTCGTCTACGAAATCATCGGAATTAGGGATATCGAAGCGGATATTCCTGCGGTGATTGATATTTATCACCCGGATTTCAAGGAAAACGTATGTGGTCAAGGAACCGGTGGAGCAAGGTCTTTTCCCGAAAGACCGCCTGAACACACGGTTCATGATGACGTGGAAGCCAATGCCGATCATCACCCCGTACCGTTATCTGCGCCGCCCGTTGTTTTTGAGTTTGCAAAAGCGTTCGAGGCACGTAAGGTGGTAAACAAGAAGCAACATGCCGCTTCAGGTAAAGCAGACCAAGAGGCTGGCAATACGGCGTCCAACCACGTTAGCGTCGACGAGGCGACCGTTTCCGGCGATTTGTCTGGTGCCGATTGGGACACCGTAGTGGACGAAACTGATGATGTGCACCTTTATGCCAATAAATTTGAATGTTTTCAAAAGATGCTAAATGAGCTTAGCGTTTGTTATGGATGGGTTATAGAATCAAAGCAGCTCAGAAAACTGCCACAGCTGTCGCGTTGTAAAAAGCATTTTTTGAACAATGGCGACCCGAGATGTATGGCCGTCGTTAAGCTTATATCCAAGGGTAAGTCTTACCATATTCTTGAAGTGGATACTTCGGATGCTAGGAATTTGCTATCGACACAATTACTGCGGTTCAAATCGCAAGACAATTTAGAGGATCAATTGCAAAAGTTGGAAAGAAAACTATTGAAAGGTTCATTACGTTGGCCAAACAGTTTGTTGACAGAAATGTGTGGCGAGGATGGGGTCGTAGGAGTACCGCACCCTAAAACCGATTCGGCGGATAAAGGTTGCTTAAGGCCTGATTCCGTATCTCATTGGGCTGCAAGGTTCCATGGTAGGATGGCGGCAATGTAACTCAGTCAACGCCGAGTAATCATATGTATTTTATGGAATGAACTCTTAAGCAACATTTGACTAAATCAAATATCATTTACAGAAATTGTTGCGACAAATTTTAACTCATTATCATGGTTTTCCACAATTCACTTAGCTTAACCGGCTTTATTCTGGCTCCCAAATCTCGCCCCGTGGCTGTATATGAACGCCAATGCGTTCGATACTTGGCCAGCGGGCAGACTCCATATCTAAAACTTCAAGCAATCCGTGTTCCATCCTTGTCGACACATTCCAATGCCTGCATGGGGCTGAATTGGAAGACGAGTTGTAATTATTCGAAGGTGTCAATCCCCGAGCAACCAAATCTGTCGGGTATTTTACTATGGCTGTTTAGGACTTTGTTGTGTTTGCTTCTTAAACTCTTTTCTCAAGTCTTTGGAGAAAAGTTCCAGATCAATACATCCAATTGTCGTTGGATTATCATCTAGAAGTTTCTGGTGGACAAAGCGCATCAACCAACCGTAATGCTTCTCGATGTTTTTAACCTGACCATTGCTGCTATATGTTTCAACGCCATTTTCATTGGAATCGCTAAATATGCTAATCCCTGAACCACTTAAAACGCGCCTGTCGATAATCGGAAATAGATCGGGAAAATGAGAGTTAAGAAGAGCGGACGCGTATGAGGGTCCGAACCCATCAATCTTTGAATCAGATTTTATCGCCAACGATAGAAAATCCTCACCGTCTTTTATCCAGTTAGTTAGGTCCGAGTCAGAAAAGTTATTTACTATTTTCGATTTGTATTTTTCATCAATATCGCTAAGTTTTTTAGAATATAAAAGAAGTTTTTTTTTCAAAATATCGGTCTTTTCTCTGATGGCGCCGTTTCCACCCTTAAAATTGGATATAAACAGGAGATCTATAACAGACAAGTCATAAGGCTCTTCTTTCTGCCTAAGATAGTCTTGGTAGTAACCATAAGGTATGCGTGCCTTTAACCACTTGCGAACATGCGGATTATTTTTATAGTTATTCATATTTATTAGAATGTTGTTACAGATACATACCTCCTATAAACCTATTAACCTTTGCAATAAAGCCTAAATAATCACTCCAGAAGCATCATTAGGATGTCCTGACTGGAAAACGGCATCTAAATTTTCCAGTAGCTACCCACTACCATATTGATATTATTACATATGAAAATTTTTTGACTGGAAAATTCAACGCTGATTGGTGGCAAATATTGAAAGCTGTTTTCCAGCCAATGGCTATATGTCACCCGTAGAATACGAATTGCAGCTTAAAGCTGCTTAACAGTGTGTCCGGAAAAGTGTTGACACATCAATGTATCTATGAGACTTCAATCGATCATTGTGTAAAGTAACGAAAATGAGCGGCGGTTTGTTGCATTCTGTATTGCTGAAGTTTTTGGGCCGCTCAGGTGGTACACTATATATAAATATCTCGATTTTTTGAGTTGGCGGAATGGAAAGGTACAAGTGAGGCTATCGGCCGAAATTATTCTGCTTAGCCTAACACGGCCTTCATAACTGAAAATTATCGACATAGAATTACTACGTCTTTATAAACGCCAAGATATATGCCTTTAAATCGATTCAATATAGGTATGTTAGTAGTTGTTTTAAAAGTAAAGATTGTTTTTTAAAAGAAGTATTCAGAATATGTCTATCATCGAATCTAATTCAATACCGTCAGATATGTCTATTGCTCCTGCAAGTGTTTGGGTGCGTTTCTTGAGATCTTATGGTCCGACTGCAACAAATCTCAATTTGTTTGACGAGCATATAACTGGTGCCCTGGATAGGGCAAAGGTTCAACCAATAACCCTTTCTAGCCCGTTGCTAAAGAAAATGACGCAACACGTTATGTCCGGTGTCCCGGGTTCAATTTTAATTGCAGGAACTGCAGGCGATGGTAAGACTTACCACTGTAGAAGTCTTTGGTCTTCGTTGGGTGGTAATCCTCATGATTGGTTAAACCCAGCCCCAATAAAAGATATCAGGTTATCCAATGGGTGCAGAGCGGTTTTTGTAAAAGATCTAAGCGAGCTAAATGACGGTCAAAGTGATGAAGTTTTAGAGTTGCTAGAGCGTTCCGTATTTGGATCTGAGGACTCCGAATTTTTAATTGTCGCTGCCAACCATGGACAAATTCTTGAGCGTTTGCGGGACTTGGGATTGCGTCAGGGCCGAGTTCATCCGCTCAAAAAAATTGTTCAAGATGCTTTTTTGTTTTCAGGGCAACTTCCAGAGAGGTTAGCTGTTTTTGATCTGAGTAGGACAACACATCGGAAATCTTTGGAAGAGGTTTTATCTGCTGTTGCTGGACATCCTGAATGGGAAATGTGTGCAAAATGTTCGCTTCAATTTGCTGGTCGCATATGTCCAATTTCTGAAAATCGTGCCCGTCTTCTTGGAACACATGATGATGGGAGATTTGCAAGCAGATTAGGTGATTTGGTGGAAGTGGCGAGACTAAACGGCTGGCATTTGTCGGTACGCGATTTGCTTGCTCTTGCTGCTAATATGATATTGGGGCACCGTGATGCTCGAGAGGGTTTGATGGCCTGTGGTGATATAGCGCGTATTCAAGAGAGTGGTACAACTGAGAAAGGCAGCCTTTACAGCAATGTTTTCGGCGCTAACCTTCCACGAAAAAGAGCTATTGACCGCCCTGTATTTCGTGCATTAGCTTCCTTCGGAATTGGAGAGGAAACCTCAAACGGGGCTGACGGTTTATTGGTCTATGGCAATGACGATTCTATGCTCTCAGCTTCCTTTTCTCGTTTGGTTGGTTTCGATACGATTTATGGAGCAACACCTTCATACTTAGCTGCACAACAGCGTTATCTCGAAGGGGAAGAATCCGCCCGCCTAGACAATGGGGCAATCGATTTTTTGCATCGATTGGAAGCGCAGCGGCGTAGACTTTTTTTTACCTTGCCTGATATGGAGTCGGATTACCCCGTTTGGGGAATGACTGCTTTTCGATTTGCCGGTGATTATTTGGAGATGACTTCAGCCTTGATAAAGAAGAAGGGAGTGAGCGAAACGGTTCGCGCACGGTTAGTTCGCGGGCTTAATCGTGTAATGACTGGGCTGCTCATCGAGAACACTGATCGTATTTTTGTTGCCAATTCAGGCGGATTCACACAATCAAGGATCAGCGTTCTTTGCGATACAGAAGTGTCATCACGAAAAGTCAGCGGGATTGGTCTAATGATTAAGCTTGATGCTCAGACCGAGCGTCCGTCTTTGGATGTGGCTTTGGCGTTAGGAGCAAGTTCCACAGTGGCTTTTAATTTGACTCCAGTCCGGTTTGAATTTTTGTGTCGAGTTGCTGAAGGCTCATTGCCCGGTAGCTTCTCCAATGAATGTTTGGAGGACATGCTGGCTTTTAAAGCCAAACTTTTGCGGAAAGCAGAGTTGATTCGACTCCTTCAACAATCAGGTGAGAGCGATGAACCTGATACAAATGAGCATACTTTTACACTTAATTTTATTGAAATTGAACAAAATGGTCATGGTTTTGCAAAGCCAATTTCTGTGAGGATTGGCTAATGAGGCAGATAATTAGTGGCGTTGACTTTACTGTCGATGAGCATATTTGGGGGCATCGGCTGTATGATGAACAACTCCCTCACTTAGCAGTTTTGGAGTTTTTAGGTGTTCTTGGCTCGAATCTGGATAATCCACTGCTGGCTTGTCCGACTGATAAAGTACGTTATCGACCGCAAAGGCAAATCAGGTTGCGTGGGTTATTGTTTAATAATCCCCACGTGGAATCTGTGCGTGAAAGGGCTCTTCCTGACGAAGATAAATGGCAAGACTGGAATAAGCTTTTTTCTCAAAATGCGACTGGTCTTGACGATAATGATATGGACTACTTGCGCCAAGTATTTTTCAGTTTTGAGGATTTTTCGAAGGCAATTGAGCTGTTGCGATCTTCCTCATTCGAAGCACGCAGTAATAAGCGTTGGAGCTCAAAATTCGTATTTCCTTTTGGACCAAATGCACTTTACGAAGACTTACGAGTTGATACAAAAGGTGCGTCAAATGACCGCCGTTTTTTTGCACGAACTGGTGAGCTCTTGTATCTGATGCTATGCCGAGCAACTAGAGGTCCAGAGTTAGGAAAAAAATTGGTCGAACGGTTGTTTGATTCCTCTGCGCCAATGAATAAGCTTGTAAGGGCGCTTCAAGGTGAGTCTCAATTTGCTCCAGAAGCACGGGATGTGGGCTACCTACCATATACTTCCCATCCTCGCTTTGATCGTTTATGTGACGATTGGCTTGCTATTCTTTCTCGTGATATGCCGATATATGACGCGTTAGAACACTTGATTACCAGTGCAGGACTGAATCTCCTGCTTTATTTTCTTGAGTGTGCAAAAACAAAGGTCGGTGACACTGATCCAGTCGAAATTGTTTGCGAAATTGTATCTCGTGAGCGCACAAAGGTCAGAGCGCTTTCAGGAGAATCTTATCAAACTAATCAAGCATTATCTATTAGAGCAGTACGTGCGGAAGTCGAGAGCATCAAGCTAACCAATGAGTGGACTATTGCCTTGCAATCGGAAGATTCTGAAGGGGAGTGCATAAAGTTGCTTAGGGCATGGTTCCAATGGCCCCTAGCAGTTGGGGGCGATGATTTCGATTATATGGGTATGCCCAGTGAGAAACTTGTGAGCAGACTTATTGAAAAGGCGGAATCTAGGCATGAACAGCATTTGGGGAAAATACACGCCACATGGTCTCGGGCTATAGGGCTCAGTTCTCGACGTTTGGCAAGACGAACTCGTTATGCTCCGAATGATCGACTTTTGAAAACATTGGTCGTATTAATTGTTGATGACCAGATGCAGTTCGATGAGTTTTTACAAGAGGTTCAACGCCGTTATGGGTTTGTGATTGGAGATGCCGAAGGGGCGCACTTAGTTAGCGAGAAGCAAGTTGACCAAGAAGCGCTGAGTGAAAATCGAGGAAACCTTGAGGCTCGCTTAGTCGGATTGGGATTAGTAAGGCGCCTCTCCGATTCTTGCTCGTTTGTGGAGAATCCGTTTGGCAATAAGGGAGAAGATTGATGTTAACGGATCGAATTATTGGAAGGGTCGGAGCATCTATATTACAGCAAAGGTTAGCTGATGCCAGGCAAAGCGATGGCAGTCAAGCAGATTCTGCTGCTCTATTTCGGTTAGACAAGCTTGCTCCTGGGCAAATTGCTTCAATTGTCCGAGAAATTCTCTCTAACCCAGATTTGGCAGCGAAAATTGAATTGCGAATTCCTGAAGGTTTAGTTGAAGGACAAAGATTGCCAGCTGCAGCTCTGACCAAACTGAATGCGGGGGCAGTACGCAACGCTAAAACAGCTATGGAAGCATTGTTAACTGCTAATGGTAATGAACATAATCTGGCAGATACACTAGGCCATGTGGCCGCGCTTGGAGCTAAGGAATTGCGGGCAAGTGAAAATGCCTGGGTAGAGGCGACATGCCATGTAGCAGGAATTGCACCGACAGTTGATGATCGGGCAGTGTTTCGAGCTGCTTTGAAAGGTCTGGTTGCGGCTTCTGAGTTGTCGTTGAACCAACTTGGCAATTTTTGTGCAATGCTGAGTGAAGCGTCTTCCGTTCGCGGTCATGCAATGCGAGAGGCGCTTGGTTGGTCGTTGCCATGCGTTGGTCTGCCTCGCGATACCTCTTTTTTTTCTAATGCAAAAACCTATGGGCAAGCAGCCGGTCCTTGGCGCAAGGCTTTCGAAAAATTATTCACAAATCGAGCGCCGCTTCTGGCTCGAATGCGACCAAATGGGCAACCTTTGGAACCGGATGAGATGCGGCAGCGACTGGAGGATAACGCCGAGAACATTCAAGATCAGGTGCGAACTTCTCTTGAAGCCTTCATCAACGCCTCTCTTGGAGATGAGCACACTGCTGAGGAAATCGCTCTTCTAGAATGGGAGATGGACGGTGTTCATTTTATCTTCGATAAACCAAGAGATCGTCAGCAGGGGTTAGCCGAGGCGACTATTTACTTTTTTGATCACGACTGTGAAGATTCGGATGTTCTCGATGATCATTGGCGCAGATATTTGGAAGATCTACAAGCTAGAGAACGCCGATCAGAATGGATTGAGGAAGATGAAAATTTCTTCGAGATTCATCGGCGCTACCTAGAGAAAACTCCAAAGTTGCATACGCGGTGGGAAAAAATAATCTTTGGTAAACCAATAGAATGTCATGATTTTTTGGATGGCTTTACCAGTGTGGCTCACAGATTAATTGTAGGTGCTGGGGAAGCAAAAGGTGAGCGTTTTTTACGTCTTACGGTATCGAAAGGTCGCAAAGAATGGCGTGAGCGCTTTAACTACGATGTAGGTGCCTTCTTTTCAGTAATGTATCGTGGACTCAAAGAACTGATGGGCTCTAAAGCCGATTGGCGTACTTTAAAAGTTCCAGCTACTTTGCCTGATCCACTGTTTAACTATCCTGAGTTCTTTGCATGCGAAAAACAACTCAGGGGTGACAATCTTAAATCTGTTTCATTACTTGCCAAATCTGCCGTTCAAATCAAATTCGAAGTTGCTCTTATCGAGCGTGTGGCTGAGCAAGAGGCAGTTCTTGCAAAAACACAGTTGCTCTGGATATATCGTCCTGAGGCTATAGGTCTATCGTTGCTTGATGACATGCAACGGCTTCGTGAAAAAGGTTCGGTTGGTTGTACGGAGGTTCCACGACGACTTGTCAGTAAGAAAGGCGGTGTGCAAAGCGTTTCCTTGCTCGATACCGGAACATTGGAAGCTACCTATTCTCGCGATGCCGGTTCACTAGTTCCTCCGCCAAACAAGTTGCGCAGCCTTCGAGCTGATATTAAGCGCCGCATAGACGACCTGGTTTCTGAGGGCAGGCTTTCCTCTGAGCAACGGGATGAAGTACGAGGTGCGTGGGATGTTTTTGAAGCTGACTACATTCAGGCACTGGAGGATTTTATTGGTATAGGACTCCATGGTGAAGCTGTTTTGCGGCAAGCGGATTCGTTTGGAGCTTTATTATGTGTTCTGGCGATTCATGCGCGGGGGGATGTTTGCCGCTCCAAGCTTGTAACTGAGGTTCTGTCGATTGGAACCGTGAAAGTTTCAGGTGATCAACCTTCCCTGATAATCCCACCCTGGCACCCCGAGAGGATGAAAGCACTGGCTGTTAAAACTCGGCGTGTTGCAGGACTAGTGACCCATATTCTGAATAACAAAAACGTTTTATTTGGTGATCGAGGTATTTTTTTTCGTGAGTTTTCAGAAGAGCTTGCGCATCCGTTTTATCCTGAAGTCGCTGTTGTTCAACGTGGCGGAGCAGCGCCTATTCTCGTTTCAGAAAGCAGTACAATTAATGCTTATAGTCTTCTAGAACGACCTGTTCGTGGCGATGATGATGCTTTGAGTGATGTTGATCCTTCAGCTGCAGCAAAGCAAGTTAGGGAGTTATTGGAGCGGTATGTAGGTTTACAACCTCATGAAGCAAGCAACCTTAGCGTTTTGCTCTATAACGCGGATGCTGCCGAGTTGCCTCTTGCAGTTGTACGTGAACTCTCTAGCATGCAAACAGAGTCTGATTTTCATTGTAACGTTTCTGTGCGACATCGGGATTCAGCAAAACTTCGTCGCGTCTATGCCGAGCTTGTTACAAGGGCGGGTGATGATCCCGATTTACCAATTGTGAGCGAAACATCAGAGAATTTTATATCAAAGCTTCGTATTGCTGTAGTCCCCCCATCGTCCACCCCGCCGAAAGCTGGTGATGGATTTAGAGCTTTTGACGTTGCTTTTCTTCATGATGTTGTATCAAGAACTGCTGCAGTAGAATGGATACCTGTTGACTGGACCAATGAACGCCCTAGTTTAGAGCATGCGCCTTCAAGGTGGTCGTATCGTAGCGTTTCTGGAGAAAACGAGCTCAAATCAACAACCTTTCTGACTTGCCCAAGGCAAACATCTTCTGGTTGGGCTTATATCGGAGCAGTTGCCTCTGTTGTCCGTCAGACCGATGCTCCGCCGGGCGACCATTTATTACCAGCTAGGCGAATTTCACTTCAAAACGAGATTCTATGTGGGACTCTAGATGATGCTCACGCATTGTCCGAATGGGTGGCAACTTATGACGAACTTCTCGATAAGCGGCAGCTCCAAGCAAACGGAGTAACCGTAGTTAGATATCGTCGAGCATCTACCAACGGGCGAAATATGATTGTAAGTTCAACATCTGAGCTTCGCTTGTTGAGTGTACTTGTTCGACGCCGTTTAAGTGAACTAGGTCTTCCTCTTAATAGTGATGATTTGATAGAAGTATCTGAGCGTATAAAAAAAGATGCTCTTTCAGTTTCAGGTGATATTGTTTTGCGTGCAGCAAAACGCGGTGTGTCTGCGGGCGAAATGATCGGTTTGGTGATGAGCCGATATTTGCTTCAACATGAATTTAAGGCAATTTCTGGCGAGGGGAAACGGCACGGATTTAGCGTTTTTTTTCTATTAGATGACTATGCAGACTGGTTAGCTCAAAAAGAAAGTCGCATCGCTGATATTCTGGGTCTTTATGTTGAAGAACGTGAGGACGGGCCGCATCTGCATATAGCTGTGATCGAATCAAAATATGTTACAGCATCTGTCTCTGCAGACGCTAGGCGATCTTCAAAAGCTCAGCTTATGGCGACTCTCTCAACCTTTCGCGCAGCACTTTTTGGAGATCCTGGCCGATTAGATCGGGATGTTTGGTTGTCTCGTTTGGCTGATTTGCTTGTCGATGCTGATATTCCGCCGGGTTGCTCTGGTTTGTTGGAACGCACTAGAGCTAGATTACGCGATGGTGAAGCTGCGATTTCACTAAGAGGCTACTCTCATGTTTTTGTCCATTCTACAGAGCTGACATCTACTAGCTCCGAGTCTGAGCAGGTCTTAATTGATGAAACCGATGGTATTCAGGCTTGGCAGGAGCTTTTTGATCGACCAGAGTTGCGTCAACTATGCGAATTTTATGCGCGAAATAAGGAACCATTTTTGATTCGCGCAAAGCTCGGCTCGGCTCGGCCATGGCTTTCTGCAAGTTCTCGTCTTCCGGCTTCGCGAGTTGCCTGGACAGCTATGATGGAGCAACTTGTTGTAAACAGTGAAAATGTTTTCAAATCTGAAAGTGATAGTGAGTTAATTAAACTAGATACATTGCAACAAGATACATCTATACGCCCTGGTTTTTCCGTTAATTTACAAACTACGTCATTTCAGAATGGACTAACGGGATCAAAACTTTCTGAGCTTATTTCGGCAAAAGCAGCGGGGCTTTCTGGAGCAATTGATGATCGAGAAGCTTGGGCAGATGAAATAACTCGCAAACTTAAATCAGCTTTGAATGGGTACGGCCTTCAAGCTGCTGTGTTAGGAACGCGGCTAACACCAAACGGTTGCTTGGTCAGACTAGCAGGATCGGACCGATTGCGGGTAGAGGACATCGAAGCCAAGCGCACACAACTGTTGACGACTCATGCAATCTTATTGGTTACAGTACAACCTAAGCCGGGCGAGATTGTTGTTACAATTGCTGGTTCGAAGAGACATGCAGTATCACTATGGGATTTGTGGGCAAGGAGAAGCTTAAACAGAAACGATGCGGGGATCAATACTTCGTTTGTACTTGGTCTCCAGGAGATCAGTGGCACACTGTTATACCTTAATCTAGGAGGCGAGTTTGGAGGGCTTGCCTCGCATGAGCCGCACTCACTTGTTGCCGGCGCAACTGGTAGTGGAAAGTCTGTGCTTATCCAAGCTCTCCTTCTGGATATTGCAGCTTCCAACCCCAAAGAACTTGCTCAAATCGTATTGATAGATCCGAAAATGGGCGTTGACTATTCAGCGCTTGAAGATTTGCCTCATATGCGTGAACCAATCATAACGACACGAGAGCGTGCAACCGAAGTTCTTGGTGGACTTGTCGAAGAGATGGAAAATCGCTATCGATTGTTTGCTACTGCTCGTGCTCGCGATTTGATGACCTATAACTCAAAATCAGCACCTGAAAGCAGACTACCCATGGTGTTTCTTGTTCATGATGAGTTTGCGGACTGGATGCTTGATAATGATTACAAAGGCGCTGTTAGTGCGGCCGTCCAACGGTTAGGAGTTAAAGCCAGAGCCGCAGGGATACATCTCATATTTGCCGCTCAACGGCCAGACAAGGATGTCATGCCGATGCAGTTACGAGAAAATCTAGGAAATCGCTTGATACTAAAGGTGGCTAGTGAAGCAACTTCAAAAATTGCCCTTGATCGGCCCGGCGCAGAACTCTTGCTTGGTAAAGGGCATTTGGCCGCAAAATTAAATGGAGAACAAGGGTTGGTTTTTGCACAAGCTCCGTTCTTGTCTGATCAAGACATTATGATAGCAGTTGAGGCAATCCAAGCTGATAATTCAATTAGGCAGCTATAAGTAGGGTAAAAATATCAAACTTTGGATTTCAAGCTAAAAATAGCTTTGGCAGTTGGTGGGATGAAGAATTAGCTCTTCACTGATATGTCAGTGAGTACGGTATCATCTTTAAATTACAGTTTGATAATGTTTTATAGAGTTGTTTTTGAACGATAAAATGAGAATAGTGTGACTAAATCAACAGTTTATCTTGATTCCTTCTCAACGACAGCACTTGCCCCTGAAGTGCGTGACGCGATGCTAACCGCTTGGCGAGAACCCGCTAATGCTGGCTCTCCTCATTCTGGTGGTGCCCGAGCAGCAGAAATCCTTGATGATGCTCGGACTGCGGTGGCTGGCCTCATAGGTGCAAATCCATCAGAGATTGTTTTTACATCAGGAGCTACGGAAGCAAATAATCTGGTGATCTTTGGCGTTGCGGGTGCGGCTACTCGAGAAGGTATCCCCCGGCGTAGGATTGTTGTTTCGGCAATTGAACATAAGTCAGTTCAAGAGTCGGCAAGAGCGTTAATTGATTATGGCTTTGAGCTTATAGAGGCGCCGGTTTGTCATAGTGGGCAGGTTGATCTTGAGGAAATAGCACGTCTTATTACTGAGAATACACTCCTTGTATCGGTCATGGCGGCTAATAATGAGATAGGTGTTATTCAGCCCATAAATAAGATTGCTGGATTAGCTCGATCATCGGGGGCATTTTTTCATTGTGATGCTGCTCAAGCTGTTGGCAAAATACCTGTTAATGTTTTTGATTTTGATGTTGATTATCTCAGCATCTCAGCACACAAAATGCACGGACCTTGTGGGGTTGGGGCTCTATTCATAGCCTCAGATGCACTTCGTCCACATCCTATCCTTTTCGGAGGTGGTCAGGAGGGAGGCCTAAGGTCGGGTACGGTTCCTGTGCCGCTAGTTGCTGGTTTTGGGGCAGCGGCCTGTTTAGCCCGTAGTCGACTCGTAGAGAATTCTCAACACGCAGAAACCCTTTCAGAGCAGATGGTCGCTGAATTATTAGCCCACCAAGTGAAATTTAGCCATGTTCCAAGTGAAGCGGTAAAACTACCGGGAAGTTTAGCTCTATGCTTTCACGGTGTAGACGCAGATAGTTTAGTCGAAATCCTTGCTCGAGATGTTCATGTTTCAACAGGCTCGGCTTGTACATCTGGGCAGATTAGAACGTCACATGTTTTGAAGTCAATCGGGATTAGTGATGATATGGCGCGATCCGTAATTCGAATGTTATTTGGCAGATATAACAATAGTGAAGATGTTCGAAAAGCGGCATTATTAATTTCTATTGCAATTAAAAAGGCTGGGCTTGCTACTGGTGGTATTAACCAGTAAGATAATTCTAGGGTCGATATTTTCAAAACGTGGAAAGTAAAGGGACAATTTATAGAACATGAAATGTTCCCACAAGAATTTCTTTGGCTTAAGAAGGCCTATATACTTTTGATGTAGGTGTCCCGGTCACTTCAATTTAAAAAGGCGCGCTTGCTACTGGCGAATATCACCAGTAAGATATTCTTATGAGAGATACTATTGATACATGGAAAACAAAAGGGCAATTTGCGGGGCATGAAACGTTTCCATTGCGATTACTTTGGCTTAAGAAGGCCTATGACGCAGTTAACGGCGGTGTTCCAGCTACTTCATTTCATGAACCAGATGCTATAAGTCGATTTGGTGTCGGTCGGAATATGGCAGTTTCAATGCGGTATTGGGCACTTGCTGCACGAATAATGGAAGATAGAAATAAAATACTTGTTGAGACGGATTTAGGTAAGGCTATTTTTTCTGAGAATGGTTTGGATCCTTTTATTGAGCGTCATGCGACTCTTTGGCTCGTACATTGGAATTTTGCGTCAGATCCTGAGTTAACGACCACAATTTATTTTGCCTTTAATGCAATAGCGTCGGCTGAATTTGATGCAGTGTCGATTGTGGAGGGGTTAGAAGCACTTGTTGCCAAAAAAGGATGGCGAGCATCGGCCGTGACTTTGAAGCGTGATGTTGAGGTTTTTCTGCGCAGCTATGTGCGACGTGAGGACGTGAGTATTGAAGATGCAGCTGAACCTTTGCTTGCAGAACTCGGCTTGGTTCGGGGTAACAAATTGGGAAATTGGTACGAGTTTGTTCGTGGTCCAAAACCAACACTACCAGATGGTGTATTTGCCTATGCTCTTGGTACATTTTGGGAACGAAATAGCCATGACATTGCTGCTTTGTCTTTTGAGCAAATTTGCTATGCACCAGGATCACCAGGACGAGTTTTCAAGCTTGATGAGGATAGTGTGGCTACTCGGTTGATGAACTTGGAATCTTTGACTGATGGAGCATGGGTTTGGACTGATACTGCGGGGTTACGCCAGATTCAACGCCAACGCAAGGTTGATTTACTAAATATCCTTGAACAGACTTACTCAAAAAAATTAACTAGGCAAAATTCGTTATGAATAAACTTGCTGATATCGTTCACATCGAGAGACGTTTTGCAAGGTCTGCTAGAATTGATGAGGATTTAAAAGGTACACCGCCTCTTGTCGGCTATGTAATGCAGGCTAGTACTGCCAAAGCTCTTGCTGCGATGGCTTCCTCACAGATTGAATCACTGCAAGGTGCTTTCACTTGGACGGGACCATATGGTGGAGGTAAGTCTTGCGCTGCACTGCTCCTCGGCAATCTTGTTAGTGGCGATAAAGATGGGCGTGCCATTGCACGTAAAACTGTCGGCACAGAGTTAGTGACGCTCTTTACTCAAGCTTTTCCAGAAACATCTGGAGATTGGAGTGTTATTCCCGTTACTGGAAGCCGTACAGAATTGCGGCAAACAATTGTAACGGCAGCAGCTAAAGCTTTGGGTTGGACTAAAGATATTCAAAACAAGGCAAGTGCCAGTGATGGTGAGCTAATTTCTACCTTAATATTTGAGTCTAAAAATAAGCGTAGCGGAATTCTGCTGATTATTGATGAGCTCGGAAAGTTTTTGGAACATGCTGTTAGCAATCACAGTGATATTCATCTTTTGCAAGACCTCGCAGAGCATAGTTCGCGCAGTGACGGGCATTTTGTCGTACTTGGCATTCTCCATCAGGCATTTGATCAATATGCTGGTCGACGTAGTCACGAAACTAGAAGAGAGTGGGCAAAAGTACAAGGACGTTTTCAGGATATCTCATTCTTAGCCGGTGCTGACGAGACTGTGGCTTTACTTGGCCGGGCAATTATTGTGGATCGACGACCGAACAATGCCAATGTGAACGCATCGAATGTTGCAAATGCAGTGGCTGCAAGGCGTCCTGCTGATTCAGCCGCTCTCAAGGAGGCTCTCTCCTCGACATGGCCTATAAACCCGGTAACGGCGTTGTTGCTTGGTCCTATATCTCGGCAACGGTTCGCCCAGAATGAGCGCAGTGTGTTTGGTTTTTTAACGTCTGCTGAACCATATGGATTTGTGGAGTTTTTGCAAAATAGCCAGCTAGAAGATGCTATCGACTACAGCCCTGATCGGCTTTGGGATTACCTCGCTGCAAACTTTGGGATGGCGCTCACTTCGGGTAGTGGTAGTCAACGATTTAGTCTTGCATTTGAAGCGATTGATCGGGCAACTGCAAAAGGACGTTCAATTCACGTCGCCGTTACAAAGTGTGCAGCAGTTATCGAATTTTTTCGTAATGGCTCCGGTGTCGCCGTGGCAAACGAATTTCTTGAAGCATCTCTGCCAGGAATAAGCCCGCAAGAAATTCAATTAGTGATTAATGATCTCATTGAATGGGCAATTTTAATCAGACAACCTCGGATTGGTGGTTACGCAATCTTTGCGGGTAGTGATTTTGATCTTGACGAAGCTATCCAGAGGGCGCGTTTTGTTCCCCACGAATCCGAATTTGCAACGTTGCCTAAACGGATGGGGATGGGGTTTGTTGTGGCAAAACGGCATTACTTTCGCACAGGAGTGCTGCGCGCATTCGAGGTAGTACTTTATTTAATTAGCTCTGATAAATCTGTTGAGACTACAGTGGAGTCTCTTAGAGGTATCCAGTACAGTGGCGCTGGTTTGATGATCCTCTTGCTCCCAGATGATTCATTTCAACCTATAGATGTTGAAAAATATGCGAAGACACTTGCTAAGGTGCTGCATACAGCTGGTGTCATGGTTGCAGTTGGGGCGACTAATTCTTCATCTCGATTACTAGACGGGGCTACAGAACTTTTTGCCATAGAGGCGGTCGTTCGTGAGCATCCTCAACTTCAGGGTGATAGAATTGCTCGGCGTGAGATCTCGGCCCGCCGTTCGCTGTGCCTAGATGTTTTGCAAAGTAATCTTAAAACCTCGTTTGAAGATGCTAAATGGTGGCTTGGCCCTAATCCTGATATTTGTGTAGAGGAGGGAGTCTCGATTGTTGCAACAGGACTAGCCGATTCCGCGTTTAGTATGACCCCTATTCTCAAGAGCGAATTGGTACAGCGTGACCGTCCTTCATCTAATGCTATGGCGGCTGTTCGTGAACTTGCTTATGCGATGGTTCGATCTAGTGATAACGAAGGACTCGGATTCTCTGGGTTTCCTGCCGAAAGAGGCCTTTATTTGACTGTACTATGCTCTTTCGGTCTTCATGGCGAAATAGCTAACGGTATTTTCGGATTCAAAGGCCCAGATGAAAGCGAAGCTGGGCAAAGTTTAATGCCAGCATGGCAGATATTTGAGCGAGAACTTGATTTCTCGTTGGATCGTATTTTTTTAGCTTGGGCTCTGCCGCCATTTGGGATCAAAGCTGGTGTTATGCCTATCTTAGCCCTTGCTTATATCCTAGCTCAGCGTGAAAGTTTAGCTATCTATATCGATAATTTATTTCAGCCAGAATTAAATTCTTATTTTGTTGATCGGCTATTACAAAATTCATCTGCAATTCGCCTCAAAAAAATCAGTCGTACCTTACAGGAAATTGGTTTCTTAAGTGCTCTCGCCGCTCATTTAGAAATTTCAGGAGAACCCTCCGCGTTACCAATTGCACAGGTTTTGTTCCAAAGATTTCAATCTCTTCAGGATTTCGCTAAAAGAACTGACCAACTTTCTACTGAGACCAAGGCTATTCGGAATGTTATCTTGAAAGCCAACGATCCAGAGGCACTTCTCTTCGAGGCGCTTCTTTCGATTGATATAGATGGTGATCGTGCCTTAGCCATAATGCATGCATTAGAAGAGTGCGAAAATGCCTATTCTGCACTATTGCAAAAACTCCGTCAGGCTCTAGCTCACTCATTAGGGGTTAACCCAGACAACTTCACTGGCGTTTCCGAGCGTGCTGCAGCTATTAAGGGGTTGACTAATGATCTGCGGTTTGATGCATTTGCAGTTCGAGCTGCTACTTTTGAGAACGATGAAGGTGAGATTGAGGGGGTGGCTAGTCTTTTGGCCCATAAACCACCGCGCAGTTGGTCTGACCGAGATGTCGATAATGCATTGCTCGAGATAGCAAGGTTTGGCAGGCGTTTCCGGGAAGTTGAAGCCCTTGCAGTTGTTCGGAATCGGAAGTCGAATACTGAAGCTCTGGCATTGATAGTTGGGTTGGACCCCAAAACACCAGCTCTTTTAACTAGTTTTGAATTAACCGATACAGAGAAAGCGGAGGCTGTTATTCTAGCTGATCAAATTCTTCTTTCATTAGACAATAAGGGGGCTGAAGGGCCAATTCGTATCGCAGCTTTAGCTAGAGCTGTCGCTAGTTTGGCCGCAGAAACACCGTATGAAAACCTATGGTAGCAAATGAGCGTCACATTCTGGGACTTTCAGGGGGACGCGATAGCGCTGCTCTAGCTGTTTTTATGCGCCAGTACAAGCCAGACTTATCTCTTGAATATTTTTTTACTGATACAGGTAAAGAATTACCAGAGGTATATGAGTTCCTTGATAGGCTTGAAGGCTTTCTTGGAAGACCAATTGTGCGCCTTAATCCTGATAGGGATTTTGATTTCTGGTTAGCAGAATATGGTCACTTTCTCCCTTCTCCAAGGACTCGTTGGTGTACGCGTCAGCTCAAAATTCGCCCTTTTGAGCAATGGTTACGTGATGACCTTGATGCGGGCGCCGTTATCCACTCTTATGTTGCTATCCGTTCAGATGAGCCTAGTCGGGAGGGGTATCAGTCTACGCATCCTAATATGCACGTTCATTTACCTTTACGTGATGCCGGAATTGATCGTCAAGGTGTGATTGAGCTACTTCGGGACACCGATATTGGTGAGCCAGCCTACTATGCTTGGCGTTCTCGATCTGGATGCACCTTTTGTTTCTATCAGCAGAAGATTGAGTGGGTTCGTCTTCTCGAACATCACCCTGATGAGTTCGAGGCAGCAAAAGCTTACGAAAAACTAGCCAGAGACCACGGTTCACCTTTTACATGGAGTCAAGGAGAAAGTTTAGAAGAATTGGCAAAGCCCGAACGTATTCGCGTAATCCAAATTGATCATGAACGTCGCTTACAACGTTATCTAAAACGTCGACCCAAAAATCCTTTAGCTATGGACTCAATCCTAGATCCTGAAGATTTGTATGGGCCAATTGCTGAATCTTCATGTCTTATATGTCACAAATGACCTCGATACTGAATTTGCATACTGAGTAACCAGAAGTATTCAAAGTTAACGTGCGAACCAGCCTTGAATGCCATGGTGTTCGCAGGCACTTTCACAAGCACGGAGAATCTGTTGATCTCGGACGAAGTTGGCATTGCTCCATTTGATCAATCTACGGCCAACTATTTAATTCCTTGTTAAACCAATTGAATACGCACATGAAATACGAAAAATTCAAAACCATTGATAGAGTTGAAGATGGCCTTCTTCAACATCTTGGGCTGGTAAAGGAGTCAGTCAGAATAATCAAGCTCGATAATTATCCTGACTTTGATATTTCTGGCTACGATAGACATACAGAAAGACAGTATGTATTCAAAGACTACTGGAGTTTTTCAAGAGAGTATGCTGCATTAAGCAATGCGTCTGTAAATTACAGCGGAGTGTTCCATTATGACGATATCGTTCGTCTCTCTAAGGAGTATGAAATCTCATTCAGTTCGGGCGTGAGCGAGGAGGAGGTTCTAAATCAAATTCGGTGTCTGCACGACGACCTGATGTTCCAGGATTCGATAGAGTCTGAGTTTGACGGATTCAAGTTGAACGACATCAAGATTGAGCGTATAGATCAATTTGCCAAGAAGGTTCTATTCATTGGAGGCTATTCTGGCGGTTATTCTGAAATCCAGCCGGATGACTGGAACATATACATTGAGATCTTCCTATCTGGGTTTGTTTCAGGCAATAGCCCAGGGACGTTCTATGTCGATCTAATTGCCGAAAGTTACGCCCTAAAGGAGTCAGGTAACACCAAACTTGCCTATTTCATTGCGTTCTCGGCGTTAGAGAATTTCACGAATGAACGGCTTGGTGCACACGATCAGGAAGGCCGGTTGAAGGGCAAGTTTTCCGATCTATTTCGAAAAAGGTTCATCTCTACAGAACGCCATCAGATATATACGTCGATAGTTGGCGAATACGACTTCTTGGAATCTGTCCGGCATCAGATAGCACACGGGAACCCAGGCGCAACGGTAGATAGAGCATTGGTTGACCAATTAATACTATTTGTATTGGTTGTCATGTCGTCGATTGATAATGGTGAATCCACATTTGATGACCTACGCTCAAAAATTGATGTGCATTTATAAAGTAAGCTCGCGTAATCGCGGGAATCATAAGCCTCCTGTAAAGTGGGTACTCTGCCGGTTATGTTCGCTAACCGAGGCTACGTGTCTAGTATAGGACTTTATTTTTTGAAAGATTGATTTCTATTGCGATAGAATCCGATTTATAGGGCGTTTGAGTATATGACTTTATTGCTCTTCTGCACTACCACCGCCTATTGCGCCTTACCTGTTGTCTTCATTGACATCACCGGAATTATTTTCTTTTGCGGACACCTTCATCACAAACATCATTCCGGCCACAATCGCTATCACCATCACTACTTCCATCACCATTCTTATCATTGGCATCACCACTGTACTGTGCGAAGTTACTAGGGGCAACGGAACGCCTCGGCCGTCGTCTTGCTATCTTGTAGACCTCATCCGCCAGCCTGTCAATTTCTTACGTTATTCTGTAGGGGGCGGCACATAGGATACTGGATATGGCCCTACAGTTCTCTTGATCGCAATGGTGTGCCCTTGATACCACGCAATAAGCGGAACATCCGGTATCGGGACGTCGCGTGGAGGTTCTGCGCGTGGACGGGAACAGTATTCCCGCTGAACAAGCCCGTTACGCTACTGTTGCCGTTGACGAGGAGGCTTTCCATTTCGTCTTGGCCAATCGTGAAGAGTTGCCCCTCAAGGTCTCGGGTGCCAGTTCCTTGCCCTACGATTTCCCGATAGCGCTTCACCAAATCAGTGGGGTTGCAGGTCATTTGACAAACGCCCAGCAACGAGAAGTTACAGAGTTGTTCCTCGAGGAAGAGGCTCCACAACCTGGTGCTCGACACGAGGTCACTGACGAGAGCCCATCGTTCGTTAAGAGGAACGGTCTCGTCGCTGAGGGCGAACATTTCTTCGCAGAGCGCTCGCCTGAAGAGAGTCAAGAGCGGATGCTCCGACTCCAGATCTACGTCTTTGATCTGCTCTTCGCCCGAACAGCTCCAAGTACTTGCGGCATAGGCCTTCCTTTTGTCGTTGAAGGTTAACAGCACGGCGCCATTCGCGAAGCGGACGACGTAGTGAAGACAGAGGCTATGCGGCACCTTGTTGTTTGCAGGGTCGAATGACCCTAGTTCGACTCGAAGGGCAGGTGTGGATTCGACCAGAGGCCGCACAGATTGGATCGTGAAGTAGTCTGTATGACGGAGAGTGAGGGAGAGATCGGTGTCCGTCGCTCCGAGGGATCGATTCACGAGGCAGTACTTGATCCCGTTCGGAGGATCAAAGTCCCTCTTCCCTCCGGCACGTAGAAGGAGCGCACTGGCATCGAATTCCTGTGGTGTGTAACTGATTTTCACTTGCTCAGGATCCCACCCTAGTCTCCCCAAGCGGGTTCGAGTGCGGAGCGTTGAATGTGGGAGTACCTCCACCACGCTGTTAAATACGAGGAACTCTTCGTTACTTAGAGTCAAGTGCTCGGCAGCAAATCGATCAGGTTGGCGAAGGCCTAGTTCCCATTCGTTGAGGTATTCGAGCTGTCTCTGCTCAAGCAATCGGAGGCAGGTGACTCCGATCAGGAAAATGAAAGTGCCGATGATGCCCCAGCCTGGGAACACCCCCGACAAGATGCTCACGCCGAACAGGATAATGGCTTGGATCAGCGAGTCCCGCTTCAGCGTCGTGATCAGAACTTGAAATCGCCGAATCATCTAAGTTGTCTTACAAAAAACCTGACTTGTCGTATATTCCTCATAAATTCATCCAATTGATTGTTTTGATTGGGTTGAGTATAAAACAACAGGACATGGCATCCAAGCAAATACGACGCAGTGATGTTCGGTCAATTGTTTATACAGCGCGCCAGAATTTCCTGCCACAGTTCATTGTAGGCTTTTGTAGATTGGCTTTTTTTGATATAGCCGCCCAGCGGCATGCGTTCCAGACCCATGCGTTCGATGTCGCTGGCATAGGGAATGGCGGCAGTTAAAATCTCGGGGTGACTTTCGATCAGGTTGTCCATGATTTCCCGGTGCATTTTTTTGCGC
>Ga0172379_10002933_pt1 | contig 28522 bp, 19 predicted proteins | sample GrowelOW334metaG_FD_119756 | JGI IMG/M metagenome (GOLD analysis project Ga0172379, IMG submission 119756) | Groundwater microbial communities from an aquifer near a municipal landfill in Southern Ontario, Canada - Groundwater well OW334 metaG | ecosystem: Environmental > Aquatic > Deep...
CCGCCCATTGAATGAGCAATAATTATATATTTTTTAGGAATTTCATTATCTGGCCCGCTTGAATCAATCGGCGCCCTCCCGCTGGGATTGTTTTTATTTCTTTTTGGGTCCTTAAACCATTCAATAAAATCATTTTTCCCTTGTTCCAACCAACTGTTAACCGTTTTGTCTGGTCGCTTGGTTAATTTCCAATAATGCTTTTCATAATCACTATTTTTTGTTTCTTGATCAATAACGTCATTCTTTTTATCATCAGGCCTATTAACGCATACTTCGGGTCTTTCCTTGTAATTTCTATCTCCAAACTCCCTGCCTTCTTTTTCAATATTTAAAAAGGGATCAGAAAATTGATATATATGAACATATCCATCCAATCCGTTTGAAATCAGATGATCTCTAATCTTCGCTAAGCATGCATAGTCATCGCCAACCCCATGCACAAGAATTAATAGATAGTTTTTCGCGTATAAAACATTTTGCTGCTCTATTGCTTTTCCTGAGCTATGGAATAACGTTAAAAATATAAAGAGAAGAACAAAGAACCTTATTTTCATTTAAGCTGTTTTAAATTTGTCCCATCAATATTAATAATCCAAATACCACCATTCCCCGTAGTGTCATACCCCTTCCCTCCCACAACAAATAGTTTATCCGGAGACAATTTAGGTTCGCTTTTTTTATATGAAGAAAACAGCAGTAAGTCATTTGTGCCATCTAAGTTAATAACTCTAATATCTTCTCCGAAATTATAAAATATCTGATTTTCTGAGTGTTTCTGCAAACTATAGCCAATCCTAAGTTTTTTATAATTCGCACCATTTTCACTAATAACAGAAAGAGATATTCCCTCAGTACTTGATTTATCTTCGAATGCAATTGTATTCGTATTTACCCAAATAGCGCTCAATGAATTATCATATATATGTGTATTATTCGTTCCGTCAATTCTTATTGAGAAGGTATTATTATTAGACGTTACATAAACCAATTTATCCTCATCCGGCCCCCAATCCAATTGAGATATATTTTCTGTAACTGGAGAGAATACATAAATTTGCTGATTATCTGTCCTTCTAACAATTTTTATTGTTTCACCACTAATAAAAGCGACATAAGTGCCTTTGGGAGAATAATATGGGTAACTATCATAGGCGGTCGCTGTCTCATTGTTACCATCGGTATCCATGGTTACATAGTAAGTATCTTCGCCCAAATATTCATTCGTCCCCATGCCATATTCCCTGTGATGATAAACGGTCTTTGTCGCATAAATCAATCCTTCCGGGGTCCAATTAGGCTTGGTATAAATGACTTCATCCCAATAACTACTCCCACACCCACCCATAACCAGCGCCAATCCAAAAAGAGTCGCTCCCAAGATTACCAACCCCGTCACTTTTTTTATCGTCATTTCTTCTCCCTTCCTTTCCTTCCTTATAAGCAATCTATTCTCCACAAGATATTATCGCCTGTTTCCGCTTGAAATTGCAACCAATTTTTCTTATAAGGTGGCGAGATTTCGTCAGTAGGAATCAGGTGGGTTAAAAGCGATACATCAAACCAACTGAAGCGAGATCAGAGGCATCATTAAGTTCCATATCCTGGTGAACGCGGTAAGCGGCGTCAAAATCGACGTTCGGCGACAGGCTGTAAATGATTCCCCCTTCGGCGGTGAACCGGGCCCGGTCCCCGGCATATTTCAGGTCGCTCCCCATTCGGATATCGCCGCGGCCGAAAAGTTTAGCGTTATCGGCAACCAGCTGTACCAACTTTCCGCCGACGTTGACGGTCCCGTTCTCCAGCGGACGGTTGAACCCGTCGTAGCCGGCGAAATCAAAACGATCGGCGGTAAAGGCCGGGCTGATGTATTCCGAACCGATCTTCGCCGCCTGGACGGTAAAAACAGTGCCGGTATCCCAGGGGTCGTTCAGCGAAACGCTCCCGGCAACCATCATTTTTTTCTTTTCCGAGCCGAAACCGATCGTGCCGCTGGCCGAAACTTTTTCGCCGAGCGGCGCGGTGACGGCGATCTTCGCCCGCATGGTCCGGTTATCGGTCGACAAACTGCCGAGCGACATGTAATCGCCGGTAAAATCAAGCTTAACGCTGTTCAGATCGAATCCGACCGTTCCGGTCAACAAGCTGGAGGTCGCCTTCCCGCTGTTATCGTTCTGAAAATAGTCGCCGCCGGCGATCTGGCGGGAATAAAAGCCCCCTTTTAGTTCAGCGCCGTGGACTTTGGTGGAAGCCAGCACCCCGCTGTCGGGCCGGATATAGGTCATGCCGATCTCGCTCGGAATGGCGCCGGTCGGATCGGCCAGATGCCTTTTCGGCCCGGGGCCGTAAGTCACCTTGACCTCCAAGGGAGAAGAATCGGGCGCCAGGGCGACCGCGAAACGCGATTCAATGTCCATAAGCTCCGGCGCCAGCTTGCCGTGGCCGGCCGCGCCGGTCCCGTCGTCATAATAGCCGTAATCCATGGTGTCGAGATTAACCTTGACCGCGGCATCGGAACTGAACTCGCGCGACGCCGTCACCACCAGCCGATAGTTCCCCAGGGTCCCGGGCTTTGCCCCATTGGTCGCCAGAAGGTTGCCGGTTTCCCACTTACTGACGTATTTGCCGGTCACTTCCAACTCGTCCTTGACCTTCGGCTTCCGCTTGAGCGCGACGATCTGATCGCGCAGATTTTTCAGGTCGGCGGAAAAGTCTTTCCCGGCAAACGATTCCGACAGCTTGGAAAGAAAGAGGGCGGCTTCATAGCGGGTCATCGGTTTATTCCCCCGGTAAGTCCCATCCGGATAACCTTTGGTTACCCCCAGCCTGATCAGATCGTAGACCGCGGCGTAGCCCCAATGATAATTGGGGAGATCCAAGATCTTGACCTCACTGGTTTGTGCCGATGACGATCCGGCTAGAAACCCTAAAACAACTATAATTATCGCAATTTTATGCTTCATTGGTTAATTTTTCAGTATATCAATTATTCCCGTTAAGTCAAGCAAAACAACGCTAAAAAACACTTCTCAACCCTAGTTGCAACAGAGTGGAATCAACCGCTTCATAAGCAAGGCGGTATTTAAATTCCAGCGCGCCCGCCGGGGTTTTCCGCCCCAGCGTCAGTTCCGCGATCCGATTTGAACCGGGACCGATATGATCCCCGGCCAGCGCCAGGTACCAGGCCGGAAAATCGTTGTCGAACCGGAAACTAACATCATACGCGCCGTCGCTCAACAACCGATTAAAAGAATCATAGATCGGATAAAAACCTTTTTCCCGATGGCCGGCGCCGATCTTTTGGGCGCCAAGGGTCAATTTGTTCCAGAGCAATAATTCGCCTTTGACGTACAACCCCTGATCGATCCCGGCCAAACGGCCGATCCCCAAAAGCAGACTGTAACGCAGGTTCGGGGTCGGCCCCGCCCGAAGGGTCAGATCAAGATGGACCGCTTTATCTCCGCTGTTTGAAAAGAAACGGGGATTAAGGCCGACTTTTACGCCGCGAAAATTCTGGACCAGCGGCAGGGCCAGCTCCTCATCGGCGATCGTCCCGGCCGGATCGTTGCCGCGGGCCAGGTATTCGATGCCGAAGCCGGTATTACGGTAACTGGAGAGGTATTTAACGCCCCGCTTTATTCGGCGATAGACCTCGCCGTTCTCGGAGGGGAACGCGCTCAAATGAAGAACGTCGCCGGGTCCGGAAGTGAAGATCAGGGCCGAGGCGTCGAATTTGTAAACCCCTTCGATCTCCAGCAAATCCCTGACCAAATCGCGGTTCCCGCCGTTAAACCCGTTGTCCATCGTATCAAGACCGACCCGGATCCGGGCATTTTCATCAAGTTGCCGCTCCAGATCAAGCTTTAACCGGTAGTCAAAGAGGCTCCGTTCCGCCCCGTTGGCCTGACCGGACTTAAAACCGCCGGTAATTTCGCCGTTAACGACCAGGCGGCCGTCCTTTTTTTCCGGCTGTTTCAAGAGATTGACCTCGGCGCGCAGTTCCGCCAATAGTTTTTCATGCTCCGCCTGGACCTTATCTTCGGAATAATTATATTTAGAGAGGAAAGAAGCAAGCTCAAAGCGGGAGATCGGTTTGCCGCCCCGGTAAGTCGAGTCCGGGAACCCTTTGGTCACACCTAACCTGACCAGATCGTAGACCGATTCGTAAGCGTAGTGTCCCAGCGGCACGTCGCGAAGGTAGAAATCATCATCGGTCCCGCCGGCCGCCATAACCGGCGCGGCCCAGCCGAAAACCAGGAGCCCCGCGATCAGCCAGTTTAATCTCATTTCCATCTCCCGCCGGCCGTTAAAGAAATTTAAAAATCTCTTGCGCGATCTTAAGCGCCGCGTCGGGCCGACTGATCTTTTTTATATTCCGTTTCATGGCCTCGTATTCGCCGCTCTCTCTGATCTGCCGGACCAGCTCGACGACCTTTTTCGGGTCCCGGCTGACCTGGCCGACTTTCCCTTTGACCACGAACTCCACGTTCCCCTCTTCCTGCCCGGGAAGCCAGGAGGTAATAATGATCGGCAGATTTTTGGCCAGCGCTTCGGCGATCGTTCCCGGCCCGGCCTTGGTAATGATCAGGTCGGAACGGCCCATCACTTCCGGAACCTGATCGGTAAAACCGATAACTTCAAGCTCAAAACTGAAGCCGGAAGCCTGTTTCTTCAGTTTTTCTTCCAGGTTCTTGTTCCGGCCGCAGATCACGATCAATTTACCGTCAAACTTCGCCCGGTCGAATTCTTTAATGATATCACCCATCTTACCGGCCCCTTCCCCGCCCCCCATCAGCAAAATGGTGAACTTGGCAGCTTTAACGGCGGCTTTCTGGGACAGGATAAATTTCGGGTCGATCGGCATGCCGATCACTTTTATTTTTTTCTCCGGCATGCCGTAGTTAATGGCGTTTCGTTTCGCTTCCTTGGATGCAACGATGACCAGATCGACGTCCGGCTTGATCCAGGCCCGGTGCAGGGTCACCGGATCGGTTATGACCACGATAAAAGGAACTTTCAGGCCGCTGCCCAAGATCGCCTGGACCGTCAGATGGTTAACCATCGGGTGAACAGAAACGATAAGGTCAGGCTTGCGAACAGCAATCAGTTTCGTCAGTTCTTTTAAGATGAAAGGCCGGGAAAGCTTTTCCAACTGGGCCAGCTTTTTCTGGTCGTCAAGCCAGTAATAAAGCCGTCCCCACAATTCGGGGGAATACTTGATCACCGGCGAGTAAAGCTTGGCGAAAACATTGAGGAAGCCGGAACATTGGGCAAAAGCGTCGACCATTTCCTGGTTATACTTTCCGGGGCGGAGGCAATCGACCGACTTGATGATCGCGTTAGCGGCGGAGCGGTGGCCGCCCCCGGTGTCGGAAAAAATATACAGGATTTTCTTTTTCATGACCGGAGGCATTATAACATATGACGACTTGAAATAATATCGGCCGCAGAGTAGAATCACTTTTAGTCGTATTGTAATGAATAATCAAACCGAAAAGCTGCAAGCTTACGTTCGCGTCAAATGGGGCCTAATCTCCTTGGCCGCGCCGATTTTTCTTTCGCTTTTTTTCTTCCGGATCATTTCTTCGCCCGAGCTCGCGGCCTGGGGCCTGCTGTTTCTGGTCGGCGCCGGGACCAATTTATACTTGCAGCGCTTTATCGCGGCCAAAACAACCCCGGCCAAACAAATCATGCTTTCCCTGCTGATCGACATCGCGGTCTCCGGTTACGTCGTTTACTTTCTCGGCGGGATCGAAAGCCGCTGGGTTTTTCTTCCGATGATCACGATCTTCTTTGCCGGCGGAATGCTGAACCTGCCCCTCGCCCTGGGCTACGCCACCCTGGCCTTTATCTTGGTGGCGGCTTTCTTTTTACTGGAATACTCCATGATCGTTCCCGACCTGTTCAACCCGCACGTGATGAAGGGGATGTTTCACGATTCCAGGTTTTATTTTGATAATTTCGGCAGTTTGGCCGCGCTTTACTATTTTTCCGCCGGCGCCGGCGCTTTTTTGAACATCCAGATCGAAAAAAGCATCCTTGATTCCCGCGCTTCCCAGGTCCAATCGGAAAACGCGCGCAAGGCGCTGATGAACATCGCCGGCGACCTGGAAAACGCCAAAAAAGATCTGGAAAAAAGGGTCAGGGAACGGACCGCCGAACTGGAAGAAGCCAAGACGGGGCTGGAATCAAAGATTAAGGAGCGGACCGGTGAGCTGGAAAACAGCCGCAAGGCGATCCTGCACATGATGAAAGATCTCAAAGAAGACATCAAAAAAATGCGCGAGGTCGATTCGATGAAAACCGAATTTCTTTCGATGATCTCGCACGAACTGCGGACCCCCCTGACCCTGATCAAAGGGTACGTCGCGCTGTTGCAAGCGGGAAAGATCGGCCCTCTCTCCCCCGAACAGAATAAAACCATTGAGATCGTCGCCCGCCAGAGCGATCACCTCCATTCCATGATCGACAGCATCCTCGATATTTCGCGGCTCGAGATCGGCAAGCCGATCCCGCTCAACCGGGCGCCGATGTCTTTCAAAAGCGCCGTGGAAAAAACGATCGAAGCGCTGAAGATCCAGGCCAAGGAAAAAAATATCGAAATCATTTCCAACATCTCCGACTTCCTGCCGACGATCGTCGGCGATGAGATCAAGATCAAACGGGTCCTGACCAATCTGCTCGGCAACGCCATGAAATTCACCCCGGAAGACGGCAAGATCTTCGTCAACGCTTTCATCAGCGACTCTGAAGTAAAAGTCGAAGTCGTCGATAACGGGATCGGGATAAGCCGGGAAAATCTGGCCAAGATCTTCGAGAAGTTTTTTCAGGTCGACAGCTCAATTACCAGGAATGCCGGAGGAATGGGAATGGGGCTGGCAATTTCCAAAGAACTGATCGAGCTTCACGGCGGCAAGATCACCGCCGACTCGGAAGGATTGGGCAAGGGGACCAAGGTAACCTTCACCCTGCCGATCAATACGTTATGATATGGGACTGCTGAAAAAGGCTGTCAATGAGAAACGGAAACCTGCGGGTAGCGGTTTTTTAACCGCGCAATTAATTGCGCGGTTAAATTGGAAGCCGAGACGCCTGCCCGCCGTGGCGGGATATTGCCTGCCGGTAGGCAGGTCTCAGGCTTCCAGAATAGACTTTTTCAGCAGTCCCAATATTAATGATAGAAATAGCTTGAAATCAGGCCAAATATCATTTATGCTTGCACAGATGTTTGGTCAATAGAAAGGAAAATTATGAGTTTGCCTAATGAGCGCCGAGTTGTCGTCACTGGAATCGGAGTAGTCGCCCCTAATGGTATCGGCAGAGAAGCCTTCTGGCAAGGATTGAAAACCGGTCTCAATTGTGTCGATAATATCAGCTTTTTTGACACCTCCGAACATCCTTCGAAGGTTGCCGCAGAGATTAGAAATTTTAAGGCGGAAAACTATGTTCCGCTGAAAAAGATCAAAAAAATGGACCGTTCCACCCATATGGGGATCGCGGCCGGTTTAGAAGCAATGGCCGATAGCCGGTTACCGATAAACGATAAAACCGCCACCAACATCGGCTGTATTATTGGAACCGGCGCCGGCGGCATGGGTTTTGCGGAACATGAAATGTCGGTCTATTTCAAAGAAGGGCTAAAAAAGGTCAATCCTTACGCGGCAATCTCGGTTTTTTGCGGCGCGATACCGTCAGAAATTGCGATTCAGCTTGGGATCAAAGGCCCAAACATCGCGGTTTCCAACGGCTGTACCAGTTCGAACGACGCGATCGGCCTGGCGTACAACACCGTCAAGGCCGGAACGGTCGATGCTGTTTTAACTGGCGGGGTCGATGCTTGCGTAACGCCGGCAATCGTCGGATCGTTCTGCCGGATAAACGCTCTCTCCACCAAAAGGAACCATGATCCCAAAAAAGCTTCCCGGCCGTTCAACCTTGATCGCGACGGATTTGTCATGAGCGAAGGAGCTTGGCTTTTTGTTTTCGAAGAACTTCAATCGGCGCTGAAAAGAGGCGCCAAGATCTACGCGGAGATGGTTGGCTACGGGTCAACCTGTGACGCTTACCATATGACCGCCCCCGCCCCGGATTCCGAACAAACCGCCCGGGCCATGCAGGTCGCGCTAAAGACCGCCGGACTGGTTCCCGGTAAAATCGATTATATCGTCGCCCATGGCACGTCCACCCCGCTGAACGACAAAAACGAAACCAAGGCAATCAAGATCGCGTTCGGCGATCACGCCAAGAAACTGTCGATCAGCTCGATCAAATCAATGATCGGACACGCGGTTGGCGCCGCGGCGGCGGGAAACTTTGTGGCTGCGGTCATGGCCGCCAAAGAAAACTATATCCCGCCCACCATCAACTTTGAGAATCCGGACCCGGAGTGCGATCTGGACTATACGCCGAACAAAGGAAAAAGTCTGACCGTTAATTACGCGCTGGTGAATTCCATCGGCTTCGGGTCCAAGAACGCATCAACGATAGTAAAAAAATATCAGGAATAATATTATGAATTTTGTCATGGTCTCGGCCCTTTTAGCTACCATCTTCAACACGCTGCTGGTTTCCGTAATCATCGCGATCGCGACCGAGGACCAAACCAAACGCAACCCGACTGTTTTTTCACTGGCCCTTTACATCTTAAGTCTTGGCCTATGGAGTTTGTGCGTCTTCGGGCTTGGGATCCCGCAAAACGTCGAGACCGCTTTTATCTGGGTCCGAGTCCTTAATCTCGCTATAATTTCCATTCCAATCCTGTTCATCCAGGTCGTAATTATGACGGTCGGCGTGACAAAATTCGATCATTTTTATTTGGGAGCGGCTTATGCCGTCTCTGCGATCTTTTTGCTTCTTTCTCCAACCGCTTATTTTACCAAGGACTTGCGGTTATTTGATTTTGGCTATTTTTCGATCCCCGGTCCGGTTTTCCCTATCTGGCTGGCCTTTTTTGTGATTCTGGTCATCGGCGGGCATATACGATTGATCATGGCCTATCGGGCCACCCACACCACAACTCACAAAAAAAACCAAATCAAATATATTTTACTGGCTTCGTTTGTTGCTACGCTCGGCGGGATTTCGTCTTTCCCCAATTTTATAGGGATTAAAACATATCCGCTCTGGACGATAACGAACGCTTTTTACGCTCTGATCCTCGCTTATGCCATATTAAAGTACCGCCTGATGGACCTTTCCCTGGCGATCAAAAAGACCACCGCTTATTCGCTCGTCACCACCGGCATCACTTTTATCTACCTGGCGATCATTTTGAGCTTTGAGCTCCTCTTCCGGGAGATCTTTAACGGGCACTATTCGATCACGACCGCCCTCCCCGCCGCCCTGATCATCGCCCTGACCTTTATTCCGTTGCGCGACTATCTTCAGAACATCACCGACCAGCTGTTTTTCCGCCGGACCATCGAATACCGCAAGGTCCTGCGTGAAGTGACCCACGCCCTTTCTTCCGTGACCGACCTAAAGGTCCTCTTCCGCCTGATCGATCAAACCGTCATCAAGGTAATGTGCATCAAGACCGCCGCCGTCCTCCTGCTTGAAGACAAACAAGATCACTATCTGCTGGAAAAGACAAACGGTCTGCCCAAGTCGCTCGACGGGCTGGCCCTGCCGGGGACCAACCCCCTGGTCGCTTATCTAATCGAAACCAAGGAGCAAGTCACGATCGACGACATCAGGGAAAATTTCAACGCGACCCAAAACAAAGAAGAGATGGAAAAATATGCCGCTATTGCCGCGGAAATGGAACGGCTTTCGGCCGCGCTCGCCGTCCCCTCCTTCGTCAAAAACAAACTGGTCGGGATTTTGACCCTCGGAGAAAAACTTTCGGGAGAGCCCTACACGGCGGAAGATATCGAGCTGATCGCGACCATGGCCTCCGAAGCCGGGATCGCCATCGAAAACGCGAAACTTTACCGGGACGTCATCGAGACCAAGGACTATCTCAACTCGATCATCCAAAACACCGACGACGCGGTCATTACCCTTGACCTTGACGGGCGCGTGCTTTCCTGGAACGCCGGGGCCGAAAAGATCTTCGGCTTGACTCCCAAAGAAACGCTTAATGGCTATCCCTCCTTCCTGACCGAAGGCGAAACCCGCGATTTCGTCGGCCGGATCCTGAACGGAGAAACTGTCCGGGCAATGGAGATCTATAAAAAAGTCAAGAACATTGAAAATTACCCTCTTTTATTGACCTGTTCGCCGATCAAAGGAGGCGAGCAGATAATCGGCCTGTCGCTCATTCTTAAGGATATTTCCGAACTCAAGAAAGTCGACGAAACCAAAAAAGAATTTCTTTCGACCGTCAGCCATGAATTGCGGACCCCCCTGACCCCAATCAAGGGTTACGTCTCGCTCCTGTTGCAAGGGAACATCGGCTCGCTCGATCCGAAGCAAAAAGAAGTACTGGAAACAGTGCTGAAGAACACCAATCATCTCCACGATCTGATCGAATCGATCATCGACATTTCGCGCATTGAGGCGGGCAAGCCGTTGGAAATCGAAAAAGAGCCGTTTTTCCTGGAAAAAACGATCAAAGAAAGCGTCGATAATTCGGCCGCGTCCTTCTCCGCCAAGGGGATCGCGTTTGCCTTTAATTATTCCGACGGCGATCTGGCGATCCTCGGCGACCGGAAAAAGATCATCCGGGTCATGGACAACCTGCTGGGAAACGCCCTGAAGTTCACCCCCAAAGGCGGGGAAGTGGCGGTCAGCCTGCAGCGGCAAGACAAGCTGGTCAAGATCTCAATCAGCGATACCGGCATCGGTCTGGAAAAAAGCCATTATTACAAGATCTTCGAACGCTTCTATCAGGTCGACAGCTCTTACACCAGGGCGACCGGCGGGATCGGTATGGGGCTGGCGATCGCCAAAGAAATTATCGAAGCGCATAATGGGCGGATCTGGGCGGAATCGGATGGGATCGGGCACGGTTCGCGGTTTACTTTCACTTTACCGCTAATCTAATACCAGGCAACGGTTTTTTTCAAGCCCTCTTTCATGTCAAACTTAGGGGTCCAGCCGAGTTCCCGGCCGATCTTGCGGCAATCAAGAACACTGCGGAAAAGTTCACCGGCTCTGGGCGGTTCATAACCAATCGGCCGGTCGAATTTCAAGATCTCTTTAAGGAAAGCAAAAAGCTGATTGACCGAAGTTCCCTGTCCGGTCCCAACGTTAAAGATCTGATTATCCCCTTTATTCAAAGCCAGCAGGTTGGCATCCGCCACGTCGCTGACGTAAACATAATCGCGCAACTGGTTCCCGTCACCGTAGATGACCGGCGTCTCCCCTTTGAGCATTTTACCGCAAAAGATGGCGATGACCCCTGCTTCACCCAGCGGGTCCTGGCGCGGCCCATAGACATTCCCGTAACGCAGAACGGTATATTTTAAACCGTAGAGCTGGGAATAAGCGTGCAGATAGAGCTCAACGGAGCGCTTAGTGATGGCATAGGGGGAGATCGGTTCGATCGGGTGCTCCTCCGCCGCCCCGGCCGGTTCCGAGACCTCACCGTACAGCGCGCCGCCGGTCGAAGAAAAAATAATCTTCTTAATTTTAGCATCGCGGGCGGCGTTCAGCAGGTTTAAGGTCCCCAGTTCGTTAATGTCGGCATTATGAATCGGATCAATGACCGATTTGCGGACATCGATTTGCGCCGCCAGATGGTTAACGATATCGGGCTTAAAATCCAAGACCGCGGCGGCCAGGTCTCGGTCGCGCAGGTCCTTCCGGAAAAAAACCGCTTGGGGATTTAAGTTTGCTTCTTTGCCGGTGGATAAATCGTCGAGGACGGCGACTTCGTGCCCCGCTTCAAGGTAGCGATCGACTATGTTGGAACCGATGAAGCCGGCTCCGCCGGTAACCAGGATCCGCATTTACCCGGCTCGTTTCTTGGTCAATAGCTCCTGATAGATCCCTATGACCTGCTGAACAATGGTCTTCCAGCTATATTTGGTTTCGACTTGCTGACGACCGTGGCGCCCCATCGCTTTGGCCTTTTCGGGATCGGCCAGGATCTGGCAGATCGCGTCGGCCAGGGCGTCGGGGTTCTGTTTCGGCACCAGTAAGCCGGACTGGCCGACGTCCATGACGGCGTTCGGGCCCGGAATATCGGAAGCGACGATCGCGGTGTAATTGGCCATTGCTTCCAACTGAACAATGCCGAACGCTTCCAACCGGTTGATCGACGGGAAAATATAGGCGATGGAAGTATAGTACAATTCGACCAGCTTTTCGAAGGTCGCGGTTCCGAGAAAGGTGATCGCCGGACCGACATTCAGCTGGGTGACCAGGTCCAGGATGTGGGCCTTTTCTTCCCCATCCCCGCAGATGACCAGTTTGGTGTCCGGATATTTCGCCAGGACCTTGGGCATCGCTTTGACTAGGTAGTCGCACCCTTTATTTCCCGCCAGGCGGCCAAGGAAAAGGATCTGCCGGGGATTTTTCTTGTCCGGCGTCAAGTTGAGCTTTTTCTGGATCTCGTCGATCTTGTCGGAAAAGATCCCGATCGGAATGACCCGGTGCGGGACATGTTTCATGACCGGCGAAGTCTCGGCATATGTTTCGGTCGTATTGTAGATCGTCCCCGCTTTGGCCAACAGCATTCTGGCGTAAGCATTGTTGGCCCCTTCGAATAACGGCACAAGCCATTGCGGAACGGGAACGCCGAAATACTTTTCGGAAACGGTGACGTCGCAATGGTAGGTTACGACCAGCGGCTGTTTAATTTTACCGGCGACCGAGCGGAGAAAGCTGAAAGCCGGCACGTGGACATGGACAATATCAAACCCTTCCAGCATTTTAAGGTTGAACTGGGTGCTGACCGGCAAATAACTGAACATATCGATCGCATCAAGCCGGATGACCTTGATCCCTTCCGGCAAGGTTTCATGGGTTGGGGCGTTTTTTGCCTTCGGCAGATTGTTGGTGATGACCGTCACTTCGTGCCCTTCTTTAATAAGAGCGGTCGATAGATCCCTGACATATTTTTCGGTCCCGCCGGTGTGAGGATAAAAATAAGGGGAAAGCATCACGATCTTCATAAGTTAACTCCTTTTCTCCAAGCGTCAAACCTGGAATAAAGACCCAGCCAGTAGTAGCGATCGACTCTCTGGCTAAACGATGGTAACATATACGGCCAGCGCATGCAAGACGAACAGACCGCTTCCCGCCCCTGCCTGCCGCCGCGATTATAAAAACAGGGAGCGACAAATTCCCCGTCCGGCATGACGGTCAGGGTCGACTCCTCCGCCCGGCAGCGCGGCAGCAGCAAATTGTTCCCGCCTTGTTTGACAAATTCGATCGCCGCCCGATTAACCAGGACCTTCTTCCGTTTCGCGTAATATAATATGTAGTCGAGCGTTTCGGACTTGAACCCTTGAGTCCCGTAAAAATCATAGACCGGCGACAGGTTAAGATAAACATCCATTTTTTGGGCCAGATCGACCATTTCCGGCAGGAAACGGACACTATCTCTCGTCATGGTAAACTGAATGATAACGTTTTCTCCCAGTCCCCGGGCAAACTCGATCGCCGGGATAACCTGGCTGTAACACTCCACTCCCCGGCTCCGGTCATGCTCTTCCATGGTCGGATAATCCAAGGCAAAAAAAACAGCGTCGGCCAAGCCCTTGAGCTCTTTTCCCCGCTCCTGATAGAGGATCCCGTTGGTCATCAGGCCGACCCAGAAATTTTGCCGGCGCGCCTGGCGGAGAATATCGGGAAGATCGGCCCGGAGGAGCGGCTCGCCGCCGGTAATGAAGAGTTTTTTGCCGCCGCGGATCCGCAGTTCTTTAAAAACCAGGGCGTGGTCGGCCGTCTCTTGGAATTGTTCCTTTTCGGTCCAGACCCGGCAGAACTCACAAGCGTCGTTGCAGTTCAAAGTCACGTAATAATGGCAAGTTTTCATGCAAGCTTCTTTTGGCGTTCGATCTCGTTCCTGATCTTGAGCAGTTCGGTCGCGGCTTCTTTTTCCTGCAGCTGGATCTCCAGCTTGATGGCAACCAGCTCCGCTTCGGCCGCTGCGTCCCCCCGGTATTTATCCCAAGCTTCCTGCCAGCGTTCCTTGGCGGTCTTGATCTTGGTAATGACATTGCGGCGCAGACACTCGAAGGAGAACTCCAGCTCGACTATCCCCATCAAACCCGCCTCACTTTGGGGATCAGGATCCCAACAACCCCAACCGCCAGCAGGACCCAGCCCAGGACCGCCATTGAAAAGGTGATCCCGGAAAGATCGGCGATCCAGCCGAACAGAACGACCGGCAGGGTAAAAGCGGAATTGACCAGCATGTTTTGAACGCCGAAGACCCTCCCCCGGATCTGTCGGGGAATCTTGTGCTGGAGGATCGTCTGGATCGTCGAAGTGATGTAAATATTGCCGACCCCGAGCAAAGTGATCAGCACAAAAGCCAGGTGCAGGTTCCTGGCCATTGCCAGCCAAACGATCAAGCCCCCGGAAAAAAGAAAGCTCAAGGTGACGATCGTCCCCATTTTAAGATAGTGCCTGATCCGCTCCAGGGTGAACATCCCGATCAGCATTCCGACGCCGACGGCGATGATCAAATAACCGAAATTTCGTTCGCCGATCTTCAGAACGTCGCCGGCGTAAGAGATCGCCAATAGCGACAAAGTGGCAATCGCCGAAGCGGCGGTAAAAAGCTGGATCAGGGAAAACCGGACCACCCCGTTCCGGCGAATAAACTCAAAACCGACCACCAGGTCCTTCCAAACATGGCTTTTAGCGGCGACCGGCCGGGCCTTGATGGGGATCATCAGGATCGCCGCAGCGGAGATAAAATACAGGCCGGCCGAAGCGATCAGGGTATTCTTTTCGGCAAAAAGGTTGACGATCGGCGCGCCGAGACCGAAGCCGACGACCGACGAAGCCATCCAGGTCATCATGAAAAGCGCATTGGCGATGATCAGGTTAGGCTTATCGACCAGCTCCGGAATCGAGGAAGTTTCGGCCGGCGCGAAAAATTGCGCCATGGTATAGAGGAGCAAACTGATCAAAAATATCAGCTGGAGCGGCGCCGCCAGGAACGGAATGATCAAGAGGGTCAAAAGACCGCGCAGCACCGCGGTCACGATGAGGATCCCCTTGCGGTCGAGACGGTCGACCAGCACTCCGGCCCAAGGGCCGACTATGACCGACGGAATACCAAAAGCCAGAAGCGGCAGAGAAACGCCGAGATTGGAACGGGTCTGCTGATAAATGATGATCATCAGGACATAAACGAAGATCCGGTCGGCCAGCTGGGAAGTTAACTGCCCCACCCACAACAGCATGAAGCCGAAGTTGGAAAAGATCACGCCAAAACCGGTTTTATTTACCATTCCCTGATATCTCTCCCTACGTGATCGCTGATGCAGTACTTCGGATCAAAACCTTCGCGGTAGATCCCTTCGATCCGCATAAAGGCTTTTTCAAATTCTACCACAACCCGCTGCGGATCGGCCTTTTCTTTTAAACGGCAAAGGCCGGTCAGCAGAAGATCGAACAATTCTTCGTTCGGCTGGCCTTCCGCCGTCGCCGCGTCGATGATCCGGAGAAAATAGATCCCCGCTTTCAGCCCGGCCGGATCATCCCGCACCATCTGGAACGACTCCAGGACCTCGCACTGCGAAACGATATCGAGCGATCGTCCTTTGGCCAGCAAATAGTCGGCATAACTGAAGGTTTCGACCGGCCCGCCGAAACGGGAGGGAACCCGCCTGGCCCCTTTGGCCAGCACCCTGATCTTGCCGTGTTCACGGGTAAAGATTGTGACCAGCTTGTCCGCCTCGGCGAACGGCTTGTTCCTTATGCTGATCGCTTTTGCTTTATAGGCAGGCATATTTTAAAAGTCGTTCCTTCCCCCAGGCGGCTGTCGACCGTGATCTCGCCGCCGTGGTCTTTGATGATTCGATAGGTAACCGCCAAGCCCATTCCGGTCCCCGTCCCTTTGGTCGTAAAAAACGGATCAAAAACATGGGCCAGCTTATCCGCCGCTATTCCCTCCCCGGTATCGGCTATTTCGATCGTCGCTTTTTCTCCGCCGACGGTCAAGCGCGCGAAAAGTTCTCCTCCTTCAGCCATCGCCTGGATCGCGTTAAGGAGGACATTAAGGACCGCCTGCCCAAGATGGCCGGCGTCAGCTTCGATTGGCGTCGGCAAAAGTTCGAGCCGCACCGTTATCCCCTTTTGCCGGCATTCTTCGGCCAAGAGCTTAAAGGTATCGCGCAGCAGTTTGGCCAGATCGATCTCGCGAAAAGTCATTTTCGCCGGCCGGCCGAAAGCCAGCAAATCGTCGACCAATTTATTGATCCGGTCAAGCTGGCGCGGCACGATCTCGGCGTAATCCAAGATGAACTGGCGGTCTTGAAGGTTTTCCGGCAGGACCTGGGTTAGTCCTTTGATCGCCGCCAGAGGGTTTTTGATCTCGTGGGCCATTCCGGCGGCGATCGTCCCCAGCGAGGCCAGTTTATCGGCTTGCTGGAGCCGCTGGAACAGGTTCTTGTTCTCGGCCGAGAGGTCGGAGATCTTCTGACGATAAAAGAATTCGCCCCGGAAAAATATCCGGTCGATGGCTTTCTGGACCAGATCGCGCAGCGGCTGGAAAATAAGGACCGAAGTAAAAACAACCGCCAGCAGGGCAATCCAATTATCGGCGTGAGCGACCCGGGAAAAATATTGGCTGAATATAACCAGGCCCAAAACATAAAAGATCGTGAAAAAAACGGTCAGAAAAGAATAGACCAAGCCTTGAAAAATGACGACCTTGATATCGAGCAGATTATGTTTAACGATCGCGTAGAGGATCAACGCCAGGTAGAGCGGCATAAAATAATGACTGATGACGGGAAGATCAAGATTAAGGATCGGAAAGAAGGCGGTCATCCCGCCGGTAAAGCCAATGATCGAAGCGAGCAAGACATATTTAACCTGGTTCTTTTTTGCCTCCCCGCAGATTGCCAGGTACTTAATAAGCTTGACAAACCCGAGTGAAAAGAACAAGAGAAGATAAAAACCGAAGTACGGATAGACCGGCCCCGGGACCGGGTAATAACGAAGGATAAAAACCGGCGCGACATCCCTGACAAACCAAGCGGTCAGGTCAAACCCGAGCAAAAGAAGCGCGGCCAGCAAGGCCGCCGTCATTAGCCGCTTATCCTGTTTATCGGTAAAGACCAAAACAAACCAGAGAAAGCAGACCGGGATCAAGACCGCCGCGCCGACATTAAACCTGGTCCAAAAAAGAACCGCTTCCCGACCGATCACGACCGCCCCCATAAATTGCGCGAAACACCAAGCGGCGATCGAGAGCGACAACCAGGTCAAAGGGAGCTTAGCCTTCTCTTTGCTTAAAATGAAAGCGGCAATTCCCAGAAAAAAAGAAGCGATCGCAACCAACAAAATAGAACAAGTATTAAAGTCCATGGTAGTTATTTTAGCATATCCGTTCACAAATACGCGGCAACTCCCATTTAACCGCCCCGATCGGATCGGGGCGGTTAAAAAAAACCAGGAAACCGCGGCAATATTGCTGCGGCCCGCCGGAGGAGGGAATTGCACGGTTAAGTAAAGGATCGCTGGGCTTCAGCTTCTTGCCCATTCAAATATGCAGATTGACGACTTCTCGTCACTCCCTTATCATTATATATACAGCCGTGGGAGGGATCCAGGCTGGCAATAAAATTGCTTTATCCATGTTAAGCTTACAAAAAGGAGTTTAACCAATGAAGGCCTATTCAATCCTGGCAATCGATGACGAAAAAGACATGCTCAAGACTTATGAGTCGATCCTGAAAAAAAAGTACACGTTGACCATGGCCGAATCGACCGAACAAGGAGAAAGACTCCTGGCTGAACTTAACCCAAACCTGCTCCTGCTCGACCTGCGAATGCCGGGGATGGACGGCCTGGAATTCCTGAAAAAAGTCCGGCCTCTTTTTCCGGAAACCGAAATTATCGTTGTCTCCGCTTCCCGCGATATCGCCGATGCCGTTGAGGCGATGAAACTCGGCGCCCTCGATTACATCCCCAAGCCTTTTGAAGTCAATGAGCTCTTGATCACGATCGAAAAGGCGCTGGAGAAACACGCCCTGATGAAGGAAAACATTTATCTTAAAGAAATGCTTAAGGAGACGACCTCCTATTGCAACCTGATCGGCCGGAGCCAGGCGATGAAAAAAGTTTTCGCCACGATCGAAAAGGTCGCCCCGACCGACAGCACGATCCTGATCAACGGCGAGTCGGGGACCGGCAAAGAGCTGGTCGCCCGGGCGATCCATCAGAAAAGCCGGCGCGCGGCCAAACCGTTCGTCGCCGTCAACTGCGCCGCCATCCCGGAAAATCTTCTTGAATCGGAACTTTTTGGCCACGAACGAGGATCGTTTACCGGCGCCCATGAGCGAAAACTCGGCAAGTTCGAACTGGCCGACGAAGGGACTCTTTTTCTCGATGAGATCGGCTGTATGTCCCCCGCCATGCAATCCAAATTGCTTCGAGTCCTGGAAAACAAGCTCATCGAACGGCTGGGCAGCGAGAAAGGGGTCGAGGTCGACGTTCGGATAATTTCAGCGACCAATATCGACTTTCAAAAAGCGATCGAAGAGGGGCAATTTCGAAGCGATCTTTTTTATCGCTTGAACGTAATTCCCTTACCGCTCCCCCCGCTCCGGGAAAGAAAAGAGGACATCAAACTATTGGCTGAATACTTCGTCCTGAAGTTCAACAAAGAGGTCAAGAAGGAGATCAAAGGCTTGACTGAAGCAGCCCTTAATAATCTGCAAAAATACGACTGGCCAGGGAATGTCCGCGAACTGCAGAACATTATCGAGCGGGCGGTCGTCCTCTCTTCCGGCAAGCAGATCGAGGAACTCGATCTGCCGATCACCATGGAAAGGATCATCCCCACCCTGGCGCCGGGAGCCAACCTGATCGAATCGCTCGATCAGTACGAAAAAGAAATGATCGAAAAAGCGCTGCAAGAAAGCGGCAATGTCCGCTCCAAAGCGGCCAGGCTTCTGGGGATCCCTCGTTCAACCCTGAATTCGAGGATCGATTCGCTCGGGATCGCTAAATCTTGACCATTTTCGCGCCAATGTAGGGCAAGGGTTTATCCCTTGCCGCAAAGCGTAATTATGGAAAACAACCCACAACGTAAAATGATCCGAGTAAAAGGCTTTGATTATAGTACCGAGAGACCTTACTTCATAACTATCTGCGCCAAAGACAAAGAGCCATATTTTCTTAATAGGAATTTAAACCATTTAATTATTAAACAGCTATTAGAACAAAAGAAAACGGCAAATTTTAAAATTTTTGTTTATTGCCTAATGCCAAACCATCTTCATTTGTTATTAGCCCCAACGGTGGAAAGGATATCAATTTCAAATTTTGTCGGTGCTTTTAAAAGTAAAACGTCTAGGCTTGCTTGGAATTTCGGAATTTCCGGAAAATTATGGCAAAAACGGTTTTATGATCACATAGTAAGAAAGAGAGAAGATTTAGAGATTATCGGACAATACATATTGAATAACCCTGTTAAGCAAACATTAGTATCTAAGTGGCAAGACTATGAGTTTCTTGGGATGCCTGATAGCTGGTAATTGCTTATTACCGGCAACGGACAAGCCGTTGCCCTACATTTTCTAATAATTTTTACCGATTATAATACTAGCCTCTTTGCAAAACAGCTAAATCTTGACCATTTTCGCGCCGAAGATCCCTTCAAGCTTGGTGATCTCCGCCAAAACTTTGTCCGGAACGGCACTGTCAACGTTAATGACCATGACCGCCTTTTCCCCGACCTTGACCCGGCCGACATCCATCGCCGCGATATTGATGTTCTGCTGACCGAGGAAAGTCCCGATCTTGCCGATCATCCCCGGTTTATCGATATTGGAGAGGATCAGCAGGTACCCCTCGGGAACGGCGTCAACCCGGTAGTTGTCGATCTCAACCAGCCGATCGCCAGCGCCGACAAAGATCGTGCCGCTGACGGAGCGCTCCCCTTTGGGAGTAGCGACCTTAACTTTGATCAGACTGGCAAAATCCTTAGCTTCCTTGCTTTTACTTTCAACAATTTCGATCCCCCGTTCTTTAGCGACCAGCGGGGCGTTGACAAAATTGACGACCACTTCCAGGATCGGCGAAAGAAGCCCTTTCAAAACAACCGTAGTTAACGGCGAAACATTATTTTCGGCCACTTCGCCGGAATATTCAACCGTCACTTTGGAGATCGGACCATCGGCCAGCTGGGCCGCCAGGCCGCCGAGCTTTTCGGCAATGCTCATAAAGGGTTTAACCGGCGCCAGAAGCTCCGGCTTCATCGACGGAATATTGACCGCCGAACGGGCCGCCCCCCCTTTTAGGACCTCAATGATCTGTTCGACAACGTCGACCGAAACGTTGATCTGGGCTTCAACGGTCGAAGCGCCAAGGTGAGGGGTGACGATAATGTTATCCAATTCAAAAAGCGGGCTCGATTCGCACGGCTCTTTTTCGAAAACGTCGAGCGCGGCGGCGGCGACCTGTTTGCTCTTGAGCGCGTCGTAGAGGTCTTTTTCGTTAATGATCCCGCCCCGGGCGACGTTGACCAGCCGGACCCCTTTTTTCATCTTGGCGATCAGCTCGGCGTTGACCAGGCCGGCGGTCTCCTTGGTCTTCGGAATATGAAAAGTGATGAAGTCGGCCTCTTTGATGACCTGGTCAAAACTTTTCAGCTCGACCCCCAACCCTTTGGCATATTCTTCGGTCACGAACGGATCGGAAGCGACAACCTTCATCCCCATACCGAGAGCGTAAGAAGCGACCCGGCGGCCGATCTTCCCGAGCCCGACGACCCCCAAAGTTTTGTTTAGGACCTCAACCCCTTTGAACGACTTCTTGTCCCAAACGCAACTCTTCAGCTTGCCGTGCGCCTGCGGGATCAGCCGCGCCATGGAAAGCAACATCGCGAAAGTGTGTTCGGCGGCGGCCACGGTGTTCCCTTCCGGGGAATTGACGACGATCACGCCGTTTTTGGTCGCGGTCGGCAGGTCGATATTGTCGACCCCGACCCCGGCCCGGCCGATGATCTTCAGTTTTTTTCCGGCTTCGATTATTTTAGGGGTGACTTTGGTCTCGGAACGGACAACGAGAGCGTCGTATTCGGGGATGATCTTCACCAATTCATCTTCCGGGAGACCGGTCTTCATCTCGGCCTCGATCCCGGCGTCGCGGAACATTTTCAAACCGATCTCTTCCAACTTATCCGCTGCTAATACCTTCATAAAGGAGCCCTCCATTCATAGAAAAACGATCTTTTGAAATATTATAACATATGAAAATCCGCGGTATTCCCGCATTATTTAACCGCGCAATTAATCATTTCCGCTTGCGTTCGTCAAAAACAACCAGGTATTGTTTACCAAGCTCCTTGCCTTCGCTAATGATCTTAATAACGTAAACGCCGTTCGCCAGCGGCTGGCCGGAGAGGTCGGAGATCCCGCTGAATTCGATCTGATTATAACCGGCATGGGCGACCATCCGGCGGTTCCAATCGGCCCCGCGGCCGGACGGTCCGTAGATCACGACGTTGACATCACTGTCCTTGGAAACACTAAAGGCGACCATCACCCCTTTGCCGGCGACCGGCGGATAAGCGGGTGAAAAAGTCCCCGGGGTCACGATCAGCGATTCAACTTTGGCCGGACCAGTGTCAACGGTCAGTTCGTAGCTTTTCGAAAGCCGGCGGTCCTGGTCATCACGGGCGTCAACCTGCAAAGTATAGGTTCCGGGAGACAATTCGGCCGGGTCGTAGAGCAGGGTCGAGATTAGGGTCGATTCGGAAGAGGCCGAATCGACAAAAGAAGCGCGATTATTATTGCTAATAACGACTTTATTATTGAAGGTCACGGCAATCGAATTAAGATCGATCCCCAGATTGTCGGTGACTACCAGTTTGAACTTCGGCCGGGCGGAGATCTTATCGGTCTGGGTGAGAACCACGCCGCTTTCCCGGTTATAAGTCAGGATCGCCAAAGAAAATTCTCCGGTCCTAACGAAAGCGGGTGGATTGGGGACCGTAAAGGTCAAGGGAAAGAAAAATCCGGGGTAAAAAACCACGGTCGCCCCAACGGCGCCCGACTGGCTGACGATCGCCGCTTTAGACTGCAATACATAGGCGCTTGAACTGCTTTTTCGGCCGCCGGAATCAATAATGTTCTGCGGCAGTTTATAGTTGTCGCTTTGGACGGCAAAAAGAGAAACCGCCGACACTATAAGAACCATAAGGATGCCAAACGCTTTGCGCATTGCTTATTTAACTTTCTCCTCAAGGGCTTTAAGCCTGACCTTTAACTCCTCGATCTCCCGGTTTTTTTCCTGCAAAGCCTTGATCAGGATCACGCCGATCTTATCGTAAGCAACCGATTCCGGCGAACCATTTTGGTTCAAAGCGACTAATTCCGGATAAATCTGCGCCACCTCTTCCGCGATCAAACCGAAATCGGGCTGATTGGGGGTCGCGGAAACGTCGTTCCATTTGAAGCGAACCGGCCTTAATTCATTTAACTTTGAAAGATCGAGCCGGTAGTCGACGATCTCTTTTTTGTACCGGCGGCTCGAAGATTGCGGCACAACTTCGCCCGTGCTGGTAACAACCAGCGTCGTTCCCGCTCCGGCCGGTGATAAGTTGGTCATTTTCACCCGTCCGTTAGTATATACGGCCAGAGGCCCGCTTGAGGCCATAACGTGAAGCTGGGCCAGCGGATTATCGGTCCCGACCCCGGTTAAGCCGGCCAAATGGACCATCCCGGTCCCGGTCTTCAAAGCATAGCCAAGGCTCGTGGTTGTGCCGTATAAAGCAGTTCCGCCATTGCCGCCGGTCCCATAGATCGCGTAATCACTCGCGTTTTGACATTGAGCGCTCACCGCGTAATTCGTCCCTGTACCCGCTTCCGTTATCGCAAAGATCGCCCGGCGATTGTTCGCAAGATTCCTAAAATAACCGGCGGCGGAAGCAGTGCTAGAGGATTTCGCGTAAATGGCGTAGCTATCGCTATCAACCGCTTGGGCATAAACACCCGCGTAAACCGGAACCCCAACGTCCTCATAACCAAGCGCCCCGTAGGTGTCGGCGAGGCTGGTTTTCCCGATTATGGCCAGGCCAAAATCGCTGGTCCCGGAAGTTGAATTATTCCTGGCCGTGATCGTCGCCCCGTCCCGGCTGTCGGTCTCAACGGAAACGCCGACTATCGTCCCGACCACTTTCACATTGCCTTGAACATGCAAGGTCGCTTGCGGATTATCGGTCCCGATCGAAGTATTCCCCCATAAAGAATTCATCCCTCCCTGCGTATATAACGCGTAACCGGCCGCGCTACTGGTTTGTCCAAACAATCCATAATTAACGCCGGAGACCGCTTGCGCGTTGGCATAGAGGGCATAGCCGGCGTTAGAAGCGGAAGTAAAATACCCCCCGTAATTTGTGCCGGTTGTCGTGTCCGCGTTTCCGGTAACCCCTCTGCCGGTCGTATTTCTCGCTTTACCAAGAACACCAACAGTGTCGCCATTCCCATAAACCCCGCTCCCGCTGTCGGAGGTATACCCGTAAACCCCGGTTTTCGTCGTCCCGCTATCGACAATATTAATATAGTGGGCCAATTCACCATAAGTCGTGCTCCCAGGGATCGCACCTCTTACCCCGATCGATAAAGTACCATCCGATATCTGACCACTTTGGAAATATCCACCCATTCCACCGGTAGAATAATTATTAATGCCGGAGATCGCTCTGCCGGAAGCAGTATTAACTTCAGCAGAAATTCCCACCCCGCTAGCGTTGGTCGTTTTAACATTGATCGCGTAAGCCGCCGTCGTCGATTGCTGGGTCGCCGGACCAAGCTGGACGTACCCGCTCAAATCAGCCGAATCAAGCTTATTATTGAATGTATTCCAATCAACGCTGGAAAGATAGCCGTCTTGCCCCGCTCCGGCCTGGTTGATGGCAATCGTCCCAGTCGTGTTGATCGGCCCGCCGGTAATCGGCGCGGTCGTGTTAACCTGCGTCACCGTCCCCGTCCCGCCCGGCGAACCCCAGGCCAGGCCGGTCGCCGTGTAGGTCAGGAGATAGTTATTGGTTGGGCCATTCATCATGTTTATTTTCTGCTCGGTAATCGTGTCGTCGGCAATCGCATCCGCCGTAACCGCCCCGGTTGCCAGCTGGGCGGCGGCCACGCCGCCGTTGGCAATTGAAACCGTGCCGCTGGCGGTAATCGGCCCGCCGGTCAAGCCAGTCCCGGTATCGATCTGGGTTACCGTTCCGCCGGCGGTGGAAACCGCCGTGATCTGAATATTTTGTCCGGCCTGGATCAAGCTGATCCCGGAACCGCCCGATAAAGTTACGGCGTCACGCAAGGCGGTCGCGCCGCTGGAAGCAAGGCTGGTCACCGCCTGTCCCGAAGGGATCGTATCCACGGTCGCCGCCCGAAAAGCAAAGGGAACGGTCGCCAGCGGAATGCGGGGAGCCATTTCAGCGTCGGCCCCAACCTTGACGGCCAGGTACCTCGTCTCACCGCTAAAGACCGACGCGGCGATCGGGCTGGTTAAGCCAAGCTCCTGATTGACCAAGCCCTGGTCGGGGGTCAGGCTGGAGATCGTCTCGGTCCAAAGTTCCGTCCCGCCCGACGCGGCGTCGAAGATCGAAAATTTCACGTCGATCGCGGCAGTGACCGGATTGCCGCTGGGATCGGTCAACCGCCCCTGGAAGTTCATTTTTTGCGGGACCGCCGCCGCGGCGCTTATTATCGCTAAACTTATTAGCCCGATCATCAGACTTCGCTTTAACATTTCAATTTCCTCCATTTTTATTTATTTTTTCTTCCAAAGTTTTCAATCTAGCCTCCAACATTTGGTTCTTAGCCGCGATCGCCTCGATCTCCCGGTCTTTTTCCTGCAGCGCTTTGATCAGGATCACGCCGATCTTTTCATAAGCGACCGATTCCGGGGACCCGTATTGATTCCTGCCCACTAATTCCGGATAGACTTCCGCTACTTCTTCAGCGATCAAACCAAAATCAAGAACATTCGGAGTAGCGGTGGTTTCTTTCCAGCGAAAACGGACCGGCCGGAGCCGGCCAACTTTTTTGACGTCGATCCGATACTCGACGATATCTTTTTTATAGCGCTGACTGGACGATTGCGGATAGACTTCACCGGTGGCGGAAATGACCAGGACCGTCCCCGCCCCGGCTGGACTAAGGTTCGCCATGTGCACCCGGCCGTCAGAATTAATCGCCCATTTTGGAGCCGCGGCATAAGCATAGAGACCGGAATTAGCGGTTCCCAGCCAGCCATAGGGACCGGTCGCCCCATCATATGTTCCGCCGACGCCGTATAAACTAGCGCCCAGGATCCCATAGCGGGAAGAGTTCGACCATTCACCATAAACCCCGTAAGCCGCAAGGTTACTGCTTGTTGTTCCTCCGTATACCCCCGCCCCGGTCAGGCCGGAAGAACCGGCTATCACCCCGTAGGAAGACCCGGCTCCACCACCAATCGCATTAAAGTACCCCCCGGCGGTAACAATGCCCGAGGTCGCCGCCCTGGCATTCAGCGCCCTCACAGCGATGTGATCGCCGGACCCATCCATAATGGTGTATTCTCTAACCACTTCAACCGTCATGCTGTTGGAGCGGCTTTCAACCAGCAACCCTCTCGCCAGGTCAGTGGAGTTTGGAGTATAATACCCCGCTTTAAAATAACCGGCAGTTCCGCCATTAGCGGTACTGGCATTATAACCATAGACCCCATAACCGCTGGGACTGCTGGTAACGCCATGAGCGCCATAATTGGTCCCGCTGGTTGCCGTCGCCCGACCATAAACACCGTAACCGCTGGCGCTATAGCTGGTAAAAATACCGCCGTAATTTGTTCCGGTCGTATCCCAGGCTTCACCGCTGACCCCCTTCAATTGATGCGAACCGTAAACACCGCTATGAACCCCACCCAACGAAGCGTAGGAGCTAACATTTTCATTGTACGCCGCGACCGCCACGTCACTGTTTAAATAAGTTCCCAGCACTATCCCGGTCACCCCGGCATGATAAGTATCCCCATTCGGCGCGCTGTCGCCCAAAAAGCCCCGTACTCTTGTGGTCTCTCCCATCGCCCCTTTTCCTGCTTCAACCCCCAAGCCGCCACGGATCGTACTGGTACTAGAAACCCCGTAAACACCAAAACCGCTGCCGCTGTTAGTTGTCCCGTAAACGCCATAATTAGCACCGGTCGCATTATTAGCCAAACCATAGACTCCACGGCCGGTCTGGCCGTTCGCCTGGAAGTAACCGCCGTAGTTGGTACTATTGGCCGTCGAGGACGCGTAACCGCTGATCCCCAAGCCGAGATCGCCGGCGGCGACAAATCTGCCGCCGTAATTTAAAACCGCTCCGGTCGTGGTCGCGTCGCCATATACTCCATAGCCGGTGCCGGTGTTGCCGTAAACACCCCGATCGGTCCCATTGCCGTAGACTCCGTAAATCGAGCTTGTTCCGTAAACCCCATAAACGCTACTGCCAAGATAACCGTAATTGGTCGCGTTATAAGAGCCGTAAGCGCCATAGCTCGGTCCGGCTAAATACCCGCTTGTCCCCGAACTACTGTTGGTTCCGGAAGATCCAAACCCATTGGCGCTGGCGGACGCGCCGTAAAGACCATAGTTAACTCCGGTCGCGTGCGAAACGGCAGAATAAACGCCGTAACCGGTCGAGGCCGCCGAGCTGAAATAGCCGCCGTAACTTGTCCCAATGCCGCTATTATTTGCCGTCCCCCAAATCCCGGCGCTATTAAGCTGGGTAACGTTCGCATTGACTCCGATTCCTCCGCCGTTGGTTGATTCCACGTAAACCGCGGTGGCGCCAGTCGTTGATTGAACCGTAGGCGGGCCGAGTTGGACATAGCCGCTTAAATCCGCTCCGCTATCCAAATTTAGCCAGCTGCTGCCGTTATGCCCCTGGAAGTTCGAACCGTCCCAACGGATATTGCCGGCAGTCGCATCAGCTTCGTTGGCCAATCTGATTCCACCGGCAAACTTCACCGGACTAGCTCCTTCAATTGTTCCGGTCACTTTTAGGTTCCCTTGCACGTGAAGCAAAGCCTGCGGATTATCGGTCCCGATCCCGGTGTTCCCCTGAAAATAGTTGCGGCCGCCTTCAGCGTAAACGGCATAACCATTACTGCTATTGGTTTTCGCGCGAAGACCATAATTGGCGCCGCTCGCGTCCTGGGCAAGAGCGTAAACACCCATGCCTGATGAACCATCAGCTTTCCCGCTAACCCCACGCCCCGCAATAGTCGAAGAAAAACCATGAACGCCAGCGCTAAAAGCGTCATCTCCTTCGACCATAGTCGGCGGCTCTCGACCAATCTCACCATAATTATTACCACTGCCGGATTCGCCTTTGGCCCCGATAGATTTTACCCCTCCAGCTGAAATCGTCCCCCCTTTAAAAAGCCCTCCTACGCCGCCATTGGAAGTTGAATTATTCCGTCCATATATTCCATATCTAGTATTGGCAGTCGTTTCGACAGAAATACCGATCCCGCTCGCATTGGTCGTCTTCACTTGGATCGCGTATACTCCGTTTGTTGTTTGCCCGGTCGCCGGTCCAAGTTGAACGTAGCCGGACAGATCGGGGCTGCTCCCGCTGGTTGCGGCTGTAGTTTGAATTGTTCCGTCCGGGAATTTAAAACCATTAGTAGTTGATTCAATTGTCCCGGCAACAGAAAGAACCGCCCCGGGAGTTAAAGTTCCAATCCCAACCTTCCCCCCCATGATCGCCATAGTATTCGGAGTGGTTATCTGTCGGCCGAGAGTATTATCCAGTCCTATGCCCATAGAGTAATCGGCTCCGGTGATGGTCTCAATCCGACTCCCCAAAACGGTCGAATAATCGGCTCCGGCAGAAACAGCAAACCCGATAGCTACCCCGCTGTAGCCGCCGGCAATAGGCATTTGCCCGATCGCCACCGAGGTCAAACCGGAAGCGGTTGGCCTATAACCCATCGCGATCGTACCCCAACCGCCGCTCGCGTTTGCCAGATAGCCGTAGGCAATCCGCGGATTACCGCCGTCAACATTGCCGCCGATAATTTGCCCCTCAAATGAAACATCGCCGCTGACCGTTAACTTGTGGCCCGGTGCGCTGGTCCCCACTCCCAACCTTTTGGCCGCATTGTCCCAGTACAGATCGGCATCCGAACCCAAGGTCGTAGTGTCAGTCCAAAAAGCCAATCTGGTGGCGCTACCGGAACCGGAAACCGTACCGGCCGTTCCACTGCCGGCCGCGGTCAATCGGCCTTGTTGGTCGACGGTAATGTTGGAATTGGTGTAGGTTCCCGGGGTAACCGCTGTATTGGCAATCGCCCCCGCCGTCACAACCCCCGTCCCTAAATGAGCCGCGGTAATCCCCCCGGCCGCGATCGAGACCGTTCCGGTCGTGTTGATCGGCCCGCCGGTCAAACCGCTCCCGGTATCAAC
>Ga0172379_10002934_pt1 | contig 28501 bp, 25 predicted proteins | sample GrowelOW334metaG_FD_119756 | JGI IMG/M metagenome (GOLD analysis project Ga0172379, IMG submission 119756) | Groundwater microbial communities from an aquifer near a municipal landfill in Southern Ontario, Canada - Groundwater well OW334 metaG | ecosystem: Environmental > Aquatic > Deep...
CCTTGCCATATTTAAAAAAACATTCTCTCTTTGTTGCAAATAAGCCTTTCTCAGCCCGTTAAATTGCCAATTTTAAGCGTTTTTTTCTCTCTAGATTTCTAAAGGGACTTTTTCAGTGCCCTCTAAAAAGTCACTGCTATTTTGAATTAACTTCCAATCCATTGTTCAAACTAATGATTGAAAAAACTACACTGAAATAAATCATCAATTATTAGTTAAATTATTAATTTAATGCATTGATAATAAGAATATTAAAAAAGTATTGCGAATTTTTAAAAACCTAACATATTTTCGAAAAAATACATTTAATTTGCATAAAACTTAAACTCATTTTTTTATGGTTGTTTAGAAATGAAGAATACCTACTTTGATCTCGTTGAACAGAGTTATTACTTTCCTCAGGAAGGTTTTGACTTAAGGGATGGATACCTGACTTTCCACGGAGTTTCGCTAAAGTACCTGATTGAAAAATACGGTACACCGTTCAAATTAGTTTACCTGCCCCGCATAGGTGACCAGATTAAAAAAGCCCGGAATCTATTTAACCGCGCAATCAAAGCAAACAACTACAACGGCGATTATTACTACTGCTATTGTACTAAATGCTGCCACTTCCATCACGTAATTGGTGCAGCATTAAAACACCAAGTCAACCTTGAAACATCATCGGCTTTCGATATCGATTTAATTGAAATGCTTTACCAAAAAGGAGAACTTGATAAATCGCGGATTATTGTGCACAACGGCTATAAAACCGATGATTACATTGCCAAGATAATCAAACTTCAACAAATGGGATTTGAGAACTCCATTGTGGTTTTCGACAGCCCCAAAGAGCTAAACAAGGTAATAAAACAAGCCGGTGACCATAAAATGAAAATTGGGTTGCGCATGGCCATCGACGAAGAACCTTCATCGGCATATTATACATCGAGGTTGGGCATCCGACATACTGAAATATTGAGTTACTATAAATCAAAAATAAAAGGGAACCCCAATTTGGAACTTAAAATGCTCCATTTCTTTGTTGATTCGGGCATTAAGGATAGCTTGTATTATTGGGGGGAATTCAACAAAGCATTGAAAATTTATACTGAGTTAAAAAAGCAATGCAAAACTCTGGATTCTTTGAATTTAGGAGGTGGTTTCCCTATCCGTAACAATTTAGGCTTTGAATACGATTACGAATACATGATAAAAGAAGTGGTGCGCAATATTAAAGAAATATGCACCAATGAAGGCGTTCCCGATCCGCATATTTTTACTGAATTTGGTAAATATACCGTGGGCGAAAGCGGTGCCAATATTTTTAAAGTGATTGAACAAAAGCAACAAAACGATAAAGAGATGTGGTATATTATTGACAATAGCTTGATGAATACCATTCCCGATGCATGGTCAATCTACGAAAAGTTTATATTGTTGCCTGTAAATAAATGGGACCATGAATATACACGGGTGAATATTGGCGGCATCAGTTGCGACCATTCCGATTATTATAATTCTGAAGATTTAAATCAGCAGATTTTACTTCCCGCTTTTGCTGATAAAGATAAAGAGCCACTTTATATTGGGTTCTTCCATACCGGCGCTTATCAGGACTCCATTAGTGGATACGGTGGAATTAAGCATTGTCTGATTCCATCACCCATGCAAGTAATTGTAGATCGTGACGAAAAAGGAAATTTTATTGATTACGTATATCGGAACGAACAAACCGTTCAAGATATGATGCATATTTTAGGATATACCGAGTCCTAATATTTTAGTATAGGCCGATTGTTTTTTAGGATCGGCCTATACTTTTTTTATTTTATTTTTCTGAGTTTCTTTTCAGAAATTAATAGACAGCTTTTTTAGCTAGACAAATTTTATCCAGTATAAATAACTACAACATGCAAAACAAAGGACCTGTTTCCAATTTTATTGTGGAACATTACAAACATTTTAACGCAGCATCGCTGGTTGATGCAGCCGTTGCTTATGAGCACCAATTGGAAATTGGCAATAAAATGATGATAACCTTGGCAGGTGCCATGAGTACTGCTGAATTAGGTAAATCATTGGCCGAAATGATACGTCAGGATAAAGTGCAGATTATTACCTGCACCGGCGCAAACTTGGAAGAAGATGTGTTTAATTTGGTTGCCCATAACCATTATAAAAGAGTGCCCAACTACCGTGATTTATCACCTGCCGATGAAACCGATTTATTAAAGCATCATTTCAATAGGGTTACTGATACGTGCATTCCTGAAGAAGAAGCCATGCGACATATAGAAAAACATTTAGTAGATGCTTGGGTTAAAGCTCGAAACGAAAATGTGCGGTTATTTCCACATGAATTCTTTTACCAAATATTGCGCAGCGGCGAATTGGTGCCCCATTATCAAATAGATCCGAAGAATTCATGGTTGCTGGCTGCTGCCGAAAAGAATTTACCCATCATTGTTCCGGGTTGGGAAGATTCCACCTGTGCCAATTTCTTTGCATCGCATTGCATCCAAGGGCTAACCACGCCTTCAACCGTAAAAGGTGGAATTGAATACATGATGTTTTTGGCCGATTGGTACCAAAAAAACTGCGGTAAAAACGGCATCGGGTTTTTCCAGATTGGCGGCGTAATTGCCGGCGATTTTCCCATTTGTGTGGTTCCCATGCTCCATCAGGATTTGCAGTTGAATAATGTTCCCGTTTGGTCGTATTTTTGCCAAATAAGCGATTCAACCACCAGTTACGGTTCCTATTCCGGTGCTGTGCCCAACGAAAAAATTACCTGGGGGAAACTGGAAGAACACACCCCAAAATTTATTGTTGAATCAGACGCTACCATTGTTGCTCCTTTGATTTTTGCGTATTTACTGGGCTGGTAGCTGCTACAATATTCTTTATGGCAATATGAATTCATGAAAGTTTTCGCGATGGATGATTTTGATTTCAATATTGCTGTAATTTTCCAAAAAGTTATTCGGAAACTTAACTTTCTTATTCATATTCCACTTAAATTCAAATGCAAACAATTTTCCTTCACGTTCTTCAATATAATCAATTTCTTGTTGGCGGGTTGTTCTCCAAAAAAAGGTATTCGCAAATATTCTATGGTATTCGTTAAATTTCCGTCGTTCAGCAATTATAAAGTTTTCCCACAAAGCCCCAGTATCATTTCTAAGTTCCAGTTTATTGTAATTAGAAATCAAAGCATTACGGATTCCGTTATCATAAAAATAAATTTTGCGACCGGTGCTTATTTCGCTTCGGATATTCCGGCTAAAGGGTTCCAATTTAAAAATTACATAGGCTTTTTCCAGTAAATCAATATACGTTTGAACTGTTTTTCGGTCAACTTGTACTAAATTGGCTAATTCATTGAATGATACCTCATTTCCTATTTGTAATGCCAATGCCCGTAGCAACTTATCCAAAATATCGGGTTTTTTAATACCGCCATAACTCAATAAATCCTTATATAAAAGGCTACTTGTGAGTTGTTTAAGTATTTCAACTTCATCGCCGGTATTTACCATTACATCGGGATAAAAACCAAAAATCATCCGCTGTTCAAGTTGTTGTAACGATGTAATATAGTTTGTATAGTCGTTTAGTTCCTCCCAACTAATTGGATAAAGCATATATTCCCATTTGCTGCCGGTAAGAGGCTCGTTTATTTCGCTGGCCAATTCAAGAGCAGAAGAGCCACTAACAAGCAATACTTGGGGCATGAAATTGTCGATAATAATTTTAAGCTTTAGTCCTATATCTTTAATTCGTTGTGCTTCATCAATAAATACAATATCGGATTTGCCAATTATTTGTTTTAAATCGGCCGTATTCGCATTTTCAAAACTCATTCGGGTGGTGGAGTCATCGCCGGTTAAATACAGATATTCACCTTTTTCGCTGGCAATTTTCTTAAGCAAAGTTGTTTTGCCGGTTTGCCTGGGGCCTAAAACAATAATGGCTTTTTTACCATCAAATTTAGTTTTAATTATATCTTCCAATTTCCGTTTAATCATAGTTTTGTCAAATAATTAATGAATATTTGGGAATTAATTCCCCAGAAATACGTATAAATGGGGAATCAATTCCTCAAATATACATATAATTTGGGAATATGCAAAAGTTATAGCAAATCTACTTTGATACTATTTATTCATTGTGCATGGATAAGCACTTTATAATCCTTCCTTTTATCAAAAAAGCCATCTTTTTCAAATATCTTGTCGGAATAATTGGTACTTTCGTACAGAAAAATGTACATAAACTGCAAAGTCATGATAGTAATTAGTGCAACTGAATTGAGGACAAACCAAAAAAAATATTTTGATTTGGCCGAAAAAGAACGGGTGATGATCAAAAGAGGACGGAAAATTATCGAATTGGTGGTAAGTGAATCGGTTTCTACCAATCCTAGTCCAAGTGGCGACCCTTATTATGACGACCCTGAAAATATAGCAGAATTGAAGCGCAGAATTGAAGATTTGGAGTCAGGAAAATCAAAAATAGTAGCGACACTCAATAGTAAAGATGAAATAAAGAAATTTATTGAGCGCCTCTGAAATGTATCTATTAAAACTTGAAAATAAAGCAGTAGAAGATATTGCCTATTTGAAAAAATCGGGGAATAAGTCTATTATCAATAAAATAGAAAATATTCTTTCCGAACTAATTGAACACCCAGAAACAGGAATAGGTAAACCAGAAAGACTAAAATACAGCTTATCGGGAAAATGGTCGCATCGAATTGATGACAAAAACCGCTTGATTTATAAAATTGACGATAATCAAGTGATTGTTTTTGTTATTTCTGCTAAAGGTCATTATATAGATAAATAGGACTTTTATTCTAATATTTCAATTTTAGAAAGCCAATTATAAATCCATTTTTATTTAAAGAATTTGCATCAAAGAAAAAATCCTATGTTGGCAGCCACTGTTTCAACTACTATTGTTATAAATAAGTTCAATAAGTCAATACCAACATGAAAATCCTCCATACCTCCGACTGGCACTTAGGAAAAAAGCTCGATAATTTCTCGCGGCACAGCGAACAAATAGAAGTTCTCAATGAAATAGCCGCTATTGTTGAACGCGAAAATGTGGATGTGGTTATTGTTTCTGGCGATTTGTTCGATGCTTTTAACCCTCCGGTAGAAAGTGTAGAACTATTCTATAAAACGCTAAAAAAAATGGCTGGTAATGGTGAACGGGCCGTTATTTGTATTGCCGGAAACCACGATTCGCCAGATAGAATTGAAGCTCCGGATCCATTAGCTCGGGAATGTGGAATTATTTTTGCCGGAAACCCAAATACAAAATTGCCTTGTTTTAAATTAGATACTGGGTTAGAGATCATTCAATCGGAACCGGGATTTTTAGAATTGAAACTTCCGCATTGTGCTGATAGGCTTCGTTTATTAATCACCCCTTATGCTAATGAATATCGTTTAAAGGCGTTTTTAGGTACTGAAAACCAAGAAGAGGAACTTAGGAATCTTTTAACAAAAAAATGGAACAACTTAGCCGAAACCTATTGTGATTCAAAAGGAATCAATATTCTTATTTCGCATCTGTTTTTTGTAAAAAAAGGAGCTGAACCTCCCAAAGAACCTGATGATGAGAAGCCTATTTTACATGTTGGAGGTGCTCAAGCCATTTACTCTGAAAACATTCCCCGGCAAATGCAATATGCTGCGTTAGGGCATCTGCACCGGATGCAAACCATAGATTCAGTCCCTTGCCCAGTGGTTTATTGCGGAAGTCCACTTTCATACAGCTTTAGCGAAGCCAACCAAAAAAAATTTGTGATGTTAATGGAATTGAATCCCGGTTTGGAAGCAACTATTCAAGCCATAGAATTGGTTAGTGGGAAAAAATTATTGAGGTATAAAGCCGAAGGAGTTCAAAATGCAGTAGATTGGTTGACTAATAACCAAAATTGCCTGGTGGAACTTACCATAAGCACCGACAATTATTTGAACGCAACGGACAGAAAATTATTAAGTCAGGTACATGAAGGAATTATTCAGATTATTCCAGAGGTAAAGTTTTCAAATGCGAACCAACCGGAAAACGGAAAAGTAATTAACCTTTCAAAAGGAATGGAAGAGCTTTTTGCTGAGTATTTTAACTATACCAAAGGACTACCACCCGACGAACAATTGATGAATTTGTTCCGTGAAGTTTTATCCGTTGAAACTGACGACACAAAGTTATGATACCAATTAAACTCTCCATAAAAGGACTCTACTCCTATCAGGAAAAACAGACCATCGACTTTACAAAATTAACCAGTGCCCACCTTTTTGGAATTTTTGGCACGGTAGGTAGCGGAAAATCAACCATTTTGGAAGCCATTACTTTTGCGCTGTACGGTAAGACAGAAAGGCTCAACCTTGCTGGCGATAACCGCAATTATAACATGTTGAACCTCAAATCGGATGAACTGCTTATTGAGTTTGTTTTTAAAACGGGAACACCGGCAAAGGAATATCAAGTTTTAGTGCGCGGCAAAAGAAATAGCAAAAAATTCGACGATGTAAAAACCTTTGAACGTACCGCCTACTGTAGAACTGGCGATAGTTGGGAACCCATTTCGACAGAAAAGATTGAGGCTGCCATTGGTTTAAGTTATGATAATTTTAAGAGAACCATCATCATTCCGCAAGGATTGTTTCAGGAGTTTTTACAGTTGGGTCAGAAAGACCGATCACAAATGATGAAAGAACTCTTTAACCTTCAAAAATATGAACTCTTTTATAAAGTAGTGGCTCTTGAAAGCAGCAACAATGAAAAACTACAAATCCTTGAAGGCCGTTTGAAAGAGTTGGGTGAAATTCAACCCAAGGTTATTGAAGAAAAAAAAGTGGAACTATCTGAATTGTTGAAATATTGTAATAAATTAAAAGAAGATTTAGAAAAAGCCAATCGCTCCAAAATTAGGTTCGAACAACTAAGAGATTTGCATAACCGACTGATTCAACAGCAACAAAAAATGGAACTCCTTTTAAGTCATCAAGAGGAAATTTCCTTACTTGAAAAACAAATCACCGAATATGAATACTGCTTATTGCATTTTAAACCAATATTGGATGTACTGAATGATTCAGAAAAAAGATTACAGGAAAATACGTTGGAAGTAACCCGCTGCAAAACAGAATTAGAACAAGTAAAACAAAAAATTGATACTTGCTTGCCAATCCTCAATACATTAAAACAAGAACAGGATAAAAGAGAATCGAAGCTTCAGCAAGCTGAAGAGTTAACAAAAATGGTTCAAATAAATAAACTTCAATCGGAATTAGTGAATCTAAATAAACGCATTGAAGAAGGGGAAGCATACAATTTAAAATATAAAAATGATGTTGAACAAAAAAAAATAACATCACAAAAGATTGAATTGCAACTGAAACAACTTAAAAGTGAACGGATAGATGTTACCGAACTTACCACAGCTAAAGAATGGTACACCCATAAGATAGAATTGCAGAAACAGGAGCAAATTCTAATAAGTGAAATAGACCAACTGAAGCAGGAACAAAACTCCATTAAGCAAGAATATGAATCCTTTTATGAAAATGAGTCAGTTAAAAATGAGATAAACAAAGAAGAAAATTTAAATCAATTTCTGGAAGCTTATTTATTGCGCATTGAAAATGAACTGGTTGAAACCGATAATCAAATTGAATACTTTTCGATACAAGCAAAACTAGCTGAATACGCTTCCAATTTACACGATGGCAAACCTTGTCCACTTTGTGGTTCATTGGAGCATCCTGAAATATTCAATGAAGCCGAGGCTGCAAAAAGCCTTCAAGAGATGCGAAAATTAAAAGACACCACAAAGCAAAAAATTCAATGGGTTAGTCAATTATTACAAAAAATTTCGAAAAATCAGATTGAAAGCCAAGTACTTCAAAAAAAGGATGCTGACCTTAAATCAAAACTGGCTTTGGTTCAAACCCAAAATAAGGAACATCAACAACAGTTCCGATGGGAAAAGTATGAAAAGATTGAAATCTTGAATGAGGCACTGAGCAGCATGGAAGCACAAGAGAAAAAAATTACAGCTACTGAGAACCAACTGGAAATTAATGCAAAAGAAATTGAAGCCGAACAACTGAAACTACAACATTATCAACAAAAACTGGAAGAATTGAAACACCAGTTAACCGACATAAATAGTAAATATATTACCCTCAAAAGCCAATTGAATGCCATATCGTATGACCAATGGGCGATTAAAGCCAATGAATTTATTGAGGAAGAAGTACTCCGCATAAAGCAGGATGTAGTGCAAATTGATGCTGAATATAAAGTACAACAGGCGCAATTGGACTCCTTGCAGAAAGCCAATGAAAGTTTGAATGGCAAAATTGCTTTGCGCACTATGGATATGCAAAAAGAGCAACAATTTATTGAAACCAAACGAAATGAATTTGAATCACTAGTTCAACAATCTCAGTTTACAGGTTTAGCATACATTTTAAATGTTTTAGCACAACCACTGGATATAGCAAATGGAAAACAAAGAATAGAATCGTACAATCAGCAAATGGCCATTTTGCAAGAACAATTGAAAGCTACACTTTCAGAAAAAGGGGAGAATACCTATGATGCTGAAGCACACAAAGCCTTTGAGCTTGAATTTGAACAATTGAATGAAACTTATGCCGCACAAAATAAACTCTTTATTAATGCTGAAAGCGAATTAGTAAAACTGCAAAATGATTTATTAAAGCAACAACTTTTAATTAAGGATAGAGAGCAACTGGAGCTGCGCTCGGCTGATTTGAAAACGCTAAAACAACTCTTTCAAGGAAGTAAATTTGTAAATTACATATCAACCGTGCATCTTCAAAACCTATGCAAAGATGCCAATGCCCGGTTCTTTAAGCTAAGTGGGCAAAAGTTGAGTCTCGAAATTACAGAAGATAATAACTTTCAAGTGCGCGATTTTATGAACGATGGTAAAGTACGTCATGTAAAAACCCTTTCCGGAGGACAAACATTTCAGGCGGCTCTTTCCTTAGCTTTAGCTTTAGCTGATAGTGTTCAAAAAAATAGTGCATCGGCTGAAAATTTCTTTTTTTTAGATGAAGGCTTTGGAAGTTTGGATAATGAATCGCTCCAAATTGTTTTCGACACCTTAAAAACACTTCGAAATGAAAATCGCATTGTAGGAATTATATCCCATGTTGAGGAGTTGCAACAAGAAATTGACACTCATATCAGGGTAAGAAATTCCGAAAATTACGGTAGTTTTATTACTCCGAACTATTAAAAATGACGTTTTTCACTGATTTTATAGTTAAAGAATAGAAAAAAAAAGTAGTTTTTTTATAATAAATAACCCTTAAACGCCCTGTTTATGGGTATTTTTATTAACAAATGAGAAAATATTTCAATTTATAATATACTTATTACCGTTATATTTTTAACTACCTGTAAATTAAGTACATAAGTATTCATATTAGACACAACTAAACCTAACTTATTAACAAACAAATGGGTATGAAAAAGGAATAAATGAACTTTTGTATTATTTTTTATAGTCCAAAGGTTGATTCTATTAGAACTTTGATTATATTTATCTGTGCTTTAAAAAATATTATTTAAATTTAAAAATTAACACTATGAACAAACAAGAATTAGTAGCTGCAATGGCTGCAAAAGCTGGATTAACCAAAGCAGACGCAGAAAAAGCATTAAATGCATTTGTTGAAACTACAAAAGTAACCTTAGGTAAAAAAGAAAGCATCCAATTAGTTGGATTTGGAACTTTCTCAGTTAGCGAACGTGCTGCTCGCACTGGTCGTAACCCACAAACAGGTAAAGAAATTAAAATTGCTGCTAAAAAAGTTGCAAAATTTAAAGCTGGTAAAGCTCTTGACGAAAACGTTAACCACAAAAAGTAATCAAGAAATAATAAAAACATTGAAGGCATTCCAAAACGGAATGCCTTTTTTTGTTAAAAGTTACTGTCAATATAGCTTTGAAACTTACTTTTATACTGTTCACTTACCGGAATATATACTTTTTCATCAAAGATAATCCGGTTTCTTTCTATCACTGATATCTTATTCAGGCTTACTATGTAGGAACGATGAACCCTCATAAACCGGTCGGCAGGAAGTAATTCTTCAATGGTTTTCATGCTTAACAGGGTCATAAATGATTTGCCATTGATGAGGTGTATTCTTATATACTCATTCATTCCTTCGATATACTTTATATCATCAAAATTGATTCTCATAATTTTGTAATCCGATTTAATAAATAGGAAATCCTTATTACTTTTTACCTCTTCCAATTTTTGATACTGTGAATCGAACCACGATTTAACTTTATTGGCCGACTTTAAGAAATCATTGTAACCGATTGGTTTCAATAGATAGTCCATGGCATCGACCCGGAACCCTTCCAATGCATATTCACTATAAGCAGTAACAAAAACAACTTTCGGTGGATTTTCTAAGGTTTTAACAAAATCCATTCCACTTAAATCGGGCATATTTATATCAACGAACAGAAGATCAACTTGCCTATTATTGATTGTGTCAATAGCCTGCAAGGCACTTTCATATGTGCCAACCAGCTCCATAAAAGGTGTTTTATTTATGTATTCAGCTATTTGTTTCAAAGCCAATGGCTCATCATCTATGGCAAGGCATCTGATCATTATTTATAAAAATGAGTTACTAATAAGTAAAGTTAGAGGTTTTGAATCGGTATCAAACGGAAATTTAAAAATTCTTCAATTTGGGGTATTCTATTCCATGATGGAAATTTGAAATATTTTTATAAAATGAATTCTACCTTGCCCTTTGAATGGCAAGGTAGAAATTCAAATTCATCACGAATAGCAAAATAAGCTTTTCAGACCATTAATTTCGTTGATAATAAATATCGTAAGCAATCCAATCGACTACATAAGCAGCAAAATAAACTTGATGTAAGGACTCAAATAAGGTTTTGATATTGGCAATTGATTCGCCAATTAAAGCTGAAACAGTGGTTGTTGTTCCGTCTTCGAAAGTTATTTGAATATCGCGTTTTTTGCAAACCGATGCTTCGGCATCAAATTCGTTATCAATAATTACTACTACTGCATTTGGCTGTAAAACCCCATTCACATAAACCTCAACTTCCAAGGTTCCTGGTTTTCTAATAATCTGAACATCACCAATGGTAAGACTGTACTGACGTTCGCTACCAAACCAAGCAGTATCGTTTTTAATGGTGAGTAATTCCTCTTTGTATAAAACCACATCGGCATCTTGAATAGCAAAACTAGAAACCGTAGTATCGCCCGATTGATAGTTATATTTTGCTGCATAACTGCCATTAAAGGCAAATTCAGATGCATATTGAATACCATCGGTTGGACTAACAAAGTAGTCAATATTCAAGTTTCCAACGGCTAAATCATCTATACTTATTTCAGAAGCCAGGATATAATCAAAATCATGATAACTGTTGTAGTTATTGTGATACGCCGAAACTGCAATTGAAAAATTGTTTGTTAGTAACGAATCTTCAGGCAATGAATGACGCAATGTTCTGGGATTTTCAACTTTTTCAACGGGCATATTAACAACCATCTGATTGTTATCTTCAGTTTGAGTGAAAAACTTAATTAATGGGGTACCCCAGGTATTAAATTCTGTTACCGGTTGATAATCGTAAACCCCTTTGATTGAATCGAGAGGAATATAGACGCGGTAAGTTGAATCTGTTATACTGGCGTCCTTTTGCGTACCATCGCTTATTGTTAAAATAGTATAAGCTTTGGAAGAGGAGATAGCATCCATAGCATTATTCAAATTACTGGCACTTTCGCTAATTGTTTGCTTAAGGGTGGTACTCTCCAAAACATCTTCACTTTTGGTGCAACTCGTTATAAGTGCACTTAAGAAAACTGAAACTAAAAAGAAACTGACTGATTTTTTCATAATAAATAGTTTTAATTGTTTTTAAAAAGGTTTTTAAATTTACCCTTCAAAAGTAAGTTAGTGGAGTAGCCTAAAAAAATAACTTCAATGAACTACGGAATCTTTTCACCCAAATGGTGTTTTTTCTCTACAAGCATATTCGCAGTTTGAAACATAAAACAAAATACTGCGCAATTCAGTTTATTCAACATTATTAGTGGAAAGTGATTTTTTTATACCATTTACCCCTCTGTCTGTCGACATCTCCCCTGCAAGCAAGGGAGAATGCCCTGATTGAATTGCTGCCGTATTTATGATTTCGCACAGCTCTACTCCCTCCTTTAACCAAAGGAGGGCTGGGGAGGATACTTTTACTTGTTTCCACTCATTTTGTCGAATTAACACAATTCATCGCAAAGAATTTAAATTAATAAAATTCTGAAACAGCTCTTTATATTGTTCACTGACAGGAATATAAACTTTATTTTCAAAAATTATGCGGGCGTGTTCAACTGATACAATTTTTGACAGATTTACGATGAAAGAACGATGCACCCGCATGAAATTGTCTGAAGGAAGTTGTTCCTCAAGTACGCGCAAACTGATAAGTGGCATTAAGGTTTTACCATTAATTAAGTGAATTCGTACGTATTCCCGCATCCCTTCAAAATAAATAATGTCGTCAAGACAAACCCTTTCTGTTTTGTATCCCGTTTTTACAAACAAATAATTTTTGTCGGATTCTTCCTTTATTTGTCGATTTTGAATGGATTCAAAGTAATTTCTGGCCTTATTAGCCGATTTGAAAAAATCGGAATAACCAATTGGTTTTAGCAAATAGTCGATAGCATTTACCTTGAAGCCCTCAACGGCATAATCGCTATAGGCAGTTACAAAAATAATTTTAGGAGGGTTTTCCAACGATTTTACAAAATCCATTCCGCTTAAATCGGGCATATTAATATCAACAAACATGAGGTCAACTTTGGAATTAACCAGCACTTCCATTGATTGCAACGCGCTTTCAAACAATCCGGCTAACTCCAAAAAAGGAGTAAGCTTAATGTACTCAGCAATTTGCTTTAAAGCCAATGGTTCATCATCTATGGCAACGCATCGTATCATATTGGGATAGATAGGTTAACTGTAAATAATTCATCGTTATCAATAATATCTAAGTGATAATTGTTTCCGTATAACAGGGCTAACCGCTTCCGGGTATTTTCAATTCCAATACCGGAGAACTCTTCAATATGATTTTTAATCGTTTTGCTATTTTTTATAACTAATAAAAGCCTCTCTTCACTTAAAACTAAATCAATATCAATAAATGATTCATTCATATAGCTGATGCCATGTTTAAATGCATTCTCAATTAATGATGTAAAAAGGAAAGGTGGAATTGTTTTTTCAGGGATAATTTTAGGCAGGTTTAAGTTAATTCTAACTTTCTCGCTAAACCGCAGTCTCATTAAATTGATATAACTCTCGAGGAATTCCACCTCTTTTTTCAATGATGTTTTTTCATTTTCAGTTTCATACAAAAGGTATCGCATCATTTTCGATAACTTGATAATTGCCTCTTTTTCCTCTTCGGAATTAATATCCACCAATGAATGGATGTTATTTAATGTATTCATAAAAAAATGCGGACTTATCTGGTTGCGCAAAAGGATAAGCTGAGTATCTAAGTTTTCTTTTTCGAGCTGCACTTTTTCATTTTCAACTTCAATCCAGCGCAGGCCCGACCTTAAGCCGGTATCGAACCCCACCACCAAAACCGAGAGTATTATAAAATTGGCATAAGGCGGTATTGGGCGAGGCTGTTTTGTGGGAGATGGACGGAGATTTCCAAACTGATCAATACCACCGGGATTTGAATACGGTGGTAACGATAATTGATTGTTCATCTGCTGTACATTAGGCGGTAATTGCTTTCGGATAGTTGAATCGTATAAATATGAGCCTGCCGTAAATAGAACAATAAGTCCCAATACTGAAATAATAAATACTGTTTGCTTTCCTTTAAAAAGCAACTTGGGCACCAATAAAAACCGGTTTATCAGGAATAATACCGAGAGTGGAATTAATATCTCCAATTGCATAATCACACTTCTCCGGATTGGACTGTAAATATCTTCCCTAAATAGTATAGGAGTTACAAAGAGTACAAACCATACAAAAGAGATAAGTGCAATCTCGGTATATTTCAATTTTTTATTTTGGCTTTTCATTTCTCAACTTTCCAATTAGTTTGTTATAAAATACCATAATACTTGAGATTTGTTCAGGTATGAATAAAGCGGGTTAAAATCTTCTAACAGCCCGAACACGATATTCACTTGTTTTATAGTCGTAGTAAGTTGAACCGTAATCAAAATATTGAAATCCAACATAATTATCATAGGTCTCGGTTGAACTCCAATAATAATCGAACTGAAACCCATTTGTAGAGCCTAATATAGTGTTTACAATAAAAGCTGCATTGTAACACTGATTCAATTCCCACACAGCAGGCAAATACCAGTCGTTGTATGTTCCTGTGCCATCGGTAATGGTATAAATATTGCAAACTGTTGCGGCTTTATCAGCAATACTACTTTGCGCTATGATTGCATTTGTATTGGCTTGTCCATTAATTGGGCTCTGCGCATTTAATCCAATAATTGTAGTAGTATTTCCACTCCAGGCCATGTAATATGAATTGGTTGATGTCTTCATATCAACCAATGAGGCAATTAAACCTTTTTCAACTCCTCCGGCTTTCCAAACAGCTACAATAATACCACCACCAAATAGTTCGCCAATATAGTGCACAAAACCACCGGTACCAGTATTGGAATTCACAATATACGGACTGGCTGCTGTTCCGGTACCAGTTACTGTAATATTTGTGCCAGCTGTTACTTTAGTTTCAGAACCATCGGCAACTGAAATAGCCGGCTTATTTAAAATTTGAGCATCACCACTTGTAGCATTCCAATCGGCGTTTACATTAACCTCGGCACCGGCTGCAATACCTGCAAGTTTTGTGGCATCAGTTGATGGATAGCTTATTTTTGCTGTGTTTGCTAATACCGCAGAATTATTGGTTACGCTTGTTTGAAAGTCGCTTATTTGAGATGCTGTTATATTTATACCTGTACTTTTATTCCATGATGTAAAAATGGGATCAGCCTCATTTCCGTATCCAATGAGTGTTGGTTTATTTAGAATTTGCGAATCTCCGCTAGTGGCATTCCAATCGGCGTTTACATTAACCTCGGCACCTTCGGCTATACTTTCCAGTTTTATTGCATCATCGGCAGTCAAACCATTTCCAGCTTTTTCAGCATATTGCGAATAAGGTACGCTTAATAATTGACTAGTGCCCATCAAAACATCGTTTATGGAAACTTCCACAAAGAATGGTCCATTAGCCCAATTGATGGCACTAAAAACAGTTGGGTTTTGACTACCTATTTCCAAATTAATTAAGCCAAAAGCATTCGTTGTTTTAGTATATTCTTCATTTAAAACAGCCTCGCCATTGGCACTTCCCTGTATGATTCGAATCCCAATAACTATCTGGGTGTTTGAAAAAACATTGCCAGTAGCATCTCTTGCTATGGCTTGGTAGTTAAAACTTTGGGGCGATTGTGCAAAAATAGTTAGAGTAATCAATACCACCAAAAAAAGCGAGCAAATTTTTTTCATGATTCTATTTTTTTGTTGAAAATTTAATTGCTTTCCTTATAATTATTAAATTTTATTCAAACAAGGGTAGCAGCAATAAGGGTTTTCAAATTTTGTCATTTACTTGCTGCACCAATATACCTGCAAGATAAAATGTCAGAATTATTATTAAACCCCTAATTCTGCTACTCTTAAAAACGGAACAGTTAGGTATTTTTGTAATCTAATTTTTTATTTTACAATATACACTTTAACATTAATTCCATTTCCTAAGTTTACAGCTCCTCCGGTTCCATTATAAATTGAAACCCTTATAACATTTGGATTCGCAACATATGCAGTCATCATACATCCTTGCAAATCTACATCAATGGACCCAATTACTATATCGCCAAAACCACAGGCAAATGAATTTATAGCATTTGAGGTATATGTTGAACCGGCAGGTAAATTACCAATGTTAAAAGTTCCGGCCGGATCGCTAGTAACTTCAGTGGCTGCAAATTTTGCTTTTAAAAAAATGGTATCGGCTGTTTGGGTAATTTGAATACTGGTGTCGCCAGCGGCAAGTACTTTTGATATTATAGGGTTTGTACCACTACCCACCAAAATACTCCCATCAGTTAAAGTAGCATTGCCCGTTCCACCATTTGAAACAGAAAGTACACCAGTAACTTTTGCAGTAAGATCAATCGTGTTATCAACAATATCTTCGTTAATGATAGTACTGTTCAAAATTTCAGCAGTAGTTACAGCACCGGTGGCTATGTCTCCGGCCAAGATGGTTTCATCCAGTATTTCAGAAGTAGTTACTGCACTGGTGGCAATGTCTTCGGTCAAGATGGTTTCATCCAGTATTTCGGAAGTAGCTACTGCACCGATAGCAATGTCTTCGGCTAAGATGGTTTCATCCAGTATTTCAGAAGTAGTTACAGCACTGGTAGCAATGTCTTCGGCTAAAATGGTTTCATCCAGTAATTCGGAAGTAGTTACTGCACCAGTAGCAATGTCTTCGGCCAAGATGGTTTCATCCAGTAATTCGGAAGTAGTTACAGCACTGGTAGCAATGTCTTCGGCCAAGATGGTTTCATCCAGTATTTTGGCTGTAGTTATTGCATTGTCAGCAATATCATCGGTATAAAAGGAATAAGGAACAGTCATGAATTGCTGATTGCTAACCATAAGGTAATTGCCATCGTTTTTAGTAGAAATCTCAACTTTTAAAAACTGATCGGCATCAATCCACGGAATATCCAATAAATGGTTATACAATCCATTTCCAGTCAAGTCACCCAATCCAATGGTAAGAGAAAACAATCCATATTTATCGGTAGTAGTTACATGGGTTTCTTCAAATTGAATGGTACCATTCAATCCTTTAGTAATTGTAAACCGCACCCCAATAGCCTTTTTATATAAAGGTTTTCCTTCAATATCCATTCCCACAATTTCTTTACCATCTTCATCAATTGCAACAGCCTGGTAATAAATTCCTTTCAAATCACCGATGTTCTGTGAATATGCGTTGTGGGTTAAAACAAATGCTAGGATTACAATCCAAATAATGTATATTGTTTTCATATTTTTAATTTTTTTTGTTTGATAATTTACCAAAAGAGAATGAGAGTCCCAATGTCAATCCATAGGCAACATTGGTTGATTTCTGCCCCTCATCCATTTCTAAATTCTGAAGTCCCATCATGTAATTAAACTCTACAAAAGATGAAACCGCAGAAGAGAAAATAAATTGAACCCCCGGAGTAAAATAAACGCCATAATCCATTTCATTTAATGATTTGGAATTTTTAATATCAAATTCTTCATTATTAATAGTTTGAAAACCACTTATCATATATGAATAATATCCGGAAACATTTAAATACGGGTTTATGCTACCTGTTTTTAACATATAGCCTCCACCAAGTTTAACATCAGCATATTGCATATCCCATCTGTAGTTCATATCGTCATATATTAACGTTGCACCCGCATGGCGCATACCAAGTCCGGCGCGGATCATGAGTCCATTATTGGCATCAAACCTATACCCTAAGCCATAGCCCCCGGTTAAAATACCCGAATACTCATTATTTAATGCGGTACCCCGGCTATCGTCAAATTTGAACGAAGTATATAGCGGTGATGCTTCAATTGTTATGCTGGATTGGGCATTTACTGCGGTTACAAAACTTATGAACCCAAGTATTAACCCTATTGTTTTAATCTTTTTCATAGTTGCAATTATTTATTGATGATTAATTTTAACGAATTTTTGTTCTGATTCCCATCACTAACTGTGATAAAATAAGTACCATTTGCCCACGCTTCGCAGTTAATATTGTACGTTTCCAACTTTTCTGCATAGTCGGACAAAACTACATGGCCATTCAAATCCATTACATGGATGACTGCCTTTTCAATTGACTCAACGCTTTGAATTGCAACTGAATAAGCAGTAGGATTGGGAAAAACTTTTAATTCTATACCTTGCAATGGCATTGCATCCATGTTCTCAACTTTAAGTACAATTGGTTGCTGAAAACCTGGCAAAAAAGTATAGTTATTCTCATGTGACACTGTGGAATTATAGGGCTGTCCCACAGTTTGCAAATAAACGCCACTTATTGATTTACCTGTTGATCCATAACTTGAAATGCATTGTCTTTTAACAGACTGAGCTTGAGTGCTAAAAGGAACGTAAATCAAAAACATCAGAATTACTTTTAAAAGTAATTTCTCTTTGAAAATTAATTTTTCCATAGTTTTGAGTTTTAGTTTTTGCACATTATGCACCGTTTTTTAAAGTGGGTTCTGATTCCACTTTTTTGCCTATATAGCTAGTAACTATAGATTGGTATTTTTTTAGACACGAGTTATAAAACAAAATATCCTATTGGAAATCATCACTTAATATTATTAACACTTTTTACATATAACAGATTATCATTTACTTATAACTTTTTAACGAACTAATCAGAGCAATTGTATTTAAAAACTTCCATCTTCAAATTGTTCCATATTGCGCTGCATGTAGCGTTGCCATTCCATTGGAACATTTCTGGATGCACCGGTTTGCTAATACTACATTATACCCGGGGCGTTCCGCTAAAGCGAGACAAGTGCCCCGGGCTTTGTTCTTCCGCCCGCCGCGGCGGGCTTTTCTAAATTCTAATTTCTAAACTCTAACTTCTTTACTTTATCAACGCAAGCCCTTCCTTTGCACTGGCATCATCGGGGCTGTATAATAGTGTTTTATAGAAATAAATTTTAGCTTCACGGGTTTTCCCCACTTTAAGGTTCGACCATGCAAACATTAAAAGGCTTTGATAATCGAATGGATAAAGGTTCACCACCTTTTCAAAATACTCGTAGGCTTTTTTATAGTCTTTCCTATCATACGATATAAGTCCCATTCGGTAAAGTGTTACGGTATTGTTAGGATCAATGGCCAGTATTTTATTATATTGGTCAATAACCATATCCCAGTTACCGAGCGATGATGCTGGTAACGCCAAACCAAAACGTGGTTCAATGGCATAAGGCATTATTTCAATAGCTTTGTTGTAGTAACCCAACGATTCGTTGAACTGCCCCTGAAGATAGGTTAACCAACCTAACCGGAGGTTTATTTCATACGAATTGGCATCGTAGTATGCTTTCAGGGAATTCGCAGCATCACCATATTTTCCAACTTTTTCCTTTGCATAACTATCGCTGAAAGCAGCGGCTAATTTGTTATAATCCTGCGAATTGGCAACAATTGTTGCAAAAATAAAAAATGTTATTACAATTAGATTTTTCATATTTATTTGAATTTAAATGTTAGTTTAATGGCTCCTCCCATTGATTTGTTTATCTGCTCATCGGTTTTAGTATATGCATCCAAATCCCAAGAGTAATTTAAGTTTTTGCTATAGTATGGTGTTAAAGCAATATTCCATTGCTCTCCTAATAAAAAAATTAGGTTTCCGTAAATGGTTGTTGCAGGAATTTGATAGGAGTTGTTCATAGTGTATCCTTGGTTTCTTGCATAAAGAAACGAGTTGCCCATAATCAATCCGGTTTCTAACCATAGAAATTTAAAGGTTTTCAATCCAACCAATTCATTTATCTGGTAAGTTGCACCCCAATTGTTATCGGTCTGGTACATTCCTCCTGATGTAGCGTAAAGATTGAGATTTCCAAAAGGAAGGTAGGTTAAAAATGCCTCAATCCGAAGCTGACTTGAATTATTGAAATTACTAAAATTACTGTACGAGAAATCGAACCCAGTACGAACTTTCCACCCATTTTTTGCAATACCGACTCCCCATACCGATTCCGCGTTTATTTGACTTAACGAACTTCCATTTCTTTGTTGTGTTTCATTGGTAACATTCTCATAGAATGCAACTTGCCCATAAGTTGAAATATCCCAACCCGGCAAAAATGAACGGGTTAATTTTCCATATATTTGGTTCTGGGCAAAATCAATATTGGTTCCGGTGGGGTCATAACTTGAATACGATGTTCCCCATTTATGAAAGTTGGTAAACGCCAAAGTTCCTTTAAACCTACTCGAAAAATTGCCTTCAATTCCGGCATTAAAACTGAAGCTGTTTTCTACCGCTTCGTAATACAAGTCATTATAATCATAAAAAGTTGGTTTATACCCGGAAGCTGAGGAACCCATATTTATTTCCGTTAAGCCCTTTCTCATTATGGTTTTAAGGGAATGGTTTTTTTCCTCCCAAGGTATTGATTCCAAATATAGGATTGCATCGGCTTCTCTTCCGGCAAATAAATAACTATAATAAATATACTCCTGCGAAAGGGTATCCCAGGAGTTCAGTTCAAGGGCTTTTGAAAAATGCCTATTTGATGCAGCATATTGTTGATGGTTATAGGCTAGAATTCCCATACGCATGCGCAAATAATAGTAATCTATTCCCAGTGAAATCATGCTATCACCCGTATTTTTCAGGTTTTTGTAATCTCCCTTTAAATAGTATTCATAAGTCTTCCGGTCAAGATCCATAAAACTGCCTTGGGCAAATAGGTTGGTAAAACCCAAAATAAAGATGGAATTGATTAATAAGGTTCGCATACTGCTTCAATTTGTAAGTTTTCATTTATAAGTTTTAAACTATTATCGTTGTTTACCCATAGCTTAAAGTTTTTTGAAAAAACCATTCGCCTAAAAGAATATCCCGAAAGTTTTGACTTGTATTCAAAACAATCAACATCAAACTCAGAACCTTTTAATGCCAATGAAACTTCAAAATTAGTTTTCAGGTATAGATAAAAAGGTGCCGTAAAATCGTGAAGGAATAATCGCCACCCTTTAAAAGTACGGTTTACCGGCAACGAGTCGGTGGAGGAATACCCATCGATAAATACCAAAGGAAGCCGGAATGCTGCCAGATAAAACGAATGAAGCAACGACTTTTGATCTCCATCAAAATGGGTAAAATAAAAGTAAACACCATCGTTCTGAAAATAGGCCACCGATTTTGTAGAATAACAATAGATGTAGGATTTATTATAGGCGTTTGTAAAAATTTCCCAGTTTACTGATTCTTTATCTTTTGGGGTTTTGATATTCCATTTCAACTGGGTTCCAGGCATATAATTGAATGCTTTTTTAAGAAGTAAATTTTCTTCCATGCTTTTAACTTTTTGTTCTTTTAACGGATAGCTAAAAGTTTTAATCTCTTTCTCATCCTCCAAATAGGCAGTTAACGGATATTTTAAGGTTTTTGAACCAATATATGGCGTTGCTTGCAGTTGGAAATGTAAGTGTGGATAAGGAGAACGTCCTGAATTTCCGACTTTTCCAATTATTTGGCCATAATGAACCGCATCGCCAGCTTTTACCACAATGGAACCTTTTTTAAGATGGCACAATTTTGAATACAATCCTTCAGTATGATTAATAATAACTGTGTTTCCCCAATTCTTTTGGGTATTAACCTGACCAATTGGGTTATCTTCAATTCCATCTTCAACAATAACTACAGTACCATCGGCTGGTGCAATTACCTGTTGGCCAAAACAATAATAATCGGTACAAAAATTTCCCTCCTCACAAAACTGAGCCAAGTCGTTGTTTACAATTACAAAATCCCAGGCATTAGCCCATTCGCCTTTATGTGTTTCATCCCCTTCGTGTCCTTGATTTACAAGCCATTCACCATAGAATGGAAGTTTTATTTGCAACCAACCAAAGTTTGGAAATCGCTTGATAAAACTTTGATAAGAGTAAAGATTTTTCTCCGGCGTTCCTTCCTGAATTTGGACTTCCTTAAAATTACTAGCCACTGTGCGAAACCGAAGTGAGTAAATAAATGTCAATAAAACCAAATTGAACGGTAACGAAAGCAAGGCAAGATTTAAGGGTTTGAGTAATCCGAGCATTCCAGCCGCTACCAATGCAATTATAGGTGTTATGGCAAACGCCCAGAAGAATGATTGCCTCGATGGAATATAAAAATACCCACCAATAGCCATCGCACCTAAAATAAAATTGAAACCAATATAACTATATCCGAGCTGATTCATATCCATACCTAAAAATGAGTAGGCAAAAAATGCAACACTATAGCCCAATAAAGAAAGTACCCATGCTATTCTGGAATAGAAAAGCAAGGCAATAGCTACTACAATTCCGGCAAAAACATTGAACTGAAAAAAGATAGCTCCTAGCGAAAGTAAATAACTATTCAAAAAATTGGATGTAATAGTTCCTACCCACCATTGATGGACACTCACCAGTGGATTACCTCCAATATTAAAAAGCTTATTAATGAGATAAACACCACTTTGATTGCTTTCTATTCCTTGTATCATTCCTCGGGCACTTAAAACAATCCAAATACATATTAAAAATGGAATGGAAAGATAGGGTAGGTAATATTTTCCTAAAATTCCCTGAAATGTAATGGTAATGAGAAGGGTTAAAAAACCTGAAAAAATAGCAATAATGATTACTACCAAGGTAAGTTCAAAATAATAACCCAGCCCCAATCCCACCAACAAACTGTTAAAACCATAAAACCCTTTGAGTATTGTTAACTTATCAAACTTTAATAACGAAGCCGCTGTATTAGCTGTTAATACAGCAATTAAACCGCTAAACCCGGCTGAAATATCAAGGAACGATACTAAAATCAAAGGAATAGCAAACCAGTAGCTTTCCGAAAAGAATATCTGGGAGTAGCTTCGCAAAACCCCTTGAAAAAACGTGAATAATTTATTTGTTTTGAGCATAATTTTTAGTTGATGATTACTGGTTACTGGGTTAAATGGTTAAATGGTTCTAATCTCTATTCTCTAATTTCAAACTATTAAATTCTCACAACTTTAAATATTGCGGTGCATGTTACGATGCCATTCTATTGCAACATCTCTAGTTGCACCGCTTACGGTGTTTTTCTATTTTTCCCGGGGCTCCCGATAGCTATCGGGACCGGGCTTTGTTCTTCCGCCCCTTTGGGGCTTTTCTAAATTCTAGTTTCTAATTTCTAAACTCTAATCTCTATTCTCTAAACTCTAACATCCTAACCCAAATACTCTGGAATCAACTCATTTGCTGCCACATCTTCCAATGTTTCAGCTTTTCGTATCAAATGTACCTCTCTGTTTTGGTCAATTAGAACAACATTCGGACGGGTAGTGATAAACTGTAACCATTGGGTATTGTTGTATGCGCCTGTTCTGGTTATTACAAACCTATCGCCCCGCTTCAGAGAAGGAAACATGAGTGATGGCCTCAAAACATCAATATTCATACACAAAGGGCCGTATATGGTGGTCTCCTCAACCAACCCTGAATGATTGCTAACCGGGTGTATTTTATGGTCGTACCAAAATGCAGTAAAAAGAAGGTTCACCCCAACATCAACAATGGTTGCCCGTCGTCCATCTGATAAACGTTTGTTGGCAAGCACGGAACCAGCTATGGACCCGGCATTATCAATAAGCGCCCTTCCGGTTTCCAAAATTAGAGTTGGCAGCTTATCGGGTTTTATCTGCGAATTTATAATTGCTGATGTGATTGCCTCGGCATATTCTTCAAACGATGGTGTGGTATCCTCTCCCGAAAGATAAGCACCTCGTAGCGTATTCTTCGAGGCAAAACCACCACCCATATCAATATAAGAAATATAATGATCGAACTTTTGGGCAATGCTGCAAGCAAGTTCAGCAAGTTTTGAAGCTGCAATACGATAGGCATCAATACTCATAATATATGTACCAATGTGCGTGTGCAAACCCATGAGCTTAAGTTTTGGGTTATTCATAATTCGGTTTATAGCATCCCAAGCTTCGCCATTTTCATAATTCAAACCGAAACGATCCCATTTTGGATAAATACCAATATCCATATTTACCCTAATAGCTACCCGTGCTTCAATATTTTTGCTCATACAAATATCTGACAGCATAAATAACTCATCAAAATGATCGATATGTATGAACGATCCATTCCGAGCAGCTTTCTCTAAGTCTAATGCACTTTTAGCCGGCCCGTTGAATAGTATATTTTCGCCTTTTACCCCATTTCTAATTGCCTTATCGTATTCAAAACCCGATACAACCTCAGCCCATGATCCTTCCTTATGAAAAATCCGGCAAATAGAATCTAGGTAATTGGTTTTATAACTCCAAGCCATTTGCACTTTTTGATACCGTAGGCTGAATGCCCTTTTAATATCTTCCATCCCTTTACGGATAGTCCGTTCCGAGAATACATAAACTGGAGAACCATATTGTTCAATCAAATCATCTACCTTAACTCCATCGATCAATGGCATGGGTGCAATTACCGTTCCTGCACCATGTTTCGATGGTACTCCGGGTGTTAACCGGGTTATTGTTGGTCGTTCAAACAGTTGTTTCGACATAGTATTTTTGTTTTATTGTTTTATTGTTTATATCTAAATTTCATTAATCTGCTATTCCAATTTCCCACTCTCCCACTTTCCCATTTTCCCGTATTACCATCCCGTAACCTTTTTACCCCCGAAGCAAGTTCGGGACAGGCTCTGTAACCTTGCTACCTTGCAACCCTATGACCCTTCCACCTTGTTATCCCAAAAGTGTTAAAGTTCTCCTGAAGTGGCCAACTTGGAAAAAAGTTCCAAATCAACTATCATATCATAAGAGTACCGAACAAACATTTTACCTACATCATACCGGGTAAAAGGTTCAACTTCAATTCCTAAGGCTAATTTCAGCAATGATTCTGGAATATTTTGCCCAGAGCCTACTGCCAAATACACCCAGGCAGGAATTCTCGGATTAATCTCCAACAAGTAAAGTTTATTACCAGTAGTTCTAATTAGCTCCAACTCCATACCACCTTTCCATTTGGTTTTTGAGATTATCTTTTTTGCCAAATCGAGCATCGTGGAATCCTCAATGGTAATACCTCCCCATGCTTTTCCTTTATCGGTAATGTATTGTTTACGCATAGGCACCGCTGCCATTAAATTGCCTTTCCCATCACCCAACGCAATCACATTTACTTCAGTTCCCTTAATAAATTCCTGAACAATAACAGGTAATCCCCACTTTGCTGACATTTTTGAAAAATACAACCCAGCCTGATCTTCAGAATGTGCTGGATAGGCATCGTAGTATTTTCCTTTTATCATTACCGGATATTCCATTGACTTTAGCGCATTGTTCAAATCGGAAACACTAAAAACCTCGGCCCCTTTTGGAACATTAACTCCATATTTTTTCCCGTATTCCGGAAGATTTGATTTATTCCGTTCCTCAAATTGTTCCAAAGTAGGCAGGTAGGTTTTTATACCAATTTCCTCCAATTTTTTTTCAAGTTTGATAAATGAAAATAGTTCGGCATCAAAATTTGGGATTATTACATCAATTTTTTCCTTGGCATGAATTTCCATCAAACGATTAAACAATGCATCCTTCCCTTCGGCGGGATAAGGAATCATATAAGTTTTGTCAACCAATTCGCGCATATAAATGCCTGGTTCCAGATGTTCATAAGCCAAACCTATTATCCTAACATCAAAATCATTTGACTCTTTTATACCTCTTATTACAGGTATTCCTGGCCCCGGACTATCAATATTGTTAAGTCCGGTTATGGCAACGGTTACTTTCAGCTTAGTCATATTTATTCCTCCAGAAGGTTATTTGCACTTAAATCATTCATAAAATCAAGCAAGTATCTTTCTAGCGTCATTTTATCCACATCGTACTTTTCCAGCATCAAATCTATTATTTCATTGATGTTCTTCCCTTCTTTTATCAACATAATTACTTCTTTCCCTGTATGGTTCATAGTAAATGAATCGCCGGTTGAAGGATTGAAAACGAAGCCGTTGTCGCTGAGTGCTATGTTCCCTTTAATTAGCATAATCGGAGTATTTTAAGTTTGTAGTATTATTCTAAAAAGTACTTTCTTTTAAAAATCATAACAAACATAAACAAGAAATGAATCCCGTACAAAAGAGATCAATCAATGGGAAGGTTTTATCAGTAGATACCTGAATTTTATAAGTGAAAAATTAACGAAGGAGCAATTTATAAATTGATTTTTGCACAAATAGCAACAATCATGACTCAATATTAAACAAAAAGGGATGCCAGTGAACTCACCAACATCCCTTTTCAAAAAGGTTAATTCTTATTTATTTTATTCTTTCGATATCTTGTCTGTTATTAAATAAATAAACAAGATAAATTATTTGTCCAGAAACTTCGTAGAAAATAGTTGTCTGTTACTTAAAACAGCCTTACGCAATCTAGGATTATATTGAGAAATCGGAAATGGTTTTGGATTTTGTTCAATTATACTGATAAATTTAGAAAGTCTTACTTTAAAATTATCGACCTCGCGTTGAGTCCATCTATTAGCTAGATAATCTAGGATTGATTCGAGATTATTTATTGCTTCATCTGTCCATAAAATCTTATAATCAAAGGCCATATTTTTGTTTTACTTTATCGTGCGGAGTAACTCTACCAGCATCAACATCTTTAAGACCTCTGTCAATTCCGGCTTTTTGTTCATCAGTCAATCCATACCACCAATCTTCATGAGAAACCTTAGAATCTTTTACCACTTTTAGATAATCTATCGTTTCATCATCTTCAAGCCTTGTCAACCATTCTATGAGCTCTAATTTAATAGCATCGTGTCCCATCGTTTTTTTTCAAATTTACAAAAATTGTATCAAAATCTCAAAATTGCGAATTACATGCCCAGAAATTATTGCGGTTCACCATTCAGATGAACCGCATAAATTGAATTACTTACAATTTCTTAGTCAATTGAGTGATTTGCCTTTTCAAATCACTCAATTTGGGTATTATTCAAATTGCTTGAATGTTTTCTTTATCAGACCAATTGCTTCGCGCAGTTGTTCTTCAGTAATTACCAAGGGTGGTGCAAAACGGATGATATTGCCATGGGTAGGTTTTGCTAATACTCCATTTTCTTTCATAGCCACACATACGTCCCAAGCAGTTTTGCCGTTCTTATTCCTTATTACTACGGCATTTAACAACCCTTTTCCGCGTACCAGCTCAATCATATCCGATTTAATGGCACTGAATTCGCTGCGGAATATTTTACCCAACCGTTCGGCATTTTCAGCCAATTTCTCCTCTTTAACCACTTCAAGGGCAGCAATGGCAACTTTAGCTGCAATTGGGTTTCCGCCAAAAGTAGAACCGTGTTCTCCGGGTTTGATGCAAAGCATGATTTCGTCATCGGCTAAAACGCATGAAACTGGGAATACACCTCCTGAAATAGCTTTTCCAAGTATCAAAATATCAGGACGGACACCTTCATGATCCACCGCCAACAATTTACCGGTTCGGGCAATTCCTGTTTGCACTTCATCGGCAATAAAAAGCACGTTGTGTTTCTTGCACAAGTCGGCTGCTTTTTTCAAATATCCTTCGTCGGGAACAAATACGCCGGCTTCGCCTTGAATGGGTTCTACAATAAACCCGGCCACATTGGGGTCTTGAAGTTCTTTTTCAAGAGCTGCTATATCGTTGTAAGGAATTTTAACAAAGCCGGGAGTAAAAGGTCCAAATCCACCGTATGAATCGGGATCGGTGCTCATAGATATAATAGAAATAGTACGTCCATGAAAGTTTTCGAAACAACAAATTATTTTAGCTTGATCATCAGGAATCCCTTTTTTCATATAACCCCATTTGCGGCATAGCTTTAGAGCTGTTTCATCGGCTTCGGCACCGGTGTTCATGGGCAATACCTTTTCATATCCAAAGTATTTGGTAACGTATTGTTCAAACTCACCCAAACTGCTGTTATAAAAGGCACGCGAGGTAAGGGTAATTTTTTGAGCTTGCTCCATCATGGCATTCACAATCTTTGGATGACAGTGACCTTGATTTACTGCAGAATAGGCCGACAAGAAATCGAAGTATTGTTTTCCATCGGTATCCCATACAAAAGGGCCTTTTCCTTTATCCAAAACAACCGGTAGCGGATGATAATTGTGTGCTCCATATTTTGACTCCCGATCCATGTATTCTTGTGCTGTCATTTTTGTCATAACATCTTTTTTTTAAACGGTTTAACAATGTTTTTTCTTGCTGCAAGATTACTAAATCGGGACGATTTAATCAATTTTTGTTTTAAAAATCTGTTTCTGGCTCCATTTGAAATAAAATACTATATATTAATCATTTAGCACTAATATTTTAATCCGGATTTGGAAAATGAGTTTCTTAACATATCGAACTGAAAATGAAAACAAAAAAAAGCCCGCCAGTGAAAGAGGCCACTGAAAAAGTATCTATTATTTCATGTAGTCCATAAAAGGATAACTGGCAGGTGAAGACCAATTCTTCATCTACCAGTTTTTTTTAAGTGTGAAGTGTATTTTTTCTGGTTAAAA
>Ga0172379_10002935_pt1 | contig 28499 bp, 23 predicted proteins | sample GrowelOW334metaG_FD_119756 | JGI IMG/M metagenome (GOLD analysis project Ga0172379, IMG submission 119756) | Groundwater microbial communities from an aquifer near a municipal landfill in Southern Ontario, Canada - Groundwater well OW334 metaG | ecosystem: Environmental > Aquatic > Deep...
CTTGCCATATTTAAAAAAACATTCTCTCTTTGTTGCAAATAAGCCTTTCTCAGCCCGTTAAATTGCCAATTTTAAGCGTTTTTTTCTCTCTAGATTTCTAAAGGGACTTTTTCAGTGCCCTCGTTTAAACCGGCTCTTTTTTTTCAAATCCCTTGTGCAGTTCTAAAAGTACTGGTTTTATCAAATCAGGCAATTCATTTTGGAACATCAAACTATCAGCTTCAATTAGTTCAAGATTAATTCGCACCAAAGATTCAAATTCCTGATTTTCTTTGACAAATTCAACCAATGAATCACGGAATACAATGGAATCATGCCAACTTCCAATTATCTGTTCTACCTTTATTAAATCCTTTTGAAATTTTTTGATTTCATCAATACCATGATATTTAACCAATGATAGCCGAAACTTAATCAACTTTAAGGTTTTCCTAATCTGATGAATTTGTTGCTCATTAGCAATACCAGTCAACAAACTATCAATTGATTCAACTTTTTTTAGCAAAAAGCTATTGAGTTGCACTGATATCACTTTTTCATCCTGATGATGGAGTTCCTTTTTAATTTGAGTAATCAATGATGAATTGGAACTGTCGGCTCTAAATGGAATATTTTTTTTGAGCTTCTTAAGATCATTCACCATTTTGGTTTTCAAATAAGCCAGATACGCTTTTTGCACATTAAAATTAAGTAGATTTTTTTGTGCAAAGGCTTTATTTAGTTGACTTTCACGTATTTTACCTAATGGCTTATTTATTTTATTGAGTTTTTTTTCCAATTTTTCGATTACCGATTCATCCATATCAACCATTACAAAAAACTGATGAACAGCCTTGATGTTCTTTATAGTTAACCGCAACTTATGCAGATGAACTTTATTTATTCCATCGTTTATATTTTTATCAATCTTTTCCAAATAGTGAAAATATTGATCGAATTGATCTCTATAAAACCGCTTCACTATCTTTAATGTCTTGTCCATTTTAGGTTGAATTGTAAACCAAAATTAGTGATAAGATCAGCATTTCAATTCATCTTTGTATTAAAGAATTGTTACCATTTTAGGAACGCGGGCAGGTCTAAGGTTGCAGGCCAATAAAACCTAACTAACCGGCAAATTGGATTATTACCTAATTAAATTGAAGGTGCTTTGTATTGTATGGAAAAAATTTAATAAACTATCTCGCAGCCGAGCTGCCGAGGTATTGATTGAAAGCATTTTTCCTTTCGAAGCAAAGCTTCGGGGAATATAACCCAGAGATCCCTCGACTTCGCTCGGGATCAGTTCGACTAAATAATCCCGAGTGTTCGGGATTAAAGTCTCACTGATTTGATCATCTCCGCCACAATGGGCTTCAATCCACTGAAAAAGAATTCAACGGCAATTACCATTACAATTAATCCCATGAGCCGCATGAGTACTTTGTTGCCAGTATCGCCTAATTTTTGAGATATTTTGGAGGAACTAATTAAAATGATGTAGGTCAAAGCCATTATTAGAGCAATGGAAAGAATAAGTACCACTTTATGAGCAAAAGTGTTGGCATCTTCCATCAGAATAATGGCATTTGTTATGGCTCCCGGACCACAAATCATGGGAATAGCCAAAGGAGTGATGGAAATATCGTTGATATAAGCGTTGATGGTAGCATCTTTGTTATCGTGTTTAAAATGCCCTAACCGGGCTTGAAGCATATCCTGTCCCATTAAAAAGAAGATGACACCTCCTACAATCCTTAGACTGTTTATAGAAATCCCAAAAAATTGAAAAAGCAATTGACCGGAAAAAGCAAATGCCAAAATGGTAGCAAATGCCACTAAAACCGACTTCCGGGCAATTCTTTTTCTTGCTTTGGAATCCAAAGTTTGGGTCATCGACATGTAAATAGGCATGGTACCCAATGGATTAATCAACGTAAAAAAAGAGGTGATGGCCAATAAACCAAATGTGTAGAGGGTTTCCATGCTTATTTATACCTTATTTTATAACCTAAAATAATCAAAGCAAAAACCAATGTAACCGCATTGGCAGCAATAAGGGGCATATCGCCAATCAGACATCCATAAACCAACCAGAGAAAAACCCCCGACGATAAAATGATATACATAAAAAGCGAAAGCCCTTGGGTATTCTTTGTTCGGATGGTTTTAATGGTTTGTGGCAGAAAAGATGCCGTAGTTATTAAGGCGGCAATATAGCCAATTAGTGAGGTTTCAGTCATAATTCCCTTTTAGCGGTTACTCTTCCATATCTTTTAAATGCAACTCGAGTGCTTTTACTGAAATTTGAATTTCCCAAACCGACAGACCCAATGAAATAATTAACCCGAGCATACCCAAAGAGAAAAAACTAGTTCCAAAAAATGGTTGGTTTATGTAAATAAAAAACATGGAAACAACGCTAAAAAAAAGACTCAATACTCCAAATATTTGCATGGCCCTGGTAAGATACAAGCGGGTACGCAGGTTTTTAATCTGGTCGAGCAATACGTCGTTATTGCCTTTTTTATATTCAGCATACAGGTTGCGAACAATTTGGGCGTAGGCCAAAAATCGGTTGGTGTAAGCTAATAAAATAAGCGAAACGGCTGAGAATAATAGCGCTGGGGTTGTTATGGTTAAGGGTTCCATAATCTTATTTTACAGATGTTTTAAATTAAACTATAAGGAAGCCAACACTTCCTTCACCTTCTGCGAAACCAGTTTTCCTTCAGCTTTTCCAGCAAAATGTTTGGTTGCCAAACCCATCACTTTTCCCATGTCTTGTGGTCCGGTGGCACCTACCTGAGCAATTATGGTTTTAAGTTGAGCCACAATATCTTCCTCAGTAAGTTGTTGAGGTAAATATATTTCAAGGAATGCCGCTTCCATCATCTCCTTATCGTGCAATTCCATCCTGCTGTTGGCTTTATAAATATCCGCCGCTTCTTTGCGTTGTTTAACCAACTTCTGAACAATTTTTATTTCAGTGTCCGATGATAGTTCATCAGCAGCTCCTTTTTCACTTTTAGCCAACAAAAATGCGGCTTTTACGGCACGCAATGCTTCCAGTTTTTCTTTCTCGCGGGCTAACATGGCAGCCTTTATGTCGTTGTTAATGGTTTCAAATAAGCTCATAATTCTCGTTTTAAAATTTTGATTAAAGATGGGGATTTTTACCCTAAGAAAAAAATCAGATAATGAGGAGAAAGCCTCACATAGATATTTTTTATTCTGCAATTTCACAAATGTCCCCGACAATGGTTTTTTCTTTGAACATTAAATCTATCAAGGTGTTCCACTCATTAAATAACTAACTATGACCGATGTACCTATTCAAAACATAACTCCCACTGTTGCGGTTTTCAGCACTAAAAACTGGGTAATTCAGATATTCGACGAAGTAAACAAAATTCAGCCTTTTGAAATAACCTATTTTGAAGCAAGGCTCGACAAAAAGACTGCCCCTTTAGCAGCGGGTTTTGATGTGGTTTGTGTTTTTGTAAACGATAAGGTAGATGCAAAAACGCTCGAAATACTTAAGAATCAAGGAGTAAAGCTGATAGCCCTCCGTTGTGCCGGTTTTAATAATGTTGATATTGATAAAGCAGCTGAGTTGAATATAGGTATTGTGCGCGTTCCTGCCTATTCGCCGTATGCCGTGGCAGAGCATACGTTAGGTCTTATTCTGGCACTAAACCGGAAACTTCACAAAGCCTACCACCGGGTGCGTGACGGTAATTTTGCCCTCGATGGACTAATGGGATTTGATTTACACCAAAAAACCATTGGAGTTATTGGAACCGGTAAAATTGGTCAGGTTTTTTGTCGTTTGATGCATGGATTTGATACCCGGATTTTAGCTTACGATAAGTTTCCAAACGAAGCCCTTAAAGAGTTTGGCGTTGAATATGTTGAACTGCCAGAACTATATAAGCGCAGTGATATAATTTCGTTGCATTGTCCGTTAACACATGAAACCTACCACATGATTAACGAATATGCCATTGCCACCATGAAAACCGGAGTAATGATTGTTAATACGAGCCGTGGCCCGCTGATTGACTCCAATGCAGTGATTGAAGGACTAAAAAAAGGCAAAGTAGGATATTTAGCTCTTGATGTGTATGAAGAGGAAGAAGCCCTGTTTTTTGAAGATCTTTCGGAAAAAGTGATTCAGGATGATACTTTTGTACGGCTGCAAACATTTCCCAATGTTTTGATTACCGCCCATCAAGCATTTTTTACCAAAGAAGCCATCCAGAATATTGCCGAAACCACCTTATCAAATATCCGGGAATATTTACAAACCGGAACTTCGGTAAATCAGGTATTACCGGTTGGTAAGCCTCATTGAGTTACTCTCCGAAATATGATTTTTAGCGCGCAAAGATTTCGGCATTTTTGCTGAACCATTATAATAATTAATGCTCATTTAATTTATCTTCAATACTTCCTATTGAATAAACAATTGGTGTTTTAAAATTTTTATTTTATTGGGTAACCTACATGAGGATTCATATTCAAAGACGGATATGAATAATACTTGTAGTATTTCTTACCTATCATTTCCATTTTATATTGAAGTTTTTCAATAGTTTTTTGTTTTGTTCTTTCAAATGGTAACCCTTCAAAAGTCCTAACATAACTGGGATACGCTGAAATATATAATCCTCCACTGCCTAAAATCGTGAAATCAATGCAAGTCGGTTTATCTTCTCCAGTTATGTAATTTATTATATTCACAGGTATATCATTTACATGTTTAATCGGAACTAACTCCGGCGACAAGAAAACCAAACCACTCACTCCGGAGTCAAATGCACTGGGACTTCCATACACATCCACTCTTTTTCTTTCTCCTTTGTATTGTCCATCAATTTCAGTGGAAACGTATCGGTATTCGGAACCTACAAAATAGGAACTGGTATCTTTGCTAGTATAATCAAAGGTGGCAATTAAGTAGTTTTCATTTAGCTTAAGCGTATCTGGAATTGGATTCAGATTAAAATCGAGCAATACATTTTCAAATTCTCGATTAATTACTTTTTTTGAATTGGAAGAATAGAAAAAGTAGATGGGGCAATAAGTGAATACTTTGAATGCCTCTATAATTTCCTGATTCTCTTTATTCCTCTCGCGGATAATCTTTTCAGCCAGTTGATCATTCTTCCCTTTAAGCGCTTTTAAGGTATTTTCATTGGTTTTTAACCGCACAAAAATACCCCCGCTTTTAAGATTACTAAATATAGTATCAATGCGCGTTTGCGACTGCACTAATGAACTAATTAAGATTAAAAACACAATTAGAAAAATCCTCATTTAATTGTTTTTAAAGCGCGTAAAGATACAAAATGTTAGGTGACTAATTATGGGTGCTTTTAGTTTACACCAATATCAATCTAACATGATTCCCCCTTCGCCTATCGGCACTTCCCCAAGGGGAAGCCTTGCCCGCTAAATCGGAGAAAGTTTTCCCTTGGAGGAGAATCCGTCACAGCTGAAGAGGGCGAAAACCCATAATATCAAGACAATATAACGATGTTACGTCAATTGGTAATTCAATGCCATAAAGTTGAAATTAAAAGCTTGGAAACGTTAACAATATAAAAATCCTAAAACTGAAAATAAATAAACGGCTGTAGCCCGGCGGTAGTAAACTGTGTGATAACAAAAACTGTGACAATTGTTAGCACTATTTTCAAGTTAAGAGGCATTAATACAAACTTTCCCCGGTACCAGTCCTTCCATTTTACCGGCAACCAATGAATTAAAAATGCAGTAAGAATTAGAATAAAAACCAACCGGTAGGCGGTAACTATTTCCCAGGCAAAAGCCCCTTTAAAATTATAGAATATTTGGTTGAACATTTGCCGCACCGACTCCATGCTGCGTGCACGGAAAGCCATCCAGGTGAAGGTAACCAGATTAAACGTGATGAAGATACGCAACACCCTGAGCTTGCTGTTTTGTTTGGGGAAGAAGGTTAACCAGAGTTTATGCGCGGCTAAATAGAGGCCGTGAAGTCCTCCCCAAATAATGAACCGCAGATTTGCTCCATGCCACAACCCACCAATTAACATAGTCAGGAAAAGGTTAATATAGGTTCTGATTTTCCCTTTCCTGTTACCACCTAAGGGAATGTAAAGGTAATCTTTGAGCCATGTGGACAATGAAATATGCCATCGGTGCCAAAACTCGGTAATGTTAGTGGCAATATAGGGCGAATTAAAATTAATGTGCAACCGGAAACCCATCCATAAGGCCAGCCCAATGGCAATATCGGTATAACCCGAAAAATCGCAATAAATCTGAATGGAATACCCATATACCGCCATCAGGTTTTCGAACCCAGAATAACTTAGGGGGTTGTCGAACACCCGATCGACAAAGTTGATGGAGATGTAATCGGCAATCACAATTTTTTTAACCAATCCATTCAAAATCAGAAAAAGGCCTTGGGCCGCTTCATCTTTATGCAACCGGAATGCTTGATACATCTGTGGTACAAACGATGATGCCCTCACAATAGGACCCGCCACTAACTGTGGAAAAAAGGTGATGTAAAAACCGAAATCCAAAATATTTTTTATCGGTTCTACCTCCCTTCGGTACAAATCGAGGATGTAGCTGATAATCTGAAATGTATAGAACGAAATTCCCACCGGAAGAATAATCATGGCCGCATCAAAATGGCTGCCCCAAATACTATTTATTCCTGAAAGGAGCCAGTCGTGCACTTCAAAATGGGTACCCAGCCATTGGTTCATTAACCCCGAAAAGAAATAGGTGTATTTAAAATAAAACAACCAACCCAGATTGTAAACTATCGAAACAGCTACCCAGCTCTTTTTCTGCCAGGGTTTATTGGCCTTGTGTATTCGGTTTCCTATCAGAAAATTAACTATAAGTGAAGCAATGATCAATGAAAAAAACAACCCACTCGATTTGTAATAAAAGAACACGCTAACCACAAACAACCAGGTGTTGCGCCAGAAGGTGTTTTTATAAATTAGGCTAAATACAGCAAACACCAGCATAAAATAAATCCAAAATGCCGGACGGGTGAATAGTAAGGGTTTTTGCGGATTATATAATAGCCAGTCTATCAAAAAATAATCGAATTAAAAATTTTTTAAATATATCAAACTGTGGTGAATATTGAAAAATTATTTCAAAACCTCTTTTGCTAGGAATTCGTCGTACGATTTTAAGAATGCAGTAAACAAAAGTTTGGATTGAAACTCATACCCTTTTTGCGTCAGATGCAGGTAATCGTAATTTGCCATGGCTTCGTGATGCCATGCATTTACCGAACCTTTGCCTCCCATCACCTGATAAAAATCCCAATAACTAAGCTGGTGTTCTTTAGCTTTTTGCTTTATGATTTGAGCTACCAACTCTGTATTTGGATTCGTTTTACTTTTCTTCAACCGATGGTCGCCGGGAGTGGCAAATAATATAGCGGATTTTGGAGCAGCCCGTTTAATCAATCCTATCAAATCGTCCACTTTTTGGGTAAAAGCCAAGCTATCGAATGTATAAGTATATGAATCGTTAGTTCCCAGTGAAACAATTACCCAATCGGGATTCAGTGCAGCCAAGTGAGGAACGAAAAAATCGCACGAAAGATACGATTCAATTTGGGCGCCATTTACACCAATGGTATGATAGATGATGCCCGAATCGTTGCTATCGAAATTCATCCCATATAGGGTAAATCCAGTTTGCGAAAAGTTCTTTTTATTTAATTTCAACGTTACCTTTTGTAGGTTTTCGCTGAATTCAAACAACGTATATCCTTTATCGGGAAAAGGCTGAATGTTGGTAACTTTCGTGGAAGTACTTACCGAAGGTTGAAATTGATCGCTGCCAAATGCGTGAAAAATCATCAATCGATCAAAATCGTAACCTTCCAACAGAGGATCGGTTATTGAAATGGTTATAGAAGCGTTTGAATCTGAGGTCATCACGGCAATTCCCGATAATCCTAAGGTGCAATTCTTTTTTCGTTCAATGCTTTTGCAACTCTCCCATTTCCCTTTCGACGAAACCGTGTAGTTTAACGGGTTATTGGTTCCGGCCACTTTGTACGGAAAAATAAAACCCCGTCCGCCCATAGCCCCCAAAAAGAAGGTTTGTAGGTGTTTCCGGAAATGCCCGGAGAAATAATCGGCTTGTAAATGAGAATCGCCCATGTGAACAATGCTCACTTTTCCTTCACCTTTAAGTCCTATCTGCGTTAGCTTTTCAAACAATGTTTGGTAGGATTCCTGACCGCCGAAAATGGTAATCTGGTTAGCATTATAATCAATAAAAGGGAAGCTATCTATTTCGTAAGGATCGTCTTGGGAATAGCTTCGGGGTGAAATTATCAATAAACAGAAAAATAAAATTATGCCTACAGGGAAAAACTTCATACAACCTTTACCTTTTCCAACCATTTAATCATTTATTTCAGCATCTGGGTTTTTGAGTTGCGTTTGATCGGTATAATTCAAATCAAGATCTTTGATGGTCTTTTCAATTGTTGGAAAAAAGGATGCAAATATAACAACCAATAATGCAGTGACAACAAAAAACCAAACCGATAGCGTTAGCAGAGTTGCTACGGTTGAAAACAATGCTGCTCCTTCAATGAGCGCATATCGGATAATATTAGCCGTTTGATAACCTGCTAATTTTTTACTAAAGGTTGGTTGTGTCTTGGCTTTCTCAAGTTCTTTGGAAAAAATAAACCTACCACCAAAAATTGAACCTAAGGCCATCAATCCAACTATTAGGTAAAATATTTCGTGTTGTTTGTTATATCCAGTACCTAGTGTTTGCTGCGAAATTAAGTATCCAATAACTAAATTGAACAGTACAATTCCGGAAACCAATGCTCCATGAATTATTCGGGAAGTTAGCAGGTATTGTTTGCTGGTTAATGGTTGTGTTGTCATAATTCAAGTTTTTATTGGGGTTTATTCCATCCATTTTTCCACCTCATTTAGCTGCAGCGCAGGAATTTCTAATTTATTTTTTTTGCGGAAACCATTCAAATTCTGATGAATTTGAGTAGCTTTTTCCTCCTTTAATTTAGCTACCGAAGTATAACCTGCTTTGATTACCTGTTCGGCCCAAACCTCGGGAATTCCAATCTTAATAAAATCTTCAGGCCCATCCACTTTGGCTTTCTTCTCAGGCCTCATTTGAGGGAAGAACAATACATCTTGTATACTTTCCTGTCCAGTCATGAACATGGTCAACCGGTCGATGCCAATTCCCATTCCTGATGTTGGCGGCATACCATATTCCAGAGCACGCACAAAATCAAGATCAATAAACATAGCCTCATCGTCGCCTTTTTCCGAAAGCTTCATTTGATCCTGAAACCTTCCCAACTGGTCAATGGGATCGTTCAATTCGGTATAAGCATTGCAAAGTTCCTTGCCGTTCACCATCAGCTCGAAACGTTCGGTAAGTTCCGGATTGCTCCGGTGCCTTTTGCAAAGTGGCGACATTTCAATGGGATAATCAGTAATAAAGGTAGGTTGAATCATGTGATGTTCACATTTTGAACCAAACAATTCGTCAATCATTTTACCTTTACCAAAAGTAGCAGCCACTTCCACATGCAAGTCTTTGCAAGTTTTCCGCAGTTGGTCTTCGGTCATTCCGGTAATATCGATGCCTGTATGCTCTTTAATGGCATCGGTCATGGTAAGCCGACGGTAAGGTGCTTTAAAATCAATCTCGTGGTTGCCAATTTTAACTTTAGTATGTCCGTGTAAAGCCATAGCCACGCGCTCCAACATTTGTTCGGTGAATTCCATCATCCAAAAATAGTCTTTGTAAGCCACGTAAATTTCCATTACGGTAAATTCCGGATTGTGGGTACGGTCCATTCCTTCGTTACGGAAATCTTTGGCAAACTCATACACTCCATCGAACCCGCCAACAATAAGGCGTTTCAGATACAATTCGTTGGCAACACGCAGATAAAGCGGCATATTTAAGGCGTTGTGATGGGTAATAAACGGACGGGCAGCAGCACCACCTGGAATAGCTTGCAATATGGGGGTTTCAACCTCCAAATAACCTTGTTCGTTGAACATCTGGCGCATGGTATTGATAATTTTTGCCCGTTTAATGAATACCTCTTTCACTTGCGGATTTACCACCAAATCAACATAGCGTTGGCGGTACCGTTGTTCCGGATCGGTAAATGCATCGTACAAAACCCCATCTTTTTCTTTTACAACAGGTAATACACGCAACGATTTGCTTAACAGGGTGAATTCTTTAATATGCACACTTTTTTCACCGGTTTGAGTAACGAATGCATATCCTTTAACGCCAATAAAATCGCCAATGTCAAGGTGTTTTTTAAACACTTCATTATATAGTGTTTTATCTTCACCAGGACATATTTCGTCGCGGTTAAAATAGAGCTGAATTCTTCCTTTCTCATCCATCAGTTCAGCAAACGAGGCTTTTCCCATAATTCTACGGCTCATCACCCGACCAGCCATGTTAACTTGTTGAAAGTTTCCTTTTTCGGGGTCAAATACTTCGCGGATATCGTGCGATGTAGCGTTAACCTCATATCCGGCTTGGGGATAGGGTTCAATACCCATATTTCGTAAATCGGTTAATGAATTCCGACGAATAATTTCCTGTTCACTCAAGTCTATTGTGCTCATATATAATGATAATTACGCGTATATATATTTTTGAATAAAATTTTTGCAAAGATATAATTTTCAGGGAAAGTAATTCATGATTCAATTGTAGGATTCGAATCAATAAATTATGTATTCTATTCATGACAGGAATTAAAAATGGTTATCTTTATGCATCTATTGAAGAACCATAAGCATGAATCGTATATCCATTCTATCCATTGTAATATTTAATACATTCACATTGTTTGGGCAATCAACCCTTGATAGTTTGTTGCAATTGGTGGATACCAATAAAACCGATGTACATACTATTGATTTGTATTACCAGATTGCGGAACAATTACAAAAATCGGATAACAAACAATCTATTTTTTATTCTGAAAAAGGACTAACACTTTCAGCAGCAATAAAAGATAGCAACCGGATGGCACAAGGTCTCATATTGGCGGGAAAATCCTTGTCAATAATGGGTTTGTATAGCGCTGCCATGAATAAATATACCGAATGCCATATTATTGTAACAAAAACCCGTGATACCCTGCTAATGGCCAATTTATTCAAAAATATGGGAAGCGTTCATTGGTTTTTAAAAGATTATAATTCCGCATTGTTGCATTATAAAGAAGCATTGACATTATCAAAAAATACCCATGACAACTTATACAAATCGGGATTGCTTTTTAATATTGGTTTATTATATAGTAACCTCAACCAAGTAGATTCCGGATTCTTTTATATGGATACTGCTTTAGTTTTAGCCTATCAAACTAAGGATTCAACTATGATAAGCCATATTTTAATTCATAAAGGGGGTTGTTTGCTAAAACAGGAACTTCTGGATAAAGCAGATTCCTATTTTAAAAAAGCATTTAAATTTGAGAAGAAAGCTTCGTCAAATATGAATTCGCTGCTTTATAGCGATTTGGCTCTATTGTCCATTAAAAGGAATCAGCTTAACAAAGTGCCGGATTATTTATCCATTTCAAAAGAGTATGCAACTAAGAGCAAATCATTATTTGCCACTAAACAATATCTGGAAATACAGTTACAATACGATTCCATAACCCAAAATTACAAATCGTCATATAATACCCTGAAAAACCTGATGGAAATGAAGGATAGCCTTTCAGCCAGTGATTATCATGATAAAATTACAAGCTTTCAAACCCGGTTTGATTTAAGCCAACGTGAAGCCGAAATTAAAATACTCAAATCGGAAAACGAAGTTTATTATTTAAAAACCCAACAAAACAGACTTTGGATTGGCATTTTGGGATTGGTTTTTCTCTTTGCCATGTTGGTAATTGTAGGAATTATTTATTCAATAAGGTTAAAGAATAAATCAATTATTACGTTAAATACTCTTAATGTTGAACTTAGAGCCCATAAAGAAGAAATGACCGCTTTGAATGAAGAACTATCGATGAATCAGGAAGAATTGTATGAAAAAAACAAGTATCTGGAAAGCACCATTTCACAACTTAAAGCAGCACAGAACCAACTCATTCAATCAGAAAAAATGGCCTCCATTGGCATTCTAGCGCGCGGAGTTGCCCACGAACTCATCAACCCATTGAATTTCATTAATGGCGGAATTTCTATTTTGGAGGACGCCCATAACGAAGAAGCAACCTTCAATGAAAAAACCGATATTTCGATGAAAATGATTCACGAAGGAATTGACCGGGCTGTAAGTATTGTTAGGCAGCTAAGCACTTTTGTAGATCAAGGCAATACCAAACCTCAACTTACCAATGTGAATCAAATTATTAAAAGCACGTTGGTTTTTATCAATTATAAAATTGACCTTGAGACTAAATTAATTGAAGAATATGAGGAGATGGAGGATATCTATTGTTATCCTGATAAAATACATGCCATTATGTTTCAATTGCTCACCAATGCTATTGATGCAACAAAAAAAATAAAAGCAGATAAAATAATTAAAGTAACTACTCTTCAACGGAAAAATAACCAGAAATCAACGTTTGAAATGAGTGTATTCAATTCAGGAAACCCAATAGATGAGGCATCATTATCTAAGATATTTGATCCTTTTTTTACTACCAAAGATCCGGATAAAGGGAAGGGATTGGGACTCACCATTGCCTATAATATGGTAAATGAACTGAATGGAACCATTTCTGTGAAAAACAAGGAAGATGGAGTACTCTTTACTGTCACTTTTCCAATCGTTCCAAACTTGTAATGCTCTATTTAACCCGATTTAAATATTGATTTGTGGAAAGCAATTAATTGAAAAATTACTTTGCTGATTTATTCATTTGCGGCAAATGCAAGATAAACGATAGGTAATTTGTTACGGTGCAGACAGAAATCATATTCAACCAATTTCACTCACAAAGCCATTCCTATAAGTTCAATCTTTACTTATAAAAATTAATTGAATACCAAGTACAAAACTTAATTTGGTTACAATTGTTTCTGACTTTAAATTAAATTCTTATTGCCAATTCCCATGAACCGATGCATCGTAATTGTCATATTCCTGCTTTTTACCTTTAACTCAAAATCACAATCAACAATTGAAAATTTGCTAAATTTGGTTGATACCACGAAGCAGGATATTAATCAAGTTGATTTATATTTTCAGCTTGCTGAGAAGTATCAAAAATCGGATAACCAAAAAGCCATTGGATTTTCTCAAAAGGGGTTAACCATTGCTGAATTATTAAATGACAGCGCCCGTATGGCGATTGGCTATTTAAGATGGGGTACTGCATTATCGAATTTGAGTTATTTCTATTTGGCACTCGAAAAATATACCGTATGTAAGGAAATTGTAGAAAAAACAAATGACACCCTTCATTTGGGACAAGTATTGAATAATATTGGGAATATTTATTGGTTCCAAGCTGACTACCCTGCGGCAATAAAATTTTACAGCGATGCTTTAACCCAATCGATGGCGGTAAATGACCAAAAAATGATCACCGGATTAAATCTGAATCTTGGTCTAGCCTATGAAAACCTATCAATGCATGATTCTGCAGAATACTATTACAATAAATCATTGGCTTTTGCAAAATCAATGAATGATTCCAGTTTTATAGGTTTGATACTCGTTAATAAAGCCAATTCATTTAGAGTTAGATCCAATAAAAAGGAAAACGAACTGATACTAAAGGAAGCACATACCTGCGAAAATTACTTACCTACACATATAAAATGCATGCTTTATGATAACGATGCCAAATACAATTTAACTTTAAAACAATACGAAAAGGCCAAGAAAAATATAGAAACAGCTAAAAATCATGCCACTCAAAGCGGAAGTTTGTTTGCTATCCGTTCCTATCTTGAAATAAAATTTCAATACGACACAGCTATCCACGATTACAAAAGCGCCATTCAAACAAATCTTCGATTAATTGAATTGAAGGATAGCATTTATAATAACGAAATTACCAACAAAACAGCCAATTTCCAGGCCATGTATGAAGTAAGTAAGAAAGAAAACGAAATAAAAATATTGAAAGCTAATAATGAATTGTACTTCTTACAAAACAAGCAAAACAAGCTTTGGTTGGGTATTCTGGCAATGGTATTTCTTTTCTCCGTAATTATTATTGCAGGAATTATTAATTCAAACCGTTTAAAAAACAAATCGATTGATGCACTCAATGTGCTCAATATTGAGCTTAGGGCGCATAAAGAAGAGTTGACTACCCTAAATGAAGAGTTATCGATGAACCAAGAAGAGTTGCATGAAAAAAATAAGTATCTGGAAAGCACCATTTCACAACTTAAACTAGCTCAAAACCATTTGATTCAATCAGAAAAAATGGCCTCCATCGGTATTTTGGCAAGAGGTGTTGCCCACGAACTCATTAACCCATTGAATTTTATTAATGGGGGAATTTCCATATTGCAGGAGGCTCAGGAAGAAGATGCCCAATTACAAGAGAAAACAGCGTTCCCATTACAGATGATGAATGAAGGGATTGACAGGGCTGTAAATATTGTCAGGCAATTGAGCACTTTTGTTGATCAGGGAAATACCAAACCGCAGCCAACCGATATTAATCAGGTAATTAAAAGCACCCTGGTTTTTTTGAATCATAGAATCGATCTGGAGACCCAAGTGGTGGAAGAATATGCTGAAATTGGGGAATGTCAGTGTTTTCCCGATAAAATTCATGCTATTATGTTTCAAATGCTTATCAATGCTTTGGATGAATTAAAAGTAATACATACCCCTAAAATATTAAAAATAAGTACTTCTGTTATAACTATCAATAACAATGAATTTATTGAAATAAAGCTCTGGAATTCAGGAAACCAAATTAGTGATGAAAACCTTCCAAAACTATTCGATCCATTTTTTACTACCAAAGATGCCAATAAAGGAACAGGACTTGGTCTCACTTTGGTTTATAATTTGGTTAAAGAACAACAGGGTACTATTGCTGCTCAAAATTCTGATAATGGGGTGTTGTTTACCGTTACTATTCCAAGAGTTTTGTAATAGTACATCAATTCAATACCTGATATAAATCTGTTTTTTGTATAAGCCATAATAGTTCGGTAAATAGAACTTATTAGAAAAACTTCCGTTTAACCTATCATCAGTTTCACCTAACCTTTTTAGGATTATTATGAAAAAACAATGGCGACGAATTCAATTTCTATTCAAAACTACCACCCTCAAAAGATTGTTCACTAAGAACAACGAAAATCCATTAAAAGCAGCCTCGGCCATATCGCTGGGGGTTTTTATAGGTATTTTGCCAATTTGGGGCATAATGTTACTATTAGGAATTGCCTTAGCCCATTTATTGAAACTCAACAAACCACTGGTTTTATTGGCTACCAACATTCATTTTACGCCTTTATTTCCGATTATTGCTTTTTTCTGCCTGAAAATTGGATTTCTGGTAACCGGAAACGATTTTGGTTTTCCGCCTATGAATGAAATTAACTTCGAACTTTTACGCTCCTATTTTTGGTTTTATGTAATTGGTAGTTTACCTATTGCTTTAATCACCGCCTCAATAACGGGTTTGATTACCTTTGCATCCATCCATGCTTATAAATATTACAGAGTCACTCGTTAACTGTCTCAAAACATTTCCTTTTATACCAGCTTTTGAATACACCGCAACAGTTTTTGCTACCTTTGCTCCCCAAATAGTATTGGATAAAATTCATGGAATCTACTGGCAAAAACCTTATACTGCGCAAGCCGGAATGGCTTAAAATAAAAATCCCCAAAGCCCAAGTTCACAAAACTATCAACGGATTGATAGTAAGTAACCGATTGCATACCATTTGTGAAAGTGGAAATTGCCCCAATGCAGGCGATTGCTGGAGCCGCGGAACGGCAACTTTTATGATATTGGGCGATATCTGCACCCGTTCCTGCAAATTCTGTAACGTAAATACTGGCAAACCGCTACCCGTTGATCAAGATGAACCTAATAAAGTAGCAGCCAGCATAAAAGAATTGGGGCTTAAACATTGTGTAATTACATCCGTTGACCGGGACGATTTACCCGATGGAGGCGCCTCCGTTTGGGTAGAAACCATTTTTGAAATAAAACGAATAAACCCCGGAATAACAATTGAAGTACTAATTCCCGATTTCGACAACCGTAAAGAACTTATTCAGCAGATTATTGATGCCAAACCTGAAGTAATATCGCACAACTTAGAAACCGTGAAACGCTTAACACCACAGGTACGCAGCCGGGCAAAGTATGCTACCAGCTTATCGGTGATTGAACAAATTGCCAAATCAGGATTGGTATCTAAATCGGGAATTATGCTTGGGCTGGGTGAACCTGAATCGGAAATAGTGCAAACCATGGATGATTTAAGAGCTATCCACTGCAAGGTATTAACAATTGGACAATATTTGCAACCCACCCGACAACATCATCCGGTGGTGGAATACATTCATCCCGATGTTTTTGCCAACTATGAAAAAATTGGACTGGAAAAAGGATTTACATTCGTTGAAAGCAGTCCGTTGGTGCGTTCATCGTATAAAGCCGACCGGCATGTAAATGCATAAAATCTATTGATTGCATTTTCAATCCTTTGAAATTTAAAGTGTTAAGAAAATTAAAATGAAAAAAGTAGTATTTCAAGATTTGGGTACCATTGAATACAAACAAGCATGGGATTATCAGGAAGAACGTTTTAATAAGGTAATGCAAGGTAAACTGAATAAAACCCCCCAACCCAATTACCTGTTGTTTTGCGAGCATCCGCATGTATTCACGTTGGGAAAAAGTGGCGAGGAAGAAAACTTTTTAATCAATCAGGATTTTCTAAAACAAATTAATGCCACTTACTTTCAAACCAACCGGGGTGGCGATATTACGTACCATGGTCCCGGTCAATTGGTTGGTTACCCAATTCTCGATCTGGAACAATTTGGTGTAGCCTTAAAAGACTACATTTTTAAACTGGAGGAGGCTATAATTCTTACCCTTGCTGAATATGGAATTCAAGGGAATCATTATAAAGGGGCGACCGGTGTCTGGCTCGATACGGATGTTCCTCACAAAACCCGCAAAATATGTGCTATTGGAGTAAAAGCCAGTAGGTTTGTAACCATGCATGGTTTCGCTCTAAATGTTAATACCAACCTCAACTACTTTACTTACATTAATCCCTGCGGTTTTACCGATAAAGGAGTAACCTCAATGGAAAAAGAACTGGGGCATACTATCCCTTTTGATGAGATTAAAGAAAAAGCAAAAAAAAATATTTCCAAAGTATTTGGCATGGAGTTAGTTGACTAACAAAACCATATATATCTCCAATTTCTTGATAAGTAATCCATCATTCTTAGCATAAGAATTGTTAAATTCGCTCCATTGGAAAAAATCTTCAAATAAGCAGTAAACCCTTACCGGATTTGTGCTATAATTTGAAGAAATAGATTCAGAGTATTGAAAACTGAGGAAAGAAGTACTGGTAAGACAGTACATAAAAGCTTCACACAACAGTTGAAAACGGAACGACTGCCCAAAAGGCAGCATAAAATATACCATCATGCAAAAACAATGGACTATAAAGCCTTCGGCTTCCCATGAACAAATTGAAGAACTTGCCCAATCAATTAATGTTAGCAAACCCATTGCTAACCTTCTTATACAGCGGGGTATTTCAAACTTCGATGGTGCTAAACTTTTTTTTCGCCCCGACTTGAATCAATTGTACGACCCATTTCTGATGAAAGATATGGCCTTGGCAGTTAGCCGCCTTGAGATGGCTGTTAAGAATCAGGAAACAATAATGATTTATGGCGATTACGATGTGGATGGAAACACTTCAGTAGCTATGGTTTATTCATTTTTGAGAAATAAAATCCGTAATCTTCATTATTACATCCCCGATAGATACGGTGAAGGGTATGGAATATCGTTCAAGGGAATTGATGTGGCCAAAGAACTGGGATGCACTCTTATTATTGCCCTCGATTGTGGAATTAAAGCCATCCAGAAAGTTGATTACGCCAACGAAAAAGGAATTGATTTTATAATTTGCGATCACCATGAACCCGGTGAACAACTTCCTGCGGCTATTGCCATACTTGATCCCAAAAGGCCCGATTGTGAGTACCCATTCAAGGAATTGTCGGCTTGTGGCGTGGGGTTCAAATTTATACAAGCCTATTCGTTAACCAATGACATTCCTTTTTATAAAATTGAACATTACCTCGACCTTGTTGTGGTGAGTATTGCTGCCGATATTGTAAAAATTGTGGACGAAAACCGCATTATGGCTTATTACGGTCTCAAACGCCTGAATTCAAAACCCCGGATTGGCTTACGTGCCATTATTGAAGTAGCTGGAGCCGAACCTGGGAACTTAAAAATAAATGACTTGGTATTTAAGGTGGCTCCACGAATTAATGCTGCCGGACGGATGGAACAGGGAAAGTACTCGGTTGACTTGCTGGTATGCAAAGAAAAAGAACACGCAAAAGCTATGGCAGGCAGAATTGACGGTGACAACACCGAGCGGAAATGGTTCGATACAGATATTACCAAACAAGCCTTAGCCATAATGGATGAAAATCCGGTATATAAAACCCGGAAGTCAACTGTTTTGTACAATCCCGAATGGCATAAAGGAGTCATTGGAATTGTAGCCTCCCGGGTTATCGACTTTCATTACAAACCCACCATCATACTGTCGCGGTCGAATGGCTTAATAACTGGTTCAGCCCGCTCGGTGCATGGCTTTAATTTGTATCAAGCCATTGAAAAATGCCAACACCTGCTTGAAAATTTTGGAGGCTACATGTACGCAGCAGGTTTGACTTTGAAAGAAGAAAACATGGATGCCTTTATTGAGCATTTTGAAAAAGTAGTTTGTGAACAAATTGAACCCGACAGCGAGATTCAGCGTATTGTTGCCGATAGTGAAATCGTGCTTGACGACATTAAGCCCCGCTTTTATAAAGTATTGGAACAATTTGAACCTTTTGGCCCCGGCAATATGACTCCGGTTTTTATTACCCGCCAAGTTGCAGATACCGGATATGCGCAATGCGTAGGTACCGACTGTGAGCACCTCAAACTCTACCTAACCGATCCTCAAACAGGTGGTTCCTATTCAGCCATAGCATTTCGTCAGTCGCAACACTTTGAAATGATAAAAAATAAAAAACCATTTGATATTTGCTATAACCTGGAAGAAAACAACTACAAAGGCAAATCAAGCATTCAACTTAAAATAAGGGATATTTTAACCGATTGATTATCATATTGTTGATTCATATTATATCTTATTACCAACTTACAGTTTTTTTTGTACCTTTGTAACTTCAAATTTTTCATTAATTCAATAACAATAATGAAGTTTTTTATAGTAACCCTAAGCCTTACCCTAGTTTCATTTTTATCGCAAAGTCAGAATCGGTTTTTTAGTGGCCCATTAAGCCGTTTTAAAGCAACTACTTTTTTAGCCGGTGGTGCTTTTTACTCCTCACCGGTTAATACAGCCAACGACAATGTGGTATTGGGATCGCACAATAAAAACATTTATTTTTTTACTGATGAGGGAAAACTTATCAATACATTTAAAGCCAAAGGTTGGATTCATGCCACACCAAAAGTACTCAAAGACAATACCGTATCGTTGGGATCGTACGATGGCAACATTTACTTTTTCGATCAACTGGGAAACCTGCTAAACAAAGTAAAACCGGGCGGTAGTATATTTACCGAAGTAGCTGAAGTTGGAAAAAATAAACTGGTTTTTGGAACTAATAAAGGCGAAATTGTGGTGTACGATAGGCAAAACGAACACTTTAAATACCTCAAGGTAAAAAAATTGGTACATGGCAGTCCCACTACCCTATCGAATGGCAATGTGGCCATTGGTTCAAACCACCGGAAACTATATATTATTGACGAAGATGCCAACGTACTTTCAGAATTTAAAACAAAAGGGTGGATTATGCACTCCAAACCATTGCAATTAGCTAACGGCAATATTATATTCGGTTCGTACGATAATAATTTATATTGCATTACCCCAGAGGGAAATTTGGTTTGGAAATACAAAACCGGAGGAAAAATACATGCCTCACCGGTGCAAGCTGCCGATGGCTCCATCGTTTTTGGTTCATTCGATGGATATGTTTACTTTTTAAATGAATCGGGAACTGAAATGGGAAAATTTCAAACCGGAAAAAAAGTGGTATCAACGGCTGCATTAATCAACGATACTACCATTGTAGTGGGTTCCATTGATAAAAATCTTTATTATTTAACTACCAAAGGCGAGGAATTAGCTCATTTTTACGCTGATGGTAAAATATTTTCCTCCCCATTAGTGCTAAATAATGGAAATGTTGTTTGTTCAACCATGGATGGAAAGGTTCATTTTGTTTCTATCGAAATAAATGAAAATACAGCGGTATTTCATGCGGTTGATGCAGAATTAATTCCGGGTAATTAATACCCAAATTGAGTGATTTGAAAAGGCAAATCTCTCAATCCTTTTTTTTAAGAATCCGTTGCTCTGAAATTATTCTTCTTTGGCCTCTTGCAACTCTTCTATTTGAGTTTCGGTAGCTTCCTTAAGTTTGATAACCTCTTCAACGGAAAATACATTGTCCACATCGAGCAGCATAATAAATTTACTATCCTGCTGAACCATACCGTAAATAAATTGTGTATTTACCTCTATACCAATTGAAGGGGGTTCGCTAATTTCATGTTTTTGAATTTCCAGAACACTTTGTACCGAATCAACAATAATTCCTGTTTCAACAACCCGGCCGCCTTTTTCTATTTCCAGAACAACGATGCAGGTATTGGCATCAGCTTCCTTTTCGGGTAAATCCATTTTAAGGCGGGCATCAATCACCGGAAGTACTTTACCCATTAAATTAATAACTCCCTTCATGTACTTTTGAGCCTTTGGTATGGTAGTAATGGGCTGTAACTCTAATATTCGCTGAACTTTGCTGGCATGAGCCGCAAATTCCTCCTCACCAATTTTAAAAACCAGATACGAATTATTATCAACCGCGTTGTGCTGTTCCATGGCTATTTGGTTTATTGAAACGTTTTGAATTTTACCCCTACAAATTAGACATTTTTAAACTATCGGCAAAAATAAATTTTGAAAAAATGCACTTAAAATCCATTATTTGCCATTCAAAAGCTACTACCTATTAACAACAAATCAAAGCCTTTGTTGATGGATTTTTTAACGGATATATTGTATGTGTTGAAAACTTTGGTAAATTAGTAAAATGAAAAAGCCCCACGTGATCGCAGGGCTGAGAAAAATCTTCGGCTTATAGCCTTATTGTGATTTGTCTTTCAATAACAAATATAAATTATTCTATTTAATAAAACAACACATGAAAACACTTGGAATAGATTTAGGAACAAATTCAATTGGATTAACCGTTCGTGAACCAGATAATAGTGTTAAAATCGAAGAACAACTGGAATACTATTGTTCTACTATTTTTAAAACCGGTGCTGGAAAGGACGATAAAGGGTTTACAACAAAATCTTATGCAGCAGAAAGAACAAGAAAACGCTCCGTAAGACATTTGTACCAATCCAGAAAATTCAGAATATGGGAAACCTTAAAAGTTTTGATTGAAAATGATAATTACAAATTCTGTCCATTATCAAAGATTGATTTAGAAAAGTGGAGTAAATATGATAAGACAAAAGGTCTAAAACGGCAATATCCAATACATGCAGTCGCTTTTGAACAATGGGTACGGCTTGACTTTAATGGTGATGGGGTTGCCGATTACTCTAGTCCATACCAACTGCGAGCAGAATTGATAAATAACCAATTCGATTTTGCTAATGAAAATGATAGATTCAAACTTGGAAGAGCTTTATATCACATTGCCCAACGAAGAGGATTTAAAAGCAGTAAAGGTGAAACTATAAAAGAACAAGAAGAAGCTTTTGATGAAGATTTTACAGAAAATGAAATTGACCTAGCTTTTGAGTTGAAAAAATCGGAAGAAAAGAAAGCAAAAGAACTTTCAAAACTAATTATAGATAATAACTGTAAGACTGTTGGTGAAGCGTTTGCTTTATTAGAAAATAAAGGCGAACGAATTCGAGCAAGTGTTTATGAAGCAGTAAGGTCCCAATATCTACATGAAATTATTGAGATATTCAAGTTTCAAAACGGACTTGATTTAAACAACGATTTTTATAAAAAAGCACATAAAGCTATTTTCTTTGTTAATCCCCTGAAATCTCAAAAAGGTTTGGTTGGCAAATGCACTTTAGAACCATCAAAATCTCGTTGCCCTGTCAGTCATCCAGATTTCGAAGAATTCAGAGCTTGGAGTTTTATTAATACAATACAGTATAGAAAAACCTCTCAAGATGATTGGAGTAATTTAACATTAGAAGAAAAAAAGGAACTATTTACTGAGAAATTTATGAGAATGGCTTCAAGTTTTAAATTTGAAGAAATTACTCACTGGATTGAAAAGAAAAAAGGTTATAAACTTTCACAAAAAGGAAAAACAATTAATTATAAAGAAAAAACAAGTGTTTCAGGTTGTCCCATATCTGCCAGATTAAATGATTTACTTGGAGAAGATTGGAAAACGATTTCAATCAAAACAAAAAACGAAAGAATAAATCAAAAAACGGAAGAAGTTCATACCGTTGCATACAATTACGAAGACTTTTGGCATATATGTCTTTCTTATGACGATTCTGAAAAAGTACAAGAATTTGCCAAAAGCAAACTTCAATATGATCCACTCAACGCAGGAAAATTTGTAAGGACGTGGGGTGCTGTTCAGCAAGGCTACAGTATGTTGAGTTTAAAAGCAATACGAAACATTAATATATTTCTAAAACAAGGACTTATATATACCGATGCTGTATTATTAGCAAAACTACCTGAAATATTAGGTGCTGATAATTGGCAAATGCAACAACAAAATATTACAAATGCAATTGGGAGAATTACAGAAAGCAACAGAAGAGAAAAACGATTGTACAATATAGTTAACTCTCTTATTTCACGGTGGAAATCGCTTGAATATAATGAAGAACTACACTATGATGAAAAATTTGCTAAATATGATTTTGATTATCTTCTAAAAGACAGTGATTTAAAGGATATTGATGATTCTATTATAGAAAATTTTGGAAAAAATACTTGGGCAAATTTACAGCAAAATGAAAAAGGCGCTGTAAGTCTATTTGTAAAAGAAAAATACCAAAAATTTTTCCTTTCAAAAGATCGAGATTATTACAAGTTACCAAAACTTGGAGAGGCTCTAAAAAAATATATTTCTGATTCAATTCCTGAATTTCATTGCGAGAATAATTTTTTTGATACCACTACAAAATTGCCATGTAATTGCGAAGCATGTAAAAAATTAAACAAACTATATCATCCTTCTCAAATTGAATTTTATGCACCAGCAAAAGAAGTTGAAATTGACCACAATGGGGTTTTATTATCAAAAAAACTACTTGAAAGCCCTGTAATAGGCGCTTTTAAAAATCCAATGGCAATGCGGTCATTGCATATTCTTCGCAAGCAAATAAACAATTTACTTATTGAAGGAATCATTGATGAAGATACCCGCATTGTTGTGGAAACTGCAAAAGATTTAAACGATGCCAATATGCGCTGGGCAATTGAAACATATCAACGTGAACGAGAAAATGAAAATAAGGAATATGAAACTGCTATAATAGAATTATTAAAAGATACTGAATTTACAGGTAACGCAAATCCAAATAACTTAGATGATATTTCTAAATTTCGTCTTTGGATTGAAATGTCAAAAGATGAAATGGTTTCTAAACTGAATTCAAAAGGTAAACCTATTGCTACAACGGAACAAAGTTGGAAAACATTTGGAAATACAACTCGAAAATTTATGTTAGAAATTTTGAAGTGTAAAACAGATATGATAAAGAAGTATCGCTTATGGAAAGAACAAAATTTTCTATGTATCTATACGGGCAAACCAATCAATATTTTTAGTTTGTTTTCTGAAAATTCAACTGATTTCGAACATACCATTCCTCGCAGTATGTCTTTCGATAATTCATTAGCTAACTTGACCATATGTGATTCATATTACAATAGAAAAATTAAACTAAATCAGATACCAACCCAATTGCCCAATTATGATAAAAATTATTCTATAAATGGAAGAGAGTACACGGCAATATTACCAAGGCTCGACCATTGGAAAGAAAAAGTAGAACATCTAAAAGATAATGTAGATTTTTGGAAAGCCCGTTCAAAAAGAGCACAAGACAAAGATCAAAAAGACAATGCAATAAGACAAAAGCATTTGTGGCAAATGGAACTCAATTATTGGAAAAATAAAGTAGAACGGTTTACAATGGAAGAAGTGAATAGCGGTTTTAAAAACAGCCAACTGGTTGATACACGCATTATTTCAAAATACGCATACCATTATTTAAAATCGGTATTCAATAAAGTCGAGGTTCAAAAAGGTTCAGTAACATCCGACTTTAGAAAAATGCTCGGAATTCAAAGTATGGATGAAAAAAAAGACAGAAGCAAACATTCTCATCATGCCATTGATGCTGCAATTCTTTCAATAATACCTTCATCTGCAAAACGAGACAAGATGCTTGAATTGTTCTATAAAAAAGAAGAATATGAAAAATATGGTTGGAATATTGATGCAATAATTGAAGAACTTGAAAAGGAGAAAAGAAGCTGTAAAATAGGTTCAATCAAAAATTTACCAAAGTTTATTGAAGAAAATATTCTCATAAATCATGTTTCAAAAGACCAAACACTCACTCCTGCAAAGAAAGCAATTAGAGTAAGAGGAAAAATAGTTCCATTGAAAAAAGATGGTAAAATTGTTTATCAAACAAACCCTGACGGAACCATTAGATACCGCATACATAAGGATGGAAGCATTATGTATAAGCGAAATGAAAACGGTGAATTTATAATTGAAAACGGTGAAAAAGTTCCAATACCCATACCAGTGGCAATGTATAAATCGGGTGATGTATTAAGAGGTCAACTACATGGGGAATCATTTTATGGAGCAATAACACAAGTACAAAAAGATGAAAATGGAAAATTTTTAAGAGACAATGAAGGTAATCTAATTGTCGGTGAACAAATTTATTATGTCAAACGCGAAGAATTAAAACACAAAAAAAATGCTCAAGACAAAGGTTTTGCAAACCTAGAAGAGTTAGAAAAGGCAATGGTTGACAAAGCATTATTTAAACAAATTCAAAATCAATTTGAGGAAATGAAAAAGGAAAATGACAAATTTTCTTTTGCTAACGCTTGTGAAAATGGATTTTATATGCTCAATAAGAATGGGAAAAAAGAAAATAAAATTAGGAGAGTTCGATGCTTTAAACCAAACATCAAAAAACCTTTAATTATTAAACAACATACCTATTTATCGAACAAAAAGCATAAGCAGAATTATTATGCTGAAGTTGGTGATTTATATGTTATGTGCAAATATGTAAGTGAAGATGAAACCGTAAAAGAATTCAAAATATATAGTTTATACGATTTAAGCGAAAATCGAAAATTTGGCATTGAAGATATACCAAAAAAATTAGTTAGTAAGAAGAATAAAATACACCTCGTACTAAAACAAATATTAAAAACGGGGATTTCGATCTTAATTTATGATAAGAATATTGAAAATTTAAAAGAATTATCAAAATCTGATATAATTAAAAGGCTTTATATTATTAGAGGCTTTGAAAATGATGGAATGCGAGTTATTCTAGTGTCAAATATTTCTGCAAAACCTGATAAAGATCTTGGTAAAGGTGAGTCAATTAAAGATTTTAATGACTTACCTGAGAAAATTAGATGTGGTATAAATACTCTAGATTTTTTAATTGAAGGAAAAGAGTTTACAATTACAAATTCGAACACAATTGATTTCAGATTTTAATAAAAAAAATAATGAACTTCACTAAAAGCCATTTATACCACGTTTACAACCAGGGAAACAACCGGCAACGGATTTTCTTTAAGGAGGAAAACTATCACTTTTTCCTGAAAAAGGTTAAAACTCACGTTGCCCCATTTGCCGATATTTTGGCTTGGTGCCTAATGCCCAACCATTTTCATTTAATGGTACGGGTGAATGAGGTAGAGCTGCCAATTACCAGTGAAGATACTCATCCGATGATTCAAAGTCAGGTGGCTACTCTTACTGACGGGGTGACTTTGAGTCACCCCGTCAGTTCCCCTGCCAAACAACGAACCCTAAACAATTCCATTGGTATCCTTCTGCGTTCCTATACCCGTGCCATCAACAAAAGCCTCGACCGTTCCGGTTGTCTTTTTCGCGAAGAAACCAAAGCCGAATGCCTTGATAACCCACAAGGCATCACACCATCATTCTACAACACTCGGTCGGGAACCAGTATCCCAATTGACAATCCTGAAAAAGAATATCCCCAAATTTGCTTCAACTACATACACCAAAACCCGGTGAAAGCCAAGCTGGTTATGAAACCGGAAGACTGGGCTTATTCATCGTACCGCGATATTGTTGGGTTACGGAACGGAACCCTTATAAACCGGGAACGAATTAAAGAGTTGGAATTAGTTATTTTTAACTATTCATCCGATGACTTAGAGTCATCGGATGAATAGCCACTAAAAGCAACCTATATGATAAAACGAACCTTGTATTTCGGAAACCCGGCTTACCTGAACCTAAAAAACCAACAATTGGTTATTCGGTTGCCCGAGGTTGAAAAAAGTGATTGCCTGCCCGAAAGTTTTAAAAAAGAGGCCACAGCCACTATTCCTATTGAAGACATTGGCGTAGTGGTACTCGACCATCAGCAGATAACCATTACCCAAGGGCTGTTGGAAGCCTTACTCGAAAACAACTGTGCCCTTATTACCTGCGACCATACCCACCATCCGGTTGGGTTGCTGTTGCCTTTGACCGGAAATTCGGTGCAAAACGAGCGGTTCCGGGCGCAACTCGATGCCACCGAACCGCTTAAAAAACAGTTGTGGGCACAAACGGTAATGCAAAAAATAAAAAACCAAGCATCGGTGCTGAAGTACCGAAAGTTGCCCGAATCGTATTTAATACCGTTACATAAAAATGTTAAAAGCGGCGATACCGATAATTGCGAAGCCACAGCAGCCGCCTATTATTGGCAGACCCTTTTTGCCAAAATACCCGGATTTACAAGGCAGCGCGAAGGGATACCGCCCAACCATTACCTAAATTACGGATATGCCATTTTACGCGCTACCATGGCTCGGAGCATTGTGGGAGCTGGACTGCTACCTACGCTGGGCATTTTCCACCACAACCGGTACAATGCCTATTGCCTGGCCGACGACTTGATGGAACCCTACCGCCCCTATGTAGATCAAGTGGTGTGCAAAATTATCGATACGTTGGGCATCCAGGAGGAATTAACCAAAGAAATAAAAGCCGAATTGCTGATAATTCCTGCCATAGATGTTACCCTTAACGGTGAAAAAAGCCCATTGATGGTAGCCACCCAACGCACTGCCGTAAGCTTGGTAAAATGTTTTGAAGGGGAACAGCGTAAACTGGTTTATCCCGAACTTTAACTTTTCTTCACCCCGTGACTTCAAGTCACGGGGTGAAGAAAACCAACAAAATACCAACCACCATGAGTACCTTAACCCAACGCCTAAATGCCTACCGAGTTATGTGGACCATTGTATTGTACGATTTGCCCACCGAAACCAAAAAAGAACGCAAAGCAGCCGCCCGGTTCCGGAAAGATTTGATGCAGGACGGTTTTAGCATGTTCCAGTTCAGTGCCTACGTGAGGCACAGCCCCAGTTCCGAAAATGCCGATGTGCATAAACGGCGCGTGAAAAAGAGCTTACCCGAATTTGGCAAAGTGGGTATTTTGCAAATTACCGACAAACAATTTGGGCAGATGGAAATTTTTTATGGCGAGAAACCGATGGAAAAGGAGCCTATACCTCAGCAGTTGGAACTTTTCTAAAGAGTCAGGGCGTGACTTTAAGTCACACCCTGACTAATCACCAACTACTAGAAACAAAAAATCCGGCACAAGTCCGGATTTTTGATGACAAACAACCTCATTTTTTTAATCCTTAAAACCGATAAAACCCCTGTATTTGCTGGGCTTAAGCTCAGGTATGTTGTTTATCAGTAAGTCAAAGATACATTTTGAAAGCAAATCACAACGGTTGGATTATAACGACCTGATCCGATGTAGTTGTTTATCAGTAAGTCAAAGATACATTTTGAAAGCAAATCACAACTATCAAAAACGCAGGCTATAAACATTGGAAGTTGTTTATCAGTAAGTCAAAGATACATTTTGAAAGCAAATCACA
>Ga0172379_10002937_pt1 | contig 28479 bp, 25 predicted proteins | sample GrowelOW334metaG_FD_119756 | JGI IMG/M metagenome (GOLD analysis project Ga0172379, IMG submission 119756) | Groundwater microbial communities from an aquifer near a municipal landfill in Southern Ontario, Canada - Groundwater well OW334 metaG | ecosystem: Environmental > Aquatic > Deep...
CAGACAGATTACTTGTTAGGACTGAAAGAAAATGTTATAATTGGCAGGTTAATACCCGTCACAAGCGAGTTAATTACTAAATATTACGGTAAGTTTGCAAATCAATATGCCAACGATAAACCAACTGATAAAAAGGAAGAGAAAAAACAGGATTAAAAAATCTAAGTCTATTGCCCTTAAGATGAGTTTTAACTCATTGAAAAGACGATATAACAAGACTAATAATCCATTAAAGCGTGGTGTTTGTACGATTGTTAAAACCATGACGCCAAAGAAACCTAATTCTGCTCTAAGAAAAGTCGCGAGAGTTAGATTGTCAAATAAGATGGAAGTGACCGCCTATATCCAAGGTGTTGGTCACAATTTAGCTGAGCATTCAATCGTTTTAGTAAAAGGTGGAAGAGTAAAGGATTTACCAGGAGTTAAATATCATATTGTCCGAGGAAAATTTGATGCTGCTGGAGTCGATAAAAGAACCAGTTCAAGATCAAAATACGGAACTAAAAAACCACGAGTTAAAAGTGCTTAATATTTATGCCTAGACACAGTTACAAAAAAAGAGTATTTAAAAAAGACAAACTTTTCAATAGTCTTGAAGTGGCCAAACTAATCAATTATTTGATGATTAACGGAAAAAAATCCGTTGCTGAGGGACTCGTTTACAAAATGATTGATGAATTAAAAAAACAGTCTGACGAACCTTTAAAACTATTGCATTTGGCTATTGAAAATGTCTCCCCTATCCACGAAGTTAAACCTCGCCGTCTCGGAGGCGCTTCATACTTGGTTCCAATCGAAGTCCGAAGAGAAAGAAAACTTAAACTGGCTTTAAATTGGATTATTGACGCTGCAAAAGCTAGAACGAATAAAGAATATCACACATTTGACCAAAAATTATTGGTTGAGATAGTCGAAGCTTCCAAAAACCAGGGTGCTGCCGTTGCAAAAAAAGCTCAAACTGAAAAATTAGCCGATGCCAACAAAGCATTCAGTCATTTGAAGTGGTAATCCCTCAATAATTATGGCCCAACAACCAGTTGTCACAAAAAATCGTAATGTACCTTTGGATAAAATACGCAATATTGGCGTGATCGCTCATATTGATTCAGGTAAAACTACTACTAGTGAAAGATTTCTTTTTTATACGGGTAAAACCTATAAAATTGGAGATATTGATGACGGTGATACGCAGCTAGACTGGATGCCTCAGGAAAGAGAAAGAGGAATAACTATCGTTTCTGCCGCAACTACTACCTTTTGGAATGGAACAAGAATAAATATCATTGATACGCCTGGACATGTGGATTTTACAGCCGAAGTCGAAAGATCTCTTCGGGTCTTGGACGGCGGAGTGGTTGTTTTTGATGCTGAGGAGGGTGTCCAAAGTCAATCAGAAACTGTTTGGCGTCAAGCTGATAAATATAAAGTTCCTCGTATATGTTTTATCAATAAAATGGATAAATTAGGCGCCGATTTTGAGGCAACGGTCGAAGAAATCAGAGAAAGATTGGGTGCCAATCCGATAATAATGACCGTTCCAATTGGAAAAGAATCTGAATTTAAGGGAGTGATAGATCTTTTAACTTTAAAAGCAAAAGTTTGGGATCAAGATTCTCAAGGTATCAAATATACAGTTTCAGACGAGATCCCTGCTGATATAAAAGATAAAGTGACCAAAGCCCGATCAAAGATGGTAGAACAGATTGCTGAACACGATGATGCTTTGCTAAATAAATATTTGAATGGTGAGGAGATCTCAATTGATGAACTGAAAGCAACTTTAAGAAAAGCCACGGTTGCCTATAAGATTGTCCCTGTTTACTGTGGAACTTCACTTCGCAATAAAGCCGTTCAGCCAGTTCTAGATGCCATTGTTGACTTTCTCCCGTCCCCTCTCGATTTAAAAGAAATTACCGGTATCAATCCAATAACAAAGCTTGAGGAAAAAAGAACCCTTAATCAACAGGAAACATTTACTGGTTTAGCTTTTAAGATTCAACTTGACCCACACGTCGGAAAATTGACTTATGTCAGAATTTATTCTGGCGTTTTGGAATCCGGTTCTTATGTTTATAACGTCAATCGTAACAAACAAGAAAGAGTCAGTCGTATCTTACTCATGCACGCAAATAGCCGTGAAGAGATTGATCGAGCCTATGCCGGTGAAATTATTGCCGTCATCGGACCAAAAGATTCGAAGACCGGAGATACTCTATCTGACCAAGATCATCCAATCATACTTGAGCAAATTGTTTTCCCAGAACCGGTTATTTCTTTAGCAATTGAACCAACGACCAAAGCTGACCAAGAAAAATTGTCTTATGCTCTACAAAGATTAGCCGAAGAAGATCCAACGTTTAGAGTCAAGGTCAATCATGAAACCAATCAAACAATTATGTCTGGAATGGGAGAACTTCATTTGGAAATTTTAGTTGATCGTATGAAACGGGAAATGGGTATGAATGTCACTGTAGGTAAACCTCAGGTTGCCTATAAGGAAACCATTACCAAACCGGCGGTCGATGTTGAAGTAAAGTATATAAAACAAACCGGTGGACATGGACAATATGGACACTGTGTTATCAATGTTGAACCGCTAGCCCGAGGTGAAGGAATTAAATTTATCAATAAAATTAAAGGTGGTTCAATTCCATCAGAATTCATTCCTTCAGTTGAAAAAGGTGTCATGGAAGCCACGGAAAAAGGTGTTCTTTTAGGTTATCCTATTACAGATTTACAAGTAACTTTAGTTGATGGAAGTTATCATGATGTCGATTCTTCCGATATCGCCTTTAAAATTGCCGGGTCAATGGCTCTCCACGACGCCGTCAAACAGGCTGGTCCAACTTTAGTTGAGCCGATCATGAAGCTTGAAGTAACCATTCCTGAACCTTTCATGGGTGTTGTCATCGGTGATATTTCTTCAAAAAGAGGAAAAATTTTGGGAACTGAAAAAAGAAGTCGCGCTGTTGTCATAAAAAGCAATGTCCCACTATCAGAACTTTCCGGATACGCAACGATGATCCGATCTTTGACCGAGGGACGTGGTGTTTTCTACATGGAACCATCTCACTATGAAGAAGTGCCAAAGAATGTCATTGCTCTCATGCTCAAGAAATAACAATTAAATAATTAAAGAATTAACGAATTTCGAATTACGAATTATTTTTAATCCGTAATACGTAATCCGTAATTAAAAAATTGTTTAATTAAAACTAATGCAAATCCTAGTGTTTTCCGACACTCACCTCTATCTTCCTTTTGATCAAAAAAAGTTCAACTTTCTTAAAAAAATAATTTCTAACTCTGATCAGGTAATAATAAATGGTGATTTTTTTGACAGTTATATGAATTCATTTGAAGAATTTATCAAATCGCCTTGGAATAAATTATTTTCCTTACTCAAAACTAAAAAGACTGTTTATATCTATGGAAATCATGATCAGAAAAAATCAACAGATAATCAAGTTAATCTTTTTTCAGAAATACAAACAGAAAGATATAAAATAAATTTGAATAATAAAATTTATATTTTTGAACACGGTCACAAGACCAGGCCAACTCCAGATATGTTATTTAAAATGAACTGGAAGTTCAAACACTATGGAATAATTCTTGTTCACTTTGTCCGTAATTTATTAATAAAAATATTTGGAAAATTTATAATCCAATTAACATTTGGCAGATTAAATAAAGGTTCAAAAAAAATAATTAAAAAATTATATAAACCAAAAAATAACGAGTTTTATGTCATTGGACATAATCATTTTGGCGAAATAGATGAAAAAAACCACTTCGCCGTTTCGGGTATGATTCTTTACGGCTTTGCACAATATTTAACTATCGACTACAAGACCGCCAAAATCACCCTTCATGAAGAATGGTACAAATGAATAATACTTTAATTAATTAAAGTATGTCGATTAAATCCCTCTTTGTTTTTTGCGCTCGATTTCAAATTTCTGCCTCCAAGCCGATTTCCAGTTTACTCCATAAGTTCCCGGTTCACGAAATAATAATTCTTCAAAAAAATCTTTAATTTTTTCATTTCCAACAACAGCTTCTAATATACTCATAACTTCTTTACCTTCATCCATTATTGAATGAAATTTGGCAATCGTTCTTGAAGAAACTTTAAGAACATCTGATATTACAAGATAATCAATTTCTTTCATTAGCAGATAAATGATAGCCACCCGTTTTACAATCATTATTTTTTCTGTTGGAGATAATAATTCACTAATTATTGCAGTAAATCTTTCCTCCTCGTCCATATTAGAAATAATCTCAAACATTAAAAAATAAAGTTTTTTCAAAACCTTATCTTCAACCCGATATTTAGAAATTCTAGTCATATTGATAACTTTAATTAATTAAAGTTTTTCATGTCAACCGCTTATAACCTACAAAACCTATATATTGGGTCAATAGGACAATATATTTTTATTGATACATACCTCGTTTTATCAGTTCATATATTTTTAAGAAAATAACATAAAAACCCATATATATACTTTAATTAATTAAAGTGCAGTTAATTAAAATATTTATTAATATAATGACATCTCATAATTACGCTGTCTAAATATAGTAGCTTTGTCATTAGTGCACCCGAAAGAGGTCGGAAATCGACTCTGCTTATGATACAATGGTGGTTAAAGTGGCAAAAAAAATAAAAAAATCAAATAAAAATCCTGCTTTTCTTATTTTGTCTTTGATTATCTTAACAATTTTAATTGTACTAGTTTTATATAGTCTTAAGTCTTCCAAAATATTATCAATAAATACAAAAGCAGCACCTAACAGAATAGTCGGCGGTGACGTAGTCGATGTAGCAGATTATCCATTTGTTGTGGCTATTTTCGATACAACAAAGTTTAAATTTGACAAAAAAAACGGTAAATCAAATTTATATGATGTGACTTACTGTACAGGTTCACTAATATCTTCAAGATATGTTGTAACAGCAAGTCACTGCGTTGTTGAGTGGGATCATAAAACAGGAAGATTTATTAATAAGAATTTAAATCCTAATTCTATTGGAATTGCTTTAGGGTTTAATAATTTAAAAACTGATTTAATAAACAAGGATCATATTTTAGTATTTGGAAGTGAAATTATAAGAGATCCTGAATTGGACTTACCTCAAGACTTTAAGCATTTTAAAAAGGAATTTGCTTTAATAAAAATTAATAAAACTATTGATTTAAATAAATTTAAATCAATTTCCTTCATAAGTAATTCTTCCTTAAGTAATAGTAATTCAAGCGTTATGACATTAGGTTATGGAGATACTCAATATTTTATCCCCAATTTTTTAGGTTTACTCAAAAACATTACATTAAATATTAAGCCTCAAAGCTCACTTGATAAGCCAAAAACCGGACTAAGTAAATATGACGGTTATATTATTGTAAACGCATATCGTAAAGGAATTGCCACGGGTGATTCTGGAGGACCATTACTAATTTGGAAAAATAATAAATGGAATCTAATAGGTATATCTGCAAAAGTTGAACCTTCACAAGAAAATGTTGGAGAATTTTATTCATATTTTACTGATATATCTTTATATACTAACTTGATTTTTTACAACATTAGAGTTGTTGCAAACAGTGGTAATTATGTTGGTACGCCGCCTTCTTGGGCTCTACCAACAATCATACCTAACTAGTCACCAAATATCTTTATTAGAACCTCTATACAAAGTTAAAATATTTATATATTTACTCTTGACATAGTGAACAAGTGTTTACTATAATAATTCTCTATGATCGAAGACAGACTTTCAGCTATTAAAAAATTTTTCCGAAAAAACCGCAGACTTCCCTCATATTCGGAAATGTTAAAACTCTTTAATATTTCCTCAAAAAACGCTGTTTTTAAAATCATCAATAAGCTGATCGATCTCGGCTTTATTGAAAAAGATAGCAAAAAACTATCACCCACAAAAAAATTTTTTGCCCTTCCTCTACTCGGAGTTATTAAGGCCGGTTTCCCAATTCTTGCTGAAGAAAATAAAGATTACTTAACAATTGATGATTACCTAATTGAGAATCCGCAAACTTCATTTCTTTTAAAGGTATCTGGCGACTCAATGACCGGAGTTGGGATATTTGAAGGTGATATTGTTATTATTGAGAGAAATAAAAATGCTAATATTGGAACTATTGTATTAGCTCAAATTGATAATGAATGGACTTTGAAGATTTTAAAAACCGATCGAAAAAAGCATATAAACTATTTAGAAGCGGCCAATCCAAAATATCCTCCATTTTATCCTATAAACGATTTACAGATCTATGGTATCGTACGAGGTGTTATCCGAAAGATCAATTAATTTTATCAATTCTTTTTCAGTTGAGGTAATAACCGTCTGATAGTTGCCAATCAGATCAAAAATTAACTTCTGATTATTATGATCCAACTCTGAAAAAATATCATCAAGTAATAAAATTGGTTTTTTGTTAAAAAAATCTTCTAAATATTTTAATTCGTTTATCTTCAACCAAAATAGGCCTAATCGTTGTTCACTTCTCGATCCATACATATGAATATCCTTTTTTACTGTTGATCCGTTATTCATAAAAATATGATATTCATCCCTATGAGGACCTACTAAAGTTCGTTTAATTAATAATTCCTTTTGGAGTGACTCGGTAAAGCGTCTCTGACTAATTTCATTTTCTGTATATTTAATTTCGAATTTTTTTGAATCAATAACTTTATTGGAATTTAGATAGCCAATATATTTTCTTCTTTTTGTAATTAGATATGATCCGTGATCTATAAGTAATTTATTCCAGAAATCTAGTTCAGCATCAAGATTTTGACTATTAAAACCCGTTTCTAAGATTTTATTTCTTTTTCGTAAAGCTTGATTGTAATTGGTCAAACGTTTTTTGTATTCCAGATCTATTCCTGATAAAAACTTATCAAAATACTCGCGGCGGATGGACATTGTCCGATCGATTATCTCAATTTGCTCCGGGGAAAATAGTACTACTGGTATTAAATTTTTCAAGTAAGAATAGCGACCTTTTTTTGTCTTTTCTAAAAAATAAGTTTTATTGAATCCAAGATCATTTATAGTTAAATCTATTCTTATAGAGTTGATATCCTTGGTCTTTTTGTCTTCCAATTTTGCCTCAACATTACCATTAGTTTCATTAAAAATAATTAGCTGCTCCTCGCGACTTTCTCGAAATCCCTCGCCATGCAATATAAAATAAATTCCTTCAAGTAAATTAGTTTTCCCGCGGGCATTATCTCCAAATATTGCCGTCAAATAAGGATTTATTTTAAACTGTTTTTTATTAAAATTGCGAAAGTTATGGAAAGAAATTGATTTGAGAATCATGGGCTTATGACGGTTCCTTTGAAAGATTCATTATTAATAATTTTTTTTATATTTTCCATGTCGTTTCCATTAGCTATCGCAACCGTTAGGTTTAAACTTTTAGCAAGTTTTGTTGCAATGGGATCAAATGGTGAGTTGTGGCCAGGCAACCATTTGTCTCCAACCAATTCCTCCATTTCTTTCCAGGTGATATTTTTTAAAGGTTTAGCATCAGAAAATTTACCGGGGTCCTTGTCAAAAACATAATCTATATTTGACATATTAATTATTATTTTTGCCTTATGATCACGGGCCAAAATTACTGCATCATAATCGGTTGAACAACCCGGCATCCAGCCAGCACCGATTGCGACCGGCTCTGTCCAATTTTCTAGTTTTCGATCATAGTGTTGCATGACACGGGGATTTGAGATATCTTGAAATATTGTTCTAAGTAACTGACCATTAAGATGGGTTGAATGAATACCCAACCAATCAAGATCTTCCTTGGTTAACTTTCCAATGACCGCTGACCCTGCTTCCTGATATCGTCGCGCTAACTTTCCACCTCCAGCAATCAGCATAAACCTTTTTCCATTTGCAACTTCTTCTCTGATTAATTGATTTAGTTTAATTAAAAAGTCGGTATTTATACCACCGTTGGGAACTATTAAACTACCACCAACGGAAATGACAATCGGAGATTCTTGCATATGAATATATTATACCCTAAAAGATTCCGCCACCAAGACCAAAGATAGCAGCAATTAATCTCGTGATAAGAAAGGAAATAATTAAAAGAATAAAGCCAACTATACCGGATGTAATTTTTGCCTGACCGGCTTTTATTTTATCGGCATTTCCCTGAGACATCATGTAGTCGTAACCTCCGGAAATTAAAACAAATAAAAGGATGATTCCTGCCATTGGCATGATAAAATTTAGGGCTTTTGTAATTATCGCACCTAGTGAGTCGACACTGGAATCAAGAGGGCCATTAATCGTTTGCGCACCTAAGTTAAGTGATTGGGCGAGTAAATTTTTCATACAACTTTTTTGTCAACATTCTCCTGAGGTTTTAAATCGGTGGTTTTACCAACTTCTTTGACACTGGGTTCGGGTACTTTTAAATCTTGTAATTTTGGTTTTTCCACTATTAAAATTTTTTCACCGTGTTTTAAACATTTTGGACAAATAATTGTTGAATTAATAACTAATTCATTTTCAAAATCCCATCCACAGGCCTGGCAATGATAATTTTTAACATTTTTTGGTAGATAAACAGTTTTTTCTATTTCAAAGATTAATTCATCTTTATCTACTCTGGCTCTAATTAAATCCCCTGGTTTGACTTTGCCTTCAATAATTAAATTGGAAATCGGATTTTCAATTAATTTTTGAATTGCCCGTCTTAAAGGTCGAGCTCCATATAATGGATCAAAACCTGTCTTGACAACTTCTTGAATCACTTCGTCTGTATAGGCAAATCCCATATCTTGTTCCTCAATTAATTTAATTATCCCCTTCATCTGCAATTTGACTATTTCGACCATATCTTGAAACCTTAGTGGCTCAAAAACAATCACCTCATCAAAACGGTTGATCAACTCCGGTTTAAAAAACTTGGTCAACTCCACCATGACTTTTTCTTTTACAATCTTGAATTTATTTTTGTCATTTTCGTCTTCAATTTTTGATTTTTGATTTGTCGTTTTGATTTTTGATTTTTGATTTTTGATTTGATCTTTTAACATTTCATCCTGAATCAATTTTGTTCCTAAATTTGATGTACAAATCACAACAGTATTTTTAAAAGAAATTGTACGACCTTTATTATCAGTCAACCTTCCGTCATCCAAGATCTGGAGAAGAATATTAAAAATATCCGGATGAGCTTTTTCAACTTCATCAAAAAGAACAACACTGTAGGGTTTTCGTCTTACCTGTTCTGTCAGTTTTCCACCTTCTTCATAACCAACATAACCTGGAGGAGCACCAAGTAATTTGGCTACTTCATGTTTCTCCATGTACTCGGTCATATCAAATCTAATCATCAAATCTTCACTTCCAAACAAAATGTCGGCGAGCGCTTTGGCGAGCTCAGTTTTTCCTACTCCAGTTGGACCAAGAAAAATAAAGCTCCCGATTGGTCGGACTGCCGATTTTAACCCCGCCCTACCACGGCGAACCGCTTGGGAGACAGAAGCTACCGCACCTTCCTGATCGATTAACCTTTTGTGAATAATATCTTCCAAATGAGCTAACTTTTCTGTTTCAGTAGACGAAATTTTTGCAACAGGTATTCCCGTCCAACGGGCAATAATGTCCTTAATAATATCGACTGTTACAACCCCGGTTGACTGACTTTTTTTAAGACTAAACTCTTCTTTTTTCTCCTTTAAACCGGAGTTGATTTCATCTATTTTTGATCGCAATATTCTCGACTTAACTTTATCGGTTTTCTTTTCCGATTCTTTTAGCTCTTGATTGAGTTGAGCAATTCTTGTTTCTAAAGATTTTATCTCTTCGGGCAGTGAAATTAAAGGCAGTCGAACTGCTGACGCGCCCTCATCAATAAGATCAACGGCTTTATCTGGCAAAAACCGGTCACCCACATAACGCTTCGATAAAATGACAGCTGCCTCAATCGCATCATCCGGGATCTTAACTCGATGAAAAGCTTCATATTTATCTTTTATGGCTTTAAGCATTTTTATTCCCTGCTCTACTGTCGGTTCTGGGACCAAAACAGGTTGAAATCGTCTTTCAAGCGCCGGATCTTTTTCAATATATTTTCTATATTCAGTTAAGGTTGTTGCTCCAACAATTTGAATTTCTCCGCGAGCAAGCGCCGGTTTTAAAAAGTTAGATGCATCAAGAGATCCTTCGCCTGACGCACCTGCCCCAACTATATTGTGGATTTCATCAATAAAAAGAATAATCTGACCTTGGCTGGCTTTTACTTCTTCAATCAAATCCTTCATTCGTTCTTCAAACTCACCACGGTGAGAAGCACCGGCCAACATACTCATTAGATCCAATTGAAGGATTCTTTTATTTAATAATGGTTCAGGTACTTCTTTGGCAACAATCTTTTCAGCTAAACCTTCAACTATGGCAGTTTTTCCTACTCCAGCTTCACCAACCAACGACGGATTATTTTTGGTTCGACGGGATAAAATATGAATAACTCGTTCGATAACGGCCGATCTTTCAACTACCGCATCAAGTAACCCTTGAGAAGCCTTGGCGGTTAAATCGATCGTAAACTGTTCTAACGATTTTTTCTTACTTTCAGCTTTCTTTTCCTCTTCGTTTAACCCTTCCTTTTTTCCGACGACTTTTTTATTTAGGTCTTCTTTATTTAAACCTAATTTAACCAAAACTCGTGCTCCTACTCCTTCACCTTCTTCAAATATCGATAGTAATAAATGTTCCGGAGCAATAAATTCAAATCCTAATTTTCTGGCTATTACCAAAGCGTCATTGAGAATCTTTTTTATTCTCGGAGAAAATTGGACTACTCGATCGACTGTTCCGCGTTTATAAATTTTTGTTAATTCATCGGTAATTAACTGTGGTTGGATCTTCATTTCAACCAATAAGTTGTATATTTCACTATCGGTTGTCAAAGCGTATAAAAGATGCTCACTATCGACTAGCTCTGATTTTAATTCTTTTGCTTTTGTTTGTGCGGCCATCATGACCCGATTGGATCGTTGAGTCAAGTGAGTCATCAAATCTAAATTGTTAGTAGCTTGGTTAGTTGGTTGTTTGGTTACTTGGTTGGGAACTTTAACTTCGGGTTTTGTGGGATTTTGAATAGTGGGAGCGGGAGAAGGAATGTTTGATTTGTCGTTTTGATCTTTGATATTTGATTTTTGATCTTGTCCAACTGGGCTCACATTCGAATTACCTGTTGCATTGTTCTGTGGTTTTTTAATAAAATCAAAATAGTCGGCCATATTTTCATTATCAAGAAAATAGCATTAAAAGTCAAATGTTTTAAATGTAGGGGTTTGATTCATCAAACCCGAGTTTTTTATGAAAAAAATATATATTGTTCTTGCAGGAGCTTTCCTAATCCTTTTGGTAATAATTTCTATAATCCTTTCTCTTGGGAAAAAATCAACGACGACAACTCAAAAAAATACCCCTTTTCCAACCAGTATTCCTACCGATCAATCGCTACAATCGCTACCTTCACAATCCCCTAACCAACTTCCGATCCCAACTACCATCGTCAATTCTCTAGACGTTTCTCCAGACGTTTTAGCTAAACTTTCAGCTATCACACCGGTCGAAACCGCTGATTTTAAACTTCAATACTCTTCCAGACTTCAAAAAATTGTCGTTGAAAAAAAAACACCTCAGGCTGAAACTGAATTTGTTAACTGGGCCAATCAAAATAGTTTTCCCCAACTCATCGGTAATCAGAATTTGACCTTGATCGTTGATCAGGGAAAAAATCCTGACGATTTTAATCCCGTCATTGATTTCCTGAACATCTTTATGAACATGGGGCAGGGCAATCCTTCCTCAAATAATAATCAAGCTAACCCATCTTCTACCCTCCAATCTCCCAGCCCTTCCTCCCTAGCCCCTAACAGTCTAGCCCCTAGCCCCTCTTTCACCTACTATCCTCAATGTGGAGATCAGGGCGACCTCCCTCTTCCCGATGGTTGTAACTTGTGTCAGGCTGGTTGTGGACCAACAACCGTCTCTATGATCGCTGCCAGTTATTTAGGAAACAGCTACACACCAAAAACTATTGTTAATATGTACCAATCTAAAGGATATTTGCTCGGTTGTGATGGTTCACGTTACTCCGATGCCAAACAGATCCTGCAAGATTTAGGTTTAAAAACTACCGATTATCTTGTCTTTAATGCCGAAAGGTCCGATACGGTTGTTCCTGACCTGAAGAAATATTTAGCGGCGGGCTGGACTTTCTTTACTTTGGCCAGTTCTTGTGATGGAGGTTGCGGTCACTATTTTTGGATCACCGATATAGATGCTAAAGGGAACATATATGCCTATGATCCTGCCTACGGCCGTTATGAAATCCCCTATAATGAAAATACTCGTTACCCATACCCGTTGTACCGATTAGCATTTGGAGTTAAAAAGTAATAATTATGGACAATTCGAACATTAAAGTTTATCTCGGAATTTCCTTCGCGTTAATAGTATTATTTATACTTATTCTCATTATTCCTTTTTCTAAAAAAACCACCAATCCACAAAGTCCTTCAACTGGTTCTCTTCCTACACCTACTTCGATCGACACAAGTCAACAGTCAATAACAAATAATCAACAAGCGACTGTTCCGGCCTCCGACTTTACCGGAGTTGCCGAGGAGCAGTTACCCGCCCAAGTCCTTAATACTTCCATCCAAAAAAAAGATCTCCGTCTAAAAACTCCGCTCAACCTTTCTACCTTTACGATCGATTTTGACTACGGCACCGATAAATTCGTAGTCACGCTGCACGACCCAAAAGATCAGGCCCAGAAAGAATTTGAGAGCTGGAGAACGGCAAACTACCCGGGATTAGGTGCAGAACAGTTCTTATTAAAATAAAATTTTCTATTCTAAATTCTTGCTATAATCAAATTATGTTCTTATTTTTGAATCCTGCATTTAGTTTTCTAAAAAAGGCTTTTCTCGTCGTAGCTGTTTTCTTTATCGTCATTACTCTATTTTCCAATTTTATTGGTAAAGATAAAATCGCCTTATCCTCCACTAAATCAGACCCGATCAAACAAAACCGTATAGAAATTTACAAGGTTATTAACGACAAAGAGCTTAATAAGACTCAGCAAGGAAAACTAACTATTGCAGTTTACAAAACATCAATGTGCATTATGCTTGGTGAAGCCTGTACTAAAAACCCTGCTGACGCTGATAAAAATTATGGTAAAAGTTTTTTTGGTTTTGTGGGTAATTTGATAGCTATGCCCTATTCAAATCCACCTGCTTCAGGTATAGCATGGGTTTCCGATAGCCTTCAACAGGCCGGTTTTATACCAAAGACTATGGCTGCCGAGGGTATTGGTTTTGCTGCGATCAAGCCGTTTTCCAATCTTTGGAAGATCTTCCGGGACCTTTCTTATATGCTTCTTGTAGTCATTTTGATCGCGATAGGATTTATGGTAATGTTTCGAACTAAGATCAATCCTCAAACCGTCATCTCCGTTGAAAATGCGCTTCCTAAAATAGTTATTTCTTTAATATTAATTACTTTTTCTTTTGCTATAGCCGGATTTATGATCGACTTAATGTATGTACTAATTGTCTTAATTATTTCCATTCTCAGTAAAAATCCCGATGTCCATATCGATGTTCAAACATATCAAAATGCTTTTTTAGGAGGAAATAGTTGGTTTATTTTCAGTAAGTTGGGTAATATTTGGGGGATCGGCGAAGCTTTATTAAGTTTTTTACCTACTATAGCGAGAATTATTTTTACTGTTATTGTTGCTTTTATTACCAGTTTCTTAGTACAAGGAATTCCTGTTCTTGGTGATTTTTTTACTGGTGACATCGGTAAATTTTCAGCTCTAGGTAATTGGACAAAAAATGCTGTGGAAGCAATTTTTAAATTTCCAATCTGGGTTATTATTCTTTTTCTTTCCACATTTATATTATTGCCCGCCGTAATTTCTCTTTTTGTCTGGTTTACAGTGATATTTCTATTTTTTAGGATTACTTTTCTTTTATTCAAATCTTATATTGAAATTATTCTCCTTATAATATTTTCGCCAATATTACTTTTATTTGAAGCAATTCCGGGTAAAAATGTTTTCGGTTGGTGGCTTAAAAATTTGCTCGGTGATCTAATCTCATTTCCTTTAGTCATCTGCTTTATGCTTATTGCCACTATTTTGATCGAATCGTCCAATAGTGGAGCTAATATTTGGAGTCCTCCGCTTTTACCTCAGATGGGCTCGGCATATTTCGGGACACTGATCGGGATCGGGATAATGTTTCTCATCCCTGATTTTATTAAGTTAATAAAAGAGGCGATTGGATTAAAACCGTTACCTATCCAAGTCGGTCTTGGGACATATTTTGGCGGGACCAGTGCGGCCGTTGGCGGTGGGCTAGGGTTACTTGGACAGGTTGGAAGTATCAGTCTTGGTTTATCGGCACTTTCTGGTGATCAAGGTATCGGTAAATTATTTAAGGAAGGCGTATCTAAACTAAGAAGATCAACACCTAACGCCCAGGCCAGTACTAGTCAATATGATAAATAATAAAAATCGTTTGTTATCCAAAACCAGGAATCTTCAATATATTCACTCCGATTAATCTTAATATAAAGACTGAAAATATTATCAACATTAATCCCATTATACAGCTCGTAATCATCTCTTGAGCTTTCTTCAGTTTTTCCGGATTACCTTCCGATGACTGCATCATAAAGGCCGCATAGATTATACAAAGCAACGAAAGCCCACCAGCCAAACCTATCCCTGTCCCAAATACCGTCTCTCCAATAAAGCTATTCAGATCATTTTTTACGCAACCGATACTTGTCCAGACTCCTTTATCCGCACAAGTTACACAACTTCCATAATCTCTACTATTAGCTAAATATTTATCACATAAAACTTTTGTCGTAGCCAGAGCTACTTTACAGACACAACTTGGGTTAGAATAATCCAAAGTGGAAGGATTTCCAGTAACACACGGATTTACTTTTTGAGCTATACCGGTATAATATTCCTCAATATTTTTTATTGGCCAAGCTGAAAAAAAATAGCCGACTATTCCATTTATTACATTGCCTGGGCAACCAGCCTTCACTGGACTACCCAATAAATCACTAACGCAAAAAACTTCCGGGACTACTATTTTATCTTTCAATGATAAGTTGCCTGATAAACAACATTTTTGAATATTTGGATCTTTTGACTCGGCGTCACCACAGGTCACTCCCGGCATCTGAAAAGACTGTTGTATTGGTGTTGGTGTTATTTGAGCCTCAACTTTAATTAAAGAAAAGAATAAAAACGAACTTACTAAAATAAATAAAACCAAAAATATTTTCTTCATAGTTTCATGATACCAAATTTATTTTTTCTTCCCCTCTGTTTCGTCAAGTGCATCCTTGATATATTTCCATAACAAAAGTATTACAGCTAGCGGCAAGAATTGATTTACGTAATCCCACATGATTGCTTTCCCATCGGCCCCATGCTCTTTCCTGAGCCTCAAAGAGTTATATTTATAATCAACGTGCCTTTTTTTCCCCCATTTCATTGGTTTTTTGGTTAAGGGATTGATCACCCATCTATCTTCCCATAGACCACCTGAGAATTCATCATTATTTCCTTTTGCCTGGAGATTATAAGGGCTATTTTTTAATAAACCATATGACTCCATAGTTATAATAAACCGATCGATATCTCTTGAATCCCATTCGACGACGGCACTAGATCGGCCGGCATATTGACCAGCTATTGAATTTATTTTTCCAAGTCTAAAAAGTCCAAATAAAGGCTTCGCCATTGCGTCTTTTTTAAAGTAATTAATGGCAGTCCCAGCCAATTTATACATAAATTCATAAGTGTCCTCGACTCCATTGACATCGGTAATAGCCTTTTGTGCTTCTCTCATATATTTTATAATTGGAGTAAAATCGTTTTTCCCACTGATGGCGATCTCATTTAAAACCAATGGCATATTGATAATCCAAGGGACTATTACGGTTTCTATCGTCGCAGTATCTTTGATCGCCCGCGCCGCCATTCTTGGACCAGTCCCTCGGAATGCCATTAAAGAAAGATCGGTATCTTCCAGACCAAACGTAAATTTGAAATCACTTATTTCTTTATATCCTTTATTATCCAAATATTCGTTATTTTCAAAGTCTTTCATGATATGCTCATAAAGCTCAACCACTCTATCAATTTCATCTTTATTTTTAAAAGTTTTATTTTCTCTATTTGGGTTCTCCGATGAATTCTCAGAAAGTAGCTCCCTGATTTTGTTGGAGGTTAACCTATGCGGGAGATCTCTGATCTCATCTATCTTATCCAAGGTCCAATCTTTATCAAATTTTATTTGATCTCTAATTATTTTTCCTATCTGCCGTCGTAAAAGCATTTCGGCGGTTCCCAAATCTTTCATAACATGATCGAAATCCTTACGTTGCCATGGATTGTCTTTTCTATCTCTAAACTCTCTCCAGACTCGCTCCCAATTGCCAATACCATCTTTATGTAGTCTATTTTTATCAATTCTTAAAAATTTAGTCGGCATCCTGGCAGCAGTATAATGAGCCAACATATTTTCCAAAAACATTTGGGAAGTTTCGTAGGCTACCTGTTCTTCCCAACTACCGGCTGACAGGGAACCCTTTTCATTCTCCCTTCCCCTAACCTCACCTTTCATTGCTTTTAAGGCTTTTTCTTCTCCTTTTTTTTGTAATTCCGTCATATAATTGTCAAATTCCGATTCCTGAAAATCTTGAGAGTCACCAGTATAAAAATATTTTTTATAAATATATGTAAAAAGCTTTTTTCTTTCCTTTAACTCTTTTGGGTTGATTTTTTCCGTTGCTTTCATTAGACCTGGTCCTGCCTGTTTCAAATTCACAAAATTATAGAGCGCCTCATAACCGATCGCCTCCATTGCCTGAAAAGTATTAGGAGCGTCAATAGTACCATCGTCATCATAAACAAAATGACCTTCAAGCGCTTGTTTCATCCTCCAGCCTTTTCTTATCCCCGGTCCACCGATCTTTCCTATATTCATCATCGAATCTGCAAATACTTCTTCCGGAAGACCATTTTTGCCCACTCCTCGACCTTTACCAACATAAAATGAGTCCATATATTTTTGCATATTTTTCCAGGCTTTACGGTGATCCCATGGTCCTGATTCTCCCTTAACTGGCATAAAATACATTGCATTAAAATTATGTTCTCCCTGCCATCTCATGATCGTGTGCATCGGATTGAAAGCATTTAAGGATCCGGCATCGTTGGTCGAGTAAGAAGCGACCATTCCTTTTCCTTCCGAATCAACTGGATCGGCATACGCTGACTGTTCTGCTTCGGTCAAAAACATTCCACGACTAACTCCGACTGCGTTATTGACAATATTTTTTACTCTTTGTCTTGACAGATCGGGATAAAATTTTATTAACTGTGCAATCACCTCTTCTTCAATTTCACTGTTAACCCGTTCCAATTTATTGGTCAATTGATCCGGCCGGTGACGATGATCCATCTGAGCAAAATCTTCCTGGAGCATTTTTTCGTAAAGTTGATATGCTTCCAATACATATTGACCATCCGGTAACATCAAAATTTCTTCGATATCGGTTCCCTGAAGCTGTTCAGCAAAATCTCCCAGTTTTTGATAAAATCCTTTTTCACCGGGGGGATGTTTATATATTGCGCGAGCGTTGTGAAAATATTCGGTTTTGTGGATGGTCTGATCAATTGTCATGTTTACATATTCAATAAATACGCCTAAATTGATTTTTTCACCATAAGGAATTGGTTTAATTCTTGGATATATCTTTTTGTTTTTGTCATTTGGATCATCGCTTCTTTCCTCGATTTCATGCCCTTTGGTCGCATATCTATATAACTGAAGTTTTGCCATCCTTTGAGTCAATTCGGTACTATTTGCGTCTTTTCCTTCAAGCTGATCGACCCTTGTCATCAACGCGTTAATAGCCGTCTGGATTTTTTTTTGGATCATGGAAGGTCCTGTAAAAATATCTTCTTGCATGATCTGCTCATAAAATTTATGCGGCGACTTCTGTTGTAGTTCCAAAAATAGTTGATTGACAATATCTGACATTCTCCAGTTCATCATTTCTGATACTTCTTCTCCCCAATGTTTTTCAACCTGATCTTCCAAACTATTCCCTGGCTCAAATGTTTTGTTATTTTTCTGATAATATTCTTCAATATCTTTTTTTAATTGCTCTTTTCTCTCCTTGACTTGTTGTGTTGTTAGAAAACTTTTATCTTGATCGTCACCGATACTCAACTTTTCCATATAGTTGACAATCGCTTCAGGCGAATAAAAAGCTGATATTAATTTCAACTGTTCGTTTGTAAAGCGGTTTTGATAGTATTGATAATCAGCTTGAAAGCGCTGCATATCCATGTCCGCTTCAGTCATTTCTTTTTGCGGTTTATTTTTTTGATCATCTTCCTGTTCAGTTGGAGTTTCTTCCTGTTTTGAAGGACTAATTTTATCAGATAAACTTTTAGGGTCCCCATAACCATAAGTCTCAGGATTTTGTAATAAATTTCTCACGAGAGGAGTTGCTGCGATCGGGTTTATTTCATAATAGGTTTTTAGGTCTTTTTCGAAATCACTCATTTGTTCACCTGGCTGTGAAAACACTATTCCGTCAATCAGATGTTTACCAAGTATTCGTTCAACGTCTAGGACACCCTGATCGGTGATTTCGCCATTTTTTATTTGTTCAACTATTTTATCTAACAAAAACTGGGACCTTCTATCAACCACGTTGACCCTATTTTTTTCATTTAAATCTTTAATTTCAAGAAGCGATCTTTTTGCATCATCTGCTTTTGCTTTGATGTTTTCCGGGCTGTCAGTCGTACCTACGTCTGCCTTATCACGAGCAATTTGATCTCTCATTCTCGCTCTAATACTATTTGATATCTCTGCGTCCAAAAGATCTCTTTGTCTTTGTCTTTCCGCATCATTTGAAATCTTATCGACGGCAGCATATCGTGCATTATTACTATCCCTGACTTCAGCGGCTATACGACTAGCTGCTTCTCTGGCTTGCTGTTGATTATTTTGTTGTTCGGGCGAGTTACTGGCATCCATATTAAAAATATATCAATTTTAGGCAAGCTAAACAACTCATAAAATACGAATCTACGAATTTATGCAAATGCTACGAATTATGCGAATAAAAACTTATTCTTTCGCTGAAGAATTTAAAATTCTTTTTGGATAGATATATGAAGACCTAAAATTAACTATTATTCCTAATTTTTTACTTAACGTTGTCAAATATCTTTTTACCTGATAATAATCGTCTTTCGAAATAACTTTTTTTGATTTTAATTCTAAAATAATTTTATTATCGATTAAAAAGTCGACTTTATTTCTCCCTGACTTTTCTCCATCAAAAATTGGCGGAAGTATTTTTTCGCGTTCATATTTTACATTGGATTCTTTAAGAAGTTTTTCAACAAAATCTGAGTATTGGCCTTCACTACAATTTTTTCCCAACGTATTATGCGTTTTAAACAAAATTCCATTAATAGTATACGAAAGTTCTGGGTATATGATTTTCCCCATAACCAAATATGAGCATAATTTGCTATATTCGCATTTCTTTATTCGCAGTATTCGTATTATTTCTTAACCTCAATAACCAACTGTCTCTCTCTACCTTCTCCAACAGACGAAGTCGTCAGTTCTGGATAGTTGGCGGTGATAAATTCGTGGATCAATTTTCGCTCATAAGATGAAAGTGATCTTATGTATCCAGCTGTTCCAGTTTCTTTAGTTTGGTCGGCATATTCACGCGCCATCGTTTCTAATCTTTCTTTTTGCTTTTCTCGAAAGTCGTTGACGTTGACCAAGATCTCAACCCTTTCATTAAATTTTTTATAAAGAATTACTTCCAATATTTTTTGGATGGCTCGGATCGTTTCTCCGTGTCGACCAATCACAGTTGAAACTTCTTCATCAGTTTTAATTATCACCTGAAAAACTCCACCATCATCAGCAACTTCTACTTCAAACTTAGTAATCATTTTCCCCAAAAGCTCTTCCGTCTCGGTTTTGATTGTAGCTATTTTGTCCATATTGTTTTAATTAATTTTTAATTTTAAATTTGAAATTTTTATTCAAATCTTAATTTTTAAATTTAAATTTTTAAACATTTAAAATTGATTAAAAATTAAAAATTTTAAATTAAGAATTTATTTTTTTGAGTTTACTTTCTTGTATTGCATTATACCCATAATAGAAAAAATATTCCAATATAAAGCTAGTCCGATAGGCAACGAATACGAGAACCAACCGATCATCAGTGGGAACATATATTTCATCTGTGTGTTCATGGCTTTTTGGAAATCCCCCTGACCCTCTACTTTTTTGCCTTTATCATCAACCTTTGCTACTGTTTTGGTTGTGCTAACTGGAGGCATTGAAGCCTGAGCTTGAAAATATTGCAAAATTCCTGTTATCAATGGAATTAATAAATAATACCAAGCACCGGCCATTTTTGGGGATTTGACCAGATCTAAACCGAAAAACCAGGAATTGATCGTGTCGATCTTTAGAAAAGAAAAATACAAAACTTTATTGATCGTGGCAATCGTCTTATCAGTATGTCCGCTTAACAAGAAAAGGTTCAAAGTGTTATATAAAGCAATAAAGACCGGCAGTTGAATGATCATAACCAAACAACCGGAAGTTGGATTAATACCATGCTGTTGATAAAGCTTTAATTGTTCAGCTTGTAACTGCTTTTGATCATTTTTATGTTTGACTGATAGATTGTCCAAATGAGGTTTCAATTCCTGCATTTTCTTGGCTGTCTCTATCTGTTTCTGAAAAAAAGGCTGAAAAAGCAAGCGGATAAATACTGTGAGTGCAATTATCGCAAATCCCAAAGCTCCTGGAATCCTTAAGAATAAAAATAACTTATAGAACATGACGAGAAGATTTTGAATAGGGTGAGCAAAAATAGGATCAAATATATACTGACTGAAGAATTGCATAATATTAAATGTTTAGAAATTAAGTTTAAAAATTGACTAAAAATTTGAAATTAGAAATTACACAGTTAATTTTGCTCTACCTTTTCCTCTTCTTCTTTTTAAAACCAATCTCCCCTTTGCTGAGGCCATTCTTTTCAAAAATCCATGAACTTTATTTCTTTTTGCCTTTTTCGGCTGCCATGTTCTTTTCATAATTTTATAATTTATTTAATAATATAGATTCGCCATTAAACACTTTCCACACTTCTTCAGTTACAAACGGTATAAACGGGTGAAGCATCTTTAAATTTTCCAGATACACTTCTTTTAGTTTCCCGAGAGCTTCTATATTACCATTAATTACCTCATCTTTCAATTGCTCTATGTAATAATCGGCAAACCTATGCCAAATAAACTCATACACCAACCCCAATGCCTTTGAAAACTGATAAGAATCCATATATTTTAAATATTGCTTCTTTTCTTTTTCAAACTCTTTCTTAAGATCTTTTAAAATTTTAATTTTTTCTTTGTCATTTTGATTTTTAATATTTGATTTTTGATTTTGATTCATCTCAATAAACCTTCCCATATTCCATATCTTATTGATAAAATTTCTCATTCCAACTACTTTTTGTTCAGACAAGGACACATCCCCCCCTTCTTTAGTTCCAAAAATAAGGGCAATTCGAAGGGCATCGGCGCCATATTTATCGATCATCAGGATCGGATCTATCACATTTCCCTTACTTTTACTCATTTTTTGCCCTTTAGGGTCCCTAACCATACCATGCAGAAATATTGTTTTAAAAGGAGTTTTTTTTGTAGAAAAATAGCCGATCATCATCATGCGTGCTACCCAAGCTCTTAAAATATCATGGCCTGTTTCCATAACCGAGGTCGGATAAAAATAATCGTAAAATTCTTTTCCTTCCGTCTTGAGAGTTGCAAAGGGCCACTGGGCAGACGAAAACCAGGTGTCAAAAGTGTCCTCATCTTGCTCAGAAGTACATTTTCCACAAATTAAACACTTTTCTGGTTTTTCAGTCGAAATAAACCATTTGCCGGTTGACCGACAATTATATGCCGGAATCCTTATCCCCCAAACAACCTGACGGGATATATTCCAGTCGATAAAATCATCCAATATCGTAGTCAGTCTTTTTTTGAATCTTTTTGGTAAAACTTCAGTTTCTTTTTTTTCAATCAGTTCTTTTGCTTTGTCAGCCAATGGCTTCACTTTTATAAACCATTGTTCTTTAGGGAGAGGCTCAAGAACCTTACCACAGCGGTAGCAAGTCCCAACACGATGGGCATAATCTTCTTTTATTTTTACCATTAACCCAGCCGTTTGAAGGTCGGACACCACTTGTTGCCTTCCAGAAAAGATTCTCAACCCTTGATATTTACCAGTTATTTCGTTTAGTTTGCCATCAAAGCCAATCGCTTGGATCATTGGCAAATTATGTCTTTTAGAAACCTCGTAATCATTAAAATCATGAGCTGGTGTTACTTTGACAGCGCCCGTCCCGAACTTGATTTCAACTGAAGAATCGGCTATTATCAGAATCTCCCGATTGACAAATGGCACGATTGCAGTTTTTCCAATCAAGTCCTTGTATCGCTTATCTTTTGGATTGACTACAATAGCCGTATCTCCAAATAATGTTTCTGGCCTGGTCGTTGCCACTTCAATAAAACCGCCTTCCTTAATCTGATATTTTATGTAATATAGTGAATCAATTTTTTCCGTATAAACTACTTCCAAATCAGAAAATGACGTTCCACAATTTGTACAATAATTAATTAATTTATTGGCTCGATAAACCAAGCCTTGATCAAACAAATCTTTAAAAGTTTTGTAAACTATTTTTACAATAGCCGGATCCATGGTAAATTTTTCGCGAGACCAATCGAGAGCAAATCCCAGTCGTTTTAGTTGATTCTTAATGTTGATTTTATTTTCTGCCACGTAATCCCAGATCATTTTATAAAGCTCATCCCGTTTGTAGTCATATCGGCTCTTTCCTTGTTTCTTCAAATATTTTTCAAACACGAACTGAGTTTCCGTACCTGCATGATCAAGACCAAGTAACCAAAGAGTTTCTTTTCCCATCATTTTATTAAATCTGATCATGATGTCTTCGTAAGTAAACATGGCGTGCCCCAAGTGAAGATTACCGTTAGCATTTGGAGGAGGAAGAATGATAGAAAATGGTTTTTTCCCCTTATTAATTTTTGCCGTAAAAAAACCCTGTTCCTCCCATTCTTTATAGATTTTTTCTTCGACTAGTTGTGGGCTATATTTTGAATCCATAATATTGTTCATTATTATATAATAATTTCTTATGAACTGGATTTTAATTACGCTTCAATGGTATTTAGCATTACTCGTTATCGGTATTGTTTTTACCCCCTTAACTAAAAAGGTCTTTAAAAGTTTTAGCTTTGATTTTGGCTATCCTTTTGCAAAAACTTTAGGAATTATTTTGCTCAGTTATTTTGTTTTTGTTTTAGGAATTGTCAAAATTCTGCCTTTTAGTCGTCTTGGGTTAATATTTTCTCTCTGCCTTTTTGCAATTATTAATTGGGTTATTTATATAAAAAACAAAAAATTACGAATTACGAAATACGAATTACGAATTATTTTTTTCGAAGAATTATTATTCGTATTTTGTCTTTTCTTCTGGACTTTCATCCGCTCCCAAGAACCTTCTATTCATGGCTTGGAAAAATTTATGGATTTTGGATTTATAAATTCGATACTGCGAACTAAATTTTTTCCTCCAAAAGATATTTGGTATAGCCTCGAATCAATTAATTATTATTACTTTGGTCACCTGACCGGCGCTCTACTTATAAAACTTAGTAACGTTAAAGCTTCAATTGGTTATAATCTTATCCTCGCCACCATTTTTGCTCAAGGAGTGACTCAAGTATTTTCGCTTATCATCAATATTATTAAACGCTATGATCAAAAATTAAACCAATTCAAAGCTGTAATCTATGGTTTGATTGGAGCTTATTTAGTCAATCTCGGTGGTAATCTGTATACTATTTATCTCTTTACAACCGGCTATCCGACAGAAAAACCGCCGATCCCTTTTTGGACCATACTCGCAAAATTTAATCCAGCCTCCATTTGGTATCCCAATGCCACCCGATTTATTCCTTTCACGATTCACGAGTTTCCATCATATTCATACGTAGTTGCGGATTTGCATGGACATGTGTTTGATATTCCATTTGTATTATTAACTTTAGCCTTACTTTTCATATTTTTTACCAATAAATTAAATAAGTCAAGAATACTTAATACTAAATACTTAATACTTAATACTATTTTCCTCGGTTTCATGGCTGCAATTCACTACATGACCAATGCCTTTGACGGCCCAATTTATATTTTGCTAACTTTAATTCTTTTCTTTTTTATATATGGTTTTTCATTGAAATTTGTTATTAATACGGCGGTTTTATTTGCTTCGTTTATCATTTTTTCTTTACCTTTTTCCTGGTTTTTTAAACCGTTTGTCAGTGGTATAGGGGTAAACTGCGCTCCTAAACTCCTGACCGATATCGGCAAAATTGGACCATTTATTTTCGAGGCGGGTAACTGTCAAATATCTCCCATTTGGATGCTTTTTATTTTATGGGGATTTTTTTGGATTTCATTTTTGATATTTTTATATATTAAAAAAAGGGCGAATCACGCCCTGCCTGCCGGCAGGCAGGATTCGCCCCTACAGAGGAACGATGGAACAATGAAACAATTGAACAATTTTCTCTTGATATTATTTTCATTCAGCGTATTCTTAACCATCATTCCGGAATTCTTCTACATCAAAGACATTTATCCTCAACACTTCCGAGCCAATACTATGTTTAAGCTTGGTTATCAGGCTTTTACCATGATGGGGATCGCCTCAATTGTCACATTCTATTTGTTAAAAAATATCAAAAAATCGATTGTCTATTATATGTTTATAACAATTTTTATTATTTTTATTCTCTTTCCGTCTATCTACCCTTTCTTTTCGGTTCCTTCATATTACGGTCAACTTAATCGTCCTATTGAACTTAATGGACAGGCTTGGTTAAAACAGACTTATCCAGAAGATAGTGAAATTATTGACTATTTAAATAAAAATGAAAAGGGACAGCCGGTCATCTTGGAGGCCCAAGGAGACTCGTACACTGACTATGAAAGGATCTCCGCCTTCACTGGGCTACCAACGGTCGCTGGTTGGTGGGTGCATGAATGGTTATGGCGAGGATCGTCAGATATTGTTGGGAAAAGAATCCCGGAAGTTGTTTCCCTTTATGAATCAAAGGACGTTGACGAAACTAAGTCGCTTATTAACAAATACCAAATAAAATATGTGATAATCTCGCGGTTGGAACGCCAAAAATACCCTAATTTGAATGAAGAAAAATGGACTAAAATTGCCAAGTTAATTTTTAAGTCTGCTAATGGCTTTGGGGCTTTGTATCAAGTTAATTAATATACGCAAAACCCCGCTTGTGGCGGGGTTGACAAACCGATTTTTTTTTGCTATCGTAATACCGAGCATTACTATACGTCGTTCCCTCAAATACGAGCGGTAGTGATGCTCTTTTTTGTCCTTATAAATGATATAAGGTTACCGGAATACTTAAGTTCTTCTTAGCTAATTTTTTGAATTGATCAGCAACAAAACTAATTAACTCGTTCTTCTTTTGATATTTAGTTTTAAAACTAAACGAATTAGGCTTCTGGGAAAAGAAAATGTTATTCATATCTCTTACTATAAACAAAGTTAATTTGTTTGTCAAGACCTATAGGTAAAAAGGTATAGTCTATAGGACAACTTATAGTATTGAGTTACTGTTTTAGATTATTACAACAAAACAATAAAAGTTATCCAAAGTCGGTGGATAACTTTTATTTAATTACTTCAGGTCAGGTTTAGTATAATAAATATATGAATTTCTCAATTCTTACCTACAACACCCTCTTTAATAAGGCATATAAACAACTAGACCAGATAATTAAACAGTGTTCTCCAGATATCATTTGTTTACAAGAGGTTGATATCTCAATGAAAAACCTTAAAATAATTAAACAATTTGGCTATGAATTGGCTGATTATTCAGGAACGTTTATAAAATTTGGAAATGCTTTTGGTGTTGCTACTTACTTTAATCCAAAAAAGTTTAAATTTGTAAATTCCAATTCATTAAAAATTGGATCCAATCTGTTGGAATTATTATTTATGATTCCTCAGCTAATTTTACGAATTAATAAACCTAAGACTTTCCTTCGAACTGATTTTATTAGTAAAATTGATAACAAAAAAATTACCATCTGCAACTCTCATTTGATTGTTGCTGCACCAAATTCAGTCCGAGTCTTTCATATTGACAAAGCACTGAGTTCATTAAATATCAACTCTAAAATTCCATTAATTATTACTGGAGATTTCAATTACGTACCGTATCAACGTAAAAAACTAGATAATATTATGAAAAAATACAATTTAATAGAAGCAACAAAAAATATTAAGCAGACTGTTGATTTCTCTCCTCATGGTAAAAAGGAAAACTTTTCTTTTTTACAGGGTTTTTTAGCTAGAAATATTAATCATTTTTTTGGAAATCAGATGAAATATGACTATATCTATTACCGGGGAATAAAGCTTTCCAAAACAGAACGAATTGAAGTTCGTTTCTCTGACCACTACCCTATTATTTCTAATTTTGAAATTTAAAAAATTTTATTGAATGCCTTGGTTATTTTTGAATAATATTTTTTTATTTCTTTTTGTATTTTTTTGTTTGATTTAACTTCTTCTTCAGCGATAAAATATTGACCTCCCATTTGATATCCTAATTTTTTATCTGTTATCTCTCCAAGAACCAAAGAGTGAAATGTCGCAATCCCATACTTAAACAATATTGGTATATATCCGTCCTTTTTGATTCTTCTAAACGACCATTTAAGTAGTTGTTTTGGAATAATGTTAATTTTTACTCCTGCCTGTTGAATCCTGATACTCAAATCATGATCTTCGCTCATGGTTGTTTTCTCATTAAAACCTCCCAACCTCTCAAAAACCTCTTTTAGGATTATAAAGTTATACCCTGGGGCCATTTGCTTACCGATTAATTTTAATAGTTCTAAAGAATAATTAGTTACTTGTACTAAAAACTTGTTTAAGTTGTCTGAATCATCATATTGGTATGTGGTCAAAAATAAAAAGGATTTCTTTTCTATCACTTTTTTTATAGTTGATAAATAGTCAGTTTTAATTCTGATATCTGCGTCGAGAAAAATCAGAAATCTTCCAGCGCTTTTTTGTGCACCCAAGTTTCTTTGGTAGCTTAGGTTCTGTTTATCGCTTTTAATAAGTTTATATTTAATAAAATTATTTTTGTTCTTATTTGCCACGGAAACGGTTTTATCAGAAGATCCACCATCAACAACTATTAATTCAAAATCCTTTGTTTTTTGTTTGTTCAGATCTTCAAGTAATATTGGCAAACATTTCTCTTCGTTGAGGGTGGAAATAATTACAGAAAAAAATGGTTTCATACTGCTTATATTATAACATTTGGTAAAATTAGAGTATGAAAATATCGGTTGTTATACCGGCTTATAATGAAGAAAAAAGAATTGCAAATTGCCTTGATTCTTTGATGAGTCAAGAAGAAAAACCTGACGAAATAATTGTTGTTGACAATAACTCATCAGATAAAACAATTGGAATCGTAAAAAAATATAAAAAAGTTATATTAATCCAAGAAAAAAAACAAGGGATTACTCCTACTCGCAATGCAGGCTTTAATAAAGCTTCTGGAGATATTATTGCCCGTTGTGATGCCGATACGGTACTACCCTCAAATTGGATAAAAAATATTAAAAATGATTTTTATCGAGACACTTCAATAGTGGCAATATCTATGCCTATTAGGCTAAACAGCGTTCCAGTTCTAAAACATTTTAAAATGCTTTTTTATATCTACATGCTTGTTCCAAGGTTGTTGATAGGCGTTTATCCCATGATTGGCCCGGGGCTTGCAATCAAAAAAACCATTTGGAATAAGGTAAAAGATGATATTTGTTTTGAAGATAAAAACGTTCATGAAGACATCGACCTTACTCTACATATAAGAAAATACGGAAAGATCTATCATGACGGAAACACTGTTGTTGCTTCTTCGGCGAGAAGAATTATAAACAACCCAGCTTCATTTTTTGGGGAATACACGATCAGATTCTTTAAAATGTTCTACTCCCACCGTCATTTAGTATAAGGTTCGTTCTTTTAAGGTCGGACCTTAATTAACGAGTCATATTTTGAAGTTCTTCCAACGTAGTCACGTCTTCTGGTTTTTTATCGTCACGGAATCGTTCGAGTCTTGGAAAACGCAG
>Ga0172379_10002938_pt1 | contig 28476 bp, 23 predicted proteins | sample GrowelOW334metaG_FD_119756 | JGI IMG/M metagenome (GOLD analysis project Ga0172379, IMG submission 119756) | Groundwater microbial communities from an aquifer near a municipal landfill in Southern Ontario, Canada - Groundwater well OW334 metaG | ecosystem: Environmental > Aquatic > Deep...
GTATGCTTATATGTCAACTTCGGCGGCAAAAACCCTTAACGCAGGTTCTTCTACTTTTACCTTTACTTCCTCGGCCAATGGTTGGAGCTATATTGGCAGTAATCTTACCTTTAACGCTGGAACATCAGCAATAAATATGACTGCGGCAGGAAATAATACATTTAACGGTGGCGGGTTAACCTACTACAACATCAACCGTACCGGCACAGCCATCGGCACAGACGGTATTCAATTTTCTGGTAATTTAACTATTGCCGCTGGTGGGACTCTCACGCTAAACGGTAACGGAGGAAACGGGACAACAACTAATTACAGATTATTGGTAAGTACTGCTACAATAGGCACAGCTTCAACAATAACCTTTACAGACGCCATCAATGTCGGCACAAACTTAGTATCTCAATACGCTGATTTTAGAGATATTGCATTTAACGCTACTGCTGATTTGTCTGCAATCACCGGAGGCTCGGGAGACGCAGGAGGCAACTCAAACATTACCTTTACCACAGCAGACACAGAAACTTGGGGCGGAGCCACAAGTAGCTGGGCAACAGTAGCCAATTGGACAGGAGGGTCTGTAAACCGTGTGCCACTTCCACAAGACACGGTTGTTTTAGCTGGAACAGGCATTGTCACAGCAAATGTTCCAAGACTTGGAAAGGATATTTCATTTAGCAATGCGGCTCGATTAACTCTGGCGAATGTAGTTACATCTTATGGCTCGGTCAATTTTACGGGAGCAGGAACGCTTTCGTTAGGTTCATCTTGGTACATTGAAAGTCAAGCAAGGACTGGAACACTAACACTAACAAATGCTGGAATCACTCGTTATGATACATTGATTCAAACTCCAGGAGTTACGGTGCTACTCGCAGACGCTTTGAATGTTGGAGTGAGAAGCCTAACTTTATATTCTGGAACGCTTGATGCCGCAACAAACAATGTAACTATTACCTCTGCGGCTTTTAATTCTTCAGTTGGGTCAGTTTTACAACTGGGGACAGCTTCAGTTGTTGTAAGCAATTCAAATACAGCTATTGCAGGAACTATTACTTTGGTAGGTAACGCCACAATCAGCGTGGCTACAACAAAAACGCTCACCATTTCTGGAATTATTTCCGAATCCGGCGGAGCAAGGAGTTTATCAAAAGCTGACGCGGGACAGCTTACTCTTTCCGGTGCAAACACCTTTTCCGGCGGGCTGACGATTAAAGCAGGGACGGTTGTTGGCACCATTAGTGCGAGTGCTTTTGGAGGTTCTGGCACAGGAGCAATTACTCTTGGAGACTCAAGTGGTACTGCCGCAGCAAGTTTAGTGGGAGCCCAGTTTACATTTGCCAATCCTATTACTTTAGGAGGGACGAGTGGTGAACTTAAAATTTATAACACTCTTGCTTATCATACAGTGTTTAGCGGTAATATAGCATTGAATGGAAACAATTTGATTGTTACCTCTAATATCAGTAGCGGAAGCGTAAACATATCTGGAGCAATCTCGGGAACTGGAAATATTACACTTACCAATGTTAGCACAACTGCTCAAGGCAATATTACGCTTTCAGGTGTCGGTGGAAACATTGATTTTACGGGCACCATCACCAACTCTGGCACAGGCACTGGTACAACCACCATCTCCGGCGTCATTGGCACCAATGTCACCGGCGTCATCCAAAACTCGGCCACCTCCGCCCTCACTTTATCTAACGCCTCTAACACCTTCACCGGTCCGGTTACCAACTCCGCAGGCACGCTAAACATCACCGAAACCAATACATTTAGCACAATGACTCTGGCTGGTGATAGCACCACCAACATTACTGCAGGAAAAACAGTAACTCTAACTAGTTTAGTTTCAACAGGCACAAGCGGACACTTGGCTATTTTGAAATCTGCCACATCTGCCTTGCACACACTTACAACAGCTTCAGCTCAAATCTCAACCGATTATTTATCCCTTACCTACTCGCAACCAACGCAAGCTAATGTTTGGTATGCAGGAGCTAACTCAACGGATAACGGGAATAACGGGAATTGGGTGTTTACGGTGCCCGATGCAACCCCTCCAACCCAATCTGCGTGGTCTCCAACCAACAACAGCGCAGTAAGCAGTTCCACCCCAACCGTAACCCTAACTCTAAACGAGAACGGTGATTGTTACGCCAGCATCACAAATGATTACACTTACGCCGAAATGGTCACCAACACCCAAACCAACTGCACGGGTGACGCTACCACCTCAATAAGTTGCGTGCTTCCCAGTCTTGGAGCAGACGGAGCAAAAACAATATACATTGCCTGCCAAGACACTTTGTTAAACAAAGACACGGCAGTAACCAACACCGACCTCGTTTTCAACAAAATCACCACCACCGGCACCGAGCGTTATTGGATTGCCGCCTCAACCCAGAATTGGAGCTCCACCACCGGATGCGGAGGCACCACCTGCTGGTCAACCACCAGCGGAGGAACCGGCGGAGCCAGCGTCCCCACCACCACCAGCGACGCCATCTTTGACGGAGTCAGAAACGGCAACTGCACAATTGATGCCGTAGTCAGCACCAAGGGATTTTACCTTGCCGGCTACACCGGCGAAGTCTCCCAAGGTAGCAACGCAATCACCGTCGGCACAGATTCTTATTATCAAAGCACAGGCACCTTCACCGGCTCCGCCACCGGCTCAGCGATTACAATAAATAGTAACTTCACTTTATCTAACGGAACATTTGCAAGCACCACCGGAACATTTACACACTATAGTCCTGAATTAGCGAGTAAGACTATTACCATTTCCGGAGGCACATTTAATCATAACAATGGAACGGTTAAATTTACTTCCTATGACAGTAATACCACCATAGATGTGCCTACATCTTTGACGCTTAACAATGTAGAAATTTCGATGCATAACTCTGGCCGGTACCTTACAATTACTTCTGGAGACACGCTTGTTATAGATGGGACATTAACTTTGACGCTTGGTTTGTTCCGTGCAGGTACGATTGAAGCTAAAGGACCAGTAATCCAAGCAAGTACTTTTGGCGCGAGTCATTCTTCAGTAGGAACACTTAATTTGTCCGGCTCTGGCAGTCAAAGCTACACAATAAACGGAGGTACCGCACCAAATGTTGTATTTAATAATTCTAATCTTAATGTAACACCAAGTGCTAACTGCACTTTTGTTAGTTTGACACTTACTGCTGGTACTTATAATGGAGGATCTTACACAACATCTATTACTCCTGGAGAAGGTGGGTCATCTACATTTACAATTAACGGAGGCACATTTAACGCTGATGCTAGTACAATAAATTTTGCCGGACATGGAGATGCGGCTACGTTTACTGTTAATGCAGATGGGGCTGTGTTTAATAATTTTACGGCAAATAGAGGAAATAGGGATATCCTGGTTATTAATAACGGGACAAGTGTTACAGTAAATGGCACGCTTACTTTAACAAATGGGGCATTGGGCACCGGCACCCTCGCCGCCAAAGGAGCGGTTTTGGTTGAAGCGGGGTTTGACGGGGGGACGGCGGCGGTGCAGATGACGAGCACCACCGCGGATCAAGCGCTCACTATTGCGAGTGGCGGGGGGATGCCCACCGGACTTCTGACAATAGACAAAGCAGGAAAGACAGCTACTATCACGGGAACCACATCGGCGGCCACACCTTTGCACAACATCACCCTTACCAACGGAACTCTCACATTTAACCCCGGCACATACTTCATTGACGACGCAGACACAATTAACGTAGGAACAGGAACAACGCTAAACTTCACCGGCACAGGCTCGGGAGCCGGTTTAGTAACTCTGCGAAGTGATACCACAGCAACTTGGGATTTGACAAGAACAGGAACAGTCACAGCCAACTGGGTGGATGTTGCATACAGCAACGCATCAGCCACAATTAACGCCACCAACTCCACCAACTCGCTCAACAACACAAACTGGATATTTAACGACGCCCCAAGTATTGGCACAGGCCCAAGCGACGGAAGCTCGTCTGCCACCACCCCCACCAACGCAGAAAGCAATGTAACATTTACCACAACAGCCACAGACAGCCAGAGCAACAACTACTACCTTGCAGTTTGTAAAACAAACAGTATTACAGCCAACGCCTCGTCTGCCCCAACCTGCGATACCAGCCAAACATGGTGCGTGTCAAGCTCCACTGCCTCGGCATCACAAGCCAGCTGTAATTACACAACTTTAACAGACGACGCAGAAAGCAACGCATGGTTTGCATTTGTTTGCGACAACAACGCCAACTCTCTATGCTCGGTAGCCAACCAAGGAACAAGCGATGCAGGAAGTCCGTTTTATGTAAACCATGTCCCAACACTCACAGCAATTGCAGACTCGCCAGACCCGGTTTCTTTAGCAGACCAAGTTACATTTACCGCCACAGCCACAGACCCGGACACAGATACAACAGCCGACACAATCACTTTATACATTTGCAAATCAAATGACTTTACCGGAACCGCCTGCGGAGCAGGCGGACAATGGTGTAGCTCAACAGCCTCAGCCAGCAACCCAACCTGCAGTTACACAATTGTTGCAGGCGATGGTAACACATCTCACAATTACTACGCATACATAATAGACAACCACAATTTACAATCCAGCCCAAGCTCAAGGTCTTCTACCTTTACCACCAGCGTAGACCAAACAGCTCCAACAACCATAATCGCCACAACCAGAGACGCAAACACAATTACCTCCACGCTCACTTGCGCAGACGCAAGCTCAGGTTGTACATTTACCTACTATTGCACAGATACCACCAACACCTGTACCCCAACCACAGTTTATTCAACCCCAATCTCGTACCAAATTACTCAAGACACATACTTTAGATATTATTCAGTTGATTCTGCTTCAAACGCAAGCTCTGTTTACTCATCTCTAGTTGCCATACAGGGAGGGCAAGCGTCAGAACCTGCGGGTTCTGCAATTTCCAATTCCCAAAATCTAACACCTGCCACCCAAGCCCCAGCCCCCAATTTAATTGACCAAATCACCCAACAAATTACCAATATATTTAACCCGCAACAATCCGTAATTAATTATCCATCAATAGAGGAGAGCGTGCCGGTAGAGCCACAAAAGGTTTTTCAAAACACAAATGTTATTTCAAAAGAACGAATGGAAAAAATTGCTATTCTGCCTTTGCCGGAGTCGGTTAAGGAATTAGCAATTAAATTTCCGAAATTCGCAGAGACATTGGAAAGGGTGGACATAGTAAAAGCAGATGATATTAAAAAATTAGTAGCGACAAAACTTTCATTTCCGGGCTTGTCAGAAGCGTCGGGCGTAAAATCAAACGGAATTCTTGTTTCAAAATTTACTGAACAGGAAAAGAAAAATATGCCGTCCAATATTATTTTTTCCAGATTGGGAAGTGAAAAAATTGATCTTAATATCAGCGTATCAATATCAAGTAAAGGCGAAGCAAAGCAAAGTATACGGACCATTGAAAACAAGCCTTTGTATTTGATTGTAAAACCAGATAGCCAAGCCTTGTCTGTTAAGGGATCTATTATATTTAAGTCCGCCGATTCGCAATCTGCATTTTCGGCAGCTCTTATGGGGGCAACAAATTTACAGAAAAAAGATATTGTGCTTTCGCAGTTTGACTATGAAGACAAAGATTTTGACGGCATATGGACTGCAACGGTTAATTCTCCAATCAGTGGACAATATGAAATAAAAACGGTTTTAGATTACGAAGAATTTGAATCAATAGAGTTATCAATGGCTATGGTTGTTGATCCCGAAGGATATATTTATGAAAAATCTATAAACGGCCAGGAAATTCGCATAGCAGAAGCCAAAGCCTCAATTTATTGGCTCAACCTAGATACTGAAAAATATGAACTTTGGCCTGCAAAAGATTTTCAGCAAAAAAATCCGCAGACAACCGATAAAACCGGCAGATATTCATTTTTGGTTCCGGCGGGAAATTATTATCTGAAGGTAGAATCAAAAGATTATTTAACTTTTCAGGGCGATGTGTTTGAATTTACAGAGGGAAGTGGAATCCACCAAAATATACGGTTACATACTAAAAATATATGGTTAAGAATATTTTCAGTAGAAAGAATAATGCTGGCTGTTGTAATAATTTTATTAATTGCAATTTTTTCAGTTTTAATAATTAATAATTTAAAAAAATGGAACAAAAAAGGCTGATAATAATAACCTTGGTAACAATGTCCATCGCATTTGCTATTTTTATGAGCGTCCAGTATATTTTATCGCAGTTGCAATTAAAAGACGCAGTTGGGCAAATATCTGTCCAGAAAGCTGACAGAAAAACATTAATTTTTGCAAAACTTTTTGTTGATAAATTTTTGCTTGCGCAGGGCACCGTGGGGTTTGAAGATCGACTAAAATTGGAGAATGCGGTTAGGGACATTAATGATCCGGCAATATTCAAACAGTGGCAGAAATTTACAGATAGTACAGACGACCGCGAGGCTCAAACGGCTGCGGGGGATTTGTTTAATCTTTTATTTAACCGTCTGGAAAAATAATGGATTTTTTTGAGTTTAAAAACATAAACGCTTCTGAGATTTTTGTTAGGCAAATAAAATCGCCCTTTGTGTATTTGCTTTTGGTTGTGGCGATAATTTCTATTCTAATTGGGCAGTTTGTTGACAGCATTGCTGTTTTGGCTTTTGTTTTTATTATTATTATTATTGTTGGTTTTTTTCGGGAATATCGGATTCGAAGGGCGACTGCCATTTTACAAAAACTTATTCCGCAGGAAACAAAAGTTTCAAGGGATTTGAATAATACTCCGTATGAAAAAAGTATTTTATATTTTTGCAAATTGATATTGCGGATTGTTACAGTAACAATAATTTTAATTTTTGTTGCTAATATTTTAATAAAAGGGATAAGCAATTTTTGGGAGTTTCTTTTATTTTCGGTGGCCTTAACCGTGAGTATTCTGCCGGAAGCTCTGCCGGCTGTTGCAACTTTTGCATTGTCTGAGGGAAGCCTAAAAATGGCAAGGGAAAAAGTTGTTGTAAAAAGGCTATCGGCTATTGAAGATTTGGGAAACATTGAAATTTTGTGCGCAGATGAAACCTGTTTGAAATCTGGCGCCACAGAAGCAATAAGATTGGCCAAAAAATTAGGAGTTAGTATTAAAATATTTACCGCAGATTCAAAATCAAGGCTAATTCAAAATAGCAATGATGTTGTTTTGGGTAGCCAATTAAAGAAAATGACAACAGAGGATTTTGACGACGTCTGCCTTGAAAAGGTTGTTTTTGCAAGAATATCGCCGGATTTAAAGCATAAAATTATAAAATCTTTACAGAAAAAATATGAGGTTGGATTTGCGGGCGAAGGCGTAAACGACGCCTTGGCTTTGAAAACCGCTGATGTGGGGATTGCTGTTGTGGAATCATCGGATACCGCGCGGGAGGCCGCCGATGTGGTGCTTTTGCAAAAAGATTTGCGGGTTATTGTTGGCGGGATAAAAAATGCCAGGATGATTTTTTCAAACATAAATAAATACATAAAATGCGCGCTGGCAAGCAATTTTGGAAATTTTTATTCAATTGCCGTGATTTCTTTGTTTGTTAATTTTTTGCCGATGCTTCCTGTGCAAATCTTGCTGGCTAAATTATTGTTTGATTTACCGTTAATTTCTATTGCCACAGATTCTGCGGATGTTGAGGAACTGAAAAAGCCAAAGTCATACGAATTGCATAATGTTTTGCCGTTAATCATTTCTCTGGCGTTAGTCAGCACAGTTTTTGATTTCATATTTTTTGCTATTTTTTTAAGGCAGGCTCCGGCTGTAATCCAAACCTTGTGGTTTATAGAAAGTATTTTAACGGAAATTTTATTGATATTTATTATTAGAACTAGAGGCAAATTTTGGGAAGCAATAAGGCCAAGTTTTTGGCTGTTTTTCTTTACTATAATAGACGGCATATTTATCGTGGCCTTGCCATTTTTGCCATTTGGACAGCAGTTTTTTCATTTTGTTACTCTTCCAATTCTGCCGTTGCTAATTGTATTTTTCCTTGCAGGTTGTTATTTTGCCTCCAGCGAATTTGTAAAACTTGTATATTTTAAATATTGGAAGCCAAGGGATTCTGTGGTATCGTAAAAACATGGATTTAACAATAATACTTTTAATAATAATTGCGGTGGGGGTAGTGGCATCGGTGTTTCTGTTGCTTAAAAACAGAAAAGAGCCGGAAAAAAAAGAAGATGGCTCGTTGCTTATGTTGCAACAGCAAATTGGACAGATTGCCCAAGCAGTGGACTCAAAACTTTCCGAATCAAACAAAAATGCGCAGGAACAATTTAAGCATTCAGCAGATATTATTAGAAATGTTACGGAGAAATTGACCAGACTGGATGAAACAAACAAGCAGGTTGTGGGTTTTGCAGACCAGTTAAAAAGTTTGCAGGATATTTTAAAAAATCCAAAACAGCGGGGAATTTTGGGAGAATATTATTTGGAAACTGTTTTAAAAAATGTGCTTCCGCCAAGCTCTTTTCAAATGCAGTACAGCTTTTCAAATGGTGAAATTGTTGACGCGGTTGTTTTTGTGGACCATGCCGGCGGGCAGGCAGGTAAGAGAATTATTCCGATTGACTCAAAATTTTCTTTGGAAAATTACAATAGAATGTTGCAGACAAACGACCCGGTAGAAAAAAAGAGGTTGGAAACAGCTTTTGTGAATGATTTGAAATTACGGATTGACGAGACCGCAAAATATGTAAGGCCCGAAGAAAAAACAATGGATTTTGCTTTTATGTTTATTCCGTCTGAAGCTGTTTATTACGATCTGCTAATAAATAAGGTGGGGGTTATTGCAGAAGACACAAATAATTTGATTTATTATGCCGGAAGAAAAAAAGTTGTTGTGGTTTCGCCGACTTCTTTTTTGGCTTATTTACAGACGGTTTTGCAAGGCCTGAGAAACCAAAAGATTTCGGAGCAGGCCCAGCAAATTATTAAGGAAGTTGAAAGATTGGGCAAGCACTTGTTTGCATATTCAGAATATATGAAGCGCCTGGGCCAGCATTTAGACTCTACAGTGGGCAGTTATAACAAAGCAGGAAAAGAATTGCAAAAAATAGACAAAGATGTGGTAAAGCTTACAGCGGGGGAGGCAAGCATAGAAATTGATGAGGTTGAAAGGCCTGCGCTTGACGAATAAAGATTTTTTTGCTAAACTTAAACATTATGATAGCTGTAATAAAAACTGGGGGCAAGCAATATCTTGTCCAGCCCGGAGATAAAATTAAAGTGGAAAAACTTGATAAAAAAGAAGGGGAAGAAGTTTCTTTCTCGGATGTTTTATTAGTTGAAAAAAGCAATACCCCTCGGGGCACAAGTAAATTGGAAATTGGGACTCCTTTTGTAAAGGCAGAAGTTACGGCAAAAGTTTTAAGTCATGGAAAAGGAGATAAAATAATTGTTTTTAAATACAAACCGAAGAAAAGAGAAAGCCGAAAAATTGGCCACAGACAGCCATATACGGAAATTGAGATAATTGGAATAAAATAAATAGAATAAACGCCCCAGACGCTGTCTGGGGCGTTTTTATTATGCGACAACATGTGGATAACTTTTAGTTGTAAAGCTTGACATAGGTTTTTAAAAGAGTAGCATTAGAAAAAATGTGTCTGAATTCGATTTGTGGGTTTTGCTCTTTTCCAAATTACGTACCGTTTGCAACCAACAAAAAGCAGGAGGCAGGAGATGACTAGTCGCAGAAACTTTTGGGAAATGTTGAATAATCGGTGGTCGGAGGGGAGATTTCTCGGCGTGGGGCTGGACAGCGAGCTCCGAAGAATCATACAAATCGCAGAGGGCGACAATGGGCAGGTTGACGTCTGCAACACCATGGTAGGTTTCAATACCAAAATCATCTGGGAAACGCATGACCTCGCAGCCGTATATTTGTTCAACCACAACTTCTATCTGGCGCAAGGAGTGCCTGGCTTTCGGGCAATGGAAGAAACTGTAGCCAGGATACACAGCATTGCGCCAAAGGTTCCTATTGTGCTAAATACTTGCGAGGGCGACATTGGCAATAGCAACCTTGCGTTTCTTGAGTATGCTCTAAGGGTGCTGGGCGTTGACGGATTTACAATTAACCCTTTGTTTGGGCAGGAAGCGCTTCAGCCTTTCCTGGATTTGCGGCATAAGGGTATTATTGTTGCCTGCCGTACCTCCAATTACAAAGCCGATGAATTTCAGTGCCTACCGATACAGGATCACGAGAATGTGCCGTTTTACAAGTCGGTGGCGCATAGGGTTTCCATGTTTTGGAACGAAAAAAGGAATTGCGCGCTGCAATTTGGCGTGCGTTGCGCAGATAGTATTAGACTTGTTCGCCAGGATGTCGCGCCAGATTTGCCGATTTTTGTTCAAGGCATCGGACCACAGAGTAAGACCGGCGAAATTGAGGAGGACGACGTAAGGGGTATTGTTGTTGCGAGCGGAAATTCTGAAGGCACAGGCTTTGTGCTTTGCTCTGCTAGGGGAATAATATTTTCGCCTCAACCCCGGCAGGAAGCAACACGGCTTCACCACCTAATTGAGAAATATCGCAATGAACTTGCGATGAAAGCAGGTTAGCGGAATTTTCGTTGACCCGCAGGGACCCCCTTGGTCCCTTTTCTTTTTTATGAAAAATTATGGTAAAAATAAGTATGAATAATATACCAATAGAATATGTAAGAGGATTTACTGAGTTTTTGGGTTGCAAAATTGATTTGTCAAAAAAACCGTTGATTCCACGAGTAGAAACCGAATTTTGGGTTGGAAAAGCAATAGAAGAAATAAAAGCCCGATACGCATTTTTTGACGATCGTCAAAAAATGCGTATTCGAGTTTTAGATATGTTTGCGGGGTCGGGGTGTATTGGAATTGCAATTAAAAAACATATAAAAAATGCAAAAGTTGATTTTGCTGATATAGAAGATAGGGGTGTTGGGCACAAAATAATTAAATCAGATGTTTTTGAAAATATAAAAAATAAGTACGATTATATTTTTGCAAATCCGCCGTATATTCCAACAAAAAACAAAAATATGGTTCAAAAATCTGTTTTAGATTTTGAACCGCACAATGCCTTGTTCGGGGGAACAGACGGCCTTCTATATATAAGGAGGTTTTTAGGGGATGCAAAAAAACATTTAAATCCTGCCGGACAGATATTTATGGAGTTTGATTCTCCGCAAAAAAAGGAAATAGAAAAATTGACAAAAAAATTCGGTTATAAAACCTGCAAATTTCACAAAGATCAATTTGGCAAATACCGCTGGATGATTTTGAGTTAGTTTATTGTGCGACACAAGGTATTGACAATGATGATAAAGGGTGCTATACTTAGTTTATAGTTCTTTTTAGAGCCAATAGCGAGACGCTGGCTCATCCCTTTTTTGCAGCGAGACGCTGCAAGGAGCAACCGATGTCGTTGGAACAAATCAAGCGTGAGTTTCCGTTTCTGTGGCAAGTTTTTCCAATTGGCGAATTTTGGCCGGGTGCAACCGTGGAAGTCAAAGTTTCTCGACTTTCATTCGAGGCTCTTTTTCTCCCCGTTGGAGAAATCCTGGAAAAAGATTTGAGAGTTTCGCGGGAACTTTACGCGGTGGATGCGAAAGGGGATCCGGTGATTCCAGATGGAAAAAAAGATGGAGAGGTCCATGGCCCACGAAATCGAGAGACGATTGGCACTGTTCTTCTGAAGAATTTTTGGAGTTCGGGTGGTCAGGAATACGCTGAAGAGACGTGCTATGTTCTTTACACCTCAGACACAATGCTTCCCAGATGGCGTACGAGGAAAGGAGGCAAGCACTTCAAGGATTGGCGCAGTAGCAGTTATGAAGGGGTGATTTTCAAGATGCCCAAGAGCAAGACGCTCTGGGAACTCATTCGTCAATTTCATAGACAGCGCCGCGCAATGATGCGCAGGTAGTAAACCGTGTTGTCTCGTGTGTTCTAGGCCGTGCTAGCTTTATGCAAGCGCGGCCTTTTTAATTTGAATTGAATGTTAACTAATTTTATGGTAAAATAAAAAAGAATATGAATGAAAAATCAATATTGTTATCGCCGAATTCGCTGAATCTTTACCTTGAATGCGCGCACTGTTTTTGGCTTGATAAGAAGTTTGGAATCAAAAGACCTCCGCCATATCCTTATGCGCTAAATTCTGCGGTGGATGCTTTATTAAAAGAAGAATTTGATGCATATAGGGCAAAAAAGTTACAGCACCCGTTGTTAAAAGAAAACAACATAAAAGCACATTTATTTGGCAATCAAAAATTGTTAAATCAGTGGCGAAATAATCTTGCAGGAATAAGATATTTTGATGAAAACTTGAAAGCAACTTTATTTGGTGCAGTTGACGATGTGCTGGAGTTTGGAGACGGAAAATTAGCCGCGCTAGATTATAAATCAACCGGAAGTAAGGTTGCAAACGTATACGATAGATTCCAGCTACAACTAGATACCTATACATTTTTGCTGGAAAAGAATGGACATCAAACTCCAAGAAAAGGTTATTTGGCATTTTATATTGTTGATAAAGAAAAAGGATTCATTGACCGTTTGCCGTTTAGAAAAGAGATTATAGAGATAGATACAAATCCTTCGGATATTTATGCAATTTTTAATGATGCAGTTTTAATATTAAGACAGGACGCTCCGCCCGAACACAGTCGCGACTGCCAGTTTAAAAAATGGCTGGACGGAGCAAAAAAATTTGATAATTAAATAAAACTTATGAAAATACCTAAATTTTTTAAGAAAAAAAGAAATATTTGGATCACGGTAATTGTAGTTATAATTATTGTTATAATTGGATATTTAATTTTTGCGCCTAAAAACAATTCGGCCTCCATCCAGACCGGTTCTGTAACAAAACAAAATTTAGAGGAAACCGTGCTATCAACCGGACAAGTAGTTAGCGGAACAGATTTGAGCTTGAGTTTTCAAGGCAACGGAGTTGTCAGACGGGTTTCTGTGCAGGAGGGCGATAAGGTTTATCAGGGTCAGGTTTTGGCCTCTCTTGACCAGTCATCGGCTTTAGCAACTTTGACATCGGCAAAAGGAGCTTTGGCGCAAGCGCAAGCAAGCTATGACAAATTGGTAAATGGCGCAAGCGCAAGCGATGTCCAGGTTTTACAAGATGCTGTGGCTGCCACAAAAGTTAATGTTAATAATTCATATAATGGCGCCTTAACAACCCTAAACAGTTCTTATACTGCAATCTATAATGCATATTCGTCTGTAACCAATTTACAGGGTACTTATTTTTCAACACAAGATCAAGCGGGCTTAAAGGTGCAAGATGGCCGGGCTGACATAAATAGTAATTTAGCAAGCGCAAAAACCGCCATTGGCCAAGCTATTGGCGCAGATAATATAGATAAGGCAATTGCAGGTTTTTCAAATTATCTGATTAGCGTTTTTAACTCTTTGCAGATTGTGCGCGATCAATGCGACCTGGGAAGTTATTATTCTAGAGTTGCCACAACAGATAAAGAGTCCATAGATACTCAAAAGGCAGCTATAAGCGCTGCAATGAGCAATATAAACACCCTGCAAAACAGCATTGCTTCGTATAAAACGGCGCTTCAGACTGCCGAGCATAATTTATCGGCGAAACAATTGGCACCGAGGACAGAAGATGTTGACCTGGCAGAAGCCCAGGTTCTTTCTGCGCAAGGACAGGTTGACTCAGCTCAGGCTACTCTAAATAATTTAATTGTTGTTGCCCCTTTATCCGGCACAATTACGCAGGTTGATATCAAAGTCGGCGAGCAAGCGGTTGCGTCAAAAGAAGTTTTTATTTTGCAAAATTTAACAGACCTGCATGCCGAAGCCGATGTAAGTGAGGCTAATATTGCCTCTTTAAGGGATGGGCAGGATATTGATTACACATTTGATGCGCTGGGCCCAGACCAGCATTTTGCCGGAAAAATTTTATCAATCAATCCTGCGTCAACAGTTATTTCCGGTGTTGTAAATTATCTGGTGAAAGGAAGTTTTGATAATGTTTTTGATATAAAGCCTGGAATGACAGCAAATATGACAATTTTGGTTGCTAAAAAAGACAGCGCGTTATCTGTGCCGTCTACAGCAATAATAAATAAAAACAACCGCCAGTATGTGAGAGTTGTTGACGATCCAAAAACAAAAAAATACCACGAGATTGAGGTTAAAACCGGTTTGCAGGCAGACGGGGGATTGGTGGAAATTATTTCGGGCTTAGCCGAAGGCCAAGAAATTGTAACTTATGTAAAACCATGAGCTTAATTGAAGTAGAAAATTTAAAGAAAAATTATGTCAATGAAGATGTTGTAACGCATGTTTTACATGATATAAATTTTAAAATAGAGGAAGGAGAATTTGTGGCGATAATGGGGCCGTCGGGTTCCGGAAAATCAACATTGATGCATATTTTGAGTTTTTTAGACCGGCCCACTTCTGGTACCTATAAATTTGAAGGCAAGGATACGCGAAATTTTGATGACAATTTTCTGGCTTCTTTACGAAACGAAAGAGTGGGGTTTGTTTTTCAGTCTTTTAATCTGCTGTCCCGCACAACTGTTTTAGACAATGTAAAACTTCCTTTGCTTTACAGCAAATCAAGAGATCTTGATATGCTTGCAGAAAAGGCCTTGGAATCTGTCGAGCTTTCGCACCGTTTGCATTATTTTACAAACCAAATTTCGGGTGGGGAAAAACAGCGTGTGGCAATTGCCAGAGCTTTGGTAAATAATCCAGCTGTAATTTTTGCCGATGAACCTACGGGAAATTTAGACTCAAAATCGGGAAACACAGTTATGCACATTTTACAAAAATTAAACGAAAAAGGCCGTACAATTATTTTGGTCACGCATGAAACAGACACGGCAAACCATGCAAAAAGAATTATCCGTATAAAAGATGGGGAAATTACTTCTGACGAAAAAGTGACAAAGCGTACAATAGCAGAGTCCGATAAAGACTTAGTCAAATAAATGGATTTTGTTGGAACAATAAAATTAGTTGTCAGGACATTGCTTGCAAGAAAAGGCAGGTCATTTTTGACTATACTGGGAATTGTGATCGGAGTTGCCGGAGTTATTATAATTATTGCGTTGGGAGCCGGCGCGCAAAGTTTGATTTTGGGGCAAATTACAAAGCTCGGGTCTGATCTTTTAAGCGTTCAACCCGGGAAAAGTAATGAAAAAGGTCCGCCGGCCCAGTTGTTTGGAATTATTATCACAACGCTGGTAAACGGCGACGCCGATGCTTTGAGAAATTCCACTCAAGTCCCGCACGCAAAAGCTGTAAATGCGATTGTTAGGGGTTCGGTATCTGTTACATGGCAGAATAAAACAGTTGATACTTTTGTTACCGGCACTGATTCTGATTATCCCAATGTTACATCTTTTACAATGCAATCCGGCCAGTTTTTTGACGCTCAGCAAAGCGAAGGAAACTCAAATTCGGCTGTGCTTGGATATTCTGTTGCAAAGGAATTGTTCGGACAGTCCGGAGTTGAAGCGCTTGGCCAAATAGTAAAAATTCGGAGCGCTTCGCAAACTGAAGCGGGAGGAGTTCCTTTTCGCGTTATTGGTGTTGCATCGGAAAGAGGGAGTGCGTTTTTCCAGGATTTAGACGACCAGGTATTTGTTCCTCTAATAATTGGCCAACAGCAGATTTTGGGCATACATTATTTACAGGCAATAAATATAAAAGTTGATTCGTCAAATAACATTGACCAGACAATAACGGATGCAACAAATGTTTTAAATCAAAGGCATCGCATACGCCAAGAAATTGATGCTGATTTCACCGTGCGAAACATTGCCGATGCAGTCAGTATTTTGAGCACCATTACAAATGCCTTGCGTCTTTTTTTAACTGCAATGGCGGCAATTTCTTTAATTGTCGGAGGGATTGGAATTTTAAATATTATGATGGCAACGGTGGCCGAAAGGACAAGAGAAATTGGTTTAAGAAAAGCAGTTGGAGCAAGCAATTCCGCTGTTAGAAACCAATTTTTATTGGAGGCGGGCACTTTAACTTTTTTTGGCGGAATTATAGGAATAATAATCGGCATAATAATTTCTTTTTTAATTTCTTTGGTAATGCGCTATATGGGATATGACTGGGCGTTTGTAATTTCCATTTGGTCGGTGCTTTTGGCAATTGGAGTTTCCATTTTGACAGGAATGATTTTTGGATTGTATCCGGCATTAAAAGCTTCGCGATTAAATCCAATAGACGCATTGAGATACGAATAAACGAGTTTATAAACTTGATAACTTCGTCCATGTTCAAAGCTTTTCAACAATCTATCAGAGCATTAAAAGCAAATCCGGCGCGGACGGTTTTAACAACCTTGGGAATTGTAATTGGAATTGCCACAGTAATAATGGTTTTGTCAGCCGGGGCAGGATTTCGCAGTTTGATAGACTCCGAGCTTGCGGCGTGGGGCACGGACACCCTTTTTGTTGAAACGCGGGTTCCGCCAACAACAAAAAACCGAGCAAACAGCGCAGCCACTGCTGATTTTAGCAGAGCAAGCTCCGCAGTTGCAATTACAAGTTTTAAAATGCGCGACCTTGAAAGTATTAAGAAAATTGGAAATGTTGTAAATAATTATGGAATGGTTACAGGAGCTGGTGTTGTGAGTTATAGGGACACCGCAAAAAACATAATATATTATGGAGCTTCTGCTGAAAGATTTTTTATAGATCAGCATACCTTAAAATCCGGCAGAGTTTACACAGTGTCTGAAGATGCCGGGGGAGCACAGGTGGTTATTTTGGGCAGTAATCTGGCAGATGATTTGTTTAACCAAGATGATCCGCTGGGCAAATTAATTCGCGTTGGAAACCTGAATTTTCAGGTAATTGGCGTTTACACTCCGCAGGGCGCATTATCAAGCGACGGCGTAGACGATAGTTTATACATGCCACTTGCCACGGCTCAGAAAAAAATGCTCGGCGTAGATTATCTTTTAATTGGCGTGGTGCAAATTAAAGATACAAATTTGGCCGGAGCAACCGCCGAACAAATCCGCCAGCTTATGAGGTTTAACCACAGCATTACAGATCCTGCAAAAGATGATTTTACTGTAACAACTCAGGCAGAGGCAATGGACACATTTAATACAATCTTTAACGGCATAACTGTTTTGCTGATTTCCATTGCCGCAATTTCCTTGGTTGTGGGGGGCGTTGGAATTATGAATATTATGTACGTGGTTGTTACCGAGCGCACTTCGGAAATTGGCCTAAAAAAAGCACTGGGCGCAAAAAACGCGGATATTTTAAATGAATTTTTGATTGAGTCGGTTTTGGTTACAGTTTTGGGAGGAATTATTGGGATATTACTGGGTGCTTTATTGGGCTGGCTGGTTTCAATCGTTGCAACAGCTTCCGGATTGGCGTGGACATTTAGCGTCCCATTTTACGCAATTATTTTAGCAGTTTCAGTTTCCGGAGCAATTGGAATTGGTTTTGGAGTTTTCCCTGCAAGGTCTGCGTCAAAACTAGATCCAATTGAGGCATTGCGTTACGAATAGCAATATAGTAAAATTAGGTAATAAATTTTAATCTTAAAAATATGAAGTTTAATAAAGAGCGTGGACAGGTTTCAAGATTGCTTTTGGTTTTGGCAATTATTGTTTTGGTTGCCGCAGTCATTGTTTATTTGGTTATGAAAATGGCCGAAAAACCTCCTGCGCCAATTAGCAATGATCCTATAAATACAATTCCTTTGCCGGTATATGAACAGCAATTAGGAAGCATTAGGTTTATTTTTGAATCTGCATTAGATAGGGGAGGCGTTTTAAGGGCTTCCGAAATTATAAACAGCCAATACAACTCGTCTTACCAAAAAGATTTTCTTGTATCAAATTCTGGCGCAAAACTTATCCAGGTTACAGTTGGCGCGCAGAATAAGGGCACCAAAAACACAGAGCAAAACGCCTGGACCATAGAAAACATTGTTGACTCGCAGGGCAGGGAATTTGTTCCGCTTGATGTTTATGCTACCGCTCCCTGGCTTCCAAATCCAAATTTGTGCGGAGTGTTATTAAAGCCGGCATTTGACCCAACTCCGTGTATAAAAATATACGAAGTTTCCAAAGCCTCAACAGGATTAAAAATTAGAGTTGAAACCGGAAAAGATAATACAGCCAACAATTTTTCCGCGGGAAAATTAGATGTTTTTTTGTTGGATTTAATTATAAAGTAATATGACAGAAGAAAACAAAATTCCGGAAATAAAAGCTCCCGCGCCAGAACAAGAAGTGCATTTTAACTGGGATAAAGAAAAAAAGATTGAAAAGCAAGAATTGACTGACGACGAAATAATTATTTCAGAAGAGCTAAAAAGGGAAATTGAGCTGATGCAGGTTGACGACAACCTAAAAAAAGAAGCGGAACAAAAAGCAAATACAATACAAGCCCTGGCGGATGATGACAAGTTGAAAATGCTTTTGCAAACAGCCAAAGAAAAAGGCGTGGTTTATGCAATTAGCGTCGCCAAAAAAATGAATGACCCATTTTTGCTTGATTCGCTCCATGATATTTTGGCAAGGGAGGGTTATTATCAAAAATTTGTAAAATAAAATGAAAAAAAATATTTTGACTCCCAAAAAGGCACGGGAAATCCAAGACGAAATTTTTATAAAAATGACCGCTCACGAGAAAATAAAGCTTGTTAGTAGTTTTTTTAGGTTTGGAAAAAAATTAAATAAATTAAATGGAAATAGAAGACCTACTGACGCAAATAGCAGGAATATTTGATAAGCTTGGCATCCCTTATGCTGTAACCGGTGGCATGGCAGTTTCTGTTTGGGGCAGGCCAAGATTTACTGCCGACATTGATATTGTTGTAGAATTACTGGAAAAAAATATAAATTTATTGGCAAAAGAATTGTTAAGTGTTGATAAAGATGTTTATGTGTCAGAGGGAGCGATGCGAGAAGCATTAGAAAGCAATGGAGAATTTAATTTTATCCATCCGCAGAGCCAATTGAAAGTTGATTTTTGGGTTGTAAAAAATAATTTTAACAAGCAGGAAATTAAAAGGGCAATTACCAAAGAAATTGATGGAAAAAAAGTTAATTTTGTAACACCCGAAGATTTAATTTTAAGCAAGCTGTTGTGGCATCAGTTATCTGAATCCACTCGTCAATTGGAAGATATAGAATCTGTTTTAAGAATTTCAAAAGTGGATATGAATTATGTGAAAAAGCTGGCGCAGAAGCAAGGAACATTAGAAATCCTAGAAGAATTATTAAAAAAGTAAAAAATTTATAAAATAAATGTCAATTATAATTCCGGGATTAATTTTGGTTTTTTTGCTGATGTTGCTGGCTTTTGTGATGGCGCTAAACGCCGAGTCAAATGAAAAAAATTCTGTTTTTGGCGGACTGGAAATGGTTTTGTTTTTGGTAATGATGCCAAAAAATCAGAGCAAAAAAGAAGGGGAACAGCAAAAAGAGGAAAAAGCCATTATTTCGCAAATGGAACAAATTTTTGCGAATTTTTTGTACCTCAAAAAGCCAAAAATGTTTCAGACAGATCCTTGTATTGCTTTTGAAATTGCTTCGCAAATAGGAAGCTCCGATATCTCGTTTTATGTAGCTGTTCCCAAATATCTGGAAAGTGTTTTTGAAAAATATGTGCAGGGTGTTTACCCAAATGCTGTGGTTGATAAAGTCCCGCAGGATTACACAGTTTTTGAGCCACAGGGCGTAACAACCGGCGCATATTTACAACTGTCGGAAAGCTCGCTTTTTCCCATAAGCACATACCAGACACTGGAAAAGGATCCGCTGTCTGTGGTTACAAATAATTTGAGCAAAATTTCCGCAAATGAGGGCGCGGCTCTGCAAATTTTAATTCGGCCTTTGTCGCAGTCAAATTTGCGCAAAACCGGAGAAAAAGCATTAAAAAAAATCAGGGAAGGAAAATCGGTAAGAGAAGCCGTAACAAGAGCCGGCAGTAATTTTCTAATTGAGGATTTTGAGACTATGACCGATGTATTTTTTGCAAGAGATGTAAAAACAAAAGAGACCAGTTTGCCCTCAACGGACAAGGAAAAAGGATTTGATCAAAAAGGTTATGACGCCATACAAAGTAAAATCCAAAAACAGCCGTTTGAAGCAAATATAAGAATTGTGGCTTCTGCGCAAACCGGAAGCAGGGCGGAAGAAATTTTAAGCCACTTAACTTCGGCATTTGGACAATATTCTTTGTCTGCAATAAACAGTTTAGAAACAAAGGAGGTTTATAAAAAAGAATTAAGAAAACTTATTTACGATTTCAGTTTTAGAAATTTTAATAAAAGCCACTCAAGCATTTTAAATCTGGAAGAGCTGGCAAGTATTTACCATTTTCCCACCCAGTATATTGAAACGCCGTACATTAAGGCCTCAAAAGCAAGCAATGCTGCTCCGCCGGTTGACCTGCCTTCAAAAGGCGAAGTTTCAGTTGGAAAAGTTTCTTTTAGGAACGAAGAGAGAAATGTTTATTTTGCAGGCAAGCAAGACAGACGCAGGCATTTTTACATTGTGGGGCAGACAGGTGTTGGAAAATCCGGTTTTATGGAGGGAATGATTGCCCAAGACATTGCAAACGGCGAAGGCGTTGCTGTTGTTGATCCGCATGGCGAATTGGTTGAACACGTTTTGGCAAACATACCAAAAAACAGAGTAGATGATGTTGTAATTTTTGAGCCTTTTGATATTGAAAGGCCGTGCGGTTTGAATATGTTAGAATACGACAGCCCGGAACAAAAAGATTTTGCTGTGCAAGAAATGATTGCTATTTTTATGAAACTTTTTCCGCCTGAAATTATTGGCCCAATGTTCGAGCACTATATGAGAAACGCAATGCTTGCCTTAATGGCAGATAAAGATAATCCGGGAACTCTGGTGGAAATTCCCAAAATGTTTACCGACCCCCAATTTTTACAGGAAAGAATGAAGAAGGTTTCTGATCCCATTGTGCGAAGTTTTTGGACCAAAGAATGGGCGCAAACAACAGGATCTACAAGGTCTGATATGCTGGGCTATGTAGTTTCAAAGCTTGGCAGATTTATTGAAAACGAAATGATGCGGAATATTATAGGGCAGTCGCATTCCGGTTTTGATTTGGCTGAAATAATGGACTCCAAAAAAATCTTTTTGGCAAATTTATCCAAAGGTTTAACCGGCGAGGTAAACAGCTCATTACTTGGCCTCATTTTGGTTTCAAAAATTCAAATGGCTGCCATGCGGAGGGCACGAGTGGCAGAAGAACAGAGAACTGATTTTTATTTATACATTGATGAATTCCAAAATTTTACCACAGATTCAATTGCTGTAATTTTATCGGAGGCCAGAAAGTACAAACTAAATTTAATTATGGCTCACCAATATATGCCACAGCTAAAACAAGAAATTCGCGACGCAGTGTTGGGGAATGTGGGAACAATTGGAGCATTTAGAATTGGAGCAGAAGATGCGGAAAATTTGGAAAAGCAATTTGAGCCGGGCTTCTCGCGGTTTGACCTGGTAAACTTGGACAACTTTTCAATGATTATAAAAATGATGATAAACAACAGAATTTCTTCGCCTTTTAAAATGAGCACTTTGCCTCCGCCAAAAGGAAAACCCGAAATTATTGACGCCATTAAAAAGCTTTCAAAACTAAAATACTCCAGGCCAAAAGCCGTTGTTGAGCAAGAAATTAGTCAGCGCTCGTTTGCAGAACCTCTACCAGCTGTGCCGCCAGTTAAACCCGCTTAACATAGGTGCCGGTTTCGGTGTTTACTTCAATTGTGTCTCCTTCTTCAACAAAGAGAGGGACCTGGATTTCAGCGCCAGATTCTAAAATAGCAGATTTTGTGCCTGCTTGGGCTCGATCTCCTTTAATTCCAGCGGCTGATTCTTTAACTTTTAGTTGCACTTTAATCGGCAGTTTAAAAGTTATAATTTTTTCATTAAAAACAATTCCGGTAACAATTTCATTTGGTCTCAAAAATTTTGCCTGAGTTCCAATTTGGGCTTCGGTGAAAAAAAATCTTTTTGAGGGATCATTTATTTCACAAAAAAAATATTGGCCTTTGTTTTGGTATAAAAACTTGATTTCTTTTTTCTCCAGGTCTGCCTCATTAAAAACATCGCCCTGCTGGAAGTTTTTTTCCTGGACTCGGCCGTCTATTAAATTTTTTATTTTACTTTGAATTACTGGGCGCCTCTGAGCCATTTTCATCATGTCGGCTGTCAGCACTTCCCACGGCTGGCCTTCGTAAATAAATTGTACGCCTGGTTTTAAATCTGTGTGTGTAAGCATATTTTTTTATTCAATTATTTTCCATTCTATTTCTTCTTTTTTTCCGGCAAATTCAAGCCATTCGCCGTATTTTGAAATTACAAACCATTTCTTTTTTGTTTCAGACCAAATCATTGGGTCGCCTCTAAAAAATGGTTTTTTGACAATCTCTTTTGGTTTTAACCTGTCCAATTCCAGCCATTTTTTGAAAATAGTTTCAATTGCATAATCCAATTTTCTGGTATTTGCCCAGCTCGCCACCTTGTCAATTGCTTCTTTTGCTTTTTCAACAGAACCTGCCAATTCCAGCAATTGTTTTGCCGGTTTTGTAAAGCGAGAATATATTATCTTTTTCTTTTTAGCATTTTCTTTAAGTTCTTGCAAGCCCAGGCCTTTTGACATAAAAAAGTGCGCAATGATATTTTGAATGGCAGTTTCTTCATTTAACTCCTCGTATTCCGCGATTTTTTTCCTTTTTATATATTCCTCAATTTTTTTTGCGTTTTTTTCTCCAATTATTTTTGGCACTTTTAAGCCTTCAATTCCTTTTTCCTTGTAAATATCTGCTATGTCAACTTTTAGGTTTTCTAAATACGATGCAGATTTTCTGTAAGCATTTATATGAAATGCACTGGCTCCTCTGATGTTCAGCAAATCCGCCATTTCTTTAAAAATTTTTGCAATTTCTTTGTTTGTTTCCATAATGTCATTCCCGCGAAAGCGGGAATCCAGTTCAATTTCATTCTAACATTTTTTTTGCAAGAAAAAAGCCCGAACCGTAGTCCGGGCGCCTCTGCTCGTTCCGCGAGCGAAGCCTTCAAGCCTTGTGAACATGCCGTTCACTGACGGTCAACGTTGACATGCCACTAGAAAGCCGGAGCAATCCTCCATTAACTCCAACGACAGTCACAAAGCTAGAAAAGCTTTGCCTAATTGAGGCATTCGCCGATTTTAGATATTCGGTACTCAGCCTTACACGGTCGTTTGGCTTAAATTTTTCAGCCACGATTTTTCCCTTCGCGTTAGATGGGTGGTGGGTTGTACTGATTATAGAATAGCATGTAATTTGTGTAATGTCAATAGTGAAACAAATCCTATTTTTTGGTAATATAAAAACATAAATATATGGAAAAAAGACACAGAATTTTCATTGCAATAAATTTACCCGAAGAGATCAAAAAACAGTTGTTTTTGTATTCAGAAAAATGGCCGGAACTTCCTGCAAAATGGACAAACAAGGATAATTTACATATTACATTGGAATTTTTGGGCGATTTAACAGATGTTGAAATTGGCGATGTTTGCTATGCCGTAAAGGAAGTTGCCAGCCGGCACAAGCCTTTTTCGATAAATTTAAATAAGGTTTTATACGGACCTCCCAAAAAAATACCTCCGCGCATGGTTTGGGCAGATGGAGAAAATTCAGAAGAACTTTTGGATCTGAAAAACGATTTACAGGAATATTTGCTTGAAAAAATTGCTTTTAGGCCAGAGCCAGGAAGAACATTTATTCCTCATATTACTTTGGCAAGAATTTCGGAATGGGAATTTAGGAAATTTGATTTGGAAGAAAGGCCCGAGATAAATGAAGACATCGATTTGGTTTTTTTTGTAGAATCAATTGAGGTTATGGAATCAGAGTTACGCCGCGAAGGCCCGGTTTACACAATTTTAGAATCACATAATTTAGGCGAGTAGAAACATGAAAATACATTTTATTGGAATTGGGGGAATAGGGGTAAGCGCATTGGCGCAATATTATTTGGAAAAAGGCCATCAAGTAGGTGGCTCTGATTTGGCTGTTTCGGAAATTACGGATTTTTTATTAAAAAAAGGGATTAAAATAATTATTGGAAATTCAGCTAAAAATATAAAACAAGATTTTGATTTGGTGGTGTATAGCCCGGCTGTAAAAAAAGATAATCCCGAATTGCTACAGGCTACCAACTACCAACTACAAACTAGATCGTATCCGGAAGCGCTGGGCGAGCTGACAAAAGAATATTTTACAATTGCGGTTTCTGGTTCCCATGGGAAAAGCACAACAACTGCTATGATTGCTTTGATTTTGATAAAAGCCGGGCTTGATCCAACTGTTGTTGTGGGCACAAAATTAAAAGAATTTGGGGGCAGTAATTTTCGCGCAGGCAAATCAAAGTTTTTAGTAATAGAAGCATGCGAATACGATTCCTCGTTTTTGCATTATGAGCCAAAAGTAATTGTAGTAACAAACATTGATAAAGAACATTTGGATTATTTTAAAACTTTTGCAAATGTTAAGAAAGCGTTTAAAGATTTTATTGCAAAACTTCCGGCAGACGGATTTTTGGTATTTAATAAAAATAATAAATATTCTGCAAAGGAAATTAAAAAGATAAAAAGTATTTTGAAGGTGCCGGGGTTGCACAATGTGTATAACGCGCTGGATGCTTTGCAGGTTGCAAAAATTTTGGCAATTCCTGACGATATAGCTTTTGAGGCGCTTTCGGAATTCACCGGAACATGGCGCCGTTTCGAGTTAAAAGTTTCAAGTTCAAAGTTGCAAGTTATTTCCGATTATGCGCATCATCCAAATGAAATAAAAACAACATTGTCTGCCGCAAGAGAAAAATATCCTGGCAAGCAAATTTGGTGCGTTTTCCAGCCACACCAGCATCAGAGAACTTATTATTTGTTTGATGATTTTGTAAAAATATTTAGAAGCGCAAAAATAGACAAAATTATAATTACAGATATTTATGATGTTGCAGGCAGGGAAACAAAAGAAATTAGCGCTGAAGTTAGCGCAGAAAAGCTTGTCAAAAAAATAAATAAAAAAAGCGTTGTTTATTGTGCGACAAATGAGCTTGAGAAATTTATAAAGGAAAATATTAAATCTGGCGATGTTTTAATTGTTATGGGCGCAGGCGATATTTATAAGCTCGCAGATAAATTTTAAGTTTTTATAAAAAAAGAGAGCCTTGCTCCCAGGGGATGGTGGGCGAGGCTCTATTGAACGATGAGAAGGAGCGGGGAAACGCGAAGAGAATTAAAACCACACCGTCAGACGCTTCTGAGCAGAGAACCTCTGACTCTGTTGAGCCTACTGACACGGGATTTTGACCCGTCTCTGCTCAAAACTGTTCCACCCTTCCTTTTTGGAGCGGTGTCTTCTGCGCTGAATGGCTCTTCATAGGTATTGAAGAGTCCCGGCTTAATTTCAGCCGTCTGCTTGCGAAAAGACTTGCTATCCATGACTTGACCCTTCCTTGTCTTTCCATGTCTTTTCAAAAACCAAGCTGGGCCTACTTTTCTAATCCTCCTTCCGTGAAAGTAGGTTTTCAAGTTGCTGTTGCTATCTGAGCACCATGCTCAAATAATAAATTCATTATCTCATTTTTTAATGCCTATGTCAAGGACTACGTTGGACTTTCTTTTTTTTGTATAAATTGGTATTATTTAATTACATTGATATAAACCTATGATAAATACAAATTCGCAAAAAATAGAAGAAGTTTTAACAAGGGGAGTAGATGAAGTTATAGATAAGGAAAATCTTGAAAAAAAATTAGCATCAGGAAAACAACTAAGAATAAAGCTTGGAATTGACCCCACCAGCCCAAACATTCACATTGGCAGAGCAATACCTTTGCTCAAATTAAAAGATTTCCAGGAGTTGGGGCATAAAATTGTTTTGATTATTGGAGATTTTACCGGGGTTATTGGCGACACATCAGATAAAGACAGCGAACGCCCAATGCTTGACGAAAAAGTGATAAAGCAAAATATGAAAACATATGTTAAGCAGGCGGAAAAAATAATTGACATTAAAAAATGCGAGGTTCGGCATAATTCGGAATGGCTGAAAAAATTAAACTATCACGAAATTGGCAGGCAAGCCGAGAATTTTTCTCTAAACGAATTTATTTCCCGCGAAAATATTAAAAAAAGGCTGGATGCAGGAAAACGCATATCCTTGCGTGAATTAATGTATCCCCTGATGCAGGGCTATGATTCTGTGGCAATAAAAGCCGATGTTGAAATTGGAGGTACAGACCAGCGGTTTAATTTGCTTGCGGGCAGGGAATTGCAAAGATATTACAAACAAAATGCGCAGGACATTATTACAAATCCTTTAATTGAAGGGCTTGATGGCAGAAAAATGAGTTCCAGCTGGGGCAACACGGTAAATCTTTTTGACTCGGCCGATGAAATGTTTGGAAAAATAATGTCTTTAAATGATAAATTTATCCTAAAGTACTTTACTTTAGTTACAAGAATCAGTTTGCAGGAAATTGAAAAATACAAAAATGAGATTGAGTCCGGTAAAAATCCTCGCGATATAAAAGCAAAATTGGCAGAAGAAATTGTCAGAATGTACCATGGGGAAAAAGAAGCACAAAAGGCAGGGGAAGAATTTAATAAAGTGCACCGCGATAAAGAATTACCCAGCGATATGCCGGTTTTTGAAACGGATAAAAAAAGTTATTTAATTTTAGATTTATTGTTTGACGCAAAATTGGTTTCATCAAAAAACGAGGCGAAAAGGCTAGTGGAAGGAAACGCCGTGGAGATAATTATCGGAGAAAGAAAAACTAAAATTACAGACTGGAAAAAAGAGATAAATTTGGAAAATGAAATGGTAATAAAAGTCGGCAGTAGAAGATTCAATAAAATTATTTTAAAATGATATGCCAAGATTTTTAGTAAAAGATACAGCAAAACATATTGGAGAAAAGGTCAGGGTGTGCGGATGGGTGAATGTGAGAAGAGCCCACGGCAAAATTTTATTTATTGACTTACGCGATATCAGCGGAATTTTACAGGTGGTTTTTGTGCCCTCAAACAAAGAGGTTTATGACCTGGCTCAAAATTTAAGGCCCGAATGGGTTGTGGAAATTACCGGCCAAATTGTAAAAAGGCCGGAAAATATGGTTAACCCGAAAATTGAAACAGGTCAGGTTGAAATGTCCGCAGAAAGTCTAAGGGTTCTATCAGAAGCAGAAACCTCGCCAATTCCTGTTGGCGAAGAAATTGCGGACGAAGTTGAAATTGACAAGAGAATGGACTGGCGCTGGCTGGATTTACGGAAACCTAAAAACGCCTTGATTTTTAAGGTCTGGACACAGATGGAGCAAGCATTTAGGGAATTTTGGATTTCAAATAATTATTTGGAAATTCATTCTCCAAAGCTTATCGCAACTGCCAGTGAGTCTGGGTCGGAAGTTTTTGAGGTAAAATATTTTGACAAAAAAGCCTATCTTGCTCAAAGTCCGCAATTTTATAAGCAGATGGCAATGGCCTCTGGTTTCGAAAAAGTTTTTGAGGTTGGTCCGGTATTTAGAGCAGAGCCTTCATTTACTTCTCGGCACGCAACAGAGTTTACAGGCTACGACGCGGAAATTTCTTTCATAAAGGATCATTATGATGTAATGGATGAAGAAGAGCGGATGATTGCCTATGGATTGCAAAGAATAAAAACTGTGTATGGCGAGGAAATTAAAAAAATGTTTGACAGAGAAGTTGTCGTTCCTTCGCTTCCATTTCCAAAAATTTCCATGAAGGAAGCTAAAGAAATTCTTGCCTCGCGAGGTGTAAAAAGCGAGAGAGAAGGGGATTTATCGCCGGAAGAAGAGCGGGCAATAAGCGCTTACGTAGAAGAAAAATACAAACATGAGTTTGTTTTTATAACAGAATATCCCGCCACTGTACGGCCATTTTATCATATGCTTGATGAAAAGGATCCGACGCTGACAAAAAGTTTTGACCTTTTGTGGAATGGTCTAGAAATTACAACTGGTGCGCAAAGAGAACATCGCTACGATGTTTTAGTGAAGCAGGCAAAGCAGAAAAAAATGAACGTTAAAAAATTACAATTTTATTTGGATTTCTTCCGATACGGCTGTCCTCCGCACGGAGGCTATGGTATGGGGCCAAACAGAATGATAATGAAACTTTTTAACATTGATAATGTGAGAGATGCAATGTTTATTTATCGTGGCGTAAAAAGATTAACTCCATAAATAATAATGGTTATAAGGCGCGCTATCACAGGTTTTTTATTGTCATTTGTTTTTTTGATATTTTTTGTATATATGGTTTCTGGCGTGCAGATGTTTAGCCAGGCCCTTACGGCAAATGTTTCAGGATTCCTGCAAAATACTGTAATAGAA
>Ga0172379_10002939_pt1 | contig 28469 bp, 30 predicted proteins | sample GrowelOW334metaG_FD_119756 | JGI IMG/M metagenome (GOLD analysis project Ga0172379, IMG submission 119756) | Groundwater microbial communities from an aquifer near a municipal landfill in Southern Ontario, Canada - Groundwater well OW334 metaG | ecosystem: Environmental > Aquatic > Deep...
CCTTGTCTTTTTGAGAGCAATTTCAATCGCGGGGAGGTTCTATGTACACAGGGATATCGTATAATGGTAGTACAACGGTCTCCAAAACCGTTAGCGTGGGTTCGATTCCCCCTATCCCTGCCAAATAAAAACCACGGATTTATTCCGTGGTTTTTATTTGGCGTTGAAAACGAAATACTTATTCATGCGTAAGCGAAGTTTATATGTAATTCCCCTTATTTCCCAATAAAAATCCTGCGTCTTTCAACTTTTTGTTATGATAGGATAGCTTCATATTTCATCTAAAAACGACTATGGAATCAGAACAAAGACCAAAAGTTGGGATAGGGGTCATGATCGTAAAAAACGGTAAAGTACTCCTTGGAAAAAGAAGAGGATCGCACGGTGCTGGCGAATATGCTTGGCCGGGAGGACACATGGAATACATGGAATCTTTTGAGGGATGCGCAAAACGCGAAACAAAAGAGGAAACCGGAATGGAAATTGAAAATATACGTTTCTTGCGATTGTTAAATCTAAAAGATTACGCTCCTAAACATTACGTTGATATCGGGCTAATCGCAGACTGGAAGAGTGGCGAACCGCAAATCATGGAACCGGATAAAGTAGAGCGATGGGATTGGTATGAAATGAACAAACTCCCAGAACCCCTATTTAGTACCATCCAAACCTATTTTGAAGCCTATACAACAGGTAAGAATTTTTGGGATGCCTAAATTAGGCTCTACTCACAACGACACCCATGTTTTAGATGCGCAACAATAGAAAGTTGATATGAATTCTATGAGTAATGTATTTGCGTAATTCTTTTTTATAAAATTGCTTTCTCCCAATCCAGTACCCGCACGGCAATTCGTATAGTTGACAAAAATTCATTTCAAGAGTATAAATTATTGTCCTTTGACATCACGCTCGACAAGAAAGGAGTTCAACACAATGGCCGTTTCCTTCAAAGAAATAAGTGGTAACTTAACTTCGGATATTCTTCGCGCGGCGATGGTAAGCGGAGAACGACTCAAGATTCCTCTCAGACGAAGTGGTACCAATGTAGTCGGGGATGGACACGTGGATGTGATTCGTGAAGACAGTGAACACAGCAGGTTTATTCTCACGATGACCTACTGGCCTTTGCTACTGAGTGGGGATATTGAAACATACATTTCTGCTTGGGTCGACGTTGACGAAAATGGTGTGGGAAGTAATATCTGCACCAAGCTCGCCCTTAGCCCTACCCCGATGATCTGGGTTTATGAGGACAAAATTCAGTAGTCGTCTTATGCGCATCCGCGCCAGAGCCATCCTTCGGCTTTCGTCGTTGGGTGCGCTCTTTTTTATAAAACCGCTTTCTCCCAACCCAGCACCCGTATAGCCACACTTGGAAAAACGCACATATCCTGATACAACGCTGGCCAGTCAAAAGTTCCGAACTCGTCCGCTAGCCCCTGCCATAAAAAATTCTGCTAAGACTAGCAGGATTTTTTATTGGGCCAAAAGCGACGTTAGAACTTTTTTCTAACCTGATATGATTCAGCAAATTATATGTACTGGATTTACTATTCGATTGGAGCCACGCTCGCTCTGGGTGTATCGATGTCGCTCTACAAGATGCCTTCGTATAAGGGCTATAGCAGCTTTTTTTCCACGTTTTGGTCGAACGTTTTCTCAGCAATGTTCGTCATTCTCATCATTGCAATCGTCCAAACAAATGATTTGTTGGGCCTAGCTAGAGTCTCTTGGTATGCACTGGTGTGGGGCATTTTCTTTGCTACAACGATGGTACTGCAAAAGCTCCTCCTAAAAAGAGTCGAATCAAACGCGGTCTATCCCGTCACCTCATCACTCGGAAGTGTCATAACCGTTCTTCTGGGCATCACCTTGCTTTCGGAGAGCATTACACCGCTGCAGGGACTAGGGACCGCGATCATTCTTCTTTCCGTTTTTTTGTTTACACGTAAGGGAGGAGCATTCCATGTTGATAGTACGACGGCCCTGCTTGCACTCGGTATTATTACCGCCTCGACGATCTCCAAGTACGTTCAAAAGCTCGGAGCAGTGAATGACACCGTCACACATTTCATGTTGTGGCAGTACATCGGTGCCTCGTTATTCGCACTTGTCATCACTTACTTTTTTGAGAAAGAAGCATTTCGAAAAATTACCCGCCTCGGACAATACTGGAAAGGCTCAGCGCTTATTGGCTTCTTTAGCGCATTTGGGGGATATCTCATCTTCATGGCACTCTCCACAGGTCCTCTCTCTGGCGTATATGCGATCCATCCGAGCTACACCATCATCGCGGGTATATTCGGCTATCTTCTTTTTGGCGAGCAGCTCACTACTAAGAAGATCACCCTTGCCCTCCTCAGTGCTATCGGCGTCATTCTGATAAAGATTGGTCAGTGAGTTCTCGTTAGAGTTCTAACTTCCATTGCTAGCCCCTGCCAAATAAAAACCACGGAATAAATCCGTGATTTTTATTTGGCGTTGAAAACGAAAACGCACCCGAGGGCGATGCGCTTCGTGAACGTTGTCCTTTCAGGGCGTTCATGGCGTCACCGCGCGGGTGCGCGAGCAAGTCACGGGGCATAGATGATCACTCGCTTCTCAGAGCGCGCGATTGCGCCGATGATGGCGAACATGTCCGGGCCGGGCAGAACAACCGGACCACTGACCGCCAGAACGACGCCAAGTGTCTCATCGCCAGGAACATCGAGCTTGTTGAGGCACTCCTCGACGTAGCGGGGCGCATGCCTCCAGCAATCGATACCCACCGAATGGCAAACGATGGCGTGGAAGGTTCGGCTGCCGACGCGCTCGGTGAGCACGTCGCCGAGCTCGCGTCTCATCATGCTGGCGAGCTCGGGCCAGTAGCGGTCCGAAATGATACCCGCAAAACCCTCAAAGTATTGGCCACCCGTGTTCACCATAAACACGATGTGGCTATGGCTGGTACTGAGAATGTTTCCGTATAAGGCGTCGACGATCATGATTTACTCCGTTCGATTGATCGGCTTTCCCTGCCGTAGAGGTCGAAATTAACGACAGTGACGACAGAGTATTGTTGAGCAAAATTATCCTTTTGTCAATGTAAAATCAATGAAAATCCTTTTTATATTGGCGAGAATTGATAATTATCTTGGAGAGGTAGTAACTGTCCTTTCTCATCCCAGTACTCTGACAGCAACCTACGGAAACACACACCACATATCTTGATACAACCATAGCCCAATCAAAAGTTCCGAACTCGTCCGCCAGCCCCTGCCACGTCGGTCGCGAACAACGCGGTCTGCCACAAAAAATACAGCTAATGTTAGCTGTATTTTTCATTAGGCCATTAATGAGGTTAGAAGTTAATATCATTTTCATGGTATTTTTTAAACAATATGAGCCTATACAAACAAACAACAGATCTATTACTAAAAGGACGCGATAAAATTGTCGCCCGTCTTTTTAATGAATCGTATGTACCGGTCGGGCTTTCTGATCTCAATCATTATTTTCGTATATACGGCGCTATCCATTTCCATCATGAAAAACAGGAAGACGGATCAGTCGTTGCGATCAGCAATAACTTTCGCTATGGAACCATTATTACCCATGCTCAGCGGCTTGAAGAACTCGATGAAAAAGTAAAAGATGCAATCTTGACGGCATTTGAAGTCCCCTCGTCGTACGCAAAGGAGGCTGGAATAAGACGTACCGATGAGAAGGAGTATGCCTTCGCGTAGCGAGTTACCGGGTGACCTTTCTCATAAGAAATTTCTAAAAGCGCTCGTTCGTCTTGGCTTTGTGATAAATACAATTGGAGGAAAAGGAGATCGAAACCGTGTCCGGAATAACCTGGAATCACATTAAGTCGGAGTTATGAAAAATATCGACCAGAAAGCAGTCGGCAGCCTAGAATGGGAATCGACGAATGGTCTTCCGATTGACGATGTGATGTTTAAACGGATAAAGGATCTTTATGTTAAACAGCTCATCATTCCTGATCAGATGCCGAAACACCAATTTTTCCTGTGTCCAATAGGACTCGTTGGCGCAGGAAAAACTACCGTCACTAAACCTTTAGCTGAACGCCTTCATCTCGTTCGTATTTCGACGGACGAAATTCGCAAACTTTTAAAAGAGCAGGGATGCAACCATGTAAAAACAGCTGAAGTCGCATATAGCATCATTAGTGATTTTGCCGAAAAAGGCTACAGCATTGCCGTCGATGCAGACTGTGCTGGCAATAATGTCGCCGAAGCAATTACGCAGGCCGCCAAAGCCATTGGAGCAAAGATCGCGTGGATTCATATCAAACCGCCGGAAGATTTCATTCTTCAGAAATTGAGAAACTTTAAGCACACTTGGTTATTCAAAGATGCTGATGAAGCGATAGCGAATTATTATCGCCGAAAGCCACTCCATGAAAATTTAGATTACCCCTTCCTTTACACCTTCGATACTTCGCATCCCGATCTTCCGCGGCAGCTAGAGAACGCAATCAATATTATCGAAGCATTCTCAAAGGACGAGAGTTCTAGCATCGCGCACTAGGACATGAGAAGTTAGAATTCGCAACATTTTTTCAGTACAAAAAAACAACAATATGAAAAAAAATATTCTAGAAATTGGCCCTGGCGTTCGACCTATGCATCACCGTTCACAAAAGGAATTTGTTTTGTCGGATGATGAGCACTACACCGGCATAGAGCAAGGTCAAATCATTTTCGAAAACCCTATCTGGCATAGAATCAAAGAAAGGTACGGCAACCGGGTCAAGGTTTTTACCGGCGATCAAAAAGAGCTAACACAGATTGAAAGCGACTCTATCGATGAGTTGGTTGCCTTAGGAACTTCTGATAAGTCAGATAAGACACTCTCCGAATTTAAACGTGTACTACGAACTGGGGGTTTATTTATATTAGGAACTATGTCAGTGGGTGCTAACGCATGGAAACTCACCTTATTGCAAGCTGGATTTACAGAACTTCCGGAGCTAGAAAACTCTTACAATCTTTTCCCTCGAGCAGGCATACCTGATAGACCTTATACCGTTATGTCATTTCGCAAACACTAGTAGTGAGAAGAGTTCTAATATCGCAAAATGCTTACGTGACTAAAATGCATTAAGTAATCTTTATAAAACTAAAAGGACGGTTCTGACTACCCAACAGCGCCCAAGCCGAAGCCCGCCGCTTGCTGGCAGAACCGCCCTTTTAAGGACAACAAACCAAACACTTATGGACTATCGATCAGATAATATCTAGACAATTCAAACCTTATGACAACAAATGAGCGCCGCGAGGCGTTCTTTTGTTAGAATGAATTTCGTATGAACAAGAAGCACTCATTCGACATTGTCTACGGTCTTGCCTTTAACATTGAACGCGCAGAGACAAAAAGCGGATTTCTGCCAAGAGGCTGCGGGAATGCCAATGACAACTATTATTTCGAGCTAAGACTCAGAGGATTTGCCGAAATGCTTCGATTAGGATTTTGTAAGAAACTTTGTATCGCCGGAGCTGACGAGAAAATCAGCGAGACCGAAACCGTAAATCGAGCATTCGCAATCACCCAGATGCTCATCCATGATTACGGTATATCGGAAGATCAACTCGAATGGATCGATTCTTTGCCAAGTACCGATGGCAATCTCATCGCCATCAAAAAGCACATGGAGCAATCCAACCTTCAATCAGCGATTGTTACAAACGATTATCATATTCCCCGCTCATCATTGTTCGCGCATGCTCACGATATCGTCGCCCCATTTTATCCAGCCGAAGCATTCTTGCTTGCAACAAAACAGATGGTTCCGACTGACTTAGAAAAAGCTTTTGGTGAAGGACTGCTCGTTCAGAGATGCGTGGCAGGAATTAAAGGCATTTCAGATATGTTATTAGGACAATATTCCCCTGAAGAGAGAAAGGTCCTATCTCAACATCGTTAATAATCCTCAAGCGAAACCTATGCCAAACATTCTCATTACTGGTCCAGCAGGATCTGGAAAATCATATCTTTCTAAAAAGTGGACGGAAAAAGGAGTGAATACTATCGACGGGGATGCGATGACAGATGTCTGTCGATGGTTCGATAAGGATGGAAATAGAGATGAGTTTCCGGAAGACATTAACAAGGCCGATGCCGCATGGTTCAGCTCCCACGTTTTCATTTGGGACGTAACAAGTCTTGCTGAGTTTTTGCAAAAGAATGAACCAATCGTCGTCCTTGGCACATGCGACAACATCACCAACGTTGTGAAGCATTTTGACCGTGTGTACTATCTGAAAATTCCGTTCAACATAGCAAAAGAACGTCTCATGGACCCAGAACGTCAAGCATTCACTGCATTTGGCAAACATGAAGAACAACGAATAGCACTCGAGAAAATGATCGCCGATGCGGACAAAAAAGCCGTCGACTTAGGAATGACCATCATCGATGCTGCCCTCCCTGCCGATGAAATACTTTCGTTGATTGATTTGTCGTAAAGGTCTTCGTTGAAAACAAAGAGAGCGTCTATGAAAATCCGCATTGCCATTGTTCAATTCAAGATCGCGCATCTTGATCGCGCAAAAAACTTTCAACGAATTGAAGGATTCATAAAAAAGGCTGCCAAGAAAAAGGCACAAGTCGTAGTTTTTCCAGAAGATTGCGTTACAGGATCCATTTTTGGAGACGTAACAAAACTCGATGTTTCACATGCAAATCGAGAAACATTCTGTGCACTCGCTCGAAAATATGAAATAGATATTGTTACCGGTTCGAGCATGGAGAAAAATCCAGACGGTAACTTCAATACTGGCTACTACATCAATGCAAAAGGTGAAGTATTGGGAACGTATCGGAAAAACCATCTCTACCCATCAGAACATTCTTTCTTAAAATCTGGGATCGAGGCACCAGTTTTCAAAACCGCTTATGGACGAGCTGGAATCGTTATTTGTTGGGACATGCTTTTCCCAGAAATCTTCGAACGCATGAAGCGCCAAGGCGTTGAGATTATGTACTGTCCAAGCTACTGGTACAAAGAGATCGCAAAAAGCATTGCCGAACACAATTCAAAATCCGAAGAACAGCTCCTCGATGCCCTCTGCTTAACTCGTTCAGTCGAATGCAATGCTGCCATGGTGTACTGCAACGCGGCCGGAATCATGAAAAATCCAAATGGAACAGTCGACACACTCATTGGCCACTCTCAAGCCATTATGCCAGCGATCGGAGCTATCAAACGCAAAACGAATAATAACGAAGCGTTCATCTTGGCAGACCTGGACCTTGGCCTTCTGAAAAAGTCAGCGGAGATGAACCTCCGCGCAGCAAGCTGGCGCGGTAAAGCGGGTTAATGTACCTATATCGTTTATTTCACTCTTATCTACCGTAAGATTAACATTTGCCGCTGTGAGTTGATGTATCGTCGCAGTTACTGCAGAAACATTAGAACCAGTGAAATCACAATCTTCAAAATATAAAGTTGTTGTTGAAACATTCAATCGAAATAAGTAATCTGTAGAACCGTCTGGATTTGTAAAATCAATACTTTTAAATTTCAATTTTGGATCTGTTGCTCCAGCATTAAAATATCGTAAATTCAAACCTGGATTCAATCTTAATTCTGCTCTTTCATCAGCATCAACATGACCATCACTATCTGCATCGTAACTTTCAAAAATAACATTATCATTAGACGTTGGATTTCCGATGCTTATCGTGGCGTATAGAGTAGCCGGTGTAGATCCAGACGCGGTGTCATTAAATAATCCTCTTACATAAACGGTGTCGCCCTGTGATATACGGGTACTTTCAACAGCCCACTCAAAAGTACTGAATCCCTTAGTCCCTGCCCCGGCCACACAACTCCTTGAAGGAATGTCGTAATGATCTGCTGTTCCGTCACACAAACCCAATGTTCCAACAGCATCTGACAAGCTGCTATCTATATAGTGAGTTGCAGCACTGGCATTGTTAATCCCTATGAAAAAAAATAGGAGGGCGAAAGAAAGATATCCGAGAGCAGCAAAAACTTTTTTGAAGAAAAATCCTTTATCTTCCAGCAGATTACCCAACATAAAATTACTAAACATTTTATAGCACAATATCATCACTTTCTGATCACGAAACTAAGTTTACACGTTCAAACGGCAATACACCACCGAAAAATTATTGAACTCCTACATTTTGGCCTATACTTTTCACTATGAACCCAGAAAACGTCCAGCCACCTTCTCGAATTGTAAAACTCCTCGGGAATATCTATCTCAGCTATTCTGCCGCCGTTCTTCCTATTGCAGGGTTCTTCCTTATTAATATTTTCCATGTCATTTCAATGAACATGGTGACATTTGTTATTTGTGTAGCAACGATTGGCATTGTTTCTGCAAGCATAGCCTCATACACAAAGCTCCCTACAACTCCATGGAAAATGGCTATTTTTCTTCTTGATGCACCGTTCTGGGCGATTCTCAGCAATCACACATGGCAGTCAATGTCCCTGACGATTACAAAAACTGCGCTCATTGAAAGCCTCACTATCCTTGGCGGAATCCTTCTTGTGACTTTATTTTCCGCGCCAAGAATTTCTTCCCGAGAGAAAATTGCCGCAATGATTGTTATAAGCATTCCGCTGATTAGTGTCATTATCGCAACGGTCCAACTTGTAAGTGACAAAGGGCTCTTTACTATCGCCGTTCTTACTGGAGGAATAATCCAGGGGCTCATTCTTCAATGGTCCATCACTCGAGTCGACAGAGTTCTCCGAGATGCAATGCCATATATTCTTATTTCCGTTACTGGATGGATGGGAACAATGCTCGCAACTGCAATCTTCAGCGCAGTAACATCATCATAACCATCATGCATATATTTGACTTTTGTTTTCTGGAAACATAGCAAATATCAGCAATAATTTTCAAAAATGTTCAATAAACATCATGACATTTGTTTGCTGAAATACTCACAGCATGCCACGATGGTCATACTATGAATAAACGTCATATTCTTTTCGGAAGCGCTGTTCTCGTTATTCTCATCACGGCGATATTTTCAAACGTTTATTTCAAACAACACGAACTCAGAGAGTCTCCGTGCACTGGAACTCCGACAGAAACAGGAACAATCACCCCATGCGCCATCGACACGGAGGAAGTGATGGAATCAGGACATGGTTTTAATTTTATTCACCCAGAAGGTATTGGTGGAATACAAACCGAAGGCGTGTCAATGATTGAACACTCCATTCTTAGCGAAGATGGTGGACCGTATTACCTCATCACGTTTTATTACAACAATAACGTGAATATCGACGCGTTCAATACAATGTTTCCGAATGGAAAGTCTGAAATGCTTGCAGGAAAATCTGTCATAAAAAGCACAGAGGCAAAGTTCCCAAATCCAGAGTACATGGCGACAACGGCCTATTACCTCAGCAATAATGGAAAAGATGCCATGGTCGTCATCGCTGCAGACGGACGCGACATGCTTGAAGATGCTAAAGTCATATTCCAAAACGGTTTTGTGTGGGAAAAAGAAACCGTACCATCACCATTCAATATCACGTTCAAATACGGAGTTGGTGCAAAAAATATTCTTGATACTTTCAACGACACATTTACAAAAGACATGATCGTCGAGGATGCTATTACAGTTCCAATGGAACTTACAAACGAAGAACTTGCGGCGATTCATAAAAAAGTTGATGAGCTGAATATTTTTGAAACTCTAGAACAAGAAAAAATCGTACAATTCACAACTCCATGTTTTAGCTACGATATTCTTCTTGAAACCGATGGCACTCAGCAAAAAGTTTTATGGAATTGTGAGGAACGAGGCTCTAATAACTCAAGGCTTGATGAACTCTCTGATTACATTCGTCTCATTGTTGAATCGAAAGAAGCGTATAAAAATCTTCCAGAACCACTCATTTAAGTCATCCTTCACTAACTTACGCCTATGTCATTTATTATCAATGTCACAAAAGTTGCAAAAGAAAACACAAACTTTCGTACCGTCCTGCACACTACAGACAAAAGTCAGCTCGTCGTCATGAATATCCCTTCCGGAGAAGACATCGGCGAAGAGACTCATGAGCATGTTGAACAAGCTCTCTATTTCCAGTCTGGTACTGGTGAAGCAATCTTGGACGGGAAAGTATCTAAAATTGGAGCAGGAGATTTGGTTATGGTTACACCAGGAACAACACATAACTTCATCAACACTGGAAACGAACCACTCATCGTCGCGACACTTTACATACCGCCAAACCACATCGACGGCACCATTCACAAAACAAAAGCCGACGCAGTCGCCGACGAAGCTGACGAGGCGTTTGGAGAGACGGTACGATAAGAAACTCAAAATCTTTTTATAAAAAACGCCTGTAGGATAACGACAACCACTTTGACAAAATCTTTAGCTTGGCTCATAGTAACCCGTCAATTCTCCAACATTGCACACAGAATCTTGTATGCAGGGCTGGAGAATTACGTCCTACTCACCACTCACCTTTCAGCACAGGAGCTACGAATGAACACAAAAATATTCAAGGGAATCGGTGGGATTCATCTTACAATGGGCACATCGTCCCTGGCACTTCTGGGATCCGGGGCCTGTCTTCTCATTTCCGCGTTGACTCCGATCTATCACCCATGGAAAATGACGTGGCTCATGGAATCGTTCGCACTCATCTGCATAGGAGGGGGGATTCCAGCGCTTTACGCTGGCTGGCGTAAAAAAACGTCAATGGCCGCCAAGGTCATCCTCAGCGTGAACACGGTGGTTCAAGGAGTCCTAGCCACATTCATCGACATCATCATCGTTCGCGAACGAGCACCGTTCCCACTCTTTCTCATCATCTCTCTGTCGATGATGGCGGTATTCTGCGTAGCAAGCTTCGCAATCGTGCTAAGAACCCACAGTAGCAATGAGAACGAAGGCATCTAGCGCGCGCCACCTTCTCACCCTCTGCCCAAAGGACCCCGTCCACGACGCACACAACAAGGACGCAAATGGAAGGACATTTTCCTCAAGACCTCAGCACCGCACTATGCATAATTCCGCATCTCCTCTCTGGAATTATCATGATCATGATCGCGATAGCCGTGGGGAGATATGTCTTCAAGAATCAGGACCACTCAAAGTGAAGACATTGGAAAAATACCCACCAGCACGGACGCCGCTTCCCCACCAAGGATAAGCGGCGTTTCTTTTTATGCATTTCTTTTCGCCTTCATAGCCGATACAATTGGCCCATACAACAATCCATCATCTATGAGCTATAAAACACTAACCGTTTCAATTGTATCGATTTCGTTGTCTACCTCTCTTGCCTCTCCGATACTGGCAGCAATGCCTTCAATAGCAACCGATACCTCGTGGAAGTCATCCGTGACGTCTCCAGACTCGTACTTCCACGTCCGCGACGGAAATGCGACGGAAATGAGCCCAGAAGAATATGTAAGTAAATATCGAACGCTCATCGGATTACCGGCGTTACGAGTGAATGAAGATTTACAACAAAGCGCAAAAAGTCACACAGACTATCAAAACAAAAACGGTTTATATAACGGCGACCCGCATGCAGAAGGCGCTTCGATAAGCGGATTTACTGGCACAACACCATCGGAACGTTGCGCGACCGCAGGATACGAATCATCTTGCGGCGAAGTGCAGGCATATGGTGATGGCGATTTATACTCAGCGATCGACGGATTCATGATGACCCCCTTTCACCGAATGGGGCTCATTGCAGCAAGCGCAACGGAAATCGGATGCGCACAAACAGGAAACTGGGTCACGTGTGACATTGGCTACCATCAATATGACGGATATTCGCAAGGAGAATTCGATGCGTCCGAACCAGTCGTCTATCCTGCGAATGGCCAAGTCATCGGAACGACATTTCCGGTCTTCGAATCGCCGATGCCGTATCCAGAATACGCAGAGCAAAATATCGGGCCAACGCTCATGCTCATGATTCCAGAAAGCTGGCATGCACTTACTGCAGAAGTCGCAATCTACAATCTCACCGACAACGAATCAATTGACTCGATCGTCCGCATCGACACTTCGAATTTTTCAACCCTTGGTGCAGTGTTCTTCAATCCAACCAGTCCGCTTGAACTCGACCACGAATACGCCGCGTATGTTCATGACACTTCTAGTGCGAATGCCTTTTCTAAAATCTGGACCTTCAAAACACAAAAAAGTTCCAATGTTGATTTTCCAAATGCAAATCAAACCATAACGTACGATGCGCACGTTGATTGGGCTAATCCAACTGGCGCAGAACAACTTGTTTCTGTGCCAGATCCAGATCTTACCGAACTCATCGATCGATTACAGGGATACATCATGCTCGCAGTCGATAACCATGGAGAGGCTTGGTATGTCGATCCCATTTCTCGTCAACGATACTATTTGAAAGATGGTCCAACAGCATACGAATTCCTCCGATCGTTCGGCCTTGGCATCACTGACGCAGATCTTGCAACGATTCCTGTCGAAGGCAGTACCACTGGTGGCGGCGCCATGGCAGAAAGACTTTCTGGAAGAATCCTTCTCCAAGTTCAGCAACACGGTGAAGCGTGGTACATAAACCCTTCCGACCTTAAACGCTACTATCTCAAAGACGGTGCCGAAGCCTATCGCATCATGCGAGAGCTTTCCCTTGGAACTTTCATGTCGTCGATCACGGGAATTGATATTGGGACGATCGAATAACGGAAATATTCTCCTCTTTTCTGTTATAATTCCTTAAAATTCATCCTTCCAGAAACACTATGTTCTTGAATAGATCGCGGCACAAAAGAGAGCTCATCGGAATTCTTGTCTCCGTCGGTCTCTTCCTTCAGCTCTGTCCAAGCGTGCAATCTGCAAGCCCCCTTTTCTCAGACAACTTCTCTTCATCAACTACGTTAGTACCAAGCTCAGGAGCCTGGATACAAGAAGGTGGCGCCTACAAACAAAGAGAAACGGGAACAAACTTCATTTCTCAAACAGACACAGCGCTTCTTAGTGATGATTTTGCATCTGAAGCACCGTCAACTCTTGCGTCGCCTTTTTCAGATTCATTCACACAAGCCGACGGAGCTGCGGCAGCTTGGACTGTAAAAAGAGGCGCTCTCAGTGTTTCGAGTAACACCTACTACGCACCAAGCGGAGGAGGAACGACCATGAGCATCCCAACAGACCCTACATTCAACTCATGGGCAGATTATCGCGTTACAGGAAACTTCAAACGCATGGGAGCAGCAGATGCTTCTGGATATTCAATTTTCTATTTCCGCGCAACGATGTCTGGAGTAAACGATAATTCTTACGCGCTTCTCTTACGACAAAATGGATCTGTTCACTTTTACAAACGAGTTAGTGGAGCATATTCCACACTTCTTGGAACGTATTCCATTACAAAAGATAACGACTGGCATGCGCTCACCGCAGAAATCGTTGGGTCAACATTTAAAATGTGGCTTGATAAAGATTACACAACTAATGCTCCAGACTTTTCAGTAAGCGGACTAACAGATTACACAACTGGAACCATGGGAGTAGGAACAACAAGCTGGGCAAGTTATTTTGACGACATCCAAGTAACTACGGTAAATAATAACTACCAATTTACAGAAAAACGCTGCAACTATTGGGCAAATAGCGGAACGTATATTGCGATTCCTGGAACATGCGACGGAGCGAGAACACTGGCTGTACTTTCAAATCCAGCATCAACTGCTTGGAAAAACTATAGAATCTCTGCACAAATAAAAAATATCGGAGCGCTCGTTTCAACGAACTATTCGATTATCAACTTTCGAACAACACTTGTTGGAAATAACGACAATTCATACGCTGCAATTTTCAGACAAAATGGGCAGGCCGATGTTTACGAAATTACGAACGGATGGGCGTCTTCTGCACTTCTTGGAACTTTCACCACCCTTTCAGACACGAATTATCACGATGTTATTCTTGAAGTCATCGGTTCTTCTCTAAAAATATGGTACGACCGAAGCAGTACAACACAGTCTCCAAACTTTCAATTCAACCATCTCACAACCTACACCGCTGGCAGCGTAGGGATCGGAACGTATGGAGCGCAAAGTGTGTTCAACTCAATCACCGTCGATCCAATCGTTTCGCTTCAGCCACAACCATCTTTTCTTTATTCCGGAGAAGACAATGTTTCAGATCTCATCATCAATTCAACAGATACAAGTGGAGACCTTACTATTTCTGTAAAAAATCCATCAGGAACCTCGTGGAGCTTAACGAATCCCGCAGGCTGCACCGGACTCGTTGATTGTCAGGTTGTCTTTCCTACAGATTTTTCAGGCGCAAACATTACAGGACTTGGAACCTATACCATCTCAATACAAAGAGGAAATAATATCTCTTCTTCTCTTCTGGAGGTCAGAGAAGCGCCGATTCTTACATTCGTACAGATTTCTGATGCACACTACAACAGTACAGATTCCACAGCGGCTCAAGACTTGAACCAACTTGAATTTTTTGCAAGTGACATAAACACGGAAAAATATTTTCCAATTCCTTCGTTTGTAGTGCCGACTGGCGACTTAACCGATGACGGAACACTAGTCGAACTTGCTGCAGTAAAAACAAAATTCGACACTTTAACTGTTCCCTACTATCCGATTGTCGGCAACCACGATACTGTCGCAGAAATCGACGGAGCAATGGGAACAAACTGGTCTAATACATTTGGATCAGACAAATTTTCCTACAGCTGGACTTCTGGAGACTATCTTTTTCTCGCCATGGATGACGCCGCGCCATTCGGCGGCTATGGATCTGAAATGGACTCAGATGCTCATAAAACTTGGCTACAAAATATTCTCAACGCAAATCCAACTAAGAAAGTCATCCTCTTCTCTCACTACAGTCTCATGGAACCTCGAGATGCAGGAGGGGCACAAAATTTCTGGCTCCAAGGCGATTCAGATGGTCTACAGACAATACTCGAAAGTCATAGCGATGTTCTTGCACAATTCGCTGGGCATAACCACGTCAACAGCATAAAAAATGAAGACGGTATTGCCTACGTTACTACTGCAGACTTTATTGGAAATAACCAATATCGCTATGTAGAAGTCTACGCAAACAAAATCGTTTCACAAATAATACGTACAGATTCTTATAGCTACACTAGAGAAGGAGCACTTTGGGACGAAAGCACAGATTCAACTCATACCGCTGAAACTTATAGTTTCGGCACTCCAGCAGAGAGAAACTTCACCATCAACTATTCCGCCGGTTTCGAAACGAGTGGAACGGAAGTGACCTCAATGATCGGAAACACAATTTGGAAAGACTACGAACTTTCTGCAGACATCACCATACGGAATGACGAAATTCTTGGACAGAATAATGCGGGACTGCTTGTCCGATATGTTGATTCAAACAACTTCTACTCTGCACTCATCGATGCTGATAGAGACATTATTCTCCTTGAAAAAACAATAAACGGAGTAAAAACTGAAATATCTCGCCATTCAGCAACCATCACTCCAGACATCGTTTACGATCTGAAAGTTTCAATTCTTGGAAGTGCTATAAACATTTATCTTAATGACGTTCTTGAGTTAACATCGACCGATACATCCGTAGCTGCAGGAAAAATTGGTCTCTCTTCATATCAAGCACTCAACGAATTCGACAATGTCCTAGTGTCATCTCTCGACACTACCGCCCCAACAGTCGAGTCCATTGTTTACAAAGATAATAACGGGGATGGAATCATCGACCAGCTTCTCATGACGTTCACGGAAACAGTGTTCACGACTTCACTGGGAACGAGTGACTTTTCATACCAGCCCAATGGATTTTCTACTGGAAGTGTGTCGAATCTTGTTCATGAAACAAATTCACTCACATTCACGCTAAACAATTCCGCAATAAATAAAACGGGAACGAGCAACGCACCGACATTTACATATTATGGAAGCAACTATTCAGGCCACGGAAACACGATTATTGATGCAGGAGAAAATCCAGTCGCGTCATGGGCTGAAATGACAATCACAGACCAAGCGGCTCCAGTAGTTGTATCTGTTTCTCCAGAAAATTCCACAACTGGAATTTCACGAATGGCAAACATCGTTATTGCATTTTCAGAATCAATGCTTACGACTTTTGCACAAAACACCCAATTCACAACTTCAGGTATACCAGGAACTTTTACTCCATCTTGGAGCTCAAGTAATTCCGTTGTAACGCTCAGTCATGGAGACAGAATTGGATGCGCAACAACAGCAAGAATCGCGCTACAAAGAACAGAAATACATGCGGCATCTGGCTCGCAAACCGAACTTGTTACTACCGGCCCATCAACAGGAAATTTTTCATTCACCACATTAGCGTGCAGTACCGATTCCTCGAGCAGCTCAAGTCAAGTGGTGCCACCAGAAACTATAATAATCCCAGTAGACGAAGAAATTCCCGCTGCAACGGAAGAAGAAATTACTAGCATAGATGACGACGGAAGAATTGTCGCAATTAATTCAGAAAAAATCGGGATTTCTCCGCGAACAGGCCAAAACGAAGCCATCTCAATAATTTCAACAGGACAATTCATCCGAAGCGACATGTTTAGTACCGTCTACTACATAGGCGCAGACAATCTACGTCACCCATTCTGGGATACTAATACTTTTTTTACTTACGACGATTCATTCAGCGGTGTTGTCTGGGTAACCAACGCAACAATCCCTACCCTATCCATCGGAACGCCGATGCTTCCGAAATCTGGAACAGTGCTCATAAAAATTCAATCAGATCCAAAAGTCTATGCAATCGAAGGAGCTAATGTTCTCAGATGGATACCAGACGAAGCAACAGCAATAAGTCTTTATGGCGCTTTTTGGAATGATTACGTCATAGATCTTGAACCAACAGCATTCCCTCATTTCACCATCGGAGAAACGCTTCATGCCAACGATTCAATCAATCTTCAAAATATAAAAACTCGAAAAGGACTAGCAGAGCTAGCGGAATAAACATCCATCGAAAAAGAAGTCTATGGCTAAAGACAAAAAGAAAAGAACTCTTAAAAAACGGACAGTCGATTCAATAAAAACATTCTTTAGCCATTCAACATTAAAAAATTTTTCAGGGAAACATCCGATCATAATCAAAAAACTTCATGATCGATTTTCGAACAAGTCATTTACAGGCCTCCCGCTTACTATTCTTGGGTCACTAATCATTTTTTTCATTATAAGCTTTATTAGCATCGCACAAGATCTTCTCGCATTCGATCCTCTGATTGCCGCAGACATTCGCATCGCAAATCTTTTGTATTCCTTCCGAAGCCCTGGACTCTTATCATTCTTCTACGGAATTACGCTTCTTGGTGAAATACGAATCATCCTCATTGCAACATTCATCTTATCGATCATTCTTTGGCACAAGCACCAAAAACTTCTTTCGCTGGGTATTTGGCTTGCGATTATTCCAAGCGGAAGTCTTACCTATATTGGTAAAATTCTTTTTCACCGAGAAAGGCCAAACTTCCAAGCAATTTTTGAAAATTCTTTTTCATTTCCAAGCGGACACGCCACAGCCGTAGTCGCCTTTTATGGACTCATTGCGTATCTCGTAATGAGAAAAGTGAAAACCTGGAAATTGCGAGCTGTAGCACTGTCTTGTCTTGCAATAATCGTCGTACTCGTAGACATGAGTCGTATGTATCTCGGCGTACATTATTTTAGCGATGTGCTCGCTGGAAATATTGTTGGATTCATCTGCGTCCTCTCTACAATAATCTTCATTGAATTTCTAACGGAAAAGCGAGAATCAACCCACTGGGAAACATTTTCTCTGTATAGCACCATTCCGAGTATTGTGTTTATAGCGTTCGCTATTGGAATTGTGCTCATAACCCCTCCCACTTTCGCCATATAATGAATAAAATATGAATACAAAATACATCTTCCCTATTATTCTCAGCATTGTATTTTTTGGAAGCGGCTGCGGAAAAACAGCACAGACTCCCTTGCTCGATTCAGCAGATCCAAACGCTGTTCCTGCTCAAATCACAACAATTCCGACCTCTTCTACGACTGAGGCTGTATCAACCCAAAAACCAACCGCAGAACAAGCGCCTTCACAAACTGTCACATATTCTCTCATCGATGTCGCTCAACATAGCAGTGCATCAAACTGCTGGCAGATCATTAATCACAAAGTCTACAACGTAACATCGTATATTTCTAAACATCCCGGAGGACCGTCTATCGTTCAAGGATGTGGGAAGGATGCAACAACACTGTTTGACAGCATCGGTGCTCATGGAAATATTCAGAGTCTTCTTGCCGGATATTACATTGGTGACTTGAACTAAATATGTTTAAAAACGCTCTCCCTATCAAGATTCTTTTCTTCGCATTCTTCAGTGCAAATATCGTCATAATCTTTTTTGGCTGGTTTACATATTCTGGAGCACTCCTCAATGGACCCTCTCTGGATGTCATTCTTGCTTTAGGCCGAATCACTGGGCTTCTCGCTGTCTACGGAATCATGTGGCAGCTCTTGCTTATTGGCAGAATAAAACTTCTCGAACGCATACTAAGCTTTGATAAAGGACTTTCACTTCATCATTGGCTTGGCATTGGAACTCTCATCTTTATCGTCGCCCACCCAATCCTAGTCACGCTAGCATATGCAGAAAAAAACCAGGTAACACTTTGGCACCAAATCATAAGTTTTTTTTCGTATTGGGAAGATGTAAACGTTGCAATCATCAGCATTGGTCTATTCATTTTTGCAACAATTATTTCGCTTCACGTTATAAAGAAAAAATTAAACTATGAATTTTGGTACGCCGCGCATCTCTCATTTTATCTTGCGATCTTTCTTGCTTTTGGTCATCAGCTTTCTACTGGTGGAGATTTCTTATTCCAACCATGGTTTCGCGTATATTGGGCGCTACTTTACATCGCAATGATCGGAACTTTCGTTTTTTCTCGTTTTATCCAACCTCTCTTACTCTGGAAAAGGCATAGATTCGTGGTTGAGAGCATTACTCAAGAATCTACGAATATTCATTCGATAACTATCGTAGGGAAAAACATGAATACATTTACATTTTCTGCAGGGCAATTTGCAATCATGCGTTTCTTTACCAAGTCGCTCTTTGCAGAGGCTCATCCGTTTTCATTTTCCGCACATCAAAATCACAAATATCTTCGCATTACTTTTAAAGAACTGGGCGACTTTACGAAGCGTTTATTATTAGCAAAACCTGGAACAATGGTGCTTATCGATGGGCCGCATGGTGGCATGACATCAGAAACCTCTACACATGAAAACATCATACTTATCGCTGGTGGCATTGGCGTTACGCCACTCTTGACGCTCGCTGAAACATTTTCAAAACAGGGAAAAAATATAAACTTTTTCTACTCAGCAAAAGAAGAAAAGGATTTTATATTCCAAAAAGAAATTTCCTCATTGAACAACACACGTCTCCATACATTCTGCTCAAGCAAGCAAGAAAGACTAACGATTAATACTATTATCGAATCTGCTACCAGCTGGAAAGAATCCGATATTTATATCTGTGGACCAAGCAATTTTTCAACGCAGTTTATTAAAAACTTTAAAAAACTTGGCTTAAAATCAAGTCAGCTTCATGCTGAAAAATTTAGTTTTTAAACCATCTTTTAAAAACCAAAAGCCCCTCTCCACACGTCGTTTTGAAGGGCTCGTTACGCGACGAACTTTGTTCTCTGCGGTTTCTTTGAACTCAAGAGCCGAAGATCTTGCCGACACATTTCATCGTTCATTCTGCCGATGAAAAGCCCGCCAGCATCTCTTCGGAATCTCCCGAGATAGGCGCACTGCCCTTCGAATGATTCGCCAAAAGGCTCTTGATAAAGCGCTTCGAAAGTCTGCTGAATAGAAGGCCTCTTCGAACGCCCAGTAACAGAGTCGAGTCTGCTGCTCGTACGCACGTAGCAATCCTGCAAGAATCTTCTGTACGAACTTATGGCACAAGCCATGAGCATGAGAGCATAAGTCACCTGACGAGCTGTTGGAACCTGCTCATCTTTTCCAATGATCGAAAACTGTTTGCTCCAGTCCAAGTTCTCCGATCCTTCGATTGGACTTGTTCGAAGCAGTCTCCATGAAGCAGGTTCAATGCTCTCTGCAAACTCTTGTCTGTCGTACCAAGAATTTGCTTCCGCGGTGAACATGTTCTCCATCCACATGCGGATTCGAATGTCTACGATGGAAATGCCGATATCCGCAAACAGCACGTGCGAGTCTCTGCAGGCTTTCAACGTTGCAGCACTGAATGGAATCTCGGCTAACGCCCGAATCTTCGCATCAGTCATTGCTCCGAATACAGAAGAAACTTCTGGGATACCAAAGAAGTTCTCCCCCATGATCGCTCGAGCTGCAAAATGCGTCCTCGACTCCTCGCTCGCAATCGGACTCATGATGCGATCAAACGTTCCACCGAGCGACAATTCAGTTGTCTTCTCCAACTCAAGCGTCTCGCCAACAAGGTTTCCAAGAGGCAATCGCACAAGGCCCTTCGAACGTCTCGGAATCTGTTCGAGAAGAACATTCAGCAAGCCGCTACGATATAACGCAGCGTTAATACCTCCTGCCGTAAGAATCCTTCTGATCTGACCAACCTCGACACAACGATCTTTAGCATTTTCCATCAGGCCTCCCCTTGAGATATCGATGAGAAATACACAGAAAGCCGCTGTGCCGGTGAGTGATGATGCTGACCCTGTGTCAACGTCAACCGCATTACTCTTAAAGGAAAACAAAGGAAAGATCAACCAAAGACTCCACAGCCAAAATAAATACTATCTATATATCTCCGAAGCTGTTATGGTGCACAAACGCAGACATGGCAGCCTTTTTCATGGCTCCAAAACACGAAAGATATGACAGACGAAGAAGGAACGGTAGTAACTCCAGTTGTTCCCCCAGTAGAACCAGAAACAGCGCCAGTAACTCCAACAGAGCCAGAAAAAACAGAGACGGAGACAGAACCAGAAACTGAGGCTCCAGCAGTAGCAGAGTAAGGGAAAAGGCGCCACGAGCAATCGTGGTGCTTTTTTATTTCTCGGTTCCGATTTTGAATGATGCGGTACCATGTTCACGAAAGTAATCTGATCGAATTTGTGAAAACACTTTGGACAAAAGAGGAGATAAAAATCTTACGATCACTCTCAACTCCTGCAAAAATTCAGGATTTCGTAAATACGCTTCGGTTTCGAATCGTTGGAAAGAACGAAACATGCCACTCGCCACGAATCGTTTTACGGAATCGAGAAGCGCAATGCGTAGAAGGTGCAGTTTTTGCAGCAGCAGCGCTTCGATTCCACGGCTATAAGCCGCTCATTCTCGACCTAGTTGCAGCGAACACAGACGCCGATCATGTGATCGCCATTTTCAAAATCGATGGCGCCTGGGGAGCAATATCGAAAACGAATCACGGCGTTCTGCGCTACAGAGAGCCAATCTATAAAACAGTTCGAGAACTCGCGATGAGCTACTTTCATGAATACTTTCTCCAATCGAACCGAAAAAAAACACTTCGGAGCTTTTCACGACCTGTCGATCTGTCTCGATTCGATGCAAAATATTGGGAAACAAATGAGGAACCAGTCTGGTTCATACCAGAGCATCTTGTCTCGATTGCACACACACCGATTCTCTCCCGCTCACAAATTGCCCGTCTACGAGTCGCCGATCCCATTGAAGCAACCATGGCCGACTTCACCGAATGGAAATAAAAAAAGACACCCAGACGAGTCTCGTTCACCAAAGTGAAGGAGTCTAGGTGTCGCAGCGTCTTTCCGTGTGAGATGTGCGGCGCAGGAATGCCTATCTGCAGATTCTCATTGTCGGAACAGAGAATCTGGGAGCGCTATTCTTTACAGAGAGAAGGTTCAAAAGCGCAGGCCAAAACCCTGGTTCCCTTCTGGTAATCCTCCCGAAATAAGGAGTTACAGTCCCATAATCTTTATGTTCAAACGTGCAACCTCCCGCAACAGGAAATGGAAGCGTATCGCCGTCTACTTGCTTCCAGTAATCTGGGAACAACCAGAGCAGATCAATAAGCTCGAGCCCAGCGACCGTCTCAACTTCACCCGTATAGGAGCCCCGATCTCTTTGAAGATTTGCGATGGAACTTCGCTTCCTATTGGCCGCAAGATCTAAAGTAATCCAATCAACTCCTGGAGAATATCCTTCGTCCGTACCTAGGACACGGATTGCTCTTCCGGTGAGACCGAAATCCCCTAAATCTTTCAAAGGATCTGCCAACCCAGTTGCCCTCAGATGCGCTGCCCTAGCCTGCCACGACAAATCAACATTCTCGCTTCCGGTGCACATCCGCAGATATAGACCGAGGAACATGAGCTCACCTTCCGGCCACTGAGGCGCAGACCTTTCAAGCTCCAGAATCCTGTCATCGGTCGGAAGTACCAGGCCCCCATTTCCGCCAAATTCTCGGAATGTAGCGCAAGTCGCACGTAGCGAAGCGATCATCTCTTCTGGCGTTTGTCTGAAGGGATTGCTCACGCTCTCTGTCTCTATCTTTTCCATTGACATGACAAACTCCTAACCATGAAAAGCCGCTAGAATACGCTAATTTCAAGACAATTCTTAAAAAAGCGATGTTCATCTCATTGAAAGCGGCTCTTTGTCGCAAGCCATATTGGCAACAAAGAGCTACCTTCAATCTGAAGAAATACATGGTATCCGAAAAAAAATAAATGAAAAGGCCAAAAGCCCCCAATAAATTGGGGGCTTTTTTCTATGCAATAGTTTCAATCATGATCTTCGTGTATGGCTGACGATGACCAACGTTTCGGCGATAGCGAGTCTTTCGCTTGTACTTGATGACCGAAATCTTGTCGCCACGTCCATGCTCTACAATCTTCGCAACCACCTTTGCACCAGCAACTATTGGCGTACCGACTTTGACGGTTTCGCCGTCGTCAGTCGCCACAAGCAATGGTTCGAATGAAAGAGTTTCACCTTCCTTCAATTCAATTTTTTCAACGGTGAGCGTTTGCCCCTCAGAAACGAGGTGCTGTTTTCCACCGGACGTAATAACTGCGTACATAACTTTATTGTGCTGTGACGGCGGCACGGGAACCCGTACGCTTGGAAGCCGGCGAACAAGCCAAAAATGTGCCAAAATCCTATCAGAGTACCGAGCGACCGTCAAGCGTTTTCACGGCATTTTTTGCCGTATGCCTGGCTAAAAGTACAATTCCAATAGCAGAAAACACAGTCAAAACTGCAAGAACGATAACTTTTTGCCAACGTTCGAATACTAATGTGGTTATGCCGAACATGGTAACTACGGTTCCATAAATAACCGTCACCATCCATGGGGCCAAACCGGCATCTCGGAGCATAAGGTGTGCATGACGACGATCGGCCGTGGTAAATGGATTCTTTCCAGCCCAAACTCGTCGAACCACCACTAAAGCAACATCGATTGCCGGAATCCCAAAGACTAAGAGCGCAGTGGCCATTTTGCTCCCTGCAATGACGGAAAGAACGCCAACTGTAAATCCAAGAACGGTACTCCCTGACTCCCCCAAAAATACATGTGCCGGATACCAGTTCCAAAGAATAAACCCAAGAATCGCCCCGGCGAAGATAAGCGAAAGGAGCGCAACATCTGACTGAAAATACGTTGGTGTTAATGCAAGTGCTGCGATCATCAATGCAGCGATCGCAGAAACACTCGAAGCAAGACCTTCAACACCGTCGAGAAGTTTTGTGGTGATCGTCATCGAAAAGATCCAAACAAGTGCAACTACCGAGGCAAGAATCGACGGAAGAACAAAGGCTCCACCAAAAGGATTCGTCATCTTTGCAACATCGATTCCACCAAGAACGGCAAGAACGCTCGCGATCACAATGAAACCAAGAAGATACTTTGCGGAAAGTTTGTAACGATCATCGAAAATTCCGCCCACAGTCAACACACCCATTCCTCCAAAAAATCCAACAAAATGCCAAACCGTAATCGCGCCGCTTGTTAATGCGTTCGATGTGGCAAGAACAATAGAGGTCACGAGAAAAAAAGAGACGATCATCCCAAGACCGCCAAACAACGGAGTCGGCACCTTATGAAGGTGTCTATCGCCGTCTGGGCAGTCAATCGCACCAAAACGAATCGCAAGCCAACGAGCGACTGGAGTGAACCATGCAGCAAAAAGAAAAGCTGCAAGAACAGGAAACGGCCACCATATTGGCATATGGCCGGAGTGTAGAGTGAAACTACGCTGGTATCAACCCAGGGATCGCTTCACTCATCGTCGGATACGCGTGAATCATTGACTGCACGGTGGAAAGCGGCACTTTCGCATACATTGCCAAGGCAAGCTCATGAACAACCTCCCCAGCTCGCTCCCCCACCATCACCGCACCAAGAATCTGATCCGTCTTCTTTTCAACACACACTTTCAAAATCCCGCTTCGTTCACGCTCAATAACCGACCTTCCGAGCGCGCCAACCGGAAACTTCCATACAGAAAAAGACGTTTTCGATCGAGCAAGTTCTTCTGCAGTGCTGCCAACAGATGCAAGTTCCGGCGCAACGAAAATGGCATAAGGAACAACAGAAAGGTCGACAGATCGTAGAGTACGCAATTTTGCCGCAAGCCTTGCCGCATTCTCTCCAGCAACAAGCCCTTCTGCATGCGCCGTGTGCGTGAACGGAATCAATCCAGTCACATCGCCAGCAAAGAAACAGTCTGTTCCTTTTACGCGAAGAGTCGATTCAATCGGCAGCGTTCCATTCTGTCGCAGACTTACACCAGCAGCCTCAATATTCAAAAGATCAATATTCGGCGCACGACCAGATGCAATGATTACTCTGTCAACATGCAATGTCTTTCGTGGCGCAGATCCTGTCTGATACGTCATTCGAACTCCATTTTTTTCTTCTTGAATGCCAAGAACTTTCGTTTTTCCGTAGAATGTCACTCCGCGAGAAATGAGCGACTTCTGCACTAGAGCACAAGCCTCTGCATCTTCTTTTGGTAAAACATGATCGGCAATATCGAAGAGCGCCACAGGGATGCCAATCAATGAAAAAAATGTTGCGAACTCACAACCTACCGGACCTGCACCAATAATCGCAACAGATTCAGGCATCTCTGTCATAGAAGTCACATCACGCGGAGTCCAATACGGAACACTGTCAATGTTCGCAATCGGAGGAATCTTTGGAACTGACCCTGTAGCAATCACAAAAGCTTTCGCACTGACGTTTTGTGTACCAACTCGAATGGATTCGCTGTCAATAAACGTTGCAGTCCCACGAAACAACGTTACGCCTTCTTTTTCTAAAATCTTTTCAATTCGTCTTCCGCCAGTCATTGCCCGAACAACTGCGTCTTTTCTCGCCATCATCTCTGCAACATCGAAGCGTACATTCGAGGCATGAATCCCAAACGCAGACCCATTTCGACGAAGATCGTCATAACGAAGTGCTGCAGTAAGCATTGCCTTCGTTGGAACACAAGCATAATTTGGGCATTCTCCCCCAAGCATTCCGTTGGCAACAAGCGCCACAAAAGCACCTTGAGCTCTTGCGGCATATGCGGCAGAGAGCCCCGCAGATCCGCTGCCGATAACAACAACATCGTAACCAGTTATTCGAGACGAAGATGAAACTTTTTTCGTGGGCATACATCAAACAACAAGTGGCAAATCTCTCCAAACTTCAGAATCCCCACGAAGCAAAGACTCAACTCTGTATGCACCGTGCGTTGGTGCGTTCACAAAGCCATTCCAGGCCATGCGCCCCAAAGCCCCGCTCTTGATCCAGTCAAACAGCCACTCGTTCATATACTTTGGATTCAAGGCATCTGCACCTCCACCAACGTAAAGTAACCATGCACGATTAAATTCTTCTTGGCTTCCAACAGTTGGCGCCATAAGAATTGGAATCCCAAGACCGGTGTAAAAAGATAGTTCCGAAGGCTTCGTCCAAAGAATGTCTGTTGAACGCATGAGCTTCGAAAACGCTTCGAAATATTTCGGACGATTATCTTCAAAAAGAATAGTGACTTTTCCCGCCTTTCGCGCACTCACTAATCCAGACAACCGAATCTCACGCTCAAAAAATTCACAAACCTCAGGCCTTGTTCCAGCAACAAGATTCACAATGATTCGACCAGCTCGAATATCTGCAGCTAAAGAGCGGAGCCCAAGCGCGACAAGCTCCCGTTGCGTTCCAGCGCCACCAACGGCAAAAGTCAAAGAAGGCGGCGTTGCTTTTTGTGCGCAAAATTGTTGACCAAATGTTACATCAAGAAATGCGTGAGCCTTTGCAACGAAATTTCCGTCTGGATCCAAGTTACACATGCGACGTCGAAGATCTGCTCGAACATACGACGGTCTATGTGCTCCACCGACCGTTTCATAAGGAATCGGGAATCCTGTCAAGAAAATATTTTTCGACTTTACTCCATACAAATGCAACCGCTCAGCAACTCTTCCTGTTGGTGCAATAAATTTTATTCGACTTTTCTTTGGGCTCAATGGCACCCATGCCCTACTCACATCAGCATCACACAAAACAATGTAAATATCCTCTGGGTAATTAAATTCTTCCGCAGCAAACGCCGGAGTGAAAAATGTTGAAACTATCGGAAGCGGACGCTTCGCAAGCCGATGAATAAGATCTTGGCAAATGCCTTGGCGATGAATCAAGCCATACGTCTGCTTGACCTGAAGACTCGGCTTTGACAGATCGCGGCGAGGATAAAATTCTGGAATTCGCTGCATCTTGTCCATAGCTCCAAATGCCGCAGTACCCAAAACTGGAACATGTTTAAATCGAGAAACAAATTCATAAAAACCCTTTCCAACATTCCATAATCGCTTTTCACGATCCGTAATCCCCTCATAATCGTTTGCAACAATCACCTCATGATTCAACGCTAAATGCCGCAAAGCAAAAGCTGCCCGTTCATGTCCGTATCCCATGTTTACCGCGACAACATGCGCCAAAGCACGTCCTCCTTTTTGCTCCTCCATAATGTAAAAAGTATAGCAGGTGTTACTTCTCTGAGAGCATCCAATATTCATTTATAAGATCTTGTTGCACATCAAATGCGTTTCCGTGCTGCATCATTCCACGGTAAGACTGAAATACAGAATCTTCTGAACAATTTCTAAGCTGAGTAAACGCTCTATGTTTCGTTACCGTTCTAAGAATGCGATGTTTAGGGAAATGCACCCATCCTAAAAAATCAATACCAGACCCAGTAGTACAAAGCTCGATCTTTCTTGGATGAAGTGATAGGCAGAGCTGATCTTGAAGAAAAATCTGGATGCGCTCAAGAAGAAGAATAAGCGCATCTCGTGACGATGAAAGTAGAACAAAATCATCTGCATACCGAACGTAATATTCTGCCTTTAATTGATACTTCACAAATGTATCCAACTCATGCAGATAAACATTCGCAAAAAGCCGTGATGTCAGATTCCCAAGCGGCAAGCCACTCGGGAATTTTGATGTTGGAAACGACGAAATGATTTGTTCAAATAACCACATCAATTCAAGATCTAAGATTCTACTATGCAGAAGAGATAGGAGAACATTGTGATCAATGCTCGCAAAAAACTTTCGAACATCAAGTTTTAGTACCCAACACGTTCGCGTGTCATTCCTGCTTACTTTTCGGTGGAATACTCGAAATCGATTCATCGCTCTGTGCGTTCCCTTTCCAATTCTGCATGAAAACGAATCAGCAATAAAAATCTTCTCAAATAATGGGTAAAGTTTTCGATGAATGGCATGGTGCAATAATCGATCTCTCACCAAAGCTTTATGAATATCGCGTCGTTTCGGATCAGTCACAATGAAATGATAATATGCCCCATGAACATATCGATGCGTTATAAGATCATCATGAAGCAATGTGATGTTCTCAAGAAGATTATCCTTAAACTTTAAAACATCGAGCTTCTTTCGCTTGCCACACAAAAATTCTTCCCACGCTGCAAACAAGTTTTCTAAAGACACTACATCTTCAAAATTTATATTAAAGGCTCTTCCCTTATGAATCCCCCCCCGAAAACGTCACAGCTAATGTTCCCATTTTGCATACACTCAACGACATTTATAAATCTTGGCAACACATACTCATAAACTTTCCTCGATTATCTCGATACACACTTGGTACAAAAATTGACCTACTCTTTTGTGACGTTCTTGAGCATATTCTTCTTGCGGCATATAGCCCACGACATGAAAAGCTTCCAATCCTGCATCAGGCAAGCATGAAATTTGATGCACTAAAGTTCTTTCTCGCCACAGCTTGGGAGCTGAAATTTATCGACACGAAAAAATGAACCTCCGCGCAGCAAGCTGACGCGGTATCAGTGGCTAAAATCGAAGAGCTTGAGTTGTGAAGCGTTCCGTGGTTTTCCTTGGTTTTTGACATACGACTGAATCACGTCTTTGTTCC
>Ga0172379_10002940_pt1 | contig 28469 bp, 15 predicted proteins | sample GrowelOW334metaG_FD_119756 | JGI IMG/M metagenome (GOLD analysis project Ga0172379, IMG submission 119756) | Groundwater microbial communities from an aquifer near a municipal landfill in Southern Ontario, Canada - Groundwater well OW334 metaG | ecosystem: Environmental > Aquatic > Deep...
CAGGCTCGCCCCCCGGATATTCTTAATGCCGTCGATCCCGCATTTCAGCGTCACCTGATAAACCATCCCGGACAGATCTCCGGTAAGCACGATTTTGCGGCTGACCGCGTTGTACTCCATCTTCGACAGCGCAACCGGCTTGCCCGTTTCATCCGTGATTTTCACCGTATTGGCATTGATCGTCTCCGGAATGAAACCGTCTACTTCCGGAGGCAGACCGGGACTGAACAGCGGGATTTCAATGGTAGTTTTGCCAATAACCTGGGACTTCAGGTTCTCCTCATCCACCCGCGGGGCGAACGGTGCACATTTCGGATCAAACATCAGGAAATGACCGGTCCAGCCGCCGCCGCCCTCCTGCGGATACTGCGACTGGGTGGCAAAACGCGTTTCACCCATATTGAATCCGTCAGTATACAGAAACATCATCGGTTCGGCCTGGGAGATCGGAGCTTTATCGGTAGTCACCGTCGTCGTCGTTTTCTGCCAGTATTCAACGCCGGGGGTGGAGCCCGTTGTGACCTGCCGCGCCATGTAATAAACGCCGTTGTACTGCACCAGGTCGTTATAGTTGTATTGCGCAGAGCTTGAATAATCGCCGATATTGCTGATATCCACCTGATGCCATACATATATACCTATCCCGCTTCCCGGCGTATAGGTATTGTTATTCATGGTGCTGAAATACACGTTTCCGTTATACCTGACAAAAGCATATGCTCCATATGCGACGGCCGATGAATAGTCGCTGATATTGCTGATATCCACCACCTGCCAGGGCGGGTTAAGCGGATTTCCTGTATTATTGTCTTTAGCGCTGACATATACCCATGCCCCGTCCGTCACCGAGTCGCCAAACTTATAAGTTTTAAGGCTGCTCCATGTTCCATAGACATTTCCCTGAGTATCCAAATAGGCGGTAATCCAGGAAATGGAATCCTTCGTGGCCGCATATATATCGCCGGAACCTCTGGCATACTCCGGGAAGCCGGGATCCCGCGGCGTAGTACGTGACGGATTATAAATCATGTTATCATGCACTACGCCGCCGCCGAAAGCGTTAAGCCCGAAGGCCATGAAGTCGCATAGCAGATTCTGATATTCCTGATCACCGCGCACAGCATAAATGGTTTTGTTGTTGATTGTCAGGTCATAAACATTTAGAAACTTTGATGAATTTGAAAGTTTAGCCCAGGTTGTTCCGCCGTCAGTTGATTTTGCCAGCATTACTGGAGAAGAGCCTGTCGTCAATGATAACGCCATGTATATTTTACTGCTGTCCTGCGGATCGGCAATCAGTGAGCGGGCATAAAAAGCCGCGTCGGCAACGATACCGTTCATCACCGGATCATTGATAACTTCGACGGGACTGGCGGTTCCTGATTTTTCGGTAACCCGGATAAGATAATTTTTGAATTCCTTGGTATAGGTTGTTTTGCCGTCCTGACTGGTTCTTGGTGCAGTATAAGTTATTTGGCAGCCGACAGGAGCCAGAATAGTATTATTCGGCCCGGCGGCCAGAGCATACGGCGGCTGAATAACGATGGATTTCAGATCAGCCGGGGGCGTTTTTACTTCCGGAACCAGATCGCCGAGAATGATCTTCTCCACTATCTCTTTTTTCGACAGGTCATATCTGATCAGCGCGATTTTTCTGGCGCTGGTATCGCGACCTTCAGTCGTAAAACCTTTGGTAACCCACAGCGTGTCCGCGGAGGCTTTTACCATCTGCGGCGCACCGCCCATAACCGCGCTGTCTGTGTCAACAGCATAAGCTTTCATCGTTTGAGCGCTTTTGCTGTATTCAAAAATACTGGTCGGGGCGCCGGCGAACTGAGAAGAAATTCTAATATCACCATAATCGTAGTCATCGTTGTAATAAAAGGAAAAATATACTTTGTCACTGTCATATGGATCAAGACAGATAGAGCAGCCGGCCGCAAAGTCATTTTGCAGCGCGGGAACATCATGCCAGGTCTTACCGGCCAGATCGTAATATTGAACGCCTTTGCAATGCATCACCCACATCAGTTTTGATGCTTTATCATAAACCATCTTGACCACTCGGTTATTTTTCAGCGGGCTGTTGGCGCTATTCATCCAGTTGAGGATATTGCCCGCGGCATCGTAGACGGCGATGCCGCCGCCTTCATTGCGCATGTGTTCGCGGAAAACCTCAGCCGTGCCGAAAATGCTCCAGAAGCCCATAGTCACATTCAATGCCGGTTCACCGGTGCCGCACCAGATCTGATTATTGACCGGATCATAGGCCACGCAGGTCTGATGCCGGAATTTAATGTCGCTGCCGTCATAGGCTTTCTGGTAGTCAGTGATTTGAGCGGTGTCGGTATTTATTGCCAGCAGGCCGCCGTTGGCCCGGTTCATCATCCGTGACGGATGCGACCGGAAACAGGTGGCAAACGAACCCGGGCTGAATGTCGCGCCGCGGTAAATGAACGGATATTGATCGACCATATAGTTGTCAGCATAGAAATGGTTGTCTACAGGCAAATCTTCATAGCCATAACCAGCATTAACAACGTTATTAAAAAAAGCGAACATCAGGTCCTTGGCGACAGTATCCATGGTCGCGGTCAACTGCCTGGTAGTCGGATTCGCCGGCACTTGCACCAATTCTATATTGCGCCTTTTCAATTCGTTTTTCACCATAGCCGAAACGTGTTGATGCAGCGTAAGAAATTTGGCTTTCCCGCCGTTCTGCTTGTACGATACATATGCCGGGACGCCGGTGTCATCAATCATTTTTTTGATATTATTCATTCCTGCTCCGTCCAGGCGCGACACGATATAATAACCGAATTTCTTCGAAGAAAATTCCTTGTTAAGAATATCGGGATTGTAATAGTAAAAGTATTTATTCCTGCTGAAAATGTCCGGGATGCTGTAGTCGGCAGCGGACTCGGACAAACCGAACAGCACATAGACGTCAGTAAGATGGTACGTGGCGTTTGCGCTTGCAAATTCCGGGCTCGCGGCATACATCGGAATGCCGCGCGTTAAGACAATGTAGTTTATTTTATCTGCCAGTTTATTGGCTGCCATATGGCTTTTTATGGCGTCGGCCAGGGTCTTTTTCTCATCTTTGGTCGCCTGCCCGGCTTCGTTGCCGGCTCCCTGCGGGTCGGTCATGGAGACATGCACAACATTGATATCAGGAATCTGACGGGCATTTTTAAAATACGCTCCGATTTCCACCGACGAAGGCGCTTTGTCATTGATTACCAGCAGGACGTCGTTGTAAGACGGCAGCGCCAGCGCCGGCGTTGCGGCAAGCCCAAATGCCAGCGCTGACATAATCACGTTGCAAACTGCTCTTTTCATACTGTCCTCCATTCATTATATAATTGGAACTTCAACAACGCTATATCAACCATTATTAATCACTTGCTCCACAGTTCCAGTTCCGCCAGAATCAGTTTTTCGCGGTTGCGGAAATCCAGTTTGACGAACCGGCTGTTCGCGTCGGAAAACTTGAATATGGCTTCGCCGACTTCCAGCGGGGCAGTCTTTGCCGCCGGAATTTGTCCGGCAGTAGTCCACGCCTGCTTGTCGCCACTGACGGAGACGGTCACTTCCGGAAGTTCTCCGGCGTAATACAACACCAGGCGATCAAGCTGGAATTTGTCTTTCAGATCAATGATTATCGAATTAGCTCCGGGCTGATCAAAGGTTTCAATAAACTTATCGGGTATTCCGTTGCCGTATTCTTTGACGCGGGTAAAAATACTGCGTCGGTCGGTCAGCTTAGAATCTTTGAACCCGGAAGACTGCATCTTGCCGTTGCGGTTGATCTCACAAACACCGTCCAGTTTCAGATTGAAGATAGTGCCGTCATTCAGGCGGTGCCGGTTCCAATAGGCATAATTGCCGGTCAGGCATTTGCCGGACGGCACGGCGGCCGGTTTGACCTTAGGTTCCGGCAGTTTGAAACGCCAGATATCATAACCGACGGTTCCGCCTTGCGCCACATGCAGTTCTTTAATAAAGTCTTTCCAGTCGCTGCTGCCAACGGCAGTCCGGTTGAACGGCACAAAGCCGAAATAAAACGCTTTGCCTTTGCCAATCCGGTTTTCAACGACCGCCGGAGAGCCGTCGGCATAGGAGCCAATTATTTTGGCTTTGCCGTCAATTTGCAGGCGGAAACGCTCGCCGTCAACCGGAAGTTTACGGCTGCCGATGTTGCAGACTGCGCCGGACGGAGATTTATCCGGAGCAATGGATTTCACTCCGAAAAGTTTCTCCCGGTATTGCGTCAGCGGTGCGGAGGAAATATCGTTTTCAAAAGCCTTCGGGTCGCCGCAGATCAGCGTGCCGCCGTTTTCAACATATTCGATCAACTTTTTCGCGGTATCCTCTTTCACATACTGAATATACGGCACATAGATTATTTTATAATCGTTCAACTTGGTGCGGCCCTGTTCCAGCATCGTGTCGCTGATGAATTTGAACCAGGCATGCGCGGAGGAACCCAGCAGGGTGAATACCGAGGCAAAGCGATCATAGCTGCCGCTGTCACATTTCAACGCTTCATCGGAAACAAAGATTGCAGTATCGGTATTTGTCGGGAACTTTAACGGAGGCGTGTTATTGAGCAAGTTGGTGACTTCCAGCATATACTGCCAGGACAATGGATAACCTTCGCTGACGGCTGCCGCATATACCGGCGGCTTGTCATGTCCGCCGAATGACGCGGGCCAGTACTGGAATCCATCTGTGCCGCCGCGCAGCGCCTGGCTGTAAAGCTCCCTCGCTTCTTCCTGAGTAGTCGTGGAGGGGTATCCGTCCAGCGCTTCATGCGGACAGACAGAGAGTTTCTTAACTCCGGAAAGGTCTTTAACCATTTTAGTGGCAAACGCGTATTGCTCAATCTGCCGTTCCGCAGTGCCGCCGCCCTCGCCAAGCTGGAATGTTCCGACATCGGCATATTGGCTCCAATACTGAACTCCGGCAACCGAGGGAATTCCGTAGGCGTCGTCCGACATTACCGGCATGTCCGGATACTTAGCTTTGACAATGGCGCGAATATCTTTATTCACCGCCAGCAACTTGTCATGCAGCCAGGAGATATAAGCCCGTTTGCAATACGGATAATCCGGTGATTTTGAATCCATTCCCCACGGAATGCCGAATTTGCCGAAACCGTATTTTTCCTTGACTTCCTGATTCGCCTTTTCGAGGAATCCGGTAGGATTCGCCTGGTTGTGCGGGGAATTCATTTTTAACCCAAGATCATGATTAATCCAGAACTGCTCGTCTCCCGCCCACATGATGCCGATGTTTGGACCGTATTTGTCCAACGCAGCCTTAACGCTGTCTTTGTATGCCTGTTGATTGATCGGGTCCGTCTGCCAGCCGAAATGACCGTCTTTATACATGGTAACGCCTTTTTCTCCATTCGGAGCAATTCCGGAAATGCAGTAATAGCTGTAAACCGTAAACGGCAGAACTTCACCAACGCCAACTTTTTTCGACAGCGCCTCCATATTCAATTTTTCCCGATCCCAATAATAATTTCCCGGCAATACCGATGGCAGTGATTTATACAGGTCAGTCGCATCTCTGGAAAGAATGCTGATACCGGCGTCTTTCAGTTCGCGCAGCCGTTGCGCCTGAGAGTAAGGTTTGGCGTATTTCAGCGCCAGCGAATAGTTTTCCTCATTTACCGGATGCTGCCAGCTAAAGAATGTGCGCTTTTCCGCCGGGCCGTTCTTCAGCAATTCCCGGAACAGCGGATTGGCGGTTTTGAACACCCGGCAGGGCGGACATAATATGTCCAGATTGTTGCCGGAAGAGAAAATTGTTTTGCCGTCTGATTTCAAGGTGAAATTCAGCATTTCATTCTCTTTTTCAGCAGTATTGTAATAAAACACCGCGCGGTTATTTTTGAATGGAGGTTTGGCGGTCAATACTTGTTCCGAAACGGATTTGCCGTTGACCATGGAACTGACCGTAAGCTGCAATTCGCTTGACAGCAGATTTTTATCATTCAATTGAAAAGTCAGCGCATTGCCGCCGGAATTATTGGAATAGGCGGCCATGTCGCCTTGCGTCAAAACCATGACCGGCGGCATAGCGCTGCCGCCGCCGAAAACGAACGGCTGAAACGCCTCCGGCAGTTTGTTGAATCCGCCTTTAATCGGAACAATGCAGCTTGCGCCGTCAAAAGAAGTGCGGTGAAACCGGCCCAGGCTGAAATACCAGGTTTGTCCCGCCAGCCCGGCTTTGCCGTAAGCCGCCGCCGGAATCGCGATTTCCGCCGTCCAGAAGCCGTTGCCCCTGGCAGTTTTTACCTCCGGTTTTAAGTTGAGTTCTTCAAATGGCATTTTCGTGGTATAAACTCCATCCGCATTTACGGAAAAATAAGCTGACTGGACGGCGTATCCGAGAGGATTGGCGTGTATTTCCACGCGGTCATCGCTCCAAACAGCTTTTTCCGGAGTCGACTGGCACTTCATCGCATCCGCATTTTTCTCTTCGCATTTGAACCCGAAGTAGATGTTTTTATCGTCATGCAGCATTTTGACTTCGGTGCGTTGCGGAGCGGCCTTGCCGCTGCCGTCGGTCAGATAGAATTTGTTTATGGTCATGGCGTTCTTCCAGGCGGGATCGCCCAGTCTGCCGTCAAGAACCGGAGCTTGTGCGGCAGGAATCACGCCTTTAATCTGTACCTGTTCATCCGACTCGATTCTGGCCGGTTCGGTGGCGGAAGCATCCGCACCAGATTCAATTTTCAGCTCATCTGCATACCATGTTTTCGAGGATGTTGCATCGCCGCCGGTACTAACAATCGCTCCCAGAATTTTGGCGTCTTTCGGCAATTTTAAGGTCACTTTCAACTGTTTCCATTCCGGTCCGATTTTTGTATAATAAGAATTGTTCCCCTTGCTGTTTTTCCATAACTCGTCATAAGTCATTAAGATGATAAAAATATTTGTCGGTTCCTGGGCTTTGACATAAACAGATACCGTATAAGTATCTCCGGCTTTGAATACATCACCTCTGGCCCGTGCAAAAAAACCGAATGACTCCGGGCGTTTCGTATGCAATTCCAGTGCGGAACGTCCGCAATAGCTTTCGTTCTTTGTGATACGGCACAATTCGCCTAATTCCATGTCTTTGGGTTTCCACATGAATGCCACTTTCGCCAGGCTGTCCTCCGATTCAAAGCTCCCGGCATTATCCGGCAGCAAATTTTCCGCGAAGCAGCAACCGGCCGCAACCATTACCAACGCAATCAGCATAATTACTTTTTTCATCAATGCTCCGTTTCAGATTATGTGTTACTAAATCTAACGCCGTATGCGAGTTCTATCTTAATTGAATCTTTCATCTTTTATTAACTATACTCCTACTCGTCTGGCTCGTTTCCTTTTAAAAACTTGTGCAATCTCCAACCATTTGGCGATGCCAAATCCAGTCTCGCACATTATGGTTTTAGAATACTACTCCATTCATAATCCCGCCTTGTGTTGTGTCGAAACTGAATCCGTTGGAAATCTGGACATCAAGCGTCCATAGCCGGATATTGCTCACGATGAGATCGGCGTGCTTTACGAAGAATTCAATCATCCCGCTTGCATCGCCGTATGCCGGCAGATACATGATCAGGTTCCCGTCAAGATAGAGTTGCGTGATGCTGTCGCACCGGAACAAGCGGATGTGATAATAGCGATCCGCCTTAAAGTCAGGCAGAGGAGCCTGAGCCAGGACATCACCCTGCACATCCTGACAAATAAAAGATTTCAACTCACTGCATAACTGGAACTTCACCCCATCTGCCGCGAAACCGGCGCTAAACTGCGTATCGTTGCCGTTGAATGTCGGCAGTTGCATGTCGAATTCCAGATCGAAATCGGCAATCGGCGTATTATAGCGCACTTGGGCCGGATTGACGTTGCATGAACCATAGAGAGAATTAGGCGGAATAAGCTCGTGACGATTCGCCGCCAAAGCGCCTGTTGTGTTGATCCGCCAGTCTCCGGCAATGACTCGCCAGTGTTCGAACAGCATTTGCTGGCGGGAATCAAACAAGCAATCATCACGCAATTTTTCCAATGCAGGCAAAGCATGGAAAGCAATGGATTGGTCGGCGTTGGCATGAACTGTCAACGGCAGGCACAAGGCCCGCGGGGCGAGCCGGGACTGATTGCATCGCTCGTTGCGATCCTTCAATCGTCCCAGAAAAATCCATCCATCGCCGGTCTTCACAGTTTCCGACGCCCCTAAATAAGTGGGGAGCAAATCACGGCCTTCGACTTCTTGATAAGGACCACGCAAAGAATCCGCCACCGCATGACGCAACCCTGTTTCCGGGCTTAAGCAGAAAAACAGATGATACTTTCCATTGAGATCGATCACATGCGGCGATTCTGGAAAGAGGTGGTTCCCAGGCGGCAACGCAGGCGGACCAAGATGCCAATGAATCAAGTCTTCAGACTCCGCCAGGCCGATACAACCCCGCCGAAAGATATCCGGCTCCAGCGAAGCCTTAACCCGGCTGCAGAAAAACATCACATAGATATTCCTCTCCGGGTCCCAGTGAATATTCGGGTCTCGATGGCTGTTGTAACTGGCTGTTTCTAGGATCATCTCTGTTTCATAGGGGGAATCAGGCCGGTTGAAATCAAACTGGACAGGCTCCGGTTCCGACCATGTCGTCAAGTCATCGGACCAATATATGCAATTAAGATTTCCCAACAATGCGAAACGTCCGTTATGCTTAACGGCGGAACATGGGCCTCCGAAAGAGGTAACGAAAGGCTGTTCCTGCCAGTGCATCAGATCGCGCGAAACGGCATGCCCCTGCTTGGGCAAGTCCGTCAGAAAAAGACTCATTTTAAGCCGCTCTCCGGTAATATGAAAAAGATGATATTCCCCATCTTTTTCAATAATAGTGAAGTCATTTATATAATGATAGCGCGGATGATATTCAAGCATTTATTTTTCTCCTGAATTAAAGCTTGGGTTTGTAAAAGTTTAATTTCATAAAATTACTTTTTCCATTTAAAAAACTTGACATGGCGTTAATCTCCATATTTTTTAATGTTTTATTTTGCGATGGAAAAACTTTTTTCCAAATAATTATTATTCTCATTAATTTCGTCAACCACTTTATTCGTATCGGCATAGACCTTGATTTTGTGAACTCCGGCGGTCACGATTCCACCCGGCAGCGCCAGTTGTTTGGCAACCGAGCCGCCTTTCGGCACATCGTCATAGTTTACAGTACCAACCTGTTTGCCGTCGTCGCTTTCCGCCACCCTGGTTTCCCCGCCACAGGAGTTCTGCTTGAAAATCATTGACAGCAATAAGATGGTCTTGCCGTTATGTTCAACCGGACTGGGGTTGAAAACTTCCCGCACCCCCGGATAGTCGGACGGAGTAATAATCGGGTTGGCCGGGTGCCGCCGCATAATTGATAAAGTTCTGCTCATAAATAATTCCTTAATTCAAATATTATTTTATTTCCGCCACAATTCCAGTTCCGCCAAAATCAGTTTTTCGCGGGTGCTGAAGTCCAGTTTGACGAACCGGCTGTTTGCGTCGGAAAACTTGAATATGGCTTCGCCGACTTCCTGCGGGGTGGTCTTTGCCGACGGAATTTGTCCGGCAGGGGTCCACGCCTCCTTGTCGCCGCTGACCGAGACGGTCATTTCCGGAAGTTCTCCGGCATAATACAACACCAGGCGATCGAGCTGGAATTTGTCTTTCAGATCAATGATTATCGAATCAGCTCCGGACTGATCGAAAGTCTCAACAAACTTATCAGGCGTTCCGCTGCCGTATTCTTTGACGCGGGTGAAGATACTGCGGCGGTCAGTCAGTTTGGAATCTTTGAAACTGGAAGACTGGGTCTTGCCGTTGCGGTTGATCTCACAAACACCGTCCAGTTTCAGATTGAAGATAGTGCCGTCATTCAGGCGGTGCCGGTTCCAATAGGCATAATTGCCGGTCAGGCATTTGCCTGACGGGTTGACCGCCGGTTTTACCGTGGGTTCCGGCAATTTGAAACGCCAGATATCATAACCGACGGTTCCGCCTTGCGCCACATGCAATTCTTTCATAAAGTCCTTCCAGTCGCTGCTGCCGACAGCAACGCGGCTGAACGGCACAAAGCCGAAATAGAGCGCTTTGCCTTTGCCTGTCCATTTTTCGACGACTGCCGGGACACCGTCGGCATAGGAGCCAATTACTCTGGCTTTGCCGTCAAGCTGCAGGCGGAAGCGGTCGCCGTCAACCGGCAGTTTGCGGCTGCCGATGCGGCAGCTTATGGCCGGAGAGTTATCCGGAACGATGGCTTTGACTCCGAAAAGCTTTTCGCGGTACTGCGCCAGCGGTGCGGAGGAAATATCGTTCTCAAAGGCCTTCGGATCGCCGCAAATCAGCGTGCCGCCGTTTTCCACATATTCAATCAGCCGCTTTATCGTATCCTCTTTCACATATTGAATATAAGGCATATAGATTATTTTATAATCGCTCAGTTTCGCGCGGTCCTGTTCCAGCATGGTATCGCTGATAAATTTAAACCAGGCATGTGCTGAAGTGCCCAGCAGCGCAAATGCCACTGAAAAACGATCAAAACAACTGCTGTCACATTTCAGCGCTTCGTCGGAAACAAAAATCGCGGTATCGGCGCTTTCCGGGAATTTCAGCGGCGGCATGTTGTTAAGCAGTCTGGTGACTTCCAGCATGTACTGCCAGGACAGCGGATAGCCTTCGCTGACAGCGGCGGCATATACCGGTGGTTTGTCCTGTCCGCCAAATGATGCGGGCCAGTATTGAAATCCGTCCGTGCCGCCGCGCAGCGCCTGACTGTAAAGCTCCCTGGCTTCCTCCAGAGTAGTCGTGGACGGATAACCGTCCAGCGCTTCATGCGGACAAACGGATAGTTTCTTAACGCCGGAAAGGTCTTTAACCATTTTGGTGGAGAACGCATACTGCTCGATCTGCCGTTCCGCCGAGACACCGCCTTCACCCAGTTGAAACGTGCCGATGTCAGCATACTGATACCAGTACTGGACTCCGGCAACCGAAGGAACACCATAAGCATCGTCCGACATAATCAGCATGTCCGGATATTTTGCTTTGACAAGGGCACGAGTATCCTTGTTCACCGCCAGCAACTTGTCATGCAGCCAGGAAATATAGGCGCGTTTGCAATACGGATAGTCCGGAGATTTTGAATCCATTCCCCACGGAATGCCGAATTTGCCGAAGCCGTATTTGTCCTTGACTTCCTTCTCCGCTTTTTCCAGAAATCCGGTTTTATTCGCCTGATTATGCGGCGAATTCATCTTTAATCCTTGATCATGATTAACCCAGAATTGCTCGTCGCCTGCCCACATTATGCCGATACTCGGCCCATATTTGTCCAATACGGCTTTGACCCCGTCTTTATGCGCCTGCCGGTTAACCGGGTCCGGCGGCCAGCCAAAATAACCGTTTTTATCCAGAGTTACGCCCTTTTCGCCAGCAGGGGAAATTCCGGAAATATTGTAATATGCGTAAACCGTAAACGGCAGAACTTCACCGGTTTCAACTTTTTTCGACAGAACAGCCATATTCAATTTTTCCCGGTCCCAATAATAATTTCCCGGCAATACCGACGGCAATGATTTATACAGGTCAGTTGCATCTCTGGACATAATACTGATGCCGGCATCTTTCAGTTCGCGCAGCCGTTGTTCCTGCGAGTACGGTTTGGCGTATTTCAGCGCCAGCGAATAGTTATCCTCGCTTACCGGATGCTGCCAGCTAAAAAATATGCGCTTTTCCACCGGGCCGTTCTTCACCAATTCCTGAAACAGCGGACTGGCAGTCCTGAACACCCGGCAGGGCGGGCATAGTATGTTCAGATCATTGCCGGAGGAGAAGATTGCTTTCCCTTCCGACTTCAGCGTGAAATTCAGTATTTCATTTTCCTTATCGGCAGTATTGTAATAAAATACCGCACGGTTATTTTTAAATGGCGGTTTGGCCGTCAGCTCCTGCACGGCAACGGTTTTGCCGTTGACAGCGGAAGTCACCGCAAGCTCCAAATCGTGCGCTAACAGTTTCTTGTCATTCAATTGAAAGACAAGCGCATTGCCGCCGGTGTTATTGGAATAGCCGGCCATGTCGCCTTGCGTCAAGGTCATGACCGGAGGCAGATTCAGACTGTTGTCATCAGAAAAGACAAACGGCTGAAACGCCTCCGGCAATGTATTGAATCCGCCTTTAATCGGAGCGATACAGCTTGCCCCCTTAAAAGAAGTGCGGTGAAAACGGCCGATGCTGAAATACCAGGTCTGTCCGGTCAGGCCTGCTTTACCGTAAGCCGCAGCCGGAATGGCGATCTCCGCAGTCCAGAAGCCATTGCCTTTGGCAGTCTTTATCTCCGGCTTCAGATTCTGGTCTCCCAGCGGCATCTTTGTCGTATAAACACCATCGGCATTAATTGAAAAATAAGCTGACTGACCGGCATAACCCAGCGGATTGGCATGAATCTCCACCCGGTCATCGCTCCAATAGGTTTTTTCCGGAGTGGAATCGCACTTCATCGCGCCGACATTCTTCTCTTCGCATTTGAACCCGAAGTAGATGTTTTTGTCATCATACATCATTTTAACTTCAGTGCGCTGCGGCGCGGCCTTGCCGCTGCCGTCGGTCAGATAGAATTTGTCTGTGGTCAGCGCATTTTTCCAGGCGGGATCGCTTAATCTGCCGTCAAGCGCCGGAGTCTGAACAGACGGGATTATTCCTTTCGCCTGCAACTGTTCTTCCGCCTCAACCCTGCCCGGTTCAATAGCCGTGGCATCCGCGCCAGGTTCGATTTTCAATTCATCCACATAGAAAGTTCTCGGCGAGGTTTCGTCGCCGCCGATCCGGACAATTGTCCCCAGGATTTTAGCGTCTTTCGGCAGTTTGAAAGTTACTTTGATCTGCTTCCATTCCGGACCGATTTTTGTATAATAAAACTTGTCGCCTTTGCTGGTTTTCCATAACTCGTCATAAGTAATCAAATAAATAAAGATATTCGCCGGTTCCGGAGCTCTGACATAAGCCGATGCCGTATAAGTCTCCCCGGCCTTGAATACATCTCCCCTGGCCTGTGCAAAAACACCGTAATACTCCGGGTATTTGGCGTGCAGTTCCAGCGCGGAACGCCCGCAATAGCTTTCATTCTTCGTGATCCGGCACAATTCACCCAATTCCATACCAGCCGGTTTCCACATGAATACAGTTTTCGCCAGACTGTCCTCCGACTCAAAACTGCCGAGGTTGTCCGGCAGCAGATTTTCCGCGAAACAGAAACCGGCCGCAAACACCAAAAATACAATCAGTGAAGTGATTTTGTTCATCAATACTACCTTTTAAATAAATGGATTAGTTATTCAATATGTTCTAAGAGCAAATCGAAACCGTTTCACCATTTGTTCCTGAACACGAAATCGATATTTCCGCCATGCAGCAGTATGCCGCATGGCAGCTTGCTGCTGTCATCGACCATACACAGTATTTCTATTTCCCTTGCGGGGCCTGCGCCCCCGACTCAATTCTATTCGATACAACGGATTCAGCATTCGCGCCCGGCTCAATTTTCAATTCATCCACATAGAAAACCTTAGGCGAGGTCTCTTCGCTGCCGGCACGGACTATCGCCCCCAGAATTTTAGCGTCTTTCGGCAAGGTGAAAGTTACTTTGATCTGTTTCCATTCCGGACCGGCTTTCATATAATAAAACTTGTCGCCTTTGTTCGTTTTCCACAACTCATCATAAGTGATCAGATAAATTAGCACATTCATCGGTTCCGGCGCCTTGACGTAAGCCGATGCCGTATAGGTTTCTCCAGCCTTGAACGCATCGCCCTTCGCCTGTGCAAAAATACCGTAATATTCCGGACATTTCGTGTGCAGTTCAAGCGCCGAACTGCCGCAATAACTTTCATTCTTCGCGATCCAGCACAATTCATTTAATTCCTTATCCGCCGGTTTCCACGTGAACTCCACCTGCGCCAGGCTATCCTCCGATTCAAAACTCCCGAGGTTGTCCGGCAGCAGATTTTCCGCGAGACAGTAACCGGACGCAAACAGCATTGCCATCAACCATGTAAAAACTTTATTCATCGAAACTATCCTCTTTTATATTTAAAAAAATTATGCTTTAGGCAATCAATATACCGTGACATTGTTTTTTACTGCCAGATTTTTTGCGGACTGTTGCCCCAATTGCCGTCATGAACGATAACATTTTCCGGATATTGTCCGGTAATCGGAATTTTCACTATACTGACATGGCCATCGGCAAACAGCATGTTGGCCTGCAGACTGTGGATAAACGCCGGCATCAGATTTGCTCCTCCCAATAATCCGGTACGCTGGTTAAGATTATAACCATAAACCGTTGTGCCGATAACATCAAACAGCATACAATCCCGCGTTGACTTCTTCAGAATATTGATCCGCTGGCAATAACTGGGAGCGCCGCCCCAGGCAGAGTAGCCCAGCAATGTGCCGTTGAATGCGTAGTTGCTGCCGTAATAGTTGTTAGCCCAATCCACATTGACGTTAGTTTGACAATACAAAATACTATTTTTATTTGACACAAAACCCGCGCCGCCAGCAAAATTAGAGCTTTTCGCCCCCAGTTTAAAATATGGAGCGCATTTCATATAATATTGTTTGTCGCCCGGATCGTTATAAGGGAAATAGTCCAGGTTATCCATCGTATAGGCAATTATTGCCGAACCGAGCTGTTTAAGATTGGAAGCGCACTTGATTGCCTGGGCTTTGCCTCTGGCTTTGTTCAGCGCCGGCAGCAGCATGCTGGCAAGAATAGCTATGATCGCTATCACTACCAAGAGTTCTATGAGTGTAAAAACCTTCTTCTGTTTCATTTTCCCCTTCCCCTTTTCCTTGTTTGAGTTTAATTGATTAAATTCATTTACCGTTTTCCTTTTCACATCTTCTCCTTTAGTTTCAGGTTGCTTATTTAAATCTATCCAACAATTATTTATACCTTTTTTAAAGATGCGCAACTGCCTCTTTCCTCCAATTGGAAGTCAAAAGTAAGTTCTTTTTCCATCAATTTACCGTCATCAAGCATTTTAACGATCAATCCGGCGGCGGCTTCGGCCATTTCTATCACCGGCTGGCTCATGGTGGACAAATTGGGATTGAAATAACTTTCACAGTCAAACCCGATAATCGAAATATCATCGGGAATCCGCAACCCGCAGTCCATGATCCCCTGCCAGGCTCCGTAGGCGTTGCAGGCATTGGGACAGATAATCGCGCTCGGACGCTTGCCGCCCCGGCACAGATCACACGCAATCTCCCTGGCCTGATCATACCAGCGGATGCCGGGATCGGAAACGTATTCACGGTACAGCTCCTCGTCGGTATCAAAGCCATATTTCGAACGAACTTTGCGGAATTCTTCATTTCTCAAATTCAAGTCGGAAAAAAGTGAGCACGCGGCAATATACGCCACCCGCCGGTGACCGAGCCCGGACAGATGCGCCGCCGCGGTTTCGACCGCTCCTGGTCTGCTGACGACGCGAGCAGCATATTCAAAGTTTTTGCCTTTCGGGAAGCTACGCCAGTTCATGAAAACCATTGGAATATTGGCGAATTCCGGCTGGAATAATTCTTCCTTCACACGTGCTGAATCATCGAGACAAATCATGCCGTCACTATTGCTCGAATGAAATTTCTGAAGAATAGTTTCGTTTTTATCCTCGTCCAGCAACAACAATTCACTGCCGGTATTAGCCTGCAGCGCTACATTCAGGCCGGACAATATCCTGAATACATATGGATCGTATATTTTATGTATGTCTCTTCCGATGATTACTGCTATACGGTTTTTCTTCGGAGTCGTTTTGTACGTTACAAACGTTCCACGGCCATGACGCTGCACCAGAAGATTCTGCTGTTCCAGTATCCGCAGGCTTTTGCGCAATGTCATTCTGCTGGTATTGAATTTCACCGCCAGTAATTCTTCCGCAGGCAACTTTGTTCCGACCGGCAGCTTGCCGGAAATAATATTCTTCTTCAATATATCGGCAATCTGCTGATAGATTGGATTTAAGGACACGGTCTTTATATTTACATCATCGAACATAATCCAAACCCCTGTTGTATATCTACGTATAGATTATATATGAAGATTTACAACTTGTCAATAGCAGAAGATTGTTTTTGTTTGATTTTATCTGACATATATAAAAAACCTGAAGTTTTATTTTCCTTCAGGTCTTAGGAGCCGTACAAAAATAACCTTTACAAGTTTATTTATTTACAGCTCCTTAATATAGTCGAAAACTTTGAAAGGCTTTTCAGAATTTAAACTTCATGACTCCTGATTCCGTCAGTGTGCCTGAAACAATATAGCCGTCACCTGCGGCAGTTGCGGTTATCGCAATGGAATTATCATTAAATCCAGCCGACACCGGTTTGCGGTCCAGCCTGAATTCAAAATCTCCGCGATGGGCCAGTTGCAGTATTAAATCATCTTTGCCGCCGGCGGCCTGGACGATTTGAATATTGCTGTCCAGCAGTTGCGGACATCCGGCAGCATGCAGGTTCAGTGCGAACAGACGGCTGGAATGCGGCGGCATTTCCACCGCGAAACCGTCCTGTTCAACAGTAACAGCGTCATTGTCCCATACATCGCTCAGGAAGTATGAGCCTGCCGCCAGACCAAGCCCGCTAAAATTGAACCTGATTGTCTGCGGACAGTCCTGTGTGTTGAACAGCGCCACAGTCCGCACCGGTAAATGCTGATTGTCGTCCAGCAATGAGAAGTGCGGGCTTTTCAGGTACCACACAGCCGGCGCATCATCTGTCTCCCGGTAATGATGTCCGGAAAAATAAACATTCTGGCCGTTGTTCGGACAGCAGACTGCCTTTTTAAGGATTTTGAATCGCGGGTTGTCCTGAGGTTCATTGTACAGCCAGCCTGCAATCTCCACCATTGACCTGGAGATCAGGCAGTAGTTAATGCACAGCATCGCCTCCGTATCCGTCAGGCCGGGAAACAATCCGACTGAATCGCTGTTCGGCACGATCAGATCACCGACCTGCAAGGCAAAACACGCAGTACCCCACAGAAAATTGGTTTTCACATGCTCCCAGTTGCCGGAGCCAATATCAATCCCGTAACGGTAATTAGTGAAGAATTCACCCAGGAACGGATTGGCCATGACAATATCGCAACCGGTCTGGAGGTAGCCTTCCGCCGGTATCCGTTTCCTGATTTCCTTCAGCCACCAGTCGCGCCACTGATATCCGGAACACTCGTGATACGCCAGCAGCGGATGGCTGTCTTCAAACGCATACGACCAGAAATCCTGTTTGACGCCGCAGAAGCCGGACTCATTCAGAAAGTAGTCTAAAGCCCGGCACATATATTCCCTGACTTCCGGCTTGCTCACATCCAGCACCCGTCGATTGGGGGTGCGGTAGGAATAATCCACGAACCATTCCGGATGGTCCTTAACCAGCGGAACAACATCCGGCAGCGCGCCGCCGATCCAAACCGCCGGTTTAAGGCCGGTCTGCCTGACCTTGTCGGTGAAGTCTTTTAATCCGGCAGGAAATTTGTCCTTTGCCACTCCGGCCTCCCCTTCGTAAGGCATCCCCAACCCGTGAGCGCTGGTTTCGTTCGTGGCAAGGGCCGCATAACCATCGTCCACCTGTATCCACTGCACCGTTGGAAAATTATCCGCCAGAAATTCAGCAGTTTTAAGCATTTTTTCCTGCGTGATGTCGCGGAAAATGCCATCATTCCACGATCCCCATACCAGTGAATGCCGATTGATGCTGGTTGAGCCGTACATCGGCGGAAGCTTTTCTCGCAGAACGTTTAAGTAACGTGCAAAGATTGCCTGCAAATCGCCTGCCTGGTCAACCGTTCCCAGATACCATGCATCTTTCAGTACCGCACCTGCCTTAAAATTCAAATGGGACACGGCTTTAAACGAAGACAGTATATTAAGCCGAATCCGCCCGGCGTCATGCCCGACCAGATAATTGTGAAAAAACACCCGCTGGCTGAGCGTGCCATGAACCATGCCTCTGCGGCTGCAATAATTCGAGAGCAGAATTGCCGGGAACGGCTGGTAGGGCGAAGCCCCGATCCGGTCTGACACCACGCCGGGGTCCGCCCAGCGATTGCCGGCAAGCGTATCAAACTCCGATGATTGCGCCATCTCCTGTGTCCGCTTCAAATCAACTTTAATCCCCATCCGGCTGTAAATCCGGGGATTTTCGACATGATAGAAATAATCTTCCGCCGCGTTAGCGTCAAAAGTTATTCCGTCGAGTTCAAGACCGATCTCAGTCAATTCCAGCGCCCTGCCGCTGAGATTGCGGATCGAGCGATCCGCAGTCATTTCCCCGTCATCCAGCGAAATGAAGAAATCTTCTTTAAACAGATTTTCATATTCGAACGTCAGATGCACCAGACGTTTTTTCAAATTAACTTTTTCGGTATGTCTGTCAGGATTTATCCTTTTCCCAGCCACGACCGCATAAGGCTTGAAGGTAACCGCCGTTGAATTCCCCAGGCACGACTGCATCAATTCATTAAAGTCATTCATCTAAATATTCCTATTGTTCAGATCAATCATTGTGACGATATTAAAAGAATATAATAAGGCCAAAGGTGAGCTAAGTCAACAAATATCTAAACTGGTATACTTGCGAGCAGATTATTTGAATTTTGCAGTACGACTTTTAATCAAGGACACGGTCTCGTCAATACTCATTTCTCCGTCAAAAAAGCGGCCGAAAACCGGATTAAGCGCCCTGCCCTGTACTTCCCCGCTGAAAAAGCGGCTTTCATAAAAATATTCAGCAGTGTCCACTTCCGCCCGCATTCCCGGATAATCAAGTTGATATTTTTCGCGGATTACTGACAACCCGTCTGTCGAGCCGTAAAACGGCAGCATCAAGCACTGTTCAGCCAATATTCGCTGTCCCTGCTCTGAAATGAAGAAACCGGCGGCAGCCAGCAGCGGGGCCTGATCCTTACGGCGTTTTCCGAAAGCCAGCAGCCGCGGCAAAAGCTGCACTCCTCCGGCAGGAGAAATGCTGTTTGTGGTTAAAAAAATATTCCCGCCGAGACGTGCGGAAGCGGCCGGCATGAATTGGGAAAAGAATTCGCAGATAAGCGATCTGCCATTCAGAAAATTTTTAAAATCCTGAATCGAATCCAGCCCGAAACGCCGGGTGACATCGGAACGCAGAAATTCCAGAAAAGCTTTCACTTCTTCAAAATCCAGATTTACGCATTCCGGCCCTATAATCCGGCGATCTATCCGGAACAGATGGTTATGCAGGGAGTGCAGTACGGGATTGATTATCAGTCCCGGCGCAATCTTCCGGCATTGCCGGATCCATGCCGCCAAAGACCGCCAATCAGAGCGGCGCGGCGGGTCCGGCAGATGATGCGTTTTGACTATGTCCATATTGACGCCGCGCAAACAGCCAATCAAGCCGACCGGCAGAACATCGTAACAGCCGGATGCTGAAGCGCAAAATTGACGCACCCCGCGCACAAGTGCGGGATTCAGACTGCCGGCAGGAATGGCAGACTCGAACCACGCGACCGGCAGCCCGTTGTTGCGCAGCTCCGGCATGGAGTTCAAGTTGAATACAGACACCAGCGCCAGGTCCCATTGACCGGAACGCATGGTGATGGCGGGAACATTGAATTTGCAGGCGATTTTAATGCCGGGATTGGCACGTTCAAGCGCCGCGAAAAACACACGCCAGCCCGCCACCTGCTCCGGCAGCAGATCGTCAACACAGAAAACCAGTTCATCCTGACTATTTTTCCCGTGCTGCACAATGGAAATGGATTGATCCGTCCTTTCTCCAGCCACAAACGTTCCGCGTTGCGGAAACTGTATAAGTATACCCTGCTCACAGAGTTTCTTGACAGCCCTGCGCACCGTTAGACGCTGCACTTCAAAAATTACGGCCAACTGTCTTTCGGAAATGAGTTTCTGCCCGGGGTTCAAACCGCTGTCGCCGATATGGCGAATGATCGCCGTGATAATCGCGTCCTGCTTCTTGCGTGATTTTTTGCCCGGACATTTATATTTCATTGGAAGCTCCAGTACCTGGGCTCAAATATTCAACAGCAGGCCTTTCAAGTATTGGCTTTCAGGAAAATGGAGCGATACCGCATGGTCAGGGGCCTGCGAGAAACGTCTGGTAATATGTGCATCGGTTCCGGCGTCCAGCGCGGCGTCGGCCGTGATCTTCAGGAAAAGCTCAGGCACCATCAAACCGGAGCATGAGAACGTATAGAGCTGTCCGCCCGGATTCAGCAGTTGAAAGCCCAGAATGGCGATGTCTTTATAGCCGCGGCAGGCTTTGTCCATGTGGTTCTTCGCATCCGCAAACTTCGGGGGATCGAGTACGATAATATCGAATTTGCGGCCTTCCGCACGGAACTTGCGCAACAGGCAGAATACGTCGGCTTCGATGTTTTCATAACATTTTTCATCAATGCCGTTCAACTGCATATTTTCGGAGCCCAGTTCCAGCATCGGAGCGGAAGTGTCCACATTGGTCACCATGGCCGCGCCGCCGAGGGCGGCGGCAACGCCGAAGCCGCCGGTATAGGAGAAACAGTTAAGCATGGTTTTGCCGGCAGCATGTTTATACAGATAATCGCGGTTGTCGCGCTGATCCAGATAGAAACCGGTCTTGTGACCTTTTCTGACATCAACATAAAATTTCAGGGCATGTTCGCGGATTTCGATTTTTTCCGGCGGTTCTTCGCCATAAAGCAGTCCTGCGGTTTCCGCAAGTCCTTCTTTCAGGCGCACGGCAACATCGGAGCGCTCATAAATGCCTTTACAGGCGGTCAGTTCGGCCAGCAGTTCAACAATAAGTGCTTTATAGCCTTCCACGCCGGATGCGAGAAATTGTACGACCAGATAATCGCCGTAACGGTCAACGATCAGTCCCGGCAGTCCGTCGGCCTCGGCGGCAATGAGGCGGCAGGCAGTGAAATCAGTGCCGATGCCGGAAAGTTTTTGCCGGAATTCCAGCGCTTTGACGATTTTACGCCGGAAAAAATCTCTGTCGACATTTTCATCTTTTTCAAAAGTCCAGACACGTACCGTAATCTGTGAATCGGGGGAATAGGAACCGCGCGCCAGCCAGTCATTGCCGGCGCTGACAATATCAAGGGTTTCGCCGCGCGCAGGTTTGCCTTCGACGAGATTGATTGCGCCGGAAAATACCCAGGGATGACGCCGTTGTAATGATTTCTCGCGACCTTTTTCCAGAATAACTTTTTTCATAATGCCTTTTCTATGTTAAAATTGTAACTTGTTTTTTGTAAAATCAATGTCAAGCCGTACAAGATACCGCTTCAACCCCGCTTTTGCCAGTATGAGATTGATTTGCGGCAGAAAAAATCCGGCGGAATCACAACCGGTTCCGCCGGATGATGTTACTTGTCAATCTTAAATTTACATTTTTTTATCGAGCAGATACTGGTCATAGCCCCATTTGATTTTCTCGCCGGAATTTTCAGTTCCTTTCTCGATTTTCTTGATGGAATCGCTGACGGCTTCGGTTAAAATGGCATCAATTGCCTTGATGTTGCATACGGCCGCAACCACCAGTTGCGATTTCTTGGTGGATTCGGATTCTGTGGAAAACAGCCAGCCCAGTCCCGGCAGTTCCCGCAGGACGGGAATCCCGGTAACACTGCGGACGACGGTCTGCTTGTTGATGCCGCCGATGACAAAACGATTGCCCTTGTTGCCAATCATAATTTCAGTGGAGAGTGTATCAGTATTGGCAATGCGGGGATCTCCGTTGGATTTCCAGCCGATCAGACTGCTGTTGACAATGTTTACCGTGAGGTTGGTCGCGTCCTGGCAGATTTGCGGCTGTATAGTCATGACGAAACCGAACGTATTGCTGGGCAATGTGTTGATCGTCGGACCTTTACCCACCAGAATATCATCTATCCACGGCTGGGCAACCCAGGTCGGGTCATTCGCGCCTGTAACCGGATTCCATATGCCGACAACCTTATACAGCGTAAAGTTGTCGGCAGTGGTTTGAAGCCCCAGATCGGAGGGGGAAAAAAAGTCCGCGCCGATTGACGCGAGCTGGTATCTGGTAACTCCGCCCGCCGTGATTTTAACGGCGCTGACGCTGGTCGCGGTTGTCGCTGGCGCTGCAAACGTAATGGCGGTTCCATTGTTATCGGCTTTGAAATAATAGTCGTTAAGAACCGGCGTACCGGCAGGTTTTGTCCCGTAGACTTTGCTGCCGACCGGTGCGGTGACATACTGCGCCAGAGTTTTATCGCTGTTGGGCACATACTGGTCAAAAAATACACGGGTGGTGGCGTATATTGCCGCCGTCTCATTGTTTCTTACCAGCACGCTGCCGGAATTTTTAACTTTGGCCTTGCCTTTGGAAACCAGGAAATCCAGGTACTTGGAATTCCATTTCGGATTGAAGTTGAAGAACTGTGTTTTGTTCGAACCGTTCGGATCGATGCCGCCAGCCCAGGTGGATGCCCAGTTGCTGCGGTAACGCCCGCCCACTGAAAGCAGATCCACTCCGTCATTGTTTTTCCAGTCCTGGAAGTCAGCGCCGATCTTGCCGTCGTTTTCGGCATATATCTCATATATGGAAAACTTGATTTCCGCCTGAAGCACCGGCTGGTCATAATGTTGCAGCATGCTGTCGATAACCTTCTTGCTCCATGCCGGAGTCGCCAGGAACAGCGCGTTCAGACTTTCCTCCACGGTGATAACGTCTCTGCCCTGCTGCAATTCCCAGGATGAATCCATATTATAGAACGGAACGCCGGTGGTCGCGGGGTTGTAGGTGGTGGTGGCCCCGACGTTGGTGATCAGCGCCTTGAGTTCATTGGCATTGCGGTATTTGGGAAAATACAAATAACGCGTAGTGCCGGACGAATTAAAGAGCTTCGGCTGGTCCAGCGTTTTCACGATTTCGTCGATGCCCTGCCCGTTTTCCTGCGGACCGAAACGGTCGGCTTCCGCCGACACGATCAGAAAGCTTGCTCCGTTGTTGTACCTGATGGTTTCAACGAAGGTGTTGTCCTGGGTAATCTTCTTCGAACGCACCGCGGCAATGACAAACGGGCGCAGTTCGTAAATGTCTGTATTCTTTACTTCATATACTTTGGTTACGACATACGGGTCAGTATTGTTGCGGATAAAATGCACCTTGTCGGTATCGTTTTCCAGATTCAAACGGATTTGCGGCTGAATCGCCGTCTGCCCGTAAGGCTGCGTCGCGTTGTTGTTGTTCGACTTGACCGCCTCTGAAGGCACGGCTGACTGTCCGCACACATTTACGGAGACCGCAACTAAAATACCCGCCGCCATGAAAATTGCATATTTGATGTTCATATGTCAGTTCCCGTTTTCTTTAAGAGTCTGAATCGCCGGGAAATCGGCTTCAGTAAGCAGTTTGCCGGTCCATCTGGCGTAAAAGTCGTCGGGATGCACCAGGCGGCCTTTAACCGTCACGAACACTTTGGTGTCCGAATCAATGGTCGTCGTCGTGCTGAACAGATATTTAAGTATCGGAATATCCGACAGGAAGGGCATGCCGATGGTCTGCTCCACTTTCTGCATCTGATCGAACGTTCCCAGCAGTTGCTCGGTGCAAAGCTCGAACGTCAGGTTCGAAGAAATCGCACTGCCCTCCACCAGCTCGGTTCCGCGGTTGTTGCGTTCAACTACATTGTTGATATTCAATACATAGCCGAATTGGATTGTTCCGCACGTTTTATCATAAGTGGTCTGATCGAATGCATCACCTTTATAAATCTGATTCACTTCGCCATGTGCTTTAAAGCAGATGACAGGCCTGATTACGTTTAATGAAAACTCCGCATTCTCGCTGGCGGTTACGCTGGTTTTGTCATTAACATCCTTTTCGATGTTCTGGAACTGCGGAGATATCTTTACATTATAAGTTTTGGTGTAGCTGTTGACCACCGTCAGAGTTCCGGCCGAGGACACTTTGGCCAGCCCGCTCTGGGACAGTACTCTGACGAAGCTCAGGTCGAACTGCGGCGCGGTAAAAAAACCGCCATAGGAAAACGAGGAGAACTGATCCATATTGGACAGAAATTTCTCGACAGTCTGAAAACTGGCGGATTCAAGCCCGGCCTGAAAAATATTCAGTCCCGGCCCGTTTTTCCAGGCCAGATAATCCAGACCGAGATCGTCCAGCACACTGGCTCTTACTTCATAAACCTTGAATTCAAGTTCAACTTGCGGCGACGGCCGGTCAAAGGCCTTGGCCCACGCCAGAATCACCTGGCCGGCAGCAGGAGTATCCTTCCAGTAGATCAGATTGGAGGTGGGATCGCGGTAAATCTGGCCGACGTTGTCTCTTACTCCGGCATTCAGCGACACCACCATGGACTCGGTGGACCGGTACTTCGGCAGATACGCATAGCGGAAAATGCCGGTGCTGTCAATAACCGATCCCGCCGTATCCAGCTTGCCGCCGGGACGGTCCAGGTTCTTGATCATCTCGTCCACATACGCCAGCATTGCCGGCGGGGTGCTGACCAGCAGAAACTGCTTCTTCGCGTCAACGAAGTTCAGCCGCTGAACGTCCGAATTGGTGTTGTAGCGCTTGACCGCGCCCTGGATAAACGGAGTTATATCCACGGCCCTGACATACTGCAGCGAATACACCCTGGACACGAACCTTTCCTGGACGTCGTCCTGCAGCAATTCCAGTTTCTTCACTTTTTCGGCATAGACCGTGCTGAATTGAGCGACCGCCAGAATCAGGCAGGCCGCCAGCAATAAGCCCTTTCTTTTACTCATAGATGACTATGTTCCTCATTTTTGAACTATGTTTCATATTGTTATACTGTCTTTATCCAATACATAAAAATTCTAAATTTTAAAGCGGGGGATTTTTTATACGAGAGAAAAACACCGCCTGCATGGCATATAATGTATTCTAAAGTAAAAGGGCTGAAACTGAACCACCTTTTTTGTGCAATAAAAAAAGGATGAAACAGCCCACTGGAAAGCAGCCCGGAATTAATTTAGCACCGTAAAACGGATTTGCCAATTTGTTACCGCACATCTTGTTCCGCAATTTGCAAGCGAATATGGACATGAAAATATATCCGCCGGTTGATTTTTTCCTGTACAGTGCAAAATTAATGTAATGAATATAACTCAAAGGACCGGACTATGCGTATAATTAAATTATTGATGATCTTCCTTGCGGTTATGGCCCTGTTCCCGGGATGCAACAATCTCGGCGTCGCTAACACCACCACCGCGGAATGGTTCCAGAAAAACGGCAGTATGACCTTCAGAAGCAATGAGATCAGCAGCAATTGCCGCAATTTTCTGCTGGCCCGCCAGATGAGTAAACTTTATGATGAAGACCCGGAGTCTGCAATCTATTGCATATATCAGGATTACCGTGTCACCCATGAACGGCTTTATCTGACTGTGCTGACTGATTTATGCTATGCTGCCGGCATGAATGCCGGCAGCAATGATAAAAGAGTCGCGTTTCACTGTGCCGCCGCTTATTTCGCCTACCAGTATCTATTCTGCAAGAGTGTTCATCCGGATATACCCATGCCTTACGACATGGATGTTTTTATCATAGCCAGATACTATGACAGCGCCCTGGATACGCTCATCGATTATTTGAATAATAAGCGGATTGTCTTTAACAAATCCTATAATCTGCCGGCAGTTGCCGGATTGACTCTCACATTTGAAGAACCATTAAATGAACTGCCGTTTGTTATTGACAAATCTGTTCAAGTTCTGTCCTGTTATCGTTTTATGGCTGAAGGTTTTTATGTTTATTCCTATAAACCCGGCCTCGGAGTTCCCCTGATTACCAGATCAGACAACCCCGTGCCGATGCCTAAGCCGTTTAAGCCGACGGCCTATCTTTCACACCCGGCAACTTTTTTTCTGAGAATGGGAGAAGCTGAAAATGGCAATGTCCGGGCACGCATTGAGCTGTATAATACTCTTAATATCGACACGGTCAAGGTTGATAGCAAGACCGCTCCGTTAAGCGTGGATTTTACTACTCCGCTGGCTTACGACTTGCGCAAGCCGCCGATTATTGACGGGTTTTCCTTTATGTTTAAAGCCGACTCGCCGGATAATTACGGCTTGTTCGCGCTGGAAATGCAGCAGAATAAGATCCCGCTGGTTTTTGTGCACGGATTAATGTCAAATCCGAGAACATGGGTGCAGATGGTGAATATCCTGCTGGACGATCCGGACATACGCCATAATTATCAGATGTGGCTGTTTACCTACAGTACAGGCAATCCGGTGCTCTACTCCGCTTATCTGCTGCGCAAATCACTGCTGGAGGCCCAGGTCAACTTCAAAACACCGGAAGCGGCGGCTAATTTCAATCAGATGATAATTGTCAGTCACAGCATGGGCGGTCTGCTGTCCAAAACCACGATCCAGAACACCGGCAGTCAACTGAAGGATAAACTTGTGCCGCCGGAAGTGCTGGCAAAGAAGAAACTCACCCCAGCGGAGCAGCAGTTCGTGATGGATATGCTGGTATTCGAGCAGCTCGGATTTGTGAAGGCGGTGATTTTTATGGCAACCCCGCATCGCGGCGCGGATATGGCGACATGGGTTATTGCCCGCTGGGCGTCATCGTGGATATCATTGCCGAATTACCTGAAAGAACATATCTACGGACTGCGCAAGCGGATAAATCCGGCAGAGGAGCTGGAAGATGCCGACAGTATCCATATTGATACCGGCCTGGATAATCTGGCGCCGGAAAATAAGATGCTGCGGGCATTGTCCGAAGTTCCTTTTGCCGCCAATGTGCCTTACTTCACCGTCTGCGGCAACAGAGACGCCGCCGGGGTTCCTGGCGGCACGGACGGCATTGTTCCGTACTGGAGTTCGCATTTGAATTCCGCACAAAGCGAACTTATTGTCGAATCTGACCACAGCGTGCAGGACAATGCCGCGGCGATTGAGGAAGTGCGCAAAATTCTTTTGCAGCATCTGCACACAACAGGAAGAATCAAGTAGCATGGCGGGACGTCATCATATCCTCGGGAAAACAGGCTGGATTGCCGCCGTCATGGCGTACTGGCTTATATGCGCCTGGTGCGGCATGGCGGTGTACTTCCATCTTCCTTTCTTTCCGCAATTCTGCGCCTGGGGATACTGGCTGATTGCTGCCGTATTATCCGTGGCGGTCGTGTTTATGAAACGCAGGCGTCTTATTGCCGCGGTCATTGCCGCAATTTTGCCGCTGCCGGTCCTTGTATGGTGGTTTACAATTACCCCGTCCAACGATGCCGACTGGCAGACGCCGTGGGCGAAAATGCCGGCAATCGAAGTGAAAAGCAATATGCTTTCGATTCAGAATATCCGGGATTTTGACTATCGCAGTGAAAATGTTTATGACGCCAACTATATCTCCGGCGATTATGATCTGAATAAACTGGAGAAGGTAATGCTGATATTGTCATACTGGGACGGCAATACCGCCGTCGCGCACACCATTCTGGATTTCGGTTTCAATGACGGCAGATGGCTGGTAATATCCTCCGAAACCAGATTGAAGAACGGACAGCGGCAGACCGCCATGGGCGGCTTGTTCAAGCAGTACGGCAGTCTTTATGTCATCGGCACGGAATCTGATTTGCTGATGCTGCGCACCAATTACCGCAAAGAGCAGGTCTACATGTATCAGTTGCGGATTACTCCGGATGAATGCAGAACCCTTCTGCTGGATCTGGTCGAACGCTGCAACCGGCTCAGACTGCATCCGCAATTCTACAACACCATTACCGGCAACTGCATGACTTCGCTTGTCCCCAGTATGCGGAAAGTCGCCCATAACCCGGATGTCTTCAGAGACATCAGATTCCTGCTCAACGGTTATTCCGATCAGATGATCTACGAAAAGAACATAAAGTCCAAGGAGATTTCCTATGAACAGTTCAGGATGGAACATTATATCTCTCCAGGGATGCAGGCAATAACTGACCGCGATAAATACTCCGAAGCGCTGCACCGCTCCGCCCCGGCTAAATGGTGATGATCCCGTGACTGTCCTTGTCCTGCATTTCGGGAAAATTGCTCTTGATTCCCGGATATTGCCGGGCAATATTATTGCCATGTGAAAAACTCAAATCATATAGTGCGGGGAAAAATCATGAATGCGCTTGATAAAATGAAAAAATCACTGGTTGGTGTTTTATTATTGCTTTTAGCTGCCAATGCATTTTCCGCGACGAAAAAAACTGGATGGGAAATTGAAGAGTTAAAAGGCTAGCAGCCTGTCGGCCTGAGATTTTCCATTTTAAAAAACCTATCGGCATTCCGATGGCTGCTTAACTTCTTTTTCTTACTTTCTATCGTTCCATAACGGTATTTTTCCGCCAATCCGTC